>JADMIO011011059.1_pt1 | contig 108839 bp, 108 predicted proteins | sample 8958161 | NCBI WGS metagenome assembly JADMIO01 (sample SAMN16585339, study PRJNA669376) | soil metagenome | isolation source: Crop rotation soil | place: USA: Cullars Rotation, Alabama | collected 2011
CGCGACAACTTGTCCACGTGGAATTCTAAGCTTAGGATCCCAATGTGCTGGAAAGAGGACGGCAAGATCATCTGCCTGGATGCCAAGATCAATTTCGACGACAACTCGCTTTACCGCCACAAGGACATCCAGGCTCTGCGCGACCTGGACGAAGAAGACCCCGCCGAAGTCGAAGCCGGAAAATACGACCTCTCCTACATCAAGCTGGATGGCGAGATCGGCTGCATGGTGAATGGCGCCGGTCTGGCCATGGCGACCATGGACATCATCAAGCTCTATGGCAGCGAGCCGGCCAACTTCCTGGATGTCGGCGGCGGCGCTTCAAAAGAGAAAGTAACGGCCGCCTTCAAGATCATCGTCAGCGATCCCAATGTGAAAGGGATTCTGGTGAATATCTTCGGTGGCATCATGAAATGCGACATCATCGCCGAAGGCATCATCGCCGCGGCGAAGGAAATCTCGCTGAAGGTGCCGCTGGTGGTGCGCCTGGAAGGCACCAATGTCGAATTGGGCAAGCAAATCCTGGCCAAATCCGGCCTCGCCATCACTTCCGCCGACAATCTCGCCGACGCGGCCCAGAAGGTCGTCAAGGCCGTGAAGGGTTCCTAAGTCTCATGTCCATTCTCGTCGACAAGAACACCAAGGTCATCTGCCAGGGCTTCACCGGCGCCCAAGGTACCTTCCACTCCGAGCAGGCGATTGCCTACGGCACCAAGATGGTGGGCGGCACCACGCCGGGCAAAGGTGGCCAGACCCATCTGGGTCTTCCCGTATTCGACACGGTGCGCGAAGCCAAAGAGAAGGTTGGCGCGGATGCGACCGCGATCTATGTGCCGCCGCCTTTCGCTGCCGACGCGATCCTGGAAGCCATCGATGCGGAAATTCCGCTGATTGTCTGCATCACAGAAGGCATTCCGGTCCTGGACATGGTCAAGGTGAAGCGCGCGCTGTCGGGTTCGAAGTCGCGCCTGATCGGCCCCAATTGCCCCGGCGTGATCACGCCCGGCGAATGCAAGATCGGCATCATGCCCGGCCACATTCATCGCCGCGGCACAGTGGGCATCGTCTCCCGCTCCGGCACGCTCACCTATGAAGCGGTGCTGCAGACCACGGTGGCGGGCCTCGGCCAGACCACCTGCGTCGGCATCGGCGGCGACCCGGTCAAAGGCACCGAGCATCTTGAAGTATTGGAGATGCTGCTGGCTGATCCCGAGACCCAAAGCATCATCATGATCGGCGAGATCGGCGGCAGCGCCGAGGAGGACGCCGCCGACTTCATTCGTCATTCCAAGGTGAAAAAGCCCATGGTGGGCTTCATCGCCGGTGTCACCGCGCCTCCCGGCCGCCGCATGGGCCATGCCGGCGCCATCATCTCGGGCGGCAAGGGCGGCGCCGACAGCAAGATCGAGGCGATGAAGGCGGCCGGTATCCGCGTCTCGCCCAATCCGGCGGCGCTGGGCACCACCATGGTGGAATTGCTGTCCGGCAAGTAGCCAGCACCTACCCGGATTCTGCAAATCAGACACCCCCGCGTCGGCCCTGCTGGCGCGGGGTTTTTGCATCGCAATTGTCAGGGGCGAACCTCAATAATCCCATGAGCCGCGTTGCGCGGAAAAATGGCTGAATGGCAGGAGAAAGGTGCAGGCCGTATCAGAAATACGGCCGAGCCTTTCGACGCACCAGTCGGCCATTTTTCCCGCAACCCGGAGGGACGCGGGCCTTTTGGCCCGTGGCGGCGTTACTCGTCGCTCATGGGCTATTCAAGCCCACATCGCTCCTCGTTCCTGGCCACGGACCAAAATTCCCAGCGGCGCGGCCATGCGATTATTGAGGTTCGCCCCTAGAGCTTTTGACCCCATATTAACTGCGATCGCCGTTGAATTGACGGCACAAAGAGGCTACCACCCCACCACTCAGAAAGCCCGCGTCCTAAGCGGCCCCAGGACAGGTTCCAGCCTAACAAGCTGACCGTTAAGCATCTGAAATGACTGAACAATCTCCAGCAGATCGCATCAACCGCGCCTCGAACGATATCTTCGATGCGACCAGTTTCCTCTCCGGCACCAACGCCGCCTTCCTCGAAGCCCTTTACGACCAATATCTGGCCAGCCCGGCCTCGGTAGACCCCGAGTGGCAGGCCTATTTCGCGGGCCTGGGCGAACAGGGCCTGTCTCCCACTCAGCTTGGCCGTGGCCCCGCCTGGCGGCGCGACAGCAAGGCGAACGTTCCCGGCGATGACCTGACCGGCGCCCTCACCGGCCAGACCGCGCCTCCGCCCAAGCCGGCCAAGTCCGGCGCCAAGGGCGCGCCTCCCGAAAATGCCCGTGCCGTGGCGCAGGATTCCATTCGCGCCATCCAGCTGGTGCGCGCCTACCGCATCATCGGTCACCTGGAAGCCGACCTGGATCCCCTGAAGATCACCCCCCGCCAGGCGCATCCCCAGCTCGATCCTGCCTTCTACGGCTTTCATGAAGCGGAGATGGACAAGCCCATTTTCATCGATGGCGTGATGGGTGTGGAAAGCGCCACGCCGCGCCAGATCCAGGACCTGCTGAAACGCACTTACTGCGGCCAGATCGGCTATGAGTTCATGCACATCACCGATGCGGAGCAGAAGGACTGGCTGCAGCGCCGCATCGAAGGACCGGACAAGGACATCAGCTTCACGCCGGAAGGCAAGAAGGGCATCCTCAACAAACTGATCGAAGGCGAAGGCTTCGAGAAATTCGCCGCCAACCGCTTCGTCGGCACCAAGCGTTTCGGCCTGGACGGCGCCGAAGCCACTATCCCGGCGCTGGAACAGATCATCAAGCGCGGCGGCCAACTGGGCGTGAAGGAGATCGTGCTGGGCATGGCCCATCGCGGCCGCCTCAATGTGCTGGTCAATGTGATGGGCAAGCCCTATCGCCAGCTCTTCCACGAATTCCAGGGCGGCGCCGCCAATCCTTCCGAAGTCGAAGGCTCCGGCGACGTGAAATACCATCTGGGTGCCTCGTCCGACCGCGAGTTCGACGGCCGGCAGGTGCATCTGTCGCTCACCCCCAATCCCTCGCATCTGGAAATCGTCAATCCGGTGGTACTGGGCAAGGCGCGCGCCAAGCAGCGCCAGCTGGGCGACATGCAGAGCCGCGCGTCCGTGCTGCCGCTGCTGATCCATGGCGATGCCGCCTTCTCCGGCCAGGGCGTGGTGGCGGAATGTTTCGCCGCCTCCGGCACCAAGGGCTTCCGCACCGGCGGCACCATCCATTTCGTGATCAACAACCAGATCGGCTTCACCACCGCACCGATCTATTCGCGCTCCTCGCCCTATTGCACCGACGTGGCCTTGATGGTGCAGGCGCCGATCTTCCATGTGAATGGCGACAATCCGGAAGCCGTGGTCCATGCCGCGCGCATCGCCACCGAATTCCGCCAGCTGTTCCACAAGGATGTGGTGCTGGACATGATCTGCTATCGTAGATTCGGTCACAATGAGAGCGACGAGCCGGCGTTCACCCAGCCCCTGATGTACCGGGTGATCAAGGACCAACCCACAACCTTGCAGATCTACAGCAAGAAGCTGATCGGCGAAGGCACGGTCACCGAGGCCGAAGTCGGCCAGATGCAGGCGGCCTTCAATCAGAAGCTGGACGAGGAGTTCAACGCCTCCAAATCGCATCTGCCCAACCGGGCCGATTGGCTGGACGGCGCCTGGGCGGGCCTCGCCACCGCGCCCAAGAACAGCGACCGCCGCGGCGAAACCGGCGTGTCGCCGGATGTGTTGAAGAAGATCGGCAAGGCGTTGGTGACAGCGCCGCAAGGCTTCCATCTGCACAAAACCATTGCCCGCCAGCTGGAAGCCAAGGCGCAGATGTTTGAGACCGGTAAGGGCTTCGACTGGGCCACAGCCGAAGCGCTGGCGTTCGGCACCTTGCTCGACGAAGGCATGAATGTCCGCCTGTCAGGCCAGGATGCCTCGCGCGGTACTTTCTCCCAGCGCCATTCCGCACTGGTGGATCAGGAGAACGAGCAGCGCTACCTGCCGCTCAACCATATCCGCGAAGGCCAGGGCGAGTTCGAAGTGGTGGACACGCTTCTTTCGGAAGAAGCGGTGCTGGGCTTCGAATATGGCTACACCACAGCCGATCCCAAATCGCTGGTGTTGTGGGAAGCCCAGTTCGGCGATTTCGCCAATGGCGCCCAGGTAGTGATGGACCAGTTCATCTCCTCCGGCGAGATGAAATGGCTGCGCATGTCGGGCCTGGTCCTGCTTCTGCCCCATGGTTACGAAGGCCAGGGGCCGGAACATTCCTCCGCCCGGCTGGAGCGCTACCTGCAGCTTTGCGCCCAGGACAATATGCAGGTCTGCGTTCCCACCACGCCGGCCAATTATTTCCACATGCTGCGCCGGCAGATGCACCGCCCCTTCCGCAAGCCGTTGGTGGTGATGACGCCCAAATCGCTGCTGCGCCACAAGCGGGCCGTCTCGTTCCTCAGCGACATGGAATCGACCAACTCCTTCCATCGCGTGCTGCGCGATCAGGCCGAAGTCGTGCCCGGCGCCACCACCGTCAAGCTGGTGAAGGATGCCGACATCAAGCGGGTGATCCTCTGCTCCGGCAAGGTCTATTTCGACCTCATGGAAGAGCGCGAGAAGCGGGGCGAAAACCGCATCCAGATCCTGCGCTTGGAACAGCTTTATCCCTTCCCCGACAATGTGCTGGTGGAAGAGATGAAACGCTTCCCCAAGGCCGAGCTGGTCTGGTGCCAGGAAGAGCCCAAGAACCAGGGCGCCTGGAGCTTCGTGGCGCCGCGCCTGGAAGAGCTCTTGGGCAAAAAGGCCCGCTACACCGGGCGGCCGGAATATGCCTCCACCGCTGCTGGCCTGATGAAGCAGCATCTGGCGGAACTCGCCGCCTTCCTGAACGACGCTTTGACATTGTGATTGGGCAGGCGCGATCGCCACGCCTTCGAAGAGGATAGTATGAGCATCGAGATCAAAGTGCCCGCGATGGGCGAATCCGTGACCGAAGCCACCGTCGCGCGCTGGTTCAAGAAGGAAGGCGAAAGCGTCGCCCGCGACGAGCCGATCCTGGAACTTGAAACCGACAAAGTGACGGTGGAAGTGCCCGCGCCCGCGGCCGGTTCGATTGAATCCATTTCGGTCCAGGCCGGCGCCACGGTTCAGGTCGGCACCATTTTGGGCTCCATCGCCGAAGGCAAGGCCGGAGCCGCGCCCGCACCCAAGCCGACAGCACCGGCCGCCGCCGCGCCCGCTCCTGCTGCGCCCAAGGTCGAAGCACCGAAGTCTGACGCACCCGCCATGCCCGCCGCCCGCCGCATTTCGGAGGAATCCGGCATTTCCACCGCTTCCGTTGCCGGCACTGGCCGCGACGGCCGCGTCACCAAAGGCGACATGTTGGGAGCACTGGAATCTCGCGCCACCCGCCCCACCGCGCCCGTCGCTGCCGCGCCGGCCGGTCCCCGCTCCCATGCCGAGCGCGAAGAGAAAGTGGCGATGACCCGCTTGCGCAAGACCATCGCGCTGCGCTTGAAAGAATCGCAGAACACCGCCGCCCAGCTCACCACTTTCAACGAGGTGGACATGACCCGGATCATGGCGCTGCGTTCGACCTACAAGGACAGCTTCGAAAAGAAGCATGGCGTGCGCATGGGCTTCATGGGCTTCTTTGCCAAGGCCTGCATCGCCGCGCTGAAGGAAATTCCCAACATCAATGCCGAGATCGAAGGCGACAACATCATCTACAAGAATTACTACGACATCGGCATCGCGGTCTCGACCGACCGCGGCCTGGTGGTGCCGGTGGTGCGCGACGCCGACCAGCTATCCCTAGCCGGTATCGAGAAGGCGGTGATGGATTTTGGCCTTCGCGCCCGCGACAACAAGCTGAAGCTGGAAGAGCTGCAGGGCGGCACCTTCTCCATCACCAATGGCGGCGTCTTCGGCTCCCTGATGTCCACGCCGATCTTGAATTCACCCCAGTCGGGCATCCTGGGCATGCACAAGATCCAGCCGCGCCCCATGGCGATCGACGGCAAGGTCGAGATCCGGCCCATGATGTATCTGGCGCTATCGTATGATCACCGCATGGTGGACGGCCGCGAAGCCGTTACTTTCCTGGTGCGGGTGAAGGAAAATCTGGAAGATCCGGAGCGTTTGCTGCTGGATGTGTGAGGCGGACGCCGTCTATTTCGATTTGGACGGCACCCTTACCGATCCCAAGCCCGGCATCACTAATTCCATCCGTTACGCGCTAGAGCGCCTCGGCTGTGAAGCTCCACATGATGACGCGCTGACCTGGTGCATCGGACCGCCCTTGCGCGAGAGCTTCGTCACGCTGGTGGGCGAGACGGATGCCGACCAGGCCGTTGCCTTTTACCGCGAGCGCTTCGCCGAAACTGGTCTGTACGAGAACGCACTCTACCCAAGTGTGCCCGACCTGTTGGTGCGCCTTTCCGACCGGCCCGTCTTCCTCGCAACCAGCAAGCCTCGGATTTTCGCCCAGCGCATCCTCGAACATTTTGGAATCGCCCGTCATTTCACGCAGGTCTTCGGCTCCGAACTGGACGGACGGCGCACCGATAAAGCCGAGCTTCTGGCTCACGCACTTCGCGAAACAGACATCCCACCACCCCGGTCCGTGATGATCGGCGACCGCGAGCATGATATCCGCGGCGCTCACGCCAATGGCATGCAGGGCTGGGGTGTCTTGTATGGCTATGGCAGCCAACTCGAGCTGCAAAAGGCCGGGGCACACCGGGTTTTCGCCACTCCGAGGGAGGTCGGCCTCGCCTTGCAAAAGAATTCTAGACAATCTCCATAAACGCCGGACAATGAAGCCGACGATGCCGACCGAACTTTGATCGCCCTCTGATAAAACCAGGGAGAACATCATGGCCTATGTCGAAGGTTTTGTGATCGCCGTGCCCAAGAACCGGTTGGAGGACTACAAGGAAATGGCGCGCGTCTGCGAGCCGGTCTGGCGCGAATATGGCGCGCGCGACTATGTCGAATGCATTGGCGACGACACGCCTTATGGCGATCTGACGTCTTTCCCCCGCGCGGTCCAGGCCAAGGAAGATGAAGTCGTGATCTTTTCCTGGATCGTTTACGACTCGGCCGAAGCGCGAAAAGCTGCCGGCAAGAAAGCCATCGAAGACCCGCGCTTGAAGAAATACGAAAAAGGCCTGCCCTTCGACGGCAAGCGCATGATCTTTGGCGGGTTCGTGCCGTTCCTGGGGCTTTGACGCGGATCAGACGATCCGCTTGTCCGGCGCTTCCAGCTTGGCCAGTTCGGCTTTTATTTCCTGTCGAACTGGCCGGCGCCCCCGCGAGCTAGACGATCCGCTTGTCCAGCACTTCCAGCTTGGCCAGTTCGACGTGCGCGCGAAGCTCGATCTGATCGAGCACATCCTGCAGCTTGGGATCTGCAAAAACATCGTGGCGGCGGGTGACCGCCACCGCCAGTCGGTTCAAGGTCGCGCGCGGAATGCCGCCTGCCAGCAGGCCGTCGCGCACCGAATCCAAAATGTCGAGCAGCTGCTCACCATGCGCCAAGCCCTTGGAGCGCCCGTCGGAAGCATCGCCCATGTCCTGAAGCGCCAGAATGGAATCGAGCGCCGCGATGGGGCCGGGACCCGCCACGATCTGCGCATGCGTTTCCGGGGCGTCCGAGACCGTAAAGCCCCCGCCCGCATTTCCGTTCACCTGCTTGCGCCGAACGACGCCCGTCTCGACCCTGCCGGTGCTCTTGATTTCCATGGGCGTGAAGTCCCAGAGAGCATTTTCCGGAAAAGTGTGAAGCGTCGGTACGCTGTCGCTTCCAACTCCGAAGAAAATGCGGCCAATAAAAACCTACGACGTCCCAACATGACGCATCGTGGTTAAGAAAGACTTTCGTCTTTCAACCTGAGGTTCAGGCGCGATGATAAGGATGGCCGGCCAGGATGGTCATGGCGCGATAGATCTGCTCCAGCAGCAGCGCACGGGCCAACAGATGCGGCCAAGTCTGAGGCCCGAATGCCAGGCTTCGCCCCGCCTTCTTGCCGGGAAGCGGCGCCAATCCATCCGGGCCGCCGATCACAAAGGCGAGATCCCTGGTCCCGACATCGCGCAGCCCGCCCAGCATCTCGGCGAAATCTTCCGAGGTCATGCCTTTGCCCCGCGCATCCAGGAGCACGATATGCGCGCCATCCGGCAACTTGGCCGCCAACCGCGCCGCCTCATCGGCCATGCGCGTTGAAGCATCGCGCGCTTTGCCGGCAGACAATTCCTCCACCGCCACGGTGTGGAAGCCCATATTGCGGCCCATTTTGGTGGCGCGGTCCTGGAATTCATCGCACAGCGCGCCCTCTGACGAACCACGCGAATGGCCGATCGCTAAGATGGTGAGACGCATACCGGCTCAGGCCCGGCCCGGCGAGGCCACGTTCCACATGCCTTCGAGATCGTAATAGTCGCGCACTTCGGGGCGGAAGACATGCACAATGATGTCGCCGGCATCGACCAGCACCCAATCGCCCTGCGCCGCGCCCGTGACGGGACGGGTGCCATAGCCTTGCTCCTTCAAGCGGCGCGCCAGATGCTCGGCAATGGACATGACATGGCGCGACGAACGGCCGCTGGCGATCACCGCGGCGTCGCACAGCGAAGAGCGGCCTTCCAGATCGATGGTGACGATGGCTTCCGCCTTGTCGTCTTCCAAGGACGCGATAATGCGCTTTAACAGGTCGCTTTGCGGCGCAGGCTTGGAGGCCTTGGGAGCGACCTTTTTCGCTTTCGGCGCGGCTTTGCGGTTTTTGGGTTTGGCGCTTTTCTTGGTCGCGGTTTTTGAGGGCGAAGCCTTGGCGGCCTTCTTGGTCTTTTTCGCGGGCGTGGCTTTTTTGGTCAGGGTCGTGTCTCCAGCTACGGATGCGAATCTAGCATGAGCTAGGAATTGCCCCAAGGGGCCAGGCCCGATGCGCGCAACCGCGTGGCGCTTTCGAAATTTCGCGCCCCGTCCAGGATGGTTATGGCCGGGGGTTTCCAATCGCGATGCGTATCGCGGCGCATGCCAAACCGGCGCACCAAAGGCGCATTGAGCGCTGCTAGAATGGTGCCCGGGCGCTGCACCACCGCGATGGGAACCAGGCGGGCCAAGGCCTGCCAGCGCCGCCAGCGGCTGAACTGTTTCAGATTGTCGCTGCCCATCAGCCAGACAAATTCGACTTGGGGGAAACGCCGGCGCAATGCCTTCACCGTGTCGATGGTGTAGATTGTGCGAAGTGCATCTTCCAGCGCGCTGATATGAATGCGTGGCTCATGCGCTGCGATCTGCTTCGCGCTTCGAAGCCGCGCCGCCAGAGGCGCCATGTCGGTATTGCGCTTCAGGGGATTGCCCGGGCTGACCAACCACCATACCGAATCGAGCTTCAAGCGTTTCAATGCCGTCTCGCTGACATAGAGATGTCCGGCATGGGCGGGATTAAAGGAACCGCCCAGAAGGCCGATGCGAAGGCCGTCGGCTACAGGGCCCGGTGGAACAACCCAGTTCCCCATTCCTAACGGTCGCGCCCGTTGAAGGGCTTGATGTCCAAGGCACGCGGATCGATGCCCTCGACGCAACGCATGTTGATCGCCACCATCTTGTTGCCCTTGGCGTCGCTCCCTTCGGAAAAAGGATCGATGCCGCAGACGTTGCAAAAATGGTGCGCGATGGCCTGCTTGTTGAATTTGTAGGTTCCCAGATCGTCGCGAGGCGTTAAGAGGCGGAAGGCGGTGGCCGGGATGAACTGCAGAAGACCGCCGCGCTTCTGGCACAGCGAGCAATTGCAATCCAGAACCGTTCCGATCTCGCCGTCGAATTCGTAGGCGATCCTGCCACAATGACAACTGCCTTTATGCGTCGTCACGGAGCGCACTCCTCGTCCCAACCGACTGCGTCACGGGCGGGTCTGGCCCGTGCCGCGCACCACATATTTGAACGTGGTGAGCTGTTCCACACCCACCGGCCCGCGGGCATGCAGCTTGCCGGTGCCAATACCGATCTCAGCGCCCATGCCGAACTCGCCGCCATCGGCGAACTGGGTCGAAGCGTTCCAGAGCACGATGGCGCTGTCGAGCGCGCCCATGAACATCTCCGCCGCCGTTTCGTCATCCGTGAGGATGGAGTCCGTATGGTGCGAGCCATAATGCTCGATATGGCGAAGGGCGTCTTCCAGCCCGTCCACCACGCGCACGGCGATGATGGCGTCGAGATATTCGGTGCGCCAGTCTTCTTCGGTGGCGGACTTGGCCGAAGCGAAGACCGCGCGCACCGCTTCGTCGCCGCGGATTTCGCAGCCTGCTTTGGCCAGGTCTTCCAGAATGGGCAGCCCGTGGCTTTTCAGCACCGTTCGATCCAGCAGCAAGGTTTCCGCCGCGCCACAGATCGACGTGCGGCGCATCTTGGCGTTCAGCGCCACTTTGCGCGCCATCTCCAGATCGGCCTTCTCATGTACATAGACATGGCAAAGGCCTTCCAGATGCGCCAGCACCGGCACGCGCGCTTCGCGCATCACCCGGCCGGTCAGGCCCTTGCCGCCGCGCGGAATGATGAGATCGATGGCGCCGTTCAGGCCTTCCAGCATCAGGCCCACCGCGGCGCGGTCGGTATTGCGAATATATTGAATGGCGGCTTCCGGCAGGCCCGCCGCTTTCAAGCCTTCCACCATCGCCGCATGAATGGCGCTGGCGGAATGCAGCGAATCCGAGCCGCCGCGCAGGATGGCGACATTGCCCGCCTTGAGCGCGATGGCGCCCGCATCCGCCGTCACATTGGGGCGCGATTCATAGATGATACCGATCACGCCGATGGGGGTCGCCACGCGCGCAATGTCGAGGCCATTGGGACGCGTCCAGCGCGCCAACTCGCGACCATTGGGATCGGCTTGCGCCGCCACATCCTCCACGCCCTTGGCCATGGCTTCAATGCGGGCATCGTTCAACGCCAGCCGGTCCCGCATCGCCACTGCCATGCCGCCCGCTTTCGCCGCTTCCAGATCGCGCGCGTTCGCGGCCAGGATCTCCGCCTTGGCGGCGCGAATGGCGCGCGCGGCTTCGTGCAAGGCTTTGGTCTTGGTGGCGTTGTCGGCTTCGCGCACCGCGCGGGCCGCGTCGCGTGCGGCCGCGCCGATCGCCATCATCTCCGCTGTCAGCGCATCATTCTTGTCGTGCAAGGTCATGGGCTTTGTCCCGTCAGCGCCAGATCGTCGCGATGGATCATTTCGTCCCGGCCACGATAGCCCAGAATGGCCTCGATTTCGACCGTGCGCTTGCCGGCGATCCGCTCCGCGTCCGATGCATTATAGGCTGTAAGACCGCGGGCGATTTCCCGGCCTTGCTTGTCTTTCACCAGCACCATATCGCCGCGGGCAAAGCGCCCATCGATCTGGCGGATGCCGGCCGGCAAGAGGCTCCGGCCCTCACCCAACGCTCTAACCGCGCCTTCGTCGATCACCAGCACGCCTTCCGGTTTCAAGCCGCCCGCGATCCAGCGCTTGCGCGCCAAGGTGGGCGACAGGCTGGCACGGAAGATGGTGTAGCGGGCGCCATCGGCGATGGCGGCTACGGGATTGAGGCTTTCGCCCTTGGCGATAATCACATCGCAGCCGGCACCGGTGGCGATTTTGGCGGCGATCAGCTTGGAGGCCATGCCACCGCGCCCCAGGCCCGAGATGCTGTCTCCGCCCATCGCTTCGATCTCGGCCGTGATGGCGGCAACGTCGGGAATATGGCGGGCGGAAGGATCGCGCGACGGATTGGCGGTATAGAGCCCGTCCACGTCCGACAGCAGGACCAACTTGTCCGCGCCCATCATGGAGGCCACGCGTGCACCCAGCCGGTCGTTGTCGCCGAAGCGAATTTCCGCCGTCGCCACTGTGTCATTTTCATTGATCACGGGTACCGCGCCCAATTCGAGCAAGGTGTTCAAGGTGGCGCGGGCATTGAGATAGCGGTGGCGCTCTTCGGTGTCGCCCAAAGTCAGCAGAATCTGCGCCGCGACCAGATCGACATTGGCAAGGAAATCCGAATAGGCCTGTGCCAACCGCACTTGGCCCGCCGCGGCGGCGGCCTGGCTTTCCTCCAGCTTGAGCGCCCCAGATGGCAATCTCAAAAGATTGCGTCCCAGCGCGATGGAGCCCGATGACACCAGAATGACTTTCGCGCCCTGTTTGCGCAGCGCCGCCACATCGGCGCAGAGCGACACCAGCCAATCGCGCCGGAGCTGACCGCTCTTGCCATCGACCAGCAGCGAGGAGCCGACCTTGACCACAATCAGCTTGGTGCCGGCAAAAAGGCCGCTCATGGCGTCCATTTTTCTTTCGCCGGTTTGATCGCCCTCACCTTTGCGGGCTTGGGCTTGGATGGGGCCTTCGGCGCGCGCCGCTTCTTGATTTCCTTGACCAGCGCCCGCAGCACGTCATCGACGCCTTGGCCGGACACACCGGAGAGCAGATGCACGGTGCGGCCGCAGGCCTTTTCCAGCGCCGCTTTCTTCTTGGTCAGCGCGGCTTTGGGGACCGCATCGATTTTGTTCAGCGCCACAATCTCGGGCTTGTCCTTCAGGCCGTGACCATAAGCATCAAGTTCACCGCGAATGGTCTTGTAGATCTTGGCCACCGCATCGCCGGTGCCGTCCACCAGATGCAGGATCACGCTGCAGCGTTCGGCATGGCCCAGAAAGCGGTCTCCCAGGCCCACGCCTTCATGCGCGCCTTCTATCAAACCGGGTAGATCGGCCAGCACGAAATCGGAGGTGTCGATTTTCACCATGCCAAGCTGCGGCTCCAGCGTGGTGAAGGGGTAATCGGCAATCTTTGGCCGCGCCGCCGAGACGCGCGACAGGAACGTGCTCTTGCCGGCATTGGGCATGCCGATCAGACCCGCATCGGCGATCAACTTCAGCTTCAGGATGAAGATCGTCTCTTCGCCAGGTTGGCCGGGATTGGCATGGCGCGGCGCTTGATTGGTGGGGCTTTTGAAATGCGCGTTGCCGAAACCGCCATTGCCGCCGCGCAGAAGCTTCACGCGTTGGCCGCTCTCCGACAAATCGGCCACCAATGTTTCGCCGTCTTCCTCATAGATCTGGGTGCCGACCGGCACCTTCATCAAGGCATCGTCGCCATTGGCGCCGGTCATCAGCTTGCCTTTGCCGCCTTCGCCATTCTTGGCTTTCACATGCTGCTGATAGCGGTAGTCGATCAGGGTATTGAGATTCTCCACCGCCTCGGCCCAGACATCGCCACCCTTGCCGCCATCCCCGCCATACGGGCCGCCATATTCGATGAATTTCTCACGCCGGAACGCAATGCAACCGTTACCGCCCGAACCGCTGGCGGCATATACTTTGGCGATATCAAGAAATTTCATGACGCTCTCTCATGGTCGCGCGGCCGGACGGAAAACCGGAAGACCACTTTTCCTGGCCGCGCTCCGTGACTTTTGCGATATCGAGAAACTTCATCCAAAACCTTTTCATGGTCGCACGGCCTGACGCGAAGTCTCCAACTTCGCGGGGCAGATGCTCCCTAAGCGGCCTTTTTCAAGAGGAAAGCCTCCCGCGTCAACAGCATCTCATGACACAAGACCTTGTGGCCGCGTGCCAGGCAATCGCGCATCCGGCTGCCATTGTGGCGGGCCCCCAGCTTCATCAACACGTTGCCCGACGCCGGATTGTCGTGAAACCAGCCGGCCCAGACCGAAGGCGCGTCCAGTTTCTCGAACGCGAACCGGACCAGGCTGCGAGCCGCCTCGCTGGCATAGCCGTAGCCCCAGAAGGGCTTGCCCAGCCAGTAGCCGAACTCGTAGCCCGTCTCTTCGAGATGCAGCCCAATCCCACCCATGAACAACCCGTCCGCCGCGCGGGTGATGGAAAAGAAATACTGCCCGTCGGTGTGACGCGCATTGCGGCTCACAAATTCCTCCGCATCGTCCTCGTTATAAGGATGCGGCACCTTCGCCAGATTGCGCGACACCGAAAAATCGCCCAGCCAGACCGTCATCGCCTGGATGTCGGTGGGCCTGGGCGGCCGCAATATCAGCCTTTCACTCTCCAAAATCGACATGACGTTTCCCCGTTCATTTTTTTCTCGTGCGAGGGAAACAAAAAAGGGAGATGGCGGACCATCTCCCTCGCATGCTTGGGCCGCCATCTGGTGGCGGCCTATGTCTTCAGCCGCCTATTCTGCCGCGATCTTCGTCGCCGGGTTTTGCGCGGCGGCAATCACGGATACGAAAGTGCGACGCTTGAAACCGGTCTTGAACGACACCGCACCGTCGCACAGGGCAAAAAGCGTATGGTCCTTGCCCATGCCTACATTCTCGCCCGGCCAGAATTTGGTGCCGCGCTGACGCACGATCACGTTGCCGCCGACGATCTTCTCGCCGCCGAACATCTTCACGCCCAGGCGCTGGCCGGCCGAGTCACGACCGTTGCGAGATGAACCGCCTGCTTTCTTGTGCGCCATGGCTTATTCCTTGCCCGCGGAGATGCCGAGCACCTTCACCTTGGTGAAGTGCTGGCGGTGACCGCGCTTGCGATGGGTGTTCTTGCGGCGCTTCTTCTTGAAGGCGATGACCTTCTCGCCCTGGCCGTGTTCGAGGATCTCGCACTCGACCGAAGCGCCCTTGACCAGCGGCGCGCCCAGCTTGGGCTTGTCGCCGCCCAGCAACAGCACTTCGCCAAGGGTCAGCTTGGAGCCGACGTCGCCCTTCAGGCTTTCGACCTTGAGGACCGAATCCTTGGTAACCCGATACTGTTTTCCGCCGGTGCGGACGACCGCGTACATGGTCTAATTCCTTGAAATGAAACGGTTTTCCGGAAACGCGGGGTTCCCGGAGAGCGGGGCACTATACGGAAAGAAGTTACCCGGTCAAGCCTCGGATGATGCAGGTCTTTCTGGCGCCAAATTCACGGCTCGACCTTGGGCCTCGCCCGGGCTTTTCGCATGCCCACCTTGGCCACCACGGCGGCGATCAGAAGCACCATGCCGATGGTCAGCGCCACCGTCTTGGCATTAGAAACCGCGAACGCGACGCGTGCCAGATCGTCGGTCGGGCCGCCCAGAAGCATTTTGAGTTCGAGGGCATTTTCGACGGCATCCAGAAGAGCGGCCACTGGCGCCACCATCGCCGCCATCAGCACATAGCGGCGGAACGGACTTTTTCCGGGCGTGAAACTCTCAGCCGCGATCACGCCGGAGAAGAAGAAGCTCGCGGCATAAAGCGGCATCAGAAGATAATCGAGGCCGAGATTGAACCCGGCGCGCACGGCATAAGGCTCTGGCGCCCAGGCGTGGAAGGCGAGCCGGTACTGCATGGCCGTGCCAAGCCCTTGAAGATCGCTGGTCGAAACCCCGGTCAGCGATTTCAGCCACACATCCATGCCCGCCACAGCCAGGAATGCGATCAGGCCCAGGCCTGTCGACCAGCCCCAGCCCTGTTCCAGCATGGTTTTCGAGATGCGCATCCCCGTTCCCACTCTGCTATAAGCCGCCGCATTATGCGGCCCGTCGGCGATATTCTCTACAATTTCCATTGGGTGGCGGAGGGCGAGTGCGCCCGCATGGCCCAGGCCTGGGCCGGCGGCGTCGGCCCCTTCCTGGCGGGGCGCGGCATTGCGGCGCTGATCAATCTGCGCGGCCGCAACGACGATCTCTCCTGGTGGAAGAACGAGACCAAGGCGGCACAGATGCGCGGCATCGCCCATCTCGACGCCATGCTGGATTCCCGCAAACTTCCCACGCGTGCCATGCTGGTGCGCCTGATCGAGGCCTTTGACAGCGCGCCGCGCCCCTTTGTCCTCAAATGCTCCGGCGGGCAGGATCGCACCAGCTTCGCTGCCGCGCTTTATTTGATCCATCGTGGAGGTTGGGGGGCGATGGACGAAGCCCGCGCGCAGTATGCGCGCTATCCCTATCTGCATTTCCCGAAGAAGCATCAGCGTTGGCTGAAGCCGTTTCTGGATTTCGCGGCCGAAGATGCACGCGGCCTGCCGCTGGCCACCTGGATTTCCGAACGCTACACGCCGGAGCGGCTGAAAGCGTGGCTGGAAAGCCATGGGCTTGCCGACACCCATGGCGGCATTTTCCTTGTACCCACCCGCAGTCCGTTTCAATGGTGACGCGGATTGCTGTCGCTCCCGGCGTGACATTGTGGCGCGAGAGATTTTCCCGAGCCGCGCAACAGGCTTTGCTGGATGATGTGTTGGCGCGCCTCGAAGAGGCGCCGCTCTATCGACCCACCATGCCGGGATCGGGCAAACCCTTCTCGGTGGAGGAAAGCAATTTCGGATCCTTGGGCTGGGTTTCGGACAAGGACGGCTATCGCTATCAGCCCACGCATCCCGGCACGGGCAAGGCCTGGCCGGCCATCCCCTCCATGCTGATGGATTTGTGGCGCGACATCGCAGCGGCGCCGGATGCGGAATGTTGCCTGGTCAATCTTTATCGTGGTGATGCGCGCATGGGCCTTCATCAGGACAAGGATGAAAAAGCGATGTCGGCGCCCGTGGTGTCGGTGTCGCTGGGCGATGATGCGCTTTTCCGGATCGGCGGCGACACACGGCGGGGCGAGACCAGCAGCCTCAATCTTTCGTCCGGCGATGTGGTGATGTTTGGCGGCCCCGCGCGGCTTGCCTATCACGGCATCGACCGCATCCGGCCTGGCAGCTCCTCGCTGATCCCCGACGGCGGGCGCATCAACCTCACCCTTCGCCGCGTCACGACCGAGACATAAAAATACGCCCGATCCTTCTAGGATCGGGCCCGGAGCGACCGCCAGCGCATCGCGCGTCGGCCGCGCGACAATCCAAAAAAAGCCGGCCGAGAGGCCGGATGGAGCAACGACCAGCGCGAAGCGCTAGGGCGTGCGACATGGAGCACCCGCTAACGGCGGTGCGACCATCAAAAAACAAAAAAACGCCCGATCCTTTTGGGATCGGGCGTGAAAGCGCCGTTACGCGCGAGGATGCCTGGAGGGGATAACCGGCACCCGCGGAAAACCGGGTCTGGCGTGCGAGCGGGGGGGCAGAGCCTGCCGGACGAACCAGTTTTCCTGACCTCCAAGCTATGCACCAAAGTCACACTTTTCAAGTTTTTTTGTTTTACAAATCTTTCAGCGTGACAGTTGCACTTTTGTCATAGTCGTTATGAGCGAACCGCAGGCCGAATCGGGCGCGATTCTCGCGTCGAATTCCAACCTAACATGCTGAAATTCAGTTCTTTTTGGCGACAGAATCTTTGGTCGGCACTGCGAACAGGGCATCCGGCAAGGCGATGCCGGTCTGCACGCCGGTCAGCGCCACGGTGGTGGTGCCGCCCTGATTGTCCTTCACGATCCACTGTCTGAGCTCGATGGACGGATAGGCAAAGACCAGGGTGATGTTGCTCTGGCTGCGGGTGGTGTTGGCGCGGGCATGGACGACCAGGGAGCCCGGCTGCTCTTCCACCCCGGTGACGGCAGGATTGTGCCGCAGGTCCACGTCGCGGTTCAGCAGAATATCCAGCGGCGTGTCCGACAGCGAATTGCGGTCCACCGTGTTGAGGCGGGAATTCTTGACATAAATATCGCCGCCGGTGGCCACGATCAGGATCGGGCTGGGCGGATTATAGGCGAAGCGCAGCTTGCCCGGCCGCGCCAGATCGAATTCGCCCTGCGCCAGATCGCCCTCCGGGCTCAGCTGGACGAAATTGCCTTTCAGCGTCTTAACGGAATTGAGATAAGCACTGATCTTATCGAGCTTGGCGGCATCTTCGGCGCTATAGGTGCCCGGATAGCGCGACGGCGCGGCGGCAGTCAGAAGAACCAGCGCGGCGGCCGCGGCAAGGATGGCGAGAGAACGCATGATCGGGCACAATTCGTCTTTGCCGATCCACCAAACCATTTCGTTTCCACCCACGCAACCGCTCTCAAAATGACCATGCTTTCGCCTTATTCGCGCATTGCCGTCCTGGGAGGCGGCGCCTGGGGAACGGCGCTTGCCATCGCTGCCGTCAATGCCGGACGCGACACGATTCTGTGGGCGCGCGAAGGCGAGGTCGTCGCCGATATCGCCGAATACCACGAGAACAAACGCTTTCTGCCTGGCGTGACATTGCCAAAGTCTTTGGCCGTCACGGGCGCGTTGGCCGAAGCGGTTCGCGCCGATGCCTTGCTTCTGGCCGCGCCGGCGCAAGTGCTTGGCGTGTTCGCCGAACAACTCGCACCAATGATTGCGCCCGCGACACCACTCGCCATCTGCGCCAAGGGCATCGAGAAAAATACCGGCAGGCTGGTGAACGAGGTTGTGGCGGATGCCATTCCTGAGGCCGCGATCGCGATCCTCTCCGGCCCCTCCTTCGCGCGCGATGTGGCCAAAGGCCTTCCCACCGCCGTCACCATTGCGGCGGACGGCGAGGTGGCGGAGCGGCTGCAGGCAAGCCTGAGCTCGATGGCCTTTCGGCCTTATGCCAGCGACGATGTCGTGGGTGTGGCGCTGGGCGGCGCGGCCAAGAATGTCTACGCCATCGCGTGCGGCGTGGTCGAAGGCATGGGCCTGGGCGAGAATGCCCGCGCCGCGCTTCTGGCCCGCAGCTTCGCCGAACTGGCGCGGCTGGGTGAAGCCTTGGGCGCCAAGCGCGATACCTTGATGGGGCTCTCGGGCCTGGGCGATCTGGTCCTGACCGCCACCAGCAAAAGCTCGCGCAATTTTTCCTTCGGCGTGGAGCTGGGCCAGGGCAAGTCGGTTGCCGAACTCGACCGCCCGGGCCATCCGTTGGCCGAGGGCGTGGCGACGGCGCCCGCCTTGGTCAAACGCGCCCGCGCGCATAAGATCGAACTTCCCATCGCCGAGGCGATGGCGGATCTGCTGACGGGCGCCCTGCCGCTTGGCGAAGCGCTGACGCGATTGATGTCGAGGAGGTTGAAAGCAGAATGAGATACTGGCTGTTCAAGACCGAACCCGAAACATTCTCCTGGGAGATGCAGAAGCAGCGGGGCGCCAAAGGCGAGCCCTGGAGCGGGGTGCGCAACCACACCGCCAAGCAGAACATGAAAGACATGAAGAAGGGCGATCTGGGCTTCTTCTATCACACCGGCGAAGAGAAATCGGTGGTGGGGATCGTGGAAGTGATCGGCGAATACCGCCCTGACCCCACCGACGAGAAGCACATATTCGGTCTGGTCGATGTAAAGGCCGTGAAAGATTTCCCCAAACCTGTGTCGCTGGCGGAATGCAAAGCCAATCCCAAGCTGAAAAATATGAGCCTGGTGAACAGCTTTCGCCTGTCGGTTCAGCCGGTTACGGCGGACGAATGGAAGATCGTCTGCGCCATGGGTGGGCTCAGGGTCTAACCTCAGCCTGACAAAGAACTGACAAGGTTCGCCCCTGCACGGTGCTAAAATGCTGCCCGGAGGTGCGCTTTTACGCGCGTCACAGGGAGTAGAGACATGGCGGCTCGCGATATTCTCAATCTTGGAACACCCATGGCGGAAGGCATCATCCGCCTGCTTTACACCATCGCCCTGATCCTGATCGGGCTTGGCACGCTGTTCGGTATCGGCCGCGGCGTGATGATCCTCACCCACACGCCGATGCAGCGGCCTGCGATCACATCCAGCGCCACGCCGCCATCCGCAGCGATGACCGAGAACAATGCGGCACCGCAAGCGCAGGGCGATCAAAGCACTCGTCAGGATTTCCGCGGCATGCGGCGCGATTTTCGCGGCTGGCATCGCTGGGGTCATCACCGGGGTTATTTCGGCATGATGCCCCGCTCGCCCTGGTTCGGTCTGGTGGTGATCGTGGGTGCACTGTTGCGCGGCCTGATCGCGCTTCTGATCGTGCGGGTGATGGCGGAGATCGGTCTGGCAGTGCTGTCGCTGCCAAAGCGTTCCACCGCTTAAAGATATTTTCGCATAAACAGATTGTATGGCGCAAAGCCGTCGCGGCGATAGACCGCGGCGGCTTTGTCGTTTCCGGTCAGCACGCCGATGATGAGAACAGACATATCCCGCGCCCGGGTCCAGTCTTCGCAGGCTGCGATCAAGGCGCGGCCATGGCCCTGTCCGCGCGCGGACGCTTCGACGAACAATTCGGCGACAAAGCCGTAGCGACGCTCGCGTTCCGCCACGAACAGATCGCCGGGTTCTTCGACCACGAACGCCCAGCCTACGGCGACACCCTCGGCTTCCGCGATAAACATCGCGCCACGCGCCGCCGCCTGTGCTTGCACATCCGCCCAATGCTGGGGGGAGAAATCCGGATCGAGCCGACGGTTGGGCTCAAAGGCGTTTTCAAAGCTCTGCAAACCCCAGATGAAAGAGAGGATTGCGGGCTCATCGCCCGGCAATCGCGCGGTACGGATTGTCATTTGATGTTTATCCCCCGGCCACCACCTTGGTGCCTACAGGTATTTAAGGCTCAAGCGCCTGTGCGCCTTGGTCGAAACCCGCCTCCCCCTCGCGCGCATGAGCGCGCTGGAGGGGGAGGTGTCTCTGAGCGCTTGCGCGAAAGAGACAGAGGGGGTCTTCAACCTAATGCCTTGACGATCTCTTCCGTCATCTTCTTGGCGTCCGAGAACAACATCATGGTGTTGTCGCGGAAGAAGAGTTCGTTTTCCACACCGGCATAACCCGAGCCCATGCCACGCTTGATGAAGAGCACGGTCTTGGCCTTTTCCACATCCAGGATCGGCATGCCGAAGATGGGCGACTTGGGATCGGTCTTGGCGGACGGATTGGTGACGTCATTAGCGCCGATCACATAGGCGACATCGGCCTGGGCGAACTGCGAGTTGATGTCTTCCAGCTCGAACACTTCGTCGTACGGCACATTGGCTTCCGCCAGCAGCACATTCATGTGGCCGGGCATGCGGCCCGCCACGGGATGAATGGCGTAGGAGACCTTCACACCCTCAGCCTTCAGCTTGTCGGCCATTTCGCGCACGGCATGCTGGGCCTGCGCCACCGCCATGCCGTAACCCGGCACGATGATCACACTGGCGGCATTCTTCATGATGAAGGCGGCATCGTCGGCCGAACCTTGCTTGACCGGGCGCGTTTCCTTGGCGCCGCCGGCCGCCGCCGTCTCGCCGCCGAAGCCGCCCGCGATCACTGAGACGAAGCTGCGGTTCATGCCCTTGCACATGATGTAGGACAGGATCGCGCCCGAAGAGCCCACCAGCGCGCCGGTGATGATCAGGGCCGTATTCTCAAGCGTGAAACCGATGCCTGCCGCCGCCCAGCCGGAATAGGAATTCAACATCGACACCACCACCGGCATGTCGGCGCCGCCGATAGGAATGATGAGAGTGATGCCGAAGACGAAGGACAGAACCGTGATCGCCCAGAAAGCCCAATGCGGCTGATCCATGGTGAAATAGACAATCAGGCCCACGATGATCAGAAAGATCAGCAGATTGAGCAGGTGCCGCGCCGGCAGAATGATGGGCGCGCCGCTCATATTGCCGTTGAGCTTGGCAAAAGCGATCAGCGAGCCGGCGAAGGTGATGGCGCCAATGGCGACGCCCAGGGACATTTCCACCAGACTCTGGGTCCGGATGGCGCCTTCCATGCCGATGCCGAACGCCTGGGGCGAATAAAGCGCCGCCGCAGCCGTCAGAACCGCGGCCAGGCCCACCAGCGAATGGAACGCCGCCACCAGCTGCGGCATGTTGGTCATGGCGATGCGCTTGGCCATCACCGCGCCGATGGCGCCGCCGATGGCAAGACCGCCGATCACCAGGCCCCAGGTCAGGACATCGGACACGCCCGCCACCCACAAGGTGGTGAGGACCGCGATCAGCATGCCAAGCATGCCGTTGCGGTTGCCAGTACGCGAGGAGGCAGGCGACGAAAGGCCCTTCAACGCCAGGATGAACAGAACGCCGGCGACGAGATAAAGCAGGGCCGCAATGTTCGCTTGCCCACTCATTTCGCGCCCTTTTTCTTATACATGGCGAGCATGCGGGCGGTGACCAGGAAGCCGCCGAAGATGTTCACACTGGCCAGGATCAACGCGAAGAAGCCCAGGATCTTGGATGTCCACGAAGCATCGGACAACGCCGGCACCGCCACGGCTATCAAGGCGCCCACAATGATGACGGAAGAAATGGCATTGGTGACGCTCATCAGCGGCGTGTGCAGAGCCGGCGTCACGCCCCAGACCACGAAATAACCGACAAAGATCGCCAGCACGAAAATGGAAAGCCGGAATACGAAGGGGTCTATCGCTTCCATGTATCTATCTATCCCCTTAGGCCCGAACGGACCTGCTTATGACTTCGCGGCCTGATGAACGACTTCTCCGTCTTTCGTCACCAGCGCGCCTTTGACGATCTCGTCATTCCAGTCGATGGCGAGCGTACCGGCCTTCTTGTCCACCAACAGCGAGACGAAATTGAACAGGTTACGCGCATAGAGCGAGGAGGAATCCACCGCCAGGCGTCCCGGCAGATTGGTGTAACCCATGATGGTGACGCCATGGACTTCCACCACTTCGCCAGCCTTGGTCAGCGGCGTGTTGCCCCCGGCTTCCGCCGCCAGATCCACGATCACCGAGCCCGGCTTCATGGTCTGGATCATGGCTTCCGACACCAGCACCGGCGCCTTGCGGCCAGGGATCAGCGCGGTGGTAATGATGATGTCCTGTTTCTTGATAGTCTCGGCGATCAGGGCCGCCTGCTTGGCCTGGTACTCCGCCGACATTTCCTTGGCGTAGCCGCCCGCGGTCTGGGCGTTTTTGAATTCCTCGTCCATCACCGCCACAAAAGTGCCGCCCAGCGACTCCACCTGTTCCTTGGTGGCGGGACGCACGTCGGTGGCGCTGACAATGGCGCCGAGCCTCTTGGCGGTGGCGATGGCCTGCAGGCCCGCCACCCCGACACCCATCACCAGTGCGCGGGCGGGCGCGATGGTGCCGGCCGCCGTCATCATCATGGGCATGGCGCGGCCGAACTGGGCGGCGGCGTCGATCACGGCCTTGTAGCCCGCCAGATTGGCCTGGGACGACAGCACGTCCATCGCCTGGGCGCGGGAGATGCGGGGCAAAAATTCCATGGCGAAGGCGGTGGCGCCTTGGGCTCCAAGGGTCGCGATCGCGGCTTTTTCGGTGTGGGGCGCGAGCAAGGCCGCGACAACGGCGCCCTTCTTGATCAGGGCGGTTTCGGCGGCGGAGGGCCCGCGCACCTTGAGCACGATGTCGGCATCGGCGAGCACCGTGCGCGCGTCCGGCGCGATGCTGGCGCCAGCGGCGACGTAATCGGCATCGGCGATACGCGCAGCCGCTCCGGCGCCGGTTTCCACCGCCACGTCCAGGCCTAGGCCTTTGAATTTCTTTACGGATTCGGGTGTGGCGGCAACCCGCGTCTCACCCGTTGCTGTTTCCTTGGGGACCGCGAGTTTCAACTCCAGCCCCCTACCCGCTTAACCGTGGGTCCGGAATATGGCCAGGAAGACCATCACCAGAAGAATGAACCCCAGCGAATATTTCGTGAAGCTGAGAAAGCCCGCATAGGCGCGCTGATGCTGGCTGATATCCATCGAGCCGGGAACATAATGATCGTCGTGGGAAGCCATGGGACTCGCTCTTGAAAGTGGCGGCAATATAGCAAAGGAACGCCGCCCGGCAATCGTTTATGACCCCACTATGCGTCGGGTTGCGACAGAATGTTCCCAGTCGGCCAGAAGGGCCCTTAAGGCCGCCACCAGCGCCAAGGGCTGATCCAGCATGATGTGATGCTGAGCCTCCGGAATCTCGACCACCGGCGCAGCCCGGTCCAGCAGGTCGAAGATGTAATTGCCGATCTTGGGAGGCATCAGCACCGAATGTTCGCCCCGGAAAACCGCCACCCGGCACTGTGTTTCCTTGAGCAATCCCGCGGTATCGCCGATGGAGAAATGCCGCCAGATGGCGGGATCGAATTTCCAGGAAAAGCCGATATCGCCCGTCGCCGTCGCCACTTCCTTCAGCGAATGGCGTGCCACCCAATCCAGCAGAAACAGGTTCTCGCACGTCTGCGGCGGCATCAGGCGGAAACGGGCCAGCGCCGCCGCCAGGCTGGGATAGACATTGTGCGGCCGGGGCGTTTGCGCCTGGGGCCTGTCCGGCCGGCCGCTTCCCTCGCGCATTGGCGGATTGATGGGCGAGTCGATGATCACAATCCCGGAAAGAGAAGCTCCAAAATCGGCACCCGCCTGCATGGTGACGAAACCGCCGAAGGAATGCGCCACGATCACAGGCGGCTTGGCAGCCGCGAACATGCCGGCGTCTTCCATCACGGCCCGCGCCTCCTCTGCGAACAGCGGCATCGAATAGCCGCTCTCCTCGCCTTGGGGCCGGCGCCAATCACTATCCCCCATGCCGGAAAGATCCATCGCCGCCACGTGATAATCGCGCGCGAGATAGGGCGCGATGTAACTCCACCAATAAGCATGCGCGGCATTGCCGTGAATCAGGAGGACGCCGGGCTTCGCGTCATCGCCCCAGCGCAGATAATGGATGCGGGCCCCTTTGACGGCGACGAAACGCTGTTCGGGTTTCTGCGCGACGGCCTCGGCGAACCAGCGCGGCGCCGGCGGCGGCGAGCCCGCCAGCGCGGCAAGCTGCCCGTGATTGGCTTGAAGATCGAACAGGCCCGATCTTGCCTCGGGCGTAAGGCCCGCGACCGGCGGCGCGATGGGTGTGTCAGACATCAGGGATTCCAGGCATTTGGCGCATTCAGTCTTTTTTAAGCATAGCCGCAACTGTGCCGCCAAAAGACAATCTTAAACGGGCCATTTACTCGAAGCCGCCACAATGCGCCACCTTTGATAACAGTCTTCATTTCGGGATTAGCACATGGCGCAGACGATTCTTGTCGTGGATGACGATCCGGTTCAGCGCCGTCTGCTGGAAACCGCGATCAGCCGCAGCGGCATGACGGTCGTTACCGCGCCCGGCGGCCAGCCTGCGCTCGATCTCATCAACGGGCCGCGCGGCGATCAGATCACGCTGATGCTGCTGGATCTGGTGATGCCCGACATGGGCGGCGTGGAAGTTCTGCAGAAGCTGCGCGCCAGCAATGTCGATCTGCCCGTGATCGTGTTGACCGCCAAAGGCGGCATCGATTCCGCCGTGGAAGCCATGCGCGCTGGCGCCAACGACTTTCTGGTCAAGCCGGCCAGCCCGGAACGCATCACCGTATCGATCCGCAATCAGCTCAAGATCGGCACCTTGTCTGGCGAAGTGAAGCAGCTGAAGAAGAAAACCGACAACCGCCTCACTTTCGAAGACCTGATCGCGGAAGCACCCGAGATGAAGCAGGTCTTCCGGCTAGGCGCCCGCGCGGCGCAGTCCGACATCCCCATCCTGATCGAAGGCGAAAGCGGCGCCGGCAAGGAATTGATCGCTCGCGCCATCCAAGGCACCTCGGCCCGCGCCGGCAAGCCTTTCGTCACCGTCAATTGCGGCGCCATCCCGGAAAACCTGATCGAATCCATCCTATTTGGCCACGAGAAGGGCTCCTTCACCGGCGCCTCCGACAAGCATCTGGGCAAATTCCAGGAAGCCGATGGCGGTACCCTGTTCCTGGATGAGATCGGCGAACTGCGCCTGGACATGCAAGTGAAGTTGCTGCGCGCGCTTCAGGAAGGCGAAGTCGATCCCGTCGGCTCCAAGCGGCCAGTGAAAGTCGATGTGCGCATCATCTCCGCCACCAATCGCGATCTGGGCCAGATGGCGCGTGAAGGCGGCTTCCGCGAGGACCTCTATTACCGCCTCAACGTATTCCCCATCCTGGTGCCGGCGCTGCGCGACCGTCCCGCCGATATCGCGCCGTTGGCGCGTCATTTCATCAGCCGTTTCGCGGCGGAAGAAAACAAGCCGGTGGTGGGTCTGACCCAGGCGGCGGCGAACCTCATCGCCCAATTCTCCTGGCCCGGCAATGTGCGCCAGCTGGAGAACACCATCTTCCGCGCCGTGGTTCTCTGCGACGGCACCATGCTGGATGTGTGCGACTTCCCGCAGATCGCCTCCGCCATGGGCGTGGAGGCCTCGCCGCGTCAGGCACAACCGGTTGCCGCTTCCGGCGCCTCCGCTCCCGCGATGGCGGCGGGATCGCCCTATGCGCTGGCCGTGACGGACGGCAGCGGCCATATCCGCCGCTTCGAGGAGCTGGAATCGGAAATCATCCGCATGGCCATAGGCCGCTATGAAGGACATATGTCCGAAGTGGCGCGCCGGCTGGGCATCGGCCGCTCCACGCTTTACCGCAAGCTCAAGGAATTCGGGCTGGAAGGCGCGGAGAGCGACGCTTCCGACATCGAGCAGGCCATCCGCAAAGCGGTGTGATCCGCGCCGTCAGCGCATGTCCAGCGCGCTGAGATAAAGATCCAGGATCGCTTCCTGTTCCTGGAAGTCGGCCCTGTCCAGCTTCCGCATGCGGATCACCTGACGCATGATCTTGGTATCGAAGCCGGTGCCCTTGGCCTCGGAATAGACTTCGCGAATGTCGGCGGTCAGCGCGCTGCGTTCTTCTTCCAGCCGCTCGATGCGGTCGATGAAGGACTTCAGATGCTCTTTGGCGAAGCCGGATTTTGCCATGGGTAACAACCTGGGGTCGGGGAATTTTCGGGCCGCGGACCCTAGCGATGCCGGGGCGGCGAGGCAACGCGGGCCGCTTATCTAACTGTGGGTTTTCTGAGATTCCTCAAAGGCGGCAAGCTGTTCCGGAGTCGCCGCTTTCTGATGTTTCTTTTTCCACTCGTCCGGCGGCATGCCATAGACAAGCGCGCGCGCCTCGTCTTTTCCCAGCTGAATGCCTTTTTCCGCCGCGGCTTCGCGGTACCAGTCGCCCAGGCAGTTGCGGCAGAAACCCGCCAGGATCATCAGATCGATATTCTGGACGTCCGCGCGCTTCTGGAAATGTTCGACTAGGCGGCGGAATGCGGCGGCTTCCAACTCCGTTTTGGTCGCAGCGTCCATCTCAACTCTCCATATCTTTCAGCGCCGCATCCAGGATGGGCTTGAGCCTGCCCGCAAAGGCGCGCGCTTTTTCCGCCTCGTCCAGAAAATCCTGCCTGACCTCGATCAGCACATTGGCATGGCCGGTCTTGGTGCCATGAATATCAAGCGTATCGCCTTCCAGAGCGCCCGTGTATGGCTCATTGTCGCCAACCGTGAATCCTGCCTCTTTCAAATGCGCCATCAAAGGCACGGCCAGCCGCGCATCGCGGCCATAAAGCACGCCCATCTCCCAGGGGCGCTTCACGCCTTTCCAGGCCGGCGTGAAACTGTGCATCGAAACCAGGATCGCCGCACCTCCAATCCGTGCGATCTGCTCACCGATGGCGGCATGATAGGGCGCATGATACTGCGCCAGCCGCCGCGCCACCTCGGCGGCGTCCGCTCCCCGATTGCCGGGAATGATGCTGCCGTCCGACAATTTCATCACCAAGGTGGGATCGTCGGCGCCGCGATTGAGATCGATCAGAAGCCGCGATACGCCGCCCAGAAGCGCGGCCGCCCCATACATATGGGCCAACGCCTCGGTGACGATGGCCGCGCCGATGTCATAGGCGATGTGAGTCTGGAACAGCCTGGCGGCAAGCCCCAGATTGCCATATTCGAGCGGCACGGCGTTGGAGGCATGATCGCAAAGAAAAAGCAGTGGAGCGCGCGCGCCGGGGACCGGCGGAATCAACGTGAAAGGCGCGTCGGCGGACATGTGACGGGCTTGTAAAAGCCGGGCGGAATTTGAGCAAGCTCGCTCTTGACGCAGACATGTGCGCCAAATCACAGTTGCGACATGCGTCGCGCGCCGCTTCTGGTCCTTCTGTCGACGTTGGCGGTGGCGCTGACTGCGCCGCCGGCTCTCGCCGCGTTCAAGGTCTGCAACAAGAGCGATCTGGCGGCACGCGTGGCGCTGGGCCGCTTCGACGGCCGGCAATGGACCAGCCAGGGCTGGTGGACGGTGGCCCCCAAGACCTGCGCGCAACTCCTCACCGGCCCGTTACAAGCGCGTTACTATTATCTCTATGCCAGCGACGGCGCCGGCGGCACCTGGGAAGGCAAGACCCATTTCTGCACCAAGCCGGATGCAAAATTCCTGGCGTCCGGACGCAACGATTGCGCCGGCCGTGGATTTGACCGTCGAGGCTTCTTCGAAGTCGATACCGGGAAATCGCCCGAATGGACACAAAGTCTTTCCAACTGATCGAGAGCACCGCATGAGACGCCAGCGCAAAACCAAGATACTGGCCACGCTGGGACCGGCTTCCAACACACCAGAGATGATGGCGGTCTTGTTCGATGCGGGCGCGGACGTCTTCCGCATCAATATGAGCCACACCCCGCACGACCTGTTGAAGCGCATGCATCGGGACTTGCGGGCGCTGGGCGAAGCCAAGGGCCGGCCCATCGGCATCCTGGTCGATCTGCAGGGGCCCAAGATCAGGCTGGGGACTTTGAAAGGCGGCCCCCGCAAGCTGGCGGAAGGCGAGAAGATCCGCCTGGTCTTGGGCGAAACCAGCGACCGGCTGGACGAATTGCCCATTCCGCATCCCGAAATCTTTCAAGCGATCAAACAGAAGCACGCGCTCTTGATCGACGACGGCAAGGTGCGCCTGCGCCTGTTGAAGCGCGCCGACACCTATGCCGATGCCATTGTGGTGGTGGGCGGCGAGATCAAAGACCGTAAAGGCGTGAACATGCCCGACACGCTGCTGCCCATGTCGGCGATCACGCCCAAGGACCGCAGCGATCTGGATGCCGCCATGGCGTTGGGCGTCGATTGGGTGGCGCTCTCTTTTGTGCAGCGGCCCGACGACATCGCCGAAGTGAAGAAGATCGTGGCGGGGCGCGCCGGTGTTTTGGCCAAGATCGAAAAGCCCAAGGCGCTGACCTGTCTCGACCAGATTCTGGAATTGTCCGATGCCGTGATGGTGGCGCGGGGCGATCTGGGCGTGGAATTGCCGCTGGAAGCCGTGCCTGGGGTGCAGAAGCAGATCACCCGCACCGCGCGCAAATTGGGCAAGCCGGTGGTGGTGGCGACCCAGATGCTGGAATCCATGATCCAGTCTCCTACCCCCACGCGCGCCGAAGTCTCCGACGTCGCCACCGCCGTCTATGACGGCGCCGATGCGGTGATGCTGTCGGCGGAATCGGCGGCGGGTTCCCATCCGGTGGAAGCGGTGACCATGATGGATCACATCGCGGCCAAAGTGGAATCGGATGCGCTTTATCAAAGCCTGATCGATTCTCAGCGAAGCCCGCCCGAAGCCACCACGCCGGACGCGATCCTGGCGGCAGTGCATGAAGTGACACAGACCCTGAATGCCAAGGCCATCATCTGTTGGACCAAGACCGGCGGAACCGCGCTGCGGGCGGCGCGCGAAAGGGCCGGGGCGCCTATCATCGCACTCACGCCGTCTCTCGACACGGCACGGCGGCTGTCCCTGGTGTGGGGTCTGCATTGCTTGACCACCGCAGAGGTTCACAATCTGGACGAGATGGTGGATCAGGCGCTGGAATTTGCGGAGCGGGAAGGCTTCGCCAAAACCGGCGAACGGGTGGTCATCACGGGCGGCGTGCCCTTAGGCGTTACCGGCACGACCAATATGCTGCGCATCGCGATGCTTGGTACAAAATAATTTCGAAGCTAGGTCGTGCCCCGCCTCCCCCTCTGCGCGAAGCGCATGGAGGGGGAGGTGGCCGTAGCAACCTCTCGAGGTTGCGCAGGCCGGAGGGGGTAAAATTAAATTCCCTGACCTTCGACTTCCTTGGTCAAGGCTTTTTCGCGTTCACGGGCGACGCGCATCTGTGGATCCAGCGTCAGCACGCGGCGATAGAGTTTGAGCGCCCCGCTTTTGTCGCCATAGTCTTCCAGCATCTCACCCAGCTCCGCCATGGCGATGAAGTGCCGGGGATTGAGCGTCACCGTCTTTTGCAGTGAGAGCATGGCGCCGGCATCGTCGCTGGCGGCGCGCTGCATATGGGCGCGCATGCGCCAGCCTTCGGCATAATTTGGCGCGGCCCGGGTGATGGCTTCGACCAGCGTGCGCGCCGTGCCGTTGTCCGCTTGGCCCAGCGCGCTTCCCACCCGCGACATCAAAAGATCGACACTGGCGCTGCCGGAGGCGCGGAACAGGCCGCCGATCTTTTCCTCGATCGGTTTCGCCGCCTCGGATGATTCAGCTTTCTTCAATTCGCCAAACAGCTTGTCTTCTTCGCTGGGGCGCGGCGTCGGGCCCGGCGGCGCTGCCAGCGCCAACGACGGAAGGAGAGCAAGAAGAACGATGAAGACGCGTGTTCGCATGGGGGAAGCTTAATCCCCGCACGATCCGTCTGTCATTAAGTGGGATTACCCTTGGCGGGCCTTGAAACGCGGGTTCTTCTTGTTGATGACATAGACCCGGCCTTTGCGGCGGATGACGCGGCAGTCCTTGTCCCGCTTCTTGAGCGACCGGAGGGAATTGCGAACCTTCATGACACTGCCTTCTAACGTCGGTGAGGCAGCAAGGGCCGCCCGCAAAGAGGCGCGGAAGCTATTCGCGCGCGGAAAGCCTGTCAACCACGCAAAAACCCAGCTTTTCCGCCAAAAATTAACGGGAATCATGATAAAAAGGGCTATGCCTGCGCTTCGCCCCCTACTTGCCGCCTCAAGCCTGATGATCGTGGTGGCCTGCGCCCGGCAACCGGCCCCCACGCCCGCGGCGCCGCCAGCCCCGGCTCAGCCTGGAACCCCGGCTTCGGCTCCCCTGCTACCCTTGCCGGCCATGGGCGGCGACGCAAAGTTCCAGGCCTTCATCCGCGACTTCGAGGCCACCGCCATGGCCCGCGGCGTGACGCCGGAAACTTACAACAAGGCCGTGGCTGGTATCGCTCCCATCGCCGCCATCGACACTATCGTGGCCGAGCAGCCGGAATTCGTGCGTCCGGTCTGGGCCTATCTGGATAGCGCGGTCTCGGCCAAGCGGATCACGGAAGCGAAATTCTTCCTCAATCAAGACCAAGCGCTGCTGGACTCCATCCAGGCCCGCACCGGTGTGCCCAAGGAGATCCTGGTTTCGATCTGGAGCATGGAGACCGACTTCGGCCGCTTCATGGGCACCTACAATCTCTTCGCGGCGCTGGCGACCCAGGCCTATGACGGACCGCGCCAGGGCTTTGCCCGACGTGAGATGATTTCGGCGTTGCTGCTGTTGCAGCAGAACAATTACGTGCCGTCGGAGATGGTGTCGTCCTGGGCGGGCGCATTCGGCCAGACGCAATTCCTGCCCTCCACCTTCTTCAAATACGCCACCGATGGCGATGGCGACGGCAAGATCGATCTTTGGCATTCGCCCGCCGACGCGCTGGCCTCGACCGCCGCGCTGTTTCAGCGCGAAGGTTGGCAGGCGGACAAGCCTTGGGGTTATGAGGTGACGCTGCCCAAGAATTTCGATTATCAGGACGCCGATCTGGGGACACTCAAACCGCTGTCGGAGTGGGCGGCGAAGGATGTGACGTTGATCTCGGGCAGCCCGCTGCCGGCAGGCGACGATCTCGCCGCCATCTATCTACCCGCGGGAGCCGGGGGACCGGCGCTGCTGACGCTCTCCAATTTCCGCCAGATCATGAAATACAACAACGCCGCCAGCTATGCGCTTGCAGGTGCACTGTTGGCCGATCGCATGATGGACCGGCCCGGCATCCAGACGCCTTGGCCGCGCAATGAGAAGCCGCTGTCGCGCGCCGACCGCCTGCGCTTCCAGGCCGATCTCACCACGCTGGGCTATGACGCGGGCGAGCCGGATGGATTGCTGGGCCGCAAGACCCGTTTGGCGCTCCGGCAATATCAGGTCTCGCGCGGCCTTGTCGCCGACGCCTATCCCACCCAGGCGATGCTGGCGTTGTTGGACAATGACGCCAGCAAGGCCGCGCCAAAAACCGACTGAATCATCGTGGCGCAAGGCCGGGACAATCCACCCGCCCGACCGCATCGACACCTGGCGTGAAGACGCACTGGCCCTTTGTGTTGCCCTGGGCATCATAGAGATCGATGGCCCAGTCCTTTTCCCGCCGGGTCATCATCAAGAACCCGAAGCCACCGACTGACAGGCCGTCCTTCACACCGACGCCGGAGTGACCCTGAAACACCGCATTCTTGAGATCGAGGGGCGTGATGTCGAGATTGTCGCCGCCATTGCCCGCCACGATCTGGGGCGGGATCTTTCCGTCATAATTGATCGCTTCGAACGTGTGGATATGACCGGACAGCATCAGCGCGACATTCGGCGGCAGCGGCGCGGTGGTTTCCGCGGCGATGATGGTGGCATTGCCGCCGATGGGAAGATTGAGGGGACCTGAGATCGCCGCCCAGATCGGGCGATGTCCGACATACCAGACCGGTGCCGGTTTGGCGGCGAGATCGCGGAATTCCTTCTCATAAATGGGAACGAGCTTGTCATCGATGCTGGTGTCCGGCGCATCGGCATTATCCATCGCCGCAAGCGTGACGCCGCCAAGCGACACCAGAAGCGGCGCCAGGTGCGGATTGCAGCGCGGATCGAACGCATCCGGACCCAGCAACCGCAGAAATCCCAGGCCGGCGCGCTGACAATCTTCGTGATTGCCGCGCAGGACGACCCATGGCGCGGCGCCCAAGAGCGGCGCGGCGGGGGCAAAGAAATCCGCCTGCCAGCTCGGCCAATTGTCACCCGACGGCGAGCCGGCGCACCCCGCATTGCCGGCGGGGCAAGGCTCCTCGCGATAGAGATAGTCCCCCACATGCACGACAAGATCGGGCTTGAGCTTTGCCGCTGCCGCCGCAACCGACGGGAAAGGCCATGCCGCCGGATCGTTGCAAGCTTGGAGCGCGCTGCCTTTGATGCGGCAGCCCGTATCGCCCAACACCAGAATGCGATTGGGCAGGGCGGCCGGCAAAGGAAGGCTTGCGCCGGCAATGGATGCGTTTGCCGCCCCCGGTGGTATCGGGGCCGCGCAGGTAAGCGGGAAGGCGCCGTTTTCCGGGGCGCGCACCGCCATGGTCACATCGCCCTTGTCACTCTTGAGCATGGGGCAGGTGGTGTCGCTGGTGATGAGGCGCGCTTCATAGCCGCCGGACGTCACCGCCTGTACCCAGGCTTGGCTGTCCGCCAAGGCCGGCGTGGCTGTCATGCAAAATATCGCGATCAGAAAATTGCGCATGACGCCCCTCAAAAAACCGGGCGAACCATGCCTCGGCGTTCGTCGAATTGATACGCCTTACATCGTATAAAGATAGCGTAAATTAAAAACCTTTGCGACAAGGGAACAAGAGCACACAAAAGGAAAAAACCGTGCCGCGCGTTCTCACCGAAATCGATATCACTGGCTTCCGCGAACGCCTGTGCGAATTGGCGACGCGCATTTACGTCGAGCGCGGCCCCGCCAATTTCAACATGCGGCTCTTGGCATCCGAACTCGGCGTCAGCGCCATGACGCCCTATCGCTACTTCAAGGACAAGGAAGAGATTCTATCCGCCATCCGCGCGCGGGCCTTTGGCCGCTTCGCCGATCAGTTGGAGCGCGGGCTTGCGACGCCGGGCACGCCGCCGGAAAAAAGCGCCGCGGTGGGACGCGCCTATATCCGTTTCGCGCTGGAAGAACAGACCTGCTATCGCCTGATCTTCGATTTCGCGGAGGCCAAAGGATCGCAAGTGCCCGAGCTTGCGCATGCGGAAGAACGGGCCCGTGCCACCATGACCGATCATGTCCGCATGATGGTGGACGCCGGCTATTATGACGGCGATCCCGAACTGATCGGGCACATCTTCTGGGCCAGCCTGCATGGCGTGGTGGTGCTGCATCTGGCGGGCAAGCTCGACGGAGAGGTGGATCTTGACACGCTTCTCGCAGAAATGGGTCGCGTGCTGCGCAACGCCTATCTGGTTAGAACGCCCGTTTCAGTGTGATCCGCCAGGTGCGGCCTTGCCCCGGCAGCGCGGCGAGATTGGCGTAGGTGTCGGCATCGGGGGTGAAATAGCGCTCGCCCGCCAGATTGTTCACATTGATGTCGGCTTCCCAGGCGCCCATGCGCAAAAAGGCCGACGCGTTCAACACCACATAGGCGGGAAAGACGATCGGATCGGGCACCGTCTGGGCGGTGTGCGAAACATAGGTGCCGCCGAACGCGCCCCCCCATTTCTGATCGTCACTGGTGTAAGTGACATAAGGGCTGATCACCGCGTGCGGGATCAATGCATATTCGTAATTTCCGCTTCTGCCCGGCAGGGTGGAGAAATCGAAGGTGACGTAGCTTCCGCCAAAGCCACCCTGCGGCGCGACACCGGCATCGCGGGCGGGAATGTAGGCGAAGCTGTGATCCGGTCCCTTGACGATGGTGTGCTGCATGCTGCCCGCCAGAGTGAGGCTGACATTCTCATTCATCACATAACGCAGTTCGACTTCTTCGCCCTGCGAGCGTGTGCCCATGATGCTGGTGACACCACCGCCCTGCTCAAGCTGGGTACGTTCCTGCCGGTACCACGCCAGCGACCCCACCAGATGCTGATCGAGGAATGCGAACTTCACGCCGGCTTCGTTGAGAAACGAATTTGACAGCCAATCGTCATTGGCAAGCAGCGATGTCGCCACCTGGCTCGCCTGGCCCAGTTCGATGGCAGACGATTTCGCGTTGGTTACGTACGGGATCAGGCCCCAATCCGTCTTGTAGCTGAGGCTCGCGGAATAGGTAAGCGAGCCTTTGCCGCCCTTGCCGGAAGGCGGTTCGAACGCCAGCACGCCCAGATCGACGGAGCGCACATTGTAAGCGTCGTAGCGGCCGCTGAGGAGCATATCCAATTTTTCCCAGCCGATGTCGCTGACGGCGAACAAACCCGCGTCTGCTGTGTTGCTGTGGACGTCATTCTCCCAACCCAGTCCCACGGTGCCCGGCGGATCGGTGTTGAAAGGCGAGGCGATGATATCGTTGGCTTTGGCACCAACCGTGATGTCGCGCCGGTCCAGCGCGATCACGCCGCTGTTGAAACTCTCCTTGCCGGCGGCCTGAACGATGCGATAGGACGCGCCCACCACATTCTGGGTGGTCAGCGCGCCGAAATCGCGGCTGAAATCATAGCGCGCCCGGGTCTCCAGAATCAGCGTGCGATAGGAACCGGGAAAGCCGTAAGACACGAAACGGTCGTTCGACAATGTATCGACAAAGCCTTGCAGCCGCACCCGGTCGCCGCCATCGAAGCTCTTCGCAAGCTCCACAAAGCCGGTGTGGGTGACGGTGTTGGAGAAATCCACGCCGCGGGCGATATAGACCGTGCGCGGGCTTAAATGCGTGGTGCCCACGCCGGCATCCAGCGTGTGGGTCGCATCGGTGCAGCTACCGCAGCCCGGCGCGGGGATATAGAGCGGCTTGAAATTGGGATCGAAGACATAGGGATTGCCGCCCAGCTCATTAAGCGTCAGGCGGCCATTGCCGTCAGCATCCGTCAATGATGTGTTGCGGCCGGTGATGTAGGTGCCGGTGTCGATCAACGACTGGGTCAACCGATTCCAGCCCGGCGTCTGCACATCGCCGTTGGAATGGTAATACATGTAATCGGACGACAACGACCAATCGCCGAATGCGAAATCGCCGGACAATTCCAGCAGCTGATGGCTGGGATGAAGGCCGCGATAGAAGCTGTAAGAATCGTCGATTTCCCCATAGGCGTGAACGCCGCCCGTAACCGCGCCCAGATCCAGCGGTGCGCCAATCTGGCCCGCCAGATTGCGCTTGGAATAGCTGCCATAGGTGACCGCCACTTCGCCTGAAACGATGCTGTCGCCCGACGCCGCGACGCTCTTGGGCACAAAATTGACCAGGCCGCCCACTTTGCCCGCGCCATAGATGGCCGACGGTGGCCCGCGCAGAATTTCGATCTGGGCGGCATCGCCCAGAGGCGTCGAATATGTGCCGCGATTGTCGGCGCGTTTGAAGCCGCGAAAATAGGATTCCGCCAAAGTGCCACGCAGATTGACCGCGCCCTCGACGCCATAAAAGCTGGCGGTGTAGGCGGACGGTGTGATCGCGGTCAGCGTATCGACCCCGGTGACGCCATAGCGCTCCATGGTGGTATCGCTCACCACGGTGACGGCGCGAGGGGTTTCCAGCAAAGACTTGTCGAGACCGAAGGCGGTGTCGTCGGGTTTGGTTTCGATCAGGTGGACCCGATCGCCCGTGACCGTGACGGTTTCGACGTTCTCCTGGGCCTGTGCCTGGGCGGACAAAATGACGGCGAAGGGCAGGACGGCAAGAACACGAGGCAGAAATGGCATGAGAATATCGCGGCTGAAATGTTAGACATTTCATCTAACATTTCAACCGGAAAAGCCAAGCGCGACCCCCGGACGCAGGTCAAACCATTGTTCTGACTATCATTTCTTCCAGGCGGCGATGATTTCGGCTGTGTCGGCCAGGATGGCGCAGTTCAATTCCAGCGCCTTGAGTGCGCCCTGATGCAGATCCGGCGTATAGGCCGCGACCGCGTCCTTGGCGATGAAGACGTGATAGTCGCGCTCGAAAGCATCGCGGGCGGTGGAATCGACGCAGCATTCCGTGGTCAGGCCCGCGATCACCACCGTGTCCCGCTTCAGGCCCCTCAGATGCGCATCCAGATTCGTGCCGGCGAAGGCGTTATAGCGGCTCTTGCTGAAGACGGCCTCATCCGCTTGCGGCTTGGGGCCGACAAATTCGGCGCCCCGCGTGCCTTCCTGGCAGAGCGGCGCTTGGTCTTCGGTGCCGCGCCGCTTCTTCCATTCCTGCAGCAAATCGGTTTCGTCGCTGTCGCGCGTGATGAGGCGCGCGAAAAGACAGGGCACGCCGGCGGCACGGGCCGCCTGCGCCAATATCGCCGCGTTCTTGAGCGCCGCCAGGGCCGCCGTTACATCGTGGCCGGCCTTCGCCATGGCGCCGTCGGGCGCGGCGAAATCCACCTGCATGTCCACCAGGAGAAGCGCGGTACGGTGCGGCGCGATCCAACTCTTCTGCATCAACCGGCAGCCTTGAGACGAGGCAGGATTTCGCGGCCCGCGACACGCAGGCCTTCGGCATAGTCGGCAAAGATCAGCATCAAGCCGTCCAGCGCGCATTCTTCCAGAAAGGCAGCAATCTTCTGGGCGCAAGTCTTGGGCGCACCGATCACGGTATGGGTCATGAAGGCGCCCTTGGCGCGCGCCACCATGGCATTGTCCTTACCGGTGAGATCGACGCCGTAGCTTTCCAGCATACCGAGCACCGCAGCCTCGTCCACGCCTTCGCGATAACGCTGCGCGATGGTTTCGGCTGCCGCATCGCTGCCGCCATAAATCACGGTGCACATGGCGTAGGTCTTGATCGGCTTGCCCAGTTTCGCCGCCAGGTCCTTGGCGCGAAGCGATGCGGCCCTCGTCTCGGCCTCGTCGCGGCCGCCGATGAAACAGATATCCGCCTCCCGCACCGAGAAATCGAACCCCCGCGCCGACATGCCGGCGCAGATCAAGTCGGGACGCCTGAGCGGCTTGGGCTCCGACACGCAATCCTTGATGGAGAAATAGCGGCCTTCGAAATCGACCCGTTTCTCGCTCCAAAGCCGCTTGACGATCTTCGTCCATTCCTCGGTCAGGTCATAGCGCGCGTCATGATCGAGGCTCGCGTCCCAGGCGTCCATCTGCTCGAACTCGCCGCGATAGGCGCCGGCCACGATATTGAGCCCGGCGCGGCCGCCGGAGATTTGATCCAAAGTCGCGATCATCTTCGCCGCCGCCACGGGATTGTGCAGGATGGCATGCAAGGTGGCCCACACTTTCACCCGCTTGGTGAGGGCCGCGATGCCGGCCATCATGGTCACGGATTCCAGCGATGTGCCCCAATGGTCCGTCACACCGCCAAACCCCCGCCATTTGCCCATGGACATGACGAAGTCGAGGCCTTCTTCTTCGGCGATCAGGGCGGCGTCGCGATTCTGCGCCCAGCCGCCATCCAGCGGCGGCGTGGTGCGGGATACGATCCAGCCACCGTTCGCCACGGGAAGAAATACGCCAAATTCCGCGCTCATGCCGCGCTCCGTACCGGACGGCGCATCATCAGAACAGAAAGAAGCACCAGCAGCACCAGAACTTCCAGGATGATGAAGGCCGGCACGAAGCTTCCCGTGTGGTCCGAGACGAAGCCCGCGAAAGCTGGTCCGCCCGCCCCCACCGTGGAAATCAGGTTGATCGCGGCGAACAATTCCAAATTGGGAGCACGGCCGAAATAATCCAGCAGCAAGATGGTGGAGGCAAAGAATGTCAGCCCATAGCCCACGCCGATCCCCACCGCATAGACCAGCATCAGCGGCAGATCGTGCGCGACGCTGAGCGCCAGAAGCCCCACGATCAGCATCGCCAGCGACAGGATCAAGAGCCATTTGGCATTGATCCAGCGCACGATGACGCCACCCGCCAAACGCGCGCCGGAATTGATCAACGCTTCCAGACTCATCATGCCACCCGCCAGCGCGGCCGTGACGCCATGGTTCATCAGGTGCGCCACCGAGACCGCATTCACCGTGATGCCCACGAACAGGAATATGCTGTAGGCGGCGGCCAGGATGGCGAATTGGGATGTCTTGAGCGCTCTTTTGACCGGCCAATCCGCGTCGGTGACTTGGGTTTCTCCCTCGGCATGTACATCGGTCTTCACGTCTACCAAGGCGGCGCTCAAAAGCCCCACCACGGCGATTAAAACAAGCGCGGCGAGCCAGTAATCGCGCCAATCCTGGGTGAGCGCGGCGATCCAGAGATAAAGCGGTGGCCCCGCCACGCCACCCAGTCCACCGATGGTGAAATAGAGTCCAAAAGCGAAAGACGGATTGGGAAACAGCCGCGTCAGCAGATAGGTGCCAGGCACGGTGGCCAGCAGCGTGAAGCCCAGCCCCAGCAAAAGGCAGCCTGCAAAATAGAGCGCCAGGCCATGCGCCAGCATCAGGCAGGCGAAGGCAGCAGCCATGACCGCACTGCCAACCACCAGCGTGGTGCGCACTCCAAACCGGCGGATCAGGCTGGCGGGAATAGTGGCCGTGATGCCGGCGGTGACGCCCAAAAGCGAAAAGCCGGTGCCGGCCCCGCCCCAGCTCCAGTGAAGTTCGCTGATCATGGCCGGCAGCACCACGCCCAGGGAACTGAAGCTGGTGGCGGTAATAAGGAAATAGACGGCGCTCATCGCCGCCAAGGAGATCCAGGCACGCGCCGTCATGTCGCCCAGGCGCGTTTGATGTCGGAGGGAAAATCACCCAGCGCCACGCGCATCATCTCCCGGGCCTTGTCGGCGTCATGCGCCGCGATGGCGTCGGCCAGTGCCCGGTGCTGGGAAAGTGCAAGCCGGCTTTCCGTGACGGAGGGTTCCTGCATGGTCACCAACCAGAAACGGGCGGTCTGGTGATGCAAGGTCATCACCATCTTGGCCAGCACGCGATTGTGACTGGCGCTGGCCACCGCGACATGAAACGCCTCGTCCATCATGGCCAGGGCGCTGGAATCGTTGCGCGCAATGGCAGCCTCGCCTTCATCCAAGGTGGCACGGATGGCTTCGACTTCGTCTTGGCCGGCAAAGCGGGCCGCAAGTCCGGCACATTCGATTTCGACCAAGGCGCGCGCCGCGAAGGCTTCGCGTGCTTCCATCAGATCCAGTGGCGCCACCATGGTGCCGACCCGCGCGCGCCGCAGCACCAGCCCTTCCAGCGCCAGCCGCGCCAGTGCTTCGCGGATGCCGGCCAGCCCGCCGCCATAGCGGCGTACCAGAGCCTGCTCGTCCAGTCTTTCACCGGGCGCCAGGCGGCCGATGATGATGTCCACCAGAAGCCGGTTATAAAGGCGCGATTTCAGGAGCTGCGGCGACCAATCGTCGAGCCTCGTGTCCTTCGCGCGGGGAGCGATGTCTTTGTCGGCCATGGCGCCGGGCACAATGGTAAGGTGCCCGCGGTCTTGCAAGGCCGTTTCCAGCGATGCTGAGAAAGCCGCATGGGACTTTTTTGCAGGCATTGCCGGGAAAAACGCGTAATCTGGCCTGGTCTGTCCCACGGAGAAGCCATGGCCCCCCTGCTGCTCGATCCGTCTTTTTTTATGAAGATAACGGTGGTCGAGGCTTTGTTCGCGATCCCCGCCGGCCTGATCCTCAAACGTACAGGCCATTCCATGTGGTGGGCACTGCTCTGCTTCATCCCCATCGCAGCCTTGTTCGGGCTTTGGGTTCTGGCTTTCACCCGCTGGACACCGCCCGAAACGACGAAGTCTGAAGACGCGTTCTAGACGCGGAAACGAGAATAAAGCTCTTCGATGGTGGCGACCGCCTTGTCGGCTTCTTCCCGGTCGGCCAGCTCACGGCTGTTGCCATAGCCGCGCATGTCGCCGCCATTGAGATCCTGCACCACGATACCGTCGCGCCGCGACAGAATAGAGATGTTCTTATAGTTGAAGCCGTAATTCACTTCCGGCTGCGGGATCAGCCAGGCGATCTGGCCGCGCACCGGCGTGATCGACTTGTCCTGCCACCATTCCGTGGCGGCATAGCCCGGGCAATTGATCACGACTTTTTCCTTGAGCTGGGTGAGATCGTTGGGCGCATGAAACTCGCGCCTCACGAATTTTCCGCCAGCGGTGAAGAAATCGGTCATCAGCGTGTGGGCGTAGTCGGCGATGTTGAACTGCATATTTTGCGAGCGGCGCACATATTTCGTGGGAAAGGGCGTGGCGCCGGCCGGCAAATCCTGACCACGGGGCGTGAGATCGCGAATGCGATCCTCGTAAGTGGCGAAGCCCAGCGTGTCGAGCTTCTCGGCTTCCTCCCGCAGCTGCGCGAAAGGCTCATCTGCCAGCGAATAGCGGTCGGTGAATTCCACCGGCGTGCCCGGCAAACCCAGATATTGGCGATAGGTCTTGAACGAGAAACGCGCCATCTGCTCCCAGACCTCGCCGAAGCGGGGGCCGGCGGCGTCTTTCAGCGCAATACGCGAATCCGGTGTCCAGCTGCCGGTGGCGCGGGCCGAGCGGGTTTGCGGCAACAGATCGCGGGCATAGATAGTCACCTGCGCGCCGGTGCGTTGCGCCATGATGGCGGAGGTGAGCCCGATGGCGCCGCAGCCGATCACCGCGATTTCCTTCGGGCTGTTCACCAGCGCCCGCTGCATGGCGAGATTGGCCGAGCCCCAGGACAGCGACCAGCCGCTGCCGCCGTGGCCGTAATTGTGCACCACCAGCGTATTGCCGATCTGTTCGGATTCGATGCGCGGTCCCTGCGCGCGGAACGGGCGCAGACAGACCGTGATGTCGAACAGCCGGTCGGGATGGGCGCGCACCGGCGCCAGCCTTGGCGGAATATCCTGGGCCGAGAGTCCAGCGAAACGTGGCGCTTGTTCGCCGCGCGGCTGGGTGGCGCAACCGGCAAGCCCAAGCCCGCCAAAGGCCAACGACCCCTGCAGCATGGCGCGGCGGTCAAGGTTGCGAATCCGCATCGAAGCTCCCCAAAATCCCTTGCAGATCAAGGGTTACACAGGGCGCTTCCTGGTGCAAGCCGAGCCGGAAAAGGATCAGGCGGCTTGGCGCATGCGGGAAATTGCATCTGCCACGAACAGGTCTAGCGGACCATTTTCATAGCGAAAACCACGCACGCCAGCGGCGCGTGCCGCTTCCATATCGCTTTCCTTGTCGCCCACCAGAAAAGAGCGCTTGAGATCGACGGGCCAATGGCGGGCGATATCCAGAATCATCCCCGCACCCGGTTTGCGCCAGGCGCAATCTTTGCGATAGCGCTCTCGCGTGCCTTCCGGATGATGCGGGCAGTAGCGGATATCGTCGATGGCCGCGCCCTCGGCGGCAAGTTGCGACCGCATATGGGCATGCAGCGCCTGCACATCTTCCTCTTGGAACAACCCGCGCGCCACGCCCGCTTGATTGGTGACGACGAAGATCAGATAGCCGGCCTCGCGGCATAGGCGCAGCGCGCGGGCGGCACCTTCGACCAGCTGGAAGCGGCTCACATCCCCGACATAGCCATGATCCAGATTGATGATGCCGTCGCGATCGAAGAAGGCGCCTGGCTTCAAATCCGGCTTCAAATCCGCTTTCGCATCGTTCATTCGCGGGCGCGCCCGATCAGGCCCGTGGTGCTGTGTTGTGGCATCAGTTCCGCCAGCAGCACTTCGCCGCCATAGGACGAGACAAAATCCGCGCCCACAACCTCTTCGCGCTTGTAATCGGCGCCCTTGACCAGAAGATCGGGTTTGAGCGCGCGGATCAGTTGATCCGGCGTGTCTTCGCCGAAGATCACCACCAGATCCACCATGGCGAGCGATGCCAGCACGATGGCCCGCGCGGTCTCGTCCTGCACCGGACGGCCTTCGCCTTTCAGCCGCCGCACCGAAGCATCGGCATTCAAGCCCACCACCAGCCGGTCGCAGCGCGCACGCGCCTGATTGAGAAGCGAGACATGGCCGGGATGAATGAGATCGAAGCAGCCATTGGTGAAACCGACCTTGAGCCCCTTGGCGCGCCAGACTTCGACCAGATCCTTGGCGCGGTCCGCCGAGACGATCTTCTTTTCCGCCGGCGCGAGTTGGCCGGATTGCAACTCGGCCGTAAGCTCGTCGGCCGTCACCGCCGCAGTCCCGACCTTGGTGACGGCAATGCCGGCGGCGCTGTTGGCAAGACGCGCCGCATCCTCCCAGCCGCATTTGCACGCCAGCGCCAAGGCCAGCGCGGCCACCACCGTGTCGCCCGCGCCCGAAACATCGAACACCTCACGGGCGCGCGCCGGGATATGCAGCACTTGCTTGCCTCGCACCGACAGGGTCATGCCCGCACCGCCGCGGGTGATCAGCGCCGCTTCAAGCTTCGGCAGAGCATCCAGCAAGCGCTGCGCCGCGCCGGCGGCCGCGTCGTCATTGCCGGCATCCATTCCCGCCGCGACGCTGGCTTCATGCCGGTTGGGCGTGATCACGGTGGCGCCGTCATAGTGGGACAGGCGCATGCCTTTGGGGTCGACGATCACGGGTTTATGCTGGCTGCGCGCCAGCGCGATCAGATCGGCCACCAGCGCGGGCGACAGAAACCCTTTGGCGTAATCGGAAATGATCAGCGCGTCATGGCTGGCGATCGCGGCGCGCGCTGCGGCCAAAACCGCGTCTCTGTCGCCGCCCGGCCAAGGTACTTCCGTGTCGGCGCGCATCATCTGCTGCTGCTCGGCGATATAACGGACTTTCTCGGTGGTCCTGGCGCCATCCGACACCACCAGCGCGTTTTCCAGTCCGGGCTCCCGCGCCACCAGCGCTTCCAGCCGGGCGCCTGCCGCGTCCGCCCCCCTGCCGCCGATCAGCGTCGCCCGGCCGCCCAAGGAGACGATATTGCGGGCAACGTTGCCGGCACCGCCCAGACTTTCGACCTCGCGCTCCACCGCCAGCACCGGCACCGGTGCTTCCGGCGAAATGCGGGTGACACGCGCATACAGGAAGCGGTCGAGCATGACATCGCCCACCACCAGAATCCGTCCTTGCCTGAAGCTGGCCAAGACTTCCAGCAGCCCCGTCATGCAATTGCGACCTTTTCGTTATCGATCTTGCCCGGCGAGATTTTCAAATCCGCCGGACGAACACAATCCTTTGGCCGGGTCGAGCGGGCAAGACCGCGATTTCCAGTACCCCTCGGCCGGTATGCGCGCGTCTGCGGGCATTTGACAGAGATCTGGGAGACTTGCCGCCTAGGAAAGGAGCATATGCCGTGATAGCGTCGCTTTGGCGATACCCCCCAAATATTCCAAAATCGCAACCAGGAGGAGACACATGAAACAAACACTTTTGCTCGCGGCCGCTTTGACGCTGACGGCGTCGGCCGCGATGGCCCAAACCCTGTCCAAGGAGCAGCAGATCGCCGAAGCGGTGATGGCCGCGCCGGAAGCGCTGCGGGCCGGCGCCACGGTCGTGAGCTATGACGCCAAAGGCGAGCCGATGGTGCTGCGCCAGGGAACCAACAACATCACCTGCACGCCCAACACCCCGGGCGGTACCAGCTATTCGGTGAGTTGCTATGGCAACGCGCTACGCGCCCAGCGCGATTTCCAGGCTAAGGAAAAAGCCGATGGCAAGGACGCCAAGGCGCAAGCCGCCGATATGCAAGCGGCCATGGCCTCCGGCAAGCTGCAGCCGCCGCCCACGGGCACGGCGATGTATTCGCTTTCCGGCAAGACCAAGGAATCGGCCCGCGGCATGTGGGTGGTGTTGGTCCCGGGCATGACGGCGGAACAGACCGGCCTTCCCACCCAGCCCACCGCCAATGGCACGCCCTGGCTCATGCGGGCAGGCACGCCGGGTGCCCATATCCATATCCCGCAGGCGCCGCCGGCGGGCTGAAGCCACTTTAGGTGCGTCTCATGCGGATCGCGGCGTCTCAAAAGCGCCGCGGTCCGCATTCTTTTTGGAAAACGTGGCGACGCGAAATAAAGCCGAGCCGGACGATCCGCCGGTCGGCGCATCACAGGAAAGCCGCAGCCGGCCCTTAGCCGGCGCGAAACTTAGGCACCATCAGCCTTTGAACAAAAAGCCCAAAAGCGCGATCACGGCAAACACGCCGACCCAGAAGAGGCAGAATTGTCCCACGCCTCCGGCCGTATGTTCGCCATGTCCAGAAATCTGATGGTCGTGATCTAAGACCGCCATAGGCAACCTCCCCACCCTCCAGAACGCATGAATCCTAAGTCCGTTGTCATGCGGCGGAAACAAAATAGTGATGCCGCGCCGCAGCAATATGCGGCTTTTTCATACGCATCTGCGAGAAGCGTTAACGCTTAATCGTAAGAGCGCGCGGCCGGCCCGGAACGCCGAGCTCGCATTCCAGCGCGTCGCGATCCCAACGCCCCAGTGAAGCCGCAGCGGCATAAGTTTTTTGCAGAAAGTCGATTACCAACGCATCGGGATCATCGGCGGCCCGGACCACATCGTACGGGAGAATGAACTCCCCCAGGGTGGAATTGTAGTCGGCGCCCTCGGGCATCGGTGCGTTCGCGAAACCGTCCGGCTGCGGATAGGCATAAGAATAGAACGCAGCCTGCGGAAAAAAATCGGAACCGGGCCAGAACCCCGCGCTGCTGACTTCGTGTGAGTATGCCTCGCGCGTTATCCGGTCGGAAAGCCCCGCAATGCCGCCCGGATGGATCGGCGCGGCACGGCCGGAAAAGCGCGTCACGGCCAAATCGAATCCGCCCCAGAACAAATGCACGGGACTGGCCTTGCCCAGAAAGCCGGTGCGGAAAAGCTTCAGCAGCCTATCAGCCTGGAGTAAGGCGCGCCAAAAGCGATGAACCGCTTCCGCATCGTAAGGGCGAAGTTTTCTGTCGTCGCCGAACGTGACTGGTTCGGGCAATTCGCTGGGCAAAGGATTGATAGCGACCCTGACGGCCAGCGCCTGCAAAAGGTCAAACGTGCGCGCATAAAAGTCGGCCACCGACATGGACCCGAGGGGCAGCTCGGCCACTTGACCCGTGCTGCTGCGGCCCACAAGGCGATGCGCGATAAGATCGAATTCCAGATCGATCGCCTCGGCCCCGGCCGAGATCAGGGAAGTACCAAGACCCCGCGCCGTGACATAGAACGGTACCTGCCAGCTGTGATTGAGCCAGGGCGTGAGAGAAAGCCGTACCTTGCCGATCACCTGCAGCCAGAGCTGCAATGCCTGAGCGGTCTCGCGCCACGCGGCAAAGGGAAGCTCGGGCCAGTCCATGCGGGATTTCCTTGAACCATATGCGCGCCGCAGAAACTTGCCGCATCGCAGCACAGCTTGAACAACAGCAGCTTAGCATCACCTGGCGGAGCCAACTGTACGGTACGGTCGAAAATGATTGACCGCCACGTCTCCCCGGGCCTACAAATTTTGCCGGGAGACTTTCGGCGAATTTCATGGACGCAGCGCAGCTCCTTAGGACGCCTGCAAAACCCGATCGCGATGAGCGGCGGGAAGCGATTCTGAAAGTCGCGCGCGACGCGTTTCTCAGCGACGGCTACGCCGCAACCTCGATGTCCGCCATCGCCGCCAAGGTCGGCGGCTCCAAGGCGACGCTCTATTATTATTTCCCGTCCAAGGAAGAACTGTTCCTGGCCGTCGTCGACGAGAAATGCCGCGACGCGCATGCGACCATTGCCGACATCATCGCCGATGTCAGGGACTTTCCGCACACCCTGGCCGAACTGACCGACACGGTGGTTCGGATGATCCTGGAAGACGAAAGCATCGCCATCCGCCGGCTGATCACGGCCGAAGCGGCCCGCTTTTCCGAACTGGGGCGCGGCTTTTATGCCTGCGGCCGGCAGAAGGGGATCGAAACCCTGATGGAGTTTTTCGACCGCGCGAAAAAGGCCGGCAAGCTCAAACCCGCCAGATCCTATGCGATGGTAATGACGTATCTGGGTCTGTGCGAAGGCGAATTGCTGATTCAGAAACTTTGGAATGTGAATCCCGATCCGGCCGAGGAGGAAATTCAGGCCGCGATCGATCACACGGTATCGGTATTTCTCACCGTCTACGGCGCCTGACGGCGACGGACACGGGGGCCATGTTGGGACGGGCCGTCAAGAGCCCGCCATGCTTTGAAAGCAACACTACTAACCATTGGGAGGTTGAACTTGGACACTCTGAAGAACGGAACGGACCGTCGGTCATTCCTGTCACGCGCCGGCGTTTTCGCGCTGTCGCCGCTGGCGGCCAATATCGCCGCCAGCGCGCCGGCGGTGGCCGCTGCGTCGAACGGCAAATTCGATTTCGACACGCCGCTGAACCGGCTTGGCACTGACAGCGTGCATTGGGACATGCCGGTGCGCGACGAGAAGATGCCCAAGATCGTGGCCGGCATGGGCGTGGCCGACATGGACTTCCGCTGCGCGCCATCGATCACCGAAGCGCTGCAGAAGCGCGTCGCCTTCCCCAATTGGGGCTACAACATGATCGACGGCGATCTCTTTATGGGCAATGCCGGCAACACGCCCTTCATCAAGGGCATCGTCGACTGGAACAAGCGCCGCTACGGCATCAACATCGATCCCAAGATGCTGGGCATTTCCGCGGGCGTCATTCCCGGCATCATCAGCGCCCTGCAGGCATTCGCGCCAAAGGGCAGCAAGGTGCTGATGGTGACACCCAGCTATGTCGGCTTCTATGCCGCCATCGGCATCACCAAGACCGTGCCGGAAGAAAGCCCGATGAAGCTGGTCAATGGCCGCTATGAGATCGACTGGGCCGATTTCGAGCGCCGCATGACCCCGAACGTGAAAGTCTCGATCCTGTGCAATCCGCACAATCCGGGCGGCCGTGCCTGGACGCGGGAAGAACTGACCCGTTACGGCCAGCTCTGCAACAAGCACAACATCATCGTGCTGTCGGACGAGATCCATTGCGACTTCATTTCCAAGGGACACAAATATGTGCCCTACGCGACCTTGGACAAAGCGCTGGTCGACAATTCCATCACCTTCAAGTCGGGCTCCAAGAGCTTCTCCCTGGCGGCGATGAAATGCGCTTGGTTCTTCTCCACCAATCCCAAGCTGTTTGCCGCCACCAACGCCCAGTCCCTGCCGTCGATCTCCAATCCGGCGTTCGTGGCGGAACAGGCGGCCTATGCCGGCGGCGAGGCGTGGCTGAACCAATGCGTCGATTATATCGACGGCAATCTGGACTACGCCCATGACTACATCACCAAGAACCTGCCGCTGATCAAGACGGGTGTGAAGCCGGAAGGCACCTATCTGATGTGGCTGGACGTGACAGGGGTCGCCAACAAGATCGGCGCGCAGAAAATGGCCGACGAAGCCAACGCCAAGAAGCCCTTGCCCATGAACCCGCTCACCAACCAGCCGGTGATCACCACCCAGGGCGATATCGTCAGCCACTGGATGGCCAAGAATGCCTATGTGTTCCTGGAATCCGGCTCAGGCTTCGGCAAGGTCGGCGCCAATTTCGTGCGCATGAATGTGGCCACGCCGCGCGTCACCTTGAAGGCGGGTCTGGACAGCATGGCGGCGGCGCTGAAGAACCTGGCCTGATAGGGCTGGACTGACAAAATAAAAGAAGGCCCGGATCGCATCGATCCGGGCCTTTTTCTTTGAACCAGGCTACTTCCCGAAAGCCGCGTCGAATTCCGCTTTGGAAAGAGAGCCGTCGCGATTCTTGTCGGCCGCCGCGAACATCTGCAGCACGGCCGCGTTCTTCTGCGCTTCGGCCTGACTGACCTTGCCGTCGTGATTGGCGTCGAGCGCGGCGAACACCGCCGCCGTATCCTGCGCCATGGCGGGCGTCGCCAGAAGAAGCGCAGCTCCTAGGATGTGATAGGACTTCATATAAAGCTCCTGTTCCGAAAATTGGCTCAGTTGATCACAGCCCAGGTGCCGTCAGGCTGCTGACAGGCGCGTCCGGTCGCGGTTTGCGGGCGCCTGCCGATATAGATTTCCTGGGCAAAATTGGCACAGCGAAATCCGCCCCGGTCGTTGTAATAGTCGTTGACGCGAAATTCGCCGTAATGACCGTTGCTGGGATTGCGCCATTGATAGGGCACGCCAGCGCGTCCGGAATTGAAGCCGTTATAATAGGTGTTGTAGGCGTAGCTGCGGTCGTTGCAATCCATGTTGCGCGTCAGGCTTGCGCCCAGCGCGCCGCCCAGCACCACGCCGGCAATGGTGCCGACGGCCTGCCCGCCCCCGCGGCCGCTGACGGCGTTTCCGAGAATGCCGCCGATCAGCGCCCCGGCGATGATGCCGCCTGGATCGCTCTGGGTGCGGCACTCGCGATAATAATTGTCATCCTGGTAGCTGTATTGGCGCTGATACTGGTCCCGCCAGCGGCGGACGGAATCGTCGTTGCGCACGTCGCGCGGCGGGGGGAAATTGACCGGCGCCGAATAAGTGCCGCGGTCGTTAAACGGCGCTTTGGTGCGAAAATCATCCCAACCGTGATGATAGCCGTCGGCATAACCCTGCTCGTAGGACGGCCCCGAATTGCCGCGCCTGTCATTGTAAGACTGTGCGCTTGCGCCTTGAGACGCCGAGCCCGCCATCAAGACGGTGCTCATTGCTAAGACAATCGATTTGCGGAACATGACCGATCACCTCTCGTCTATGACGGGGTAAACTTAATCCCCACTGGGGCTTCGCGCCAGAATGTTCAAAGCGGGCCTTTCGATCCGGCTTGTTTTCTGGATACTGGCTTGTCTGCAGGAGCCGGGGGCCGCGTGGCATTTTCCAACGAAGAAGCGCTGATTCACGCGCAAAAGCTGGTCGACCGTGGCGAAACTGGCAAAGCCCGCCAGCTTTACCAGATCGTCCTGGAGCGGGACCCGCAAAATGCGCAAGCGCGCGAAGCGCTTACGGGACTGGAAAGTCGTTCGGCCCGATTGGGCGCGCTCTCGGCCTTGTTGGAGAAAGGCGACTGTGCGGCCGTTATCGAACAGGGCGAAGTCCTGACGCAGCAATTTCCCACCTCCGTGATCCTGCACAACCTCCTGGGCATTGCTTATGCCAATCTCGAACGGCCCGAACCCGCCAGCCGCCATTTTCTGAGCGCCCTTTCCGTTCGGCCGGACTTGGCGGCAATCCACGTTAATCTCGGCAAAGCCTTGAGCAGCCTCAAGCGGAACGAAGACGCCGCCGCAAGCTTTGTCAGCGCGATCCGCCTCAGGCCCGATTATGCCGACGCGCATTTCAGCTTGGGTGTCCTGCTGGGTTCAATGCGCCGGCACCAGGAGGCAGCCGAGTGCTTCTTCCAGACATTGAAGCTGCAGCCAAAATTCGCCGAGGCCGAAGTCAATCTCGGCAATTCGCTGCGCGAGCTTGACCGGATCCAAGAGGCGATCGTCTGCTTCCATCGCGCGCTCGCGCTCGATCCCGGCAATGTGGAGACCTATATCCATCTCGCCACGGCCCATAACCAGCAAAAAAATTATCCCGAAACACTGGCAGCACTGGACGCGGTCCTGAAAATTGCACCCGACCGCTCGGACGCGCGCGCGTTGAAGCTGTTCCTGGCGGCCGTGCTCTGTGATTGGGACACGTTGCGGCGGGAAGCAGAAGCCATCCCCACCCTAGGACTGAGCGGCAAGTCCATACAGCCCTTCATGCTCCTGCCGCTGGAAGACGATCCGGCACGGCATCGCTTGCGGGCAGAACGCTTGATCGCGGAGCAATGCGCCGCTCTGCCGGAGCCTGAAGCCATTTCCCGGCCGCCAACGCTGCCTAAGCGGTTGCGGCTGAGCTATTTCTCGGCGGATTTTCATGAGCACGCCGTGATGCATCAGCTTATCCGCGTGCTGGAGCTGCACGACCAGAACGCGTTCGAAGTCTACGCTTATTCCTACGGCCCACCCGCCGATGACGCCATGCGCAAGCGGGTGCGCAAGGCCGTGCATGGGTTCCACGATGTGCGCAATCTGAGCGCCAACGAAATCGCCCAGCTTGCGCGCCAGGACAATATCGACATCGCCATAGATCTGATGGGCCACACCAGAAACGGACGGCCGGAAATATTCGCCTGTCGGGTGGCGCCGATTCAGGTCACCTGGCTGGGCTATCCCGGGACCGTGGGCGGCGCTTTCATGGACTACATGATTGCCGACCGTGCCGTCATTCCCAGTGAACACCGCGCGCATTATGCGGAGAAAATCATTTCTCTGCCGCACAGCTATCTTCCCACCGACAACACCAGGGCAATTGCGGATACGCCCATGGCCCGGCGCGACATGGACCTTCCGGACACGGGGTTTGTCTTTGCCTGCTTCAACAACAGTTACAAGATTTCGCCCGCGGAGTTCGACATCTGGATGCGCTTGCTCCACCAAATCGACGACAGCGTATTGTGGCTGGCAGGCAGCAACGGCCAGGCCCAGACCCATCTCTTGGAGGAAGCGCGCAAGCGCGGCATTGACCCGGCGCGGGTGATCTTCACCAAACGCATCGGGATGGCGGAACATCTGGCCCGGCAACGCCTGGCCAATCTCTTCCTCGACACCTTTCATTACAACGGCCATTCCACGGCGGCGGATGCGCTGTGGGCTGGCCTACCGGTCCTCACGCGCCCCGGGCGCGGCTTTCCGTCTCGCGTGGCGGCCAGCTTGCTTTCCAGCATCGGCCTCCCGGAGTTGATCGCCGAAACCGCGGAAGACTATGAAAGGCTGGCGCTGGAGCTGGCGCGGCATCCCGGGAAGCTGGCGGCGCTGAAACAGCGTCTGGACGAGAACAAGACGCGCATGCCTCTGTTCGATACGGAGCGTTTCACCAAAAATCTCGAAGCCGGCTACCGCCACGCCTATGAACGATTGCTCGGCGGAGAAGCACAAGACGACATTATCGTCAGCGAGAGCGGCACGGCTTGACGCCCTAGCGCGGCGCCCCGGCAAGTGAGTGGCGCCTCATGACGGTTTGCGTTCGTGAAGCATCGCGGCTTTGGCTTGTTCGAACAGGCTTGTCGCCTGACCCGAGAGCGTGGCATCCGTGCAGGCAACCCCATGGGCCGCGAAATCGGCGCGGATCTTTTCCAGCACGGGATCCGGCTTTTTCCGGGCGAGGCCGGAATTTATGACGCTTTGGACGTAATCCGCCGTCTCTCCGGCGGAAAAATGCATCAGATCGGCAGCCCACGCGGCCAAGCCGGCATCGCGTTTGGCCATGATCCGGAACTGCATCTCCTCGTCATGCGCCCATTTGGCTTCATATCCTCGTTCGCGGTCTTCGAACATGTCGATGCCTTTGGCCAGAACCTGCCAACAAGACATAGACGCGAAATATGCCCGATCAAGGACCCGCAATCGTTGCTGTGGCGCAGCATTTACCCAAGGGAAGATTTATCGCCTCTGCCGGTCAGGCAGAGTTGCGGGCGTCCTCGATAATGTAGCCGCTGCCCTTTTCCGCGATCATGATCGTGGGTGTGTTGGTATTACCCGAGGTGATGTTGGGCATCACCGAAGCGTCGACCACACGCAAACCCGGCATGCCGAATACCCGCAAGCGCTCGTCCACCACGGCCATGGGATCGCTGGAAAGGCCCATCTTGGCGGTGCCGATGGGGTGGAAGATGGTGGTGCCGATATCGCCTGCCGCCTTGGCGAGATCGGCGGTGTCGTTGGAAACTTTAGGCCCGGGCACATATTCGTCCGGCCGGTACTTTGCCAGAGCGGCCTGCTGCATCAGGCGCCGTGTCACGCGAATGGCGTCGGCCGCAACGCGGCGATCTTCATCCGTGGAAAGATAATTGGGTTTGATCTCGGGCTTGGTGCGGAAATCCGCAGAGCGGATGCGCAGCGTGCCGCGTGAAGTGGGCCTGAGATTGCACGCGCTGACGGTGATGGCCGGAAAGCGGTGCAAGGGATCGCCAAACTTGTCCAGCGACAAGGGCTGGACATGGAATTCGATATTGGCCCGCTCCTGCGATACGTCGGAGCGGGTGAAGATGCCCAGCTGCGATGGCGCCATGGTGAGCGGCCCGGTGCGGAACAGCGCGTATTCCGCCCCCATCCAGGCGCGCTTGGGGAGGGAGTGATAGGTCTCATTCAAAGTCTTGCCGCCGGTGACTTTGTAAATCATGCGCTGCTGCAGATGATCCTGCAGATTGCGGCCGACGCCGGGCCGTTCCAGGGTGACGGGAATGCCAAGGGCCTGCAGCCATTCCGGATCGCCGATACCGGAGCGCTGCAGAATCTCGATCGAGCCGACGGCGCCCGCGCACAGGATCACTTCGCGCCTGGCGCGGACCTCGAACATCTGGCCGCCGCGCTCGAACCGCAGGCCTGCGGCGCGGTCATTTTCGAACACCAATTTGTCGATGGCGGCGTGGGTTTCCAGGCGCAGGTTTGGCCGGTGCAATACCGGCTTTAGAAACCCGCGCGCCGCCGACCAGCGCAGTCCGCGCTTCTGGTTGACATGAAAGTAACCCACGCCTTCATCATGGTCGGCGTTGAAATCGGATGTAGCGGGAACGCCCATCTCCACGGCTGCGTCCCGCACCGCATCCAGAATGTCCCAGCGCACCCGTGGTTGCTCAACCCGCCATTCGCCGCCCACGCCATGATGTTCGGTCTCGCCCAGAAAATGATCGTCCAATCGCTTGAAGACGGGAAAGACATCGTCCGAGCCCCAGCCGGTCAGGCCCAGCTGCCGCCAATCGTCATAGTCCTGGCGCTGGCCCCGCATGGAAATCATGGCGTTGATGGCGGAAGAACCGCCCACCACCTTGCCGCGCGGATATTTCAGGGCACGGCCGTTCAGCCCCGGCTCCGGCTCGGTCTGGAACATCCAATCGCTGCGGGGATTGCCGATGGCGAAAAGATAGCCGACAGGAATATGAAACCAGATCCAATTGTCCTTGCCGCCCGCTTCCAGCAGCAGCACGCGTTTCTTTGGATCCGCTGACAGACGGTTCGCCACCACGCAACCGGCCGAGCCGGCGCCCGCGACGATATAGTCATACCCGCCGTCAAGCGATTGGATCTGATCCACGGCTAAAGCCCGAAACTAGCGATGGCGGAAAACGGGCGCGCGCTTGGCCACGAAAGCGTTCATGCCTTCCTTCTGGCCTTCGGTGGCGAACGCCGCTTGGAACAGGCGCCGCTCATGCCTGAGGCCCTCGGTCAGCGAGCTTTCGAAGGCACTATTGACCGCTTCCTTCGCCATCTTCACGGCGGGCGCGTTATAGGCGGCGATCGTGTGAGCCGCTTCCAGCGCCGTCTGCAGCAGATCGGCAGGCGCCACCACGCGGGCCACCAGCCCGGCGGCCTTGGCTTCCGCCGCATTGATCGAACGGCCGGTCAGGACCATATCCATCGCCAGCGACTTGCCAACAGCGCGGGCGAGACGCTGCGAGCCGCCAATGCCGGGCAGAATTCCCAGCTTGATTTCGGGCTGGCCGAACTGCGCATCTTCCGACGCGATGATGAAATCGCACAGCATGGCCAGCTCGCAGCCACCGCCCAGCGCGAAACCGCTGACCGCCGCGATGATAGGCTTGGAGATGCCCCGCACTTCATCCCAGGGCGCCAGGAAATCGTCCATATAGAAATTGGTGAAGCTCTTCTCCGCCATTTCGGCGATGTCGGCACCGGCGGCGAAGGCGCGCGGGCTGCCCGCGATCACGATGGCGCCCACCCGGTCGTCTGCGTCGAATTCCTTCAACGCGTCCAGGGTCTCTTCGGCCAATTGCCGGTTTAGCGCGTTCAGGCTTTTGGGGCGATTGAGGGTGATAAGGCCGACACGCTCCCGGCGTTCGACCAGAATGGTCTCGCGCTTCTTGGAACTGATCTCGGGCGCCTTGTCCTGCTCGATGGGTGTCACATTGTTGGTCATGGCATTTCCCGTTCTTAAAGCTGCTTCTGTTTCAGCGGCGTGACATTGCTTTCCGGCTCGCGCTCCATCACCGGATCAGATGGCACCTCGTCCTGGGCGTCCCCGGCATGGGCGGGCACGTAGGATTCCCGCGACGCCATGAATTCATGCAGGATCGCTTCGCGATGCTGGTTGAGGGTCGGCGCCGAAATCGGATCGGCGATATTGTTGCCGCGATAGCCGCTGATCCGCACCGGGTTTCCCGCCGTCTTCACCGGCCGGCCATGCTCGCCGCTCCTGACCTTGATGAACATGTCGCGGGCCAGAAGCTGAGGATGGTCGAACAGCTTGTCGATGGTGTTGATGGGCGAACAGGGCACACCGGCTTCGTTCAGTTTTCCCACCCAATGCGCGACATTCTGCGTCTTTGTCACCGCTTCGATGGCGGCCGCCATTTGCGGCCGGTTGCGGCAGCGCAGATCGTTGGTGGCGAACAGCGGATTGAGCGCCAGCTCCGGCGCCCCCAGAGCATCCGCCATCAGGATGAACAGCGTGTCGTTGCCGGCGGCGATGACGATGCGGCCATCCTTGGCGGCAAAGCTTTCGAACGGCGCCAGCGAGGGATGGCTGTCGCCGGTACGGTTGGGCACTTTGCCTTCGGCGTCGTAGCGGGCCAGCGCGGTTTCCATCAGCGCCGCCTGGCAATCCAGCATGCCGATATCGACGCGGGCGCCTTGGGCATTCTGGTTGCGCTTGTGGAGCGAGGCCAAAATTCCCACGGTGGCGAACAAGGCCGCGCCCAGATCGCCGAAGCTGGTACCCACGCGCGACGGCGGCCCATCGGGCCAGCCGGTGAGGCTCATGATGCCGCCCATGGCCTGCACCACCATGTCGTAACCGGGCAGATCACTGAACGGGCCGCTATGACCGAAGCCAGACACCGAAGCGTAAATGATGTGCGGGTGCGTCTTGGCCAGGCGCTCGGCGCCATAGCCTAGCCGGTCCATCACGCCGGGGCGGAAATTCTCCACCACCACATCGGTCTCGTTCAGCAAGCGCTCCAGCAACTCGCGGTCGCGGGGCGATTTGATGTCCAGAACGATGCTTTCCTTGCCCCGGTTGAAGCACATGAAATAAGCGGATTCGCCATCAACGAACGGCCCGAAGGCGCGCGTGTCGTCGCCGGTGCCGAATTTCTCGATCTTGATCACCCGCGCGCCAAGATCGGCCAGGATCATGGTGCAATAAGGCCCCGCCAGCACGCGCGAGAAATCCAGCACCGTGATGCCTTCCAGCGGCCCTTTGCGAAGCTCCGGTGTTTGCTGCATGCGTTCCTCCCCAGGGCCGCCGGTCAGCGCGTCGTCGGCATCGCGAATTCCGCGCCCTTGTCGATGCTGTCCGGCCAGCGCTGCATGATGGATTTCTGCTTGGTGTAGAAGCGCACGCCTTCTTCGCCATAAATATGCATGTCGCCGAAGAGGCTCCTGCGCCAGCCGCCGAAGCCATGCCAGGCCATCGGCACGGGGATCGGCACATTGATGCCCACCATGCCGGCCTGCACCTGGCGTCCGAACTCGCGGGCGGTATGGCCGTCAGCGGTAAAGCAGCTGACGCCATTGGCGAATTCGTGATTGTTGATCAGGGCCAGCGCCTCTTGCAGATTGGCGACGCGCACGCAAACCAGCACCGGTCCGAAAATCTCTTCGCGGTAGATGGTCATCTGAGGCGTCACGCGGTCGAAGATCGTGGCGCTGAGGAAGAAGCCTTCCTCCCGCCCCGGCACGACGTGGCTGCGGCCATCCAGCAGCATTGCGGCGCCTTCCGCGATGCCTTTTTCGATGTAATCGGTGATCCGCTTGCGCGCGATATTGGTGACGATGGGACCCATCTCGATGCTGTCGTCCATGCCGTCGCCGATCTTCAAGGCTTTGGCCCGTTCGATCAGGCGCGGCATGATGCTGTCAGCCGCGCGGCCCACCAGCACCGCCACCGAGATCGCCATGCAGCGTTCACCGGCCGAGCCATAGGCCGAACCGATCAAGGCATCGACCACTTTGTCCGGATCTGCATCCGGCATGGCGACCAGATGGTTTTTGGCGCCGCCCAAGGCTTGCACCCGTTTGCCGTGGCGCGCCCCGGTCTCATAGATGTAGTTGGCAATCGGCGTCGAACCGACGAACGAGACCGCCTGGACGTCCTTGTGCGCCAGGATCGCATCCACCGCTTCCTTGTCGCCTTGCACGACATTGAACACGCCTTTGGGGAAACCCGCTTCGCGCATCAACTCGGCTGCCATCAGCGACGGCGACGGATCGATGGGACTGGGCTTCAAGACGAAGGTATTTCCCGCCGCGATTGCCACCGGATACATCCAGGCGGGAACCATTACGGGAAAATTGAACGGCGTGATGCCGGCGACCACACCCAAAGGTTGGCGCAAGGTCCAATTGTCGATGTTGGTGGAAACCTGATCGGTGAAATCGCCTTTCAGAAGCTGCGGAATGCCGCAGGAAAATTCCACGATCTCGATGCCGCGTTCCACTTCGCCCTTGGCGTCGGAAAAGACCTTGCCATGTTCGGCCGTGATGGCTCGCGCCAGTTCGTCCTTATGCGCGTTCAAAAGCCCCAGATAATTGTTCATCACCCGAGCCCGGCGGAGCGGCGGCGTGTTGGCCCAGGCCGGGAAGGCAGCCTTCGCGGCCGCCACGGCGGCATCGACATCGGCGGCGGAAGACAGCGCCACGCTGCGTGTCTTCTGCCCCGTGGCCGGGTTGAAGACATCCTGGGCGCGGCCCGATGCGCTCATTTCCAGGCGGCCATCGATAAAATTGCCGATCACGGCGTTGGGCATTTCGACTTTGTTCATGGCGTCTTGTCTCAAAAGGGATGCAGGACCGTAGCGCGAAAGCGCGGCTTAGGCGCCGGGGATCGCCGGTTCTGATGATTGCATTTTTTCACAGGCTATTGTGCAAACAAGCGACAATGTTGCGCTTTAGATGTGCAAAAGATAACAATCAAGCATGGAATGGGACCGGGTCCGGATATTCCTCGCCGTGGCACGCAGCGGCCAGATGCTGGCGGCGGCGCGCAGCCTTGGTCTTAACCACGCCACCGTGGGCCGCCAGATCACGGCGCTGGAAGACGAGCTTCAAGCCAAACTCCTGGAACGCCATGTCAATGGCTGCACGCTGACTGCCGCCGGTGAAGCCATGCTGGCCACGGCGGAAAAAGTCGAATCCGAGTTCCTGCAATTCGAATCCGGCCTCGCCGGCAATATCGACGCCATCCGCGGCACGGTGCGGGTGGGCGCGCCCGACGGCTTGGGCAATTATTTTCTGGCGCCCAAGCTGGCGGAGCTTTCCGGCCGCCATGCCGATCTTCTGATCCAGCTCGTGCCCCTGCCACGCAGTTTCTCTCTGTCGCGGCGCGAGGCCGACATTGTGATCACCTTGGAGCGCCCCGCCCACGGCAATTTGATCGTGCAGAAGCTGACGGACTACACCCTCAGTCTTTACGCTTGCGCGGATTATCTTGAGCGCAACACGCCGATCCGCACGGTGGAAGATTTGCGCCAGCATCTGTTCATCACCTATGTCGACGATCTGCTTTACACCCCCGCGCTGGACTATGGCCGCGAGCTGGCGGCGGCGATGCCCAGGCGGTTCGAATGCGGCAGCATGGTGGGCCAGATGGAAGCGGTGAAAGCGGGCACCGGGGTCGCCATCCTGCATGATTATGCCGCGCAGCGGATCAAAGGCCTGACCCGCATCCTGCCGGAGCTGCAATTCGTGCGCAGCTATTGGCTCGTTTCCCATCCCGATACACACCGGGCGCACCGGGTGGCGGAGGTGCGCCGGCATATCGGCGAAGCCGTGGCGGCCTCGCGGGATAAATTCTCGCCTTGGGGACTCAAGACCCAGCCTCAGCTAGCCGATCAGGCCTGAGCCCGCCACCTTGGCGATGTTTTCTTCGTGCGAGGTCAGCATGACGGAGAGGTCATTGGCGAGGGTGCGGTCCTCAATCCTGGGCAAGGCTTCGCGCAATTTGCGCACCACCCAGTCCTGACCGCGATTGACCAGGGCAAGACGCTCTTTGTCATCCGTGAGGGCCATGACCTTGTCGTAGAAGGCACCGGTCTTTTCGCTGGGCACGCCGTCCAGCTTCTTGATCGCGCCGATCAGCAAGGCGCACCAATGCGCTTCGTCTTTCTGGATCGCCGCCGCCATCGCGGAGACGTCCGCTTGTGCCGTATCCTTGGCGACATGCATCAACGCACGCGCGCCAGCACGCTCTGCTTCGAGCATAAGGTTTAGAAAGTCGAGCAGTTCGTCGCGGGTCCAGGCAACCATGCCGCTATTCTTTGCGGCACACCGCGCCCTGTCTATCCGCTATCCTGCCGTACTGGACAAGTTTGCGCTTTGGATGTGCAAAATAGCACGCGGACAGTTTCACCTTCCTGCTTGAGGAAGAAAGCTTGCCCGGCAAAATGCCGGCCGGTTCGAGGGAGGCCTTTATGAAAAATACAGCCGTCATTGCCGCAGCCATGGTGTTGGCCGCGGGACTGGCCCGCGCCGATGCGCAGGAGACCCGCTCCACCATCGCCCAATCTTTGACGCCGCCGGCCTTGGCCTTGTCGCGCGTGAATCCGGCTCTGATCGAATTCCCACTGCCCAAGGGCGAAGAGGCCTATCGCTCCATCGACGGCCGCAAGATGCACAGATATGTGATCGAGTTGGCGGAGATCTCCAAACGCTATCGCGATGCGGGCCATCCCAAATTCTGGGGCCGCATCATGGGCACCTCCAGCGACCGGGAGACCGAGGAATGGCTGGCTGGGAAATTCCGCGCGTTGGGCTTGTCTGACGTCCGCATCCAGCATCTGGACTTGCCGCCGCAATGGATGCCGCAAAGCTGGAGCGTGACCGTGAGCGGTAGCGGCAAGAATATCACTTTGGATTCGGCGCAACCGGACTATTACGCCAATGGCCTGCCGCCCGGCGGTGTGGAGTTGGATGCGGTCTATGCCGGTCTTGGCACCGACGCGGATTTCTCCGGCAAGGATGTGCGCGGCAAAGCCGTCTTTGTGTACACGATGCTGGGTGCGCCGGACATGAACGCCGTCAAGCGGGCAGAGGAAAAAGGCGCCGCCGTGGTGCTGGAAGTCTCCATGCTGCCCGGAAACATGCGCTATCAGGCTTATCCGTCGGGCACCCGGGCGCCGGCTTTCACCTTGGGCAATGACGATGGCGCCGCCGCCCGCCGCGCGATTGAAGCGGGGCCGGCCAAAGTGAAAATATCACTCGACGTCCAGAAGGTGCCCAATCTCCAGACCGCGCTGGTGTGGGGCACGCTGCCGGGCGCCACCGACGAAACCATCTACATCGTCGCCCACAAGGATGGCTGGTTCGAAGGCGCCAGCGACAATGGCGGCGGTGTCGCTTCCATGCTGGGGCTGGCGGAACATTACGCCAAGATCCCGAAGGCCAAGCGCAAGCGCACTTTGGTCTTCATCGGACTGGACGGGCATCATAACGGTCCCGATGGCGGTGTCGGCCGCCGCTGGATGGTGGCGAACAAAGCCACGCTCTTCCCGAAAACCGCGCTGTTCCTGAATGTGGAGCATCCGGCAACCATCGCCACGCAATCGCGGCCGCGCTATTACCCCGGCGACGAGATCGCCTGGGCCAACACCGCCATGCCGCTGGAATGGTATGCCGGGGGCAAAAGCCGCCCCGAACTGCAGAAGATCACATGGGATGCGTTCCGGACATTCGGCGTTGCGGCGGAATTCGATCCCAGCCCCACGCCACCTGCCGGCGACGCCGGTGCCTTCTTCCGCTTCCTGCCCGCGGTCAGCGCCAGCGAATATCACAGCTACTTTCACACCGATTGGGAGACACCGGAAATGGTGCCTTGGACGGGGCTGGAAGCCTCCACCCGCGCCTTCGCCAAGATCATTGACGACGTGAACAAGCATCCCCTGAGCGACTTCCAGCGGCCAGAAGAGAAGTGATTCAGTACTCGAACTGGTAGCGCAGCCCCAGAGAGCTGCCGGTATCCTGCGCCGCGGAGCCTTGCGTGGCGTTGGCGCTGACGCCGGTGCTGATATTGGCTTCCGCTTTGAGATTGCGGGTGATGTCGATCTGCACTTGGGCTTGCGTGCCGCCCGACAGGCCTTGCTTGGCGCCGACATAGATATTGCGCGCCACATATTTGCCCGCCTCCACGGTGGTGCCGGTGGTGACGCCGGAGCCGCCCGACACCGCCAGCCGGTCCAGCCCCAGGCCGCCCCGGATCGAGGCCACCGGATCGAAGCCATTGCTGATGCCGCTGAGCGCTGCCAATGCTTGCGCGATCTGCGCCAGCTGCAAGGGCGTCAACTGCTTGGCGCTTTGCTGGAACAGCAGATGCGCCAGCACTTCATCTTGTGGCAATTGCGGCGAACTGGAGAGCACGATCTTGGGCGCCGAGGCATAACCCGTCACGGTCAAGGTGGCGGTGACGCCGCCTGACACGGTCTGCGCCACGAAATTCAAAGTCGGATCGAGGCGGTTGCGCACTCCGGTGCCGTCAAAGCTTACCTTGCCGGTGGTGAAGTCCAGAGTCTGCCCCGCCACCGTCAAAGTGCCGCGCCGCATCTCAAAGCCGCCACCGACTTGTGGCGCACCGGAGCTGCCTTTCAATTGGAGCTGCCCGCCCAGATCGGCATCGATGCCATGGCCGCGCACGATCACGGGCCCGGTAGTGTTGACGGCCAGATCAAGCGCCAGCGACGTCGTTTCGGGCGGTTTCGGCGGCGGCTTTTCGCCCCGGTGGCGGATATTCAAAGTGCGCACTTCCGGCGGGAACGAATCCGGTATGTTGATGTCGGCGCGGGGCACATTGAGCTTGCCCGACAGAGTCATGGCTTGACGCAATTTGCCCTGAAGCGTGAGATCGCCGGAGAGCGACGCCGTCACCATGTCGCTGGCGATCGGCCGCGCATTGCGTGCAGTGATGCTGAGATCGACTGGCCAACCGGCCGCACCGATATCCAGTGTGCCGCTGCCGCCGACTGTGCCTGGACCGGCCTGGCCTTGGAACCGCACAACCCGGATCAGATTGCCGTCGGCCTTGAGATCGGCAACGATGTCATTGAGGCGCAAGCCCTGCGTGTAATCCTGATATTCCGCGCCCGCGAGCGCGGCGCTGCCGGCGAGGCGCGGTGACGCGATCAAGCCGGTCGCCGCGACGTCCAACGTGATGCGGCCTTTGATTTGCCGCCCGTCCGCCGCCAGCAGAGGATTGAGCAGGCTGAGATCGGCATTGCCCGCCGCACGCAGATCGAGCATGCGGCCCGGCGACAGCGGTGCGGTGCCATCCACAGTCAAGGAGACAGCATTGCTTGCCGTGAGTTTGGCATTCACCTGCGCGGTGCTTCCCGCGAGCTGCGCGCGGGCGGTGAGGTCGGCCGGCGCCAGCTTGCTGGAATAGCCCGCCACCCGCAGGCTCTTGCCGTTGAGGGTGACAGTGCCGAATGGCGCCATCAGGGTGCCGGTGAGATCGGCCTTGGCATCCACGCTTCCCTCCGCCGCCAGTTGCGGCGCGAAAGGACGCAAGGCGGAAAGCTGAACGCCCGACGCCGTGGCATTCAGCGCCAATTTCGGCAGCAAGCGCCCCGCCGCATGCAATGAACCCCCGGCAGCTTTCAAATCGAGCCGATCCACCGCAACGCCATCGGCAAGATCGAACGTGGCGGGTGTGGAAAGTGCAATATTCTGCCCCCGCCAATCGCCATCGAGGTGATCAAGCCGCATCTGCGACTTCGGAATTTGCGTCACCGCGTCGATAGAGAGATGCGCGGGTTGCGCCTCGGCATCTTTAAGATCGGCCGTAACGGTCGCGGCGAGCGCATCCAGCGGTCCGCTCAGCCGTGCTTTGGCGCCGCCGGTTATGCCGGTGGCGGCCAGCCCATCCGCGACCAGACGCATATCGACGCGCGGCGCACCAAACGCGTCGGCAACCGCGCCGTCGGCCGTCAGCGTGTTCAGCGCGATGTCGGCCACCCGCAACGCATTGGCGTTCACATGCAGTGTGACCTGTTGTTTGCCATTTTGGTTGGAGAGGTCGGCCGCCGCCATCAATCCGCCCCGCAATTCCATGTCGGCGAATGTTTTGAGGTCGCCAAGATCCTTCTGTTCCAGGCTGGCGCGGCCACCCAGCGCGCCTTTCTGCGGCAAACTGATGTCGGCCTTGAGGGCCAGCGACTTCCAGTCCAGTGACACTTTCGCGGCATGGCCGCTGCCCGCTGTTTTCCAATCCGCCGCCAAGGCGAAAGGCGCATCATCGAACCCGCCATTGCCGGTGACACGCGCGTCCGATGGATTGGGCAGGCCGGTGGCCCGCGCCTTGAGCGCAATGCGTTGGCGCTTGTATCCGCGGCTGGCCATGTCCGCGCTGCCCGACAGATCGATCACGGCTTTGGCCAATTCGCCCCTGACGCTTCCTGCCAACTGCACATTGCCGTCCAACGCCGGCGTCAGGCGCTGCAAATCCGTAAGACCCGCCGCGACACGAAAGTCCATCCGCCCGGCGCGATAATTGCCTTCTATGCGCGTATCAAACCCTGCCCCCGCCATTTGCACGCGCGAATCTTGCACATCGCTGCCGGACACCAGCGTATGGAAGTTAAAACGCGCATCGCGCCCCAGCATGCGCGCCAGCAGCGAGGCGCCGTCGGCGCGGATGCCGCCTTGCATATCGAGCGTGATCTTCTCGCCAGCACGCACCGCCGCAACGTTCAGCGTGGCGCTGCCTTTGAGATCGGTTCCCACTTGGGCGGCGAAGGGCGCCAGCGATGGCACCGTGGCTGTCACGGTCACGGTCTGCGCGCCCGCCGTCTGAGCAGTCCCTTCCAGCGCCAATAGGGGATGACGGATGGCGAAGCGCAGGGGCCGCGCGGTTTGGGCGAGATCGGCATGCAATACAGCTTGCACGGGCTGCGCCGCAAACAGGCCGGAATACCTTCCCGGCAGGTGTAAACCGGTCAATGTTGCCGTCGCATCCGTCGCGCCGGATTGACCGCGCGCGTCGGCCGCCACTGTATCAATGGTGAACCCGGCGGCTCGCACGTGCGTCAGATGCAGGGTGGCGGCGATCTGTGGCGTGGCGAAAGCGCCGTGCAGATGGCCGTCGGCGGTAAGGCTGGCCCAACCGGTGTCGGCATCCAGCTGCATCGCCGGTGAAGCGGCGTTGAAATCGATGTCGGCGCGGCTTGCCGCCAAAGACAAGGTGCCCTTGCCCGAAGCCGTCAACGGTCCCGCTTTGAGCACGAAAGACACGTCGTTAGCGTTGCGGTCGCCGGAAGCTTCCGCCGAAAGCGCCACGGCGCCCAATCCCGGCAATCCCACGATCTTACCGAACAATCCATCCGGACTTTCCGCGATGGTGGCGCGGCCATTGATGACATCGGCCGTGACATGGCCCTTGGCGAGATAGCGATCCGTGCCACCCGGCCGGGTGATCGAAAGATCGACGCCGAATTCATGGATCGTGGTGAAGTTCAGCGATCCTTGCGCCGCCAGCATGGCGGCATGGCCCAAAAGCTGCGGCGCGATATCGATATGCGGCAGCGACAGATCATAGATATCGATGCGGGGCGAAGGTCCTTCACTGGGCTTGGACGGCAAGGGCCGGCGCAGGAATTCCACCCTGGCCGCGGCGACATGAGTGATCTCATAGTGATTGCCCAGCGCCGCCAGCGGCGACCAGCGCACCTCAGCATCGGTGACACGCAACCAGACCCCATCTGCATCCCGCAATTCAACGCGATGGGCGAGCGCATGGCCCGGCAGCGCGCCCGCCAGCCCTTCGACACGCACTTCGCCGTCGGTGGCCTTGAAGGCGATCCATTCGATCAGCCGGTGGCCCGGCGGCGTCCACAGCAGAAGCCCGAACAGCAACGCGAGGCCGGCGACGATGCCGCCGCCCCACCGCGCCAAGCGCAACAGCAATGTCCGCGCCGCTTCGCTCAAAAAGCTTGTCCCAATCCAATATAAAGTTCGAACGCGTCGCCGCCCGGCACACGGTTGAGCGGTACGGCGATGTCGGCGCGTACGGCGCCGAGCGGGGTATAATAGCGCGCGCCGATACCGGCGCCCACGCGCAGCGCGCCGCTGAAGGGCATACCGCCGGCACTCGCTTGACCCACATCCACGAACGCAGCGGCGCCGTAATCATCCAGGATGCGCTGTCGGAACTCGATGCTGCCGGCATCCACCGACTTGGCGCCTATGGGCTTGCGGTCCGGGAACTGCGGCCCGATGGATTGATAAGCAAAGCCGCGCACCGTGGCGCTGCCGCCGGCATAAAGCCGCTGATCCGGTGGCAGTTCCAGATTGGAGCCGCCCAGAATACTGCCTGCCAGCGCGCGCAGCGCCAGCACCGAACGGCCCGGCTCGCCTAGATCGAAATAGGTCGAGCCCGAAGCCTGCAGCACCAGGAAGGTGAGATTGTTGGCGCCAAAGGACTGGGTGGGTGTCACTGCCACAGACGCGCGCACGCCGCTGGTGGGATCGCGCAAAAGGTCCGTGAGCCTGGTGGAATCATACGCGACCGTCAGCGGCAAGCCGATCAGTTGATAGAGGCGGTCGGTGTTTTCCTGCGCCACCTGGTCATAGGTGAGCGTGGTGCCGATGCTGCCGCTCCACAGCGGCGAGAATTTCCGGCGCAAATAGGCGGAGATCGTTTCAGCGGTCTGGTCATAGGCGTCCAGCTGTTCGCGCACGCCGATCAAGTCCAGCTCCAACAGCTGGTCCTTGCGCAGGAATTGCGGCTTCAAGAATTGCGCCGACAGATTATAGCCCAACCCCGCGGTGGAGGTTCCGAGCCCCGTGCCCGTGGCGCTGAGATTGAGTTGCTCGGCATTGCCGAACAGATTGCGGTGCGACCAGCTTGCGCCAAGGCTGATGCCGAGGTCGGTGGAATAACTGCCGGTCAGCGCCACCGCATGCAGAGGCCGTTCCTGTACATCGAAAGTGAGCGGAATGCGGCCGTCGGCATCCAGCTTTGTGCCGGCATGCACGCTGACGCCGGAAAAAACCCCCAGCGCCACCAGCGCCTGACGCGCGTCCTCGATGCGGCTGGGCCGGTAGCGATCGCCCGGTTTGACCGTGAGCACGCGGCGCACGAAATTCTCATGCACGTCCTTGAGGCCGGTGAAATTGATCCGGCCCACGGGCGCGCGCGGTCCCGCCACCACGCGATAGGTGAGATTGACCTGCCGCGCATCATTGTCGGCAAAGGCGATGGGCGCCTCCACCGTCGCCAGCGGATAGCCGTCCTCCTGCAGCGCCGCCAGAAGATCGGCCTGCGCGTCCAGGATCGCATTGGCCTGCGCCGGCCCGCCGCTTTTGATCTTCACGGCGGCGCGCCCCGCCTCGGGCACCACGCCGTCAAAAGCGATACTGCCGATATGAAAGAGCGGACCTTTGTCGATAGCGACTTCGACGGGCGCGGGCGATGACGCCGGCAAATCGTCAAGAATGCCGGCCAGATCGGGATCGTCCGGCGAGCGGCCCGCGATCTTTATGGAAACCGAATTCAGATAATAACCGAAACTGTCCAGGGCAGTCTGAAACCGGGGAATGTCGGCGCGCGCCCGCTGCACCAGCGCGAAAGGCGGGATCGGCGATTTATCTTGAAGACTCACCAGCTGAGAACTGGAACGCAGCACGGCGTCGATCTCGGCGACACCCGAACCTTGAATGCTCACTTTATAGGGTTGCGGATCGGCGGCCATCGCTGCAAAGGGCGCAATCGCCAAAAGCGTGACCAGGGCAAATCTGGGAAGCGATTGCGTCAAACTGCGATACCATTGTGCCGGTGGACCCTCGCGCTTAAGGGGCCTTTGTGGATTCGATGTGGCGGGCGAACGACTGTCTCCACCCCGGATCCGCAAATCTAGGCAAGACGTTTCCGCATCGAGCGGAACTATCGGTTTATCGGTTGGAGTGTTCGCTTTGCGAGGGCGCCGACGCGGCCGCGGCGGCGGCAAGTTCGTTCTGGATCATTTCTTCCAGCATCCGGCGGCGTCCCGGATCGCTGGTTTTGGCCAAGAGCGCCCGATAGCGCGTTGCCGCGCTTTCAAAGACCTTCCGGTGTTTGAAGCCTTTTTCCGACATGACCCCTCTCCCGCCAGAACCCTACACCGGGATTGGAGGAGGGGGAACTCTGTGCCGAACCCACCGCTAGACGATACGGCCCTTAGCGCCACTAGATGTATGCAGGCGTATGAGAATGGATAGACCAAACGCCGGCGACGGCGGAACCCGTTCGGCAGCCGAGGGTCCAGCAGCCCCCGCTGGATGACGCGATCCTCTAATCAGAAAAATCTCTGAGCCAATCGACGATGTGTTCGAGAAGCGATTCGGCGATCCAAAAATAATATTTCGACTCCAATGCTCAGAGTCTTGTTGTGTTGCAATGACGGAACGCAACCACGTGCATTGCACAAGCTCCTTGAAGCAAGCGCACCGTCTCGCGCCGCAAATGATTTGCGACAAGATGGAAGCTGCCATTGGCGCGCCCTGCGCAAAAGCATCTCCGCCTACGCGCCGTTGGCCTAGGCGGGGCTGGAATCTCGGGAAACGGTGAAAGAGTGGTGGGCGGTATAGGGATCGAACCTATGGCCCCTACCATGTCAAGGTAGTGCTCTCCCGCTGAGCTAACCGCCCACATTCGCCGGGTATCCGGCGGGCGGCCTCTATAGCCGCCCCGATGCCCAAAGGCCAGTACTCAATAAAGCGGCGTTCAGGCCGCCGCCAGCATCCGGTCCACTTCGGCCACGATTTCCCGCAAATGGAACGGCTTCGACAGAACCTTGGCCTGCTTGGGCGCTTCCGAGGCCGGATGCAGCGCCACGGCCGCGAAACCGGTGATGAACATGATCTTGAGGGCGGCATTGATCTCCACGGCCCGCTTGGCCAGTTCGATCCCGTCCATTCCCGGCATCACGATATCAGTGAGCAGCAGATCGAAGGTGAAACCTTTCAGGCACTCAAAAGCGTCGTCGCCGTCGCCGAAATCGGTGACCGCATGGCCGGCGCGAACCAGCGCCGCCGCCAGGAACTTGCGCAGCGATTCGTCGTCTTCCGCCAGAAGGATATGTGCCATGCCTACCCAAGCCCTTGTTCGCGCCTAGTAAAAACCATAACGGGCAAACGGTAAACAAGCCTTACAGGACTTGAAAGACGGACCGGCTTAGGCTCCCCTAGCCTTAATCTTTGACGAGAAAGCCATGGCGCGCCCGGCTTCCGGCCCCGACATCACCCCGCACGACGCCGGCGACCCGGCTTTGGCGGCTTTGTTGCGCGAGCCTTTCCAGATCGTCAGGCCCCAGATCCAGACCCTGCCATTCGTCTTCGCATCGGGCCATTCGGGCCGCTCCTACCCGCAAAGCCTGATCGCGGAGAGCCGGCTGGACGCGTTGACGTTGCGCCGCTCGGAAGACGCTTTTGTGGACGAACTTTTCGCCGGCGTGGCAGGGCTTGGGGCTCCGCTGATCTCGGCGTCGTTCCCGCGCGCCTATTGCGACGTCAATCGCGCCATGAGCGAGTTGGATGCAGGCATGTTCGATGCGCGGCTCAATATGGCGGTGGATGCGCCCACGCCACGCGTCACCGCGGGCCTTGGCGTCATTCCCCGCATCGTGCGCGACGGCGCTGAAATCTATGCGCGCAAGCTTTCACCGGCAGAAGCCGAATTGAGATTGTCGCGGCTTTATAAGCCTTATCACGCCGCGCTGGCGGAGCTGGCGGAAGAAACGCGCAAGCGGTTCGGCATCGCCGTGGTGGTGGACTGCCATTCCATGCCGTCTGCCCTATCGGTGCCCGATATTGTGCTGGGCGACCGTTATGGCGCCTCGGCGCCTCCGCTTCTCGCCGGTTGGGCCGAGAACGCCTTTGTCGGCGGCCGTTTTTCCACGGCGCGCAATGCCCCTTATGCCGGCGGCTATACCACCATGCTCTATGGCCGCGCCCGGAACGGGCTGTTCGGCCTGCAGATCGAAATCAATCGCGGTCTTTACCTGGACGAGGACCGCATCCAGCGCAAACCCAGTTTCGACGCGCTGAAGAAAAGACTGACCGACGTGCTGGCCAAATTCGCCGCCATCGATCCGTCCCTCCTGGGCGGCCGCAGCCTCCCCCTGGCAGCAGAGTAACAACGCCAATCAGCAGCAGATTTTGAGGCGTGGGCAGGAGCATCGCGCGGAGCGTGCTTCCAGCACGTGAGCACGCGCGACGAACCCAGGCTGAAATCGGCAGTCGGCGCGAGGGATTTTTGTTCCTGGCCAGGAGCGTCCCCCGGAGCGTGCGCTAGCACGTGAGGAGGCGCGACAACGCCAGGGACAAAAAGACCCGCGCGAAAAGAAAAAAGGCCGCTTCGGTGAGGAAGCGGCCAAGTTCAGGGAGGAAACGCCCAGGAAGGGCGGCGGCTTCGCAGACGGATCCGCGATACCGCGCTGCAGCAATATGATGGAACCGGGCTCTGGGCGCAAGAGTTAAAATATCCTTCCGGCCGGAAATTTCCTGATAATCCAATATATTCCACGGGGGGCGTGGCGAAATTTGTCGCACCTTGCTCCAATTAAGGCCTTTGTGCGACGCAAAAACGGGCAGGTTAAGCACGATCGTAAATTTCCCCGGATTCATACGTTCGTCTCGCTCCCGCAACAAAAGATTCGCGTGGCTCAGATACTCCGCCCACGTCCGATCGCCGAAATCCGACGTACCCGGACGAAAAGGAGGAGACCTGCGATGGCCCGATCCTTACTGGAAGCGCCCCCAAGGGGCGGTGCCTGGTTCGAAAGCGCCACCGAAACCTTTATCGGCTGCCGCACGCGCAGGGCTCCGACCATCCGGCCCCTTCACAGCCACCGCACCATCTTCATCTCCGACACGCATCTGGGCACCAAGGGCTGCAAGGCCGAAGCGCTGGCCGATTTTCTGGCGCACAATGAATGCAGCACCTTGTTCCTGGTGGGCGACATCATCGACGGCTGGCAGCTCAAGCGCCGCTGGTTCTGGAACGAAGCCCAGGACCGCGTGGTGGCGGAGATCCTGGCCAAGGTCGATGGCGGCACGCGCGTGATCTTTGTGCCCGGCAATCATGACGAATTCGCCCGCGACTATGTGGGGCGCGTTTTCGCGGGCGTCGAAATCGCCGGCGAGACAATCCATGAGACCGCGGACGGCAAGCGTCTTCTGGTGCTGCATGGTGACCGGTTCGACGGCGTCATCGCCTGCGCCAAATGGCTGGCCCATGCCGGCGACTGGGCTTACGGCGTGGCGCTACGCTGGAACGACATTCTTTTCGCGATCCGCAGGCGGATGGGCCTGCCTTATTGGTCGCTATCGGCCTGGCTGAAGCACAAGGTCAAGAACGCGGTCGAATATATCTCGCGCTTCGAAGAAGCGGTGGCGGCGGAGGCCGAAAAGCGTGGCGTGGACGGCGTGGTCTGCGGCCACATCCACCACGCCGAAATCCGCCGCATCGGCGGCGTGCTTTACCTCAACGACGGAGACTGGGTTGAAAGCTGCAGCGCCCTTGTCGAAGATGCCCGCGGAAATCTGGAGATTCTTCGCTGGGCCACTCCCGTTCAGAGAACCCCGTCCGAAGTCCCAGCCGAAGCGGCTGTACCGGCGCTTATTCCCGCGTAGAGCGAGGCGCCTGGTGCCGGGACCGATCCCCGGCGTGGCTGCCCATTTGAAAATCCTCATCGTCACCGACGCCTGGAAGCCCCAGGTCAATGGCGTGGTCCGCACATTGGAAGTCTTGGGCGAGGATCTGGCGGCTTTGGGCCACACGGTGCGCTATGCCACGCCCGAAGGCCGCTTCACCGTGGGCCTTCCCACCTATCCCGAGATCCGGCTGGCGCTGTTTCCCCGGACGCGGCTGGAGCAAGAGATCCGCGAATTCGCACCCGATGCCGTGCATATCGCCACCGAAGGCACCTTGGGCATGAGCGCGCGCGCCATCTGCCTCAAACATGGCATTGCGTTCTCCACCTCCTTCCACACCCGCTTTCCCGAATATGTGCGGGCGCGCTTTCCGCTCATTCCGGAATCGCTGGTCTATCGTTGGCTGCGCTGGTTCCATGGCCCCGCCACCGCCATGATGGTGGCAACCGAAAGCCTCAGGCGCGAAATGGCGGCGCATGGTTTCGCCAATCTGCGCATCTGGTCGCGCGGCGTGGACGTGGATCATTTCCATCCCATGGCGGACGCCCATCTACCTTATGAGGCGCCGATCTGGCTGTATGTCGGCCGCGTGGCCGTGGAAAAGAATATCGAGGCATTCTTGGCTCTCGATCTGCCGGGCACCAAGGTCGTGGTGGGTGACGGCCCGGCGCGCGGAGATCTGGAGGCCAAATACCCGGGCGCCCGGTTTCTGGGCGCGCTGTCGGGCGAGGCCCTGGTCCGGGCCTATGCCGCAAGCACGGTTTTCGTGTTCCCCAGCCGGACCGACACGTTCGGGCTGGTGCTGCTGGAGGCCCTGGCTTGCGGCCTGGCCGTGGCCGCCTATCCGGTGCAGGGGCCGCTGGACGTGGTAGGCGGCTCGCCGGTGGCGGCCCTGGATGAAGACCTCCACAAGGCCTGCCTTGCGGCGCTGGAGATTGCCCGCCATCCGGGCCCGGTAACGCCCAGGGGCTTTGCCGAAGCCCATTCCTGGCGCGCCTGCACCCTGCAATTCCTGCACAATATCATCGTCGAGCCCGACGAAGCCTGATCCTGGACCCCTGGCGCCCCGGGGGAGACCGCCTTCACAACCGGGCGGACCTTTCGCGGGCGCAAAGCCCGCGCTAGAAACCCTTGAAAACCAAGGTCAGGCCGAAATCCCCGCCCCATGACGCCACCGTCGCGCGCCCCGGCTTTCGACCAGACCCGTCCCCATTTGTTGTCGGCCCCGGAACTGGCGTTCCTGATCATCACCATCCTGTTCTGGGCGGCCTTCGTGATCGTGCTGGGCAAGGACACCAGCTGGGACTTCCGCAACTATCACTGGTATGCGCCTTACGCCTTCCTCAATCACCGCGAAGCGCTGGATGTGGTCGTCGCCCATCAAGCGAGTTACTATAATCCCTTCCTCGACATTCCTTTTTATCTGCTCGCCACCCACACCAAGGCCTGGATCGCGCTGGGCACGCTGGGCGCGGTTCAGGGCGCCAATGTTGTGCCGCTCTATCTGATCGCGCGGGAGGGTTTGCGCATTCCCGATCGCGAGATCGGCGCGGGCGCGCTGGCGCTGCTCGGTCAAACCGGCGCGCTCACCCTCTCCATGTTCGGCACCACCTATTACGACAATGTGATGAGCGTGTTCGCGCTCACGGGGCTGGCGATCCTGGTGCTCAATCGCGAGCGCCTGCGCGCGGGACCACCTTGGCAGGCGGCCGGCATTGCTGGTCTGGCCGGTCTCATCGCCGGCATGGCGATGGGCCTGAAATTGCCGGAGATGCCGTTCTGTGTGGGCTTCGCCGCCACCCTGGTCGCACTGGGCGGCAGCTTCAGGCAGCAGACTGTGCGGCTCCTGGCAGGTGGCGTCGCCGGCGTGATCGGCGTCGCGCTCTTCAGCGCCTGGTGGATGCTGCACATGAAGGCGATGACCGGCAATCCGCTCTTTCCTTACTTCAACGATTACTGGCATTCACCGCTCGCGCTCAATTCGCCTTATCGCGACATGCGGTTCATTCCCTTCCATTTCTGGCGCCAGTTGATCTTCCCCTTTCTGTTTTCGATCGACTGGCATGTGGCCGACGATCTGGGCTTTCAGGATATTCGCGTCCTCATCGCCTATCTCGCCGTCATTCCCGCCATCGTCGTCTGGCTTTCGCGGCGCGAAAGCAGCGATAGCTTGATGGACAAAAGCGTCACGCTCCTGATTTTTGCGTTTGCCGGCGCATCCTATTTCATCTGGCTGCGCTTCTTCGCCATTTACCGCTACATCATCCTCTTGGAGATGCTGGCGCCCACTCTGATCGTGGCCGCGATCGGCTTGTTCCCCTGGACGCGGCGGGCGCGCTATCTCACTTTGGCCGCGCTGTGCTTTGCCGTGCTGGTGACGGCCCGCAGCGACTTTCTGGAACGCGCGCCTCTGGAAGATCCCTATATCAAGGTTGCGCTGCCGCCCATTTCTCGCCCCGATCGCACCATGGTGTTGATGACGGGCGACGCCCCAATGGGCTTTATCGCCCCGTCTCTGCCGCATCAGATTCCCATCTTGCGCATCGATGGCTGGATGGTTCAGCCCAGGGACGGGACGCGCTTGACCAAGCAAATGCAAGCGCGCGTGGCCCAGCAGCTGCGGAGCGGCGGCGATGTTTACCTTATGTCGGATGCCACCGACATGGGCCGTGCCCGCGACGCCCTGGCCGATTACGGTCTTGCCATCCGCTGGACGGAGTGCCAGCAATTCGACACCAATATCACGGGCACCTATCAATGGTGTCCGGTATCGGGAAAGACATGATTCCGCGCATTGCCGTGCTGGTGCCCTGCTACAATGAAGAAACCGCCATCGCCAAGGTGGTGCGGGACTTTCGCGACGTGCTGCCGGATGCCGCGGTCTATGTCTATGACAACAATTCCCGCGACCAGACGATAGCGCGGGCGCGCGAGGCGGGCGCCATCGTGCGCAGCGAGCATCGCCAGGGCAAAGGCAATGTCGTGCGGCGCATGTTCGCCGACATCGAGGCCGACCTTTATGTGCTGGTGGATGGCGACGACACCTATGACGCGGGCGCCGCGCCGCGCATGGTGGCGGGGCTGATCGCGGCCGGCGCGGACATTCTAACCGCGCGGCGTGTTCATACCGATGCCGCCGCCTATCGTCCCGGCCATGTCATGGGCAACCGGCTTTTGACGGGCCTCGCCGCCGCGCTCTTCAACGTCAAGCTCGGTGACATGCTGTCGGGCTATCGCGTGTTTTCCCGACGCTTCGTCAAATCCTTTCCACTCACCGCCCAAGGGTTCGGTATCGAAACCGAGCTTACCATTCACGCGGTCCGCCTGATGATGCCGATGGTCGAAATGGACACGCGCTACAAGGAGCGGCCCATGGGGTCGGTCTCCAAGCTCAACACCTGGCGCGATGGATTCCGCATCCTCTCCACTATCGGCTATCTGGTGCGCGAGGAGCGGCCGCTGATTTTCTTTTCCTTCTTCTTTTTCCTGCTCGCCACAGTTTCACTTTTGATCGGCACGCCGGTGGTGACCGAGTTCCTGAGGACCGGGCAAGTGCCGCGCCTGCCGACGGCCGTGCTCGCCACAGGCCTGATGCTTCTGGCCTTCCTGTCGCTCACCTGCGGCCTGATCCTCGATACGGTGACCCGGGGGCGCTGGGAATTGAAGCGCATGTTCTACCTGGCCTTCCCTGGGCCCCAGGAATTCGACATGGGTCCGCCTCAGCTGGGTTCAGACCAGCCGTGAGCTGGACGCGGTCGCTGGCCCGCCTTTCCATTCTGCGCTTTGCGGTCATCGGCGCCTTGGGGATGCCGGTGGATGCCGGCGTGCTTTGGCTGATGACCCACCGTCTGGGGCTCGATCCTTATTCTGGCCGCATCGTGTCCTGGCTTTGCGCGGCAACCTTCACCTGGACGGGCAATCGCTATTTCACCTTCCGCCAGACCCGCGCCAGGGGACTTGCGGGCGCGGCCCGGGAATGGCTGCGATTTCTGGCGGCCAATGCGGTGGGCGGCCTGGTGAATGTGGGGCTTTATTCGACCCTGGTGCGGTTCGCCCCGCCACCCCTCAACAATCTCTATGTCGCGCTGGTGGTGGGCGTACTGGCCGGCCTGATCTTCAATTTCACATTGTCGAAGAAGCTCGTTTTCAAGGGACCGCTGTAGGGCCTAAACCCAATTAGCCCATGAGCCGCGCTGCGAGGAAAAATGGCCGAATGGCAGGAGAAAGGTGCAGGGCGTATCGGCAATACGGCCGAGCCTTTCGACGCACCAGTCGGCCATTTTTCCCGCAGCCCGCAGGGACGCGGGCCTTTTGGCCCGTGGCGGCGTCGCTCGTCGCTCATGGGCTACTCAAGCCCACATCGCTCCTCGCTCCTGGCCAATTCCCAGCGTCGCGGCCATGGGATAACTGGGTTTAGGCCCTCGCCGGAGCGCCTTCGACCACCACCGACTTGATCACAGCGAAGGCCGGCATGCCGGGATGCAGCGCCAGCCGCTGAACCGATGCCGCCGTGACGCGCGCCACCAGCCGCGTGGGGCCGACCCTCATCTCGACCACCGCAAGCGTTCCTTGCTTGCGAATATCCGCGATCATGACAGGCAGGATATTGTTGGCGCTGATCGCGGCCGGTCTTTCCCGTGCGATCAGGATTTCGTCGGCCCCGATGCGAACCCGCACCTTGTCTCCCACCTCGCGCGTTTCGGCCACCAGCAATCGGCCGCCGTCAAAAGCAAGCGCCGTCAGGCCGCCTTTCCGCTCTTCCACGGTCGCTTCCAACACCGCTCCCAGGGGTTTCTCCACCCCAAGTCCCGCCAGAAGCTCAAACACGCTGCCTTCGGCCCTGACTTTTCCATTTTCCAGAAGCACCACCCGGTCCGCCAGCCGCGCCACTTCCTCCAGCGAATGACTGACATAAAAGATCGGAATGCGGGCGATGTCGCGTAGCCGCTCCAGCCAGGGCAGAATCTCCGCCCGGCGGGGTGCATCCAGACTCGCCAGAGGCTCGTCCAGTAAAAGTATATCGGGAGAGGACAACAGTGCCCGCCCCAGCGCCACACGGCTCTTCTCGCCGCCCGACAAATATTTCGGCGCGCGCGGCAGAAGATGTTGAAGTCCCAGAAGCGCGATGATGCGACCGATTTCGTCCGGCGCGGCACGCGCTTCGCTGCGCCGCCAGCCAAACAGAAGATTCTTTTCCACGCTCATATGGGGGAACAGGCGTGCGTCCTGAAATACCAGGCCCGTTCGGCGCCGCTCCGGCGGCACGAAGATCCCCGCTTCCGTGTCCAGTACGGTGCGGCCTTCCAGAATGATGCGGCCGTGGCGAGGTCGGGTGAGCCCGGCCAGCGCATGCACGATGCTGGTTTTGCCGGACCCGGATGGTCCGAACAAAGCGGTGACCCCGCCGCTGGCCGCCGTGAAAGCCACGTCCAGCGTGAAATCTCCTTGGACATGCCGGATGCGGACATCGGCACTCATGTGTCCGATCCGGCAGTGGCGCGCCGCATGATAGTCTGCGCGATCAACAGAAACAGAAACGCCAGCAGGATGGAAAGCGCCGAGAGCCGCGCCGCTTCCGCTTCGCCGCCTGGCGTTTGCAGCGCCGTATAGATGGCGAGTGGCAAGGTGCGGGTTTCGCCGGGGATGTTGGAAACAAAGGTGATGATGGCGCCGAATTCGCCCAACGACGCGGCAAAGGCCGTGATAGCCCCGGCCACCAGGCCCGGCAGAGCCAATGGCAGGGTGATGTTGATCAGCCGATCGATCCGGCCGGCGCCCAAGGTGCGCGCCGCTTCGTCCAGGCCTTTGTCGCGCGCTTCGAGCGCCAGACGGATGGCGCGGACCTGGAAGGGAAACGTGAAGATGGCGCTGGCGAGCACCGCGCCGGTCCAGCGGAACACCAGCACGATGCCGAACTGGTCCTTGAGAAAGGCCCCGAACCCGCTGCGCGTGCCGAAGATCACCAGCAGGATAAAGCCCATCGCCACGGGCGGCAGCACCAGAGGCAATTGCACGATGCCATCCAGTACGCTCCTGCCGCGAAAACTGCGCGACAGAATCAGGGCGGCCGCGACCGCGAAGGGCAACGCCACCGCCACGGCGACCGAGGAGATCTTCAAGCTGAGCAGCAGCGCCTGGGTCTCATCGGGCGAAAGCGTGGACATGGCACCTCCCGCGTTCGTTATAGCGTGACGAACCTGCGCAAAACAAAAAGGCCGCCGGTGAAGGCGGCCTTTCCGTCAATCCTGGACCGGATCGGTCAGTGGCGGGCGTAAAGCGACCAGAGATGGGCCACCATCGCCGACTTGTCGTTGGGGTTGGCCGGCTTGACCTGATCCAGCGCCTTCTGCGCTTCGGCCTTCTGGCCGGCGCTGATCAGCGCCATGCCCAAAGCGACCTGGGCATCGTTCTGGTTGTCGACACCCTTGGCGATACCGGCCTTGATGGTCGTAACCGCGTCCTTGCCCTTGCCCTGGCCCCATTGATCCAAACCGATCTTGACCAGCGCATCGCCCTTGGGAGCGGCCTGGGCGGCGGCGAGATCCTTGGCCTGGCTGGCGGCGGCGGCGGCGGCCTGGCTCTTGGCGAGGGCCAGCAATTTGGTGCTGCGGTCGTCGGCCAAGATCTTGGCGGCTTGACCCTTCTCCAGAACAGCCTGCGCTTCGGCAAAGTATTTCAGCTGCAGGGCGAGCTGGGCTAACGTGGTGTATTCATCCTTGCCGGCGATGGTGCCGGTGAGCAGCTTGAGGCGATAGACATTCAGCGTGTCAGCATCGCGCATGCCTTGGCCGCGCTCACTCATTTTGAGCAGGTTGGTCCAATATTCCGCCTTGCCAGTGCTGGCCACCAGCGATTCCAGCGCCGCGCGCTCGGTCACGGCGTCGCCGGCATCGTGAGCGCAGGTCATCTGGATCTTCAAGGCGTCGGCCGGCGGATTGGCGCCGTAATTGCCTTTGATGAATTTGAGGCAGCCCTGCTTGTCACCCGACAGGTAATAGGCCTGGGCCACGACCTGCTGCGACTGGGCATCAAAGGCATTGAACTTCTTCAGCGCATCGGCGTCGTCGATCACGTCCTTGTATTTGCGGGCGTTGTAGTCGTTGGCGAACTTGGCCTTGGCGCCGATCGCGGTGGAGGCGTCGCCGGACTTGGCGGCGATGGCATCCCGCATCTGATTGACGATCTTGGTCTCCTCGGCGGTCTTGCCGGAGATCGCTTCGACCTCGTTCACTTTGGCCATGGCGGCCTTGTAGTCGCCTTTCTGGAACAGCGATTGGGCTTCCAGCAGAGGCTTGCCCACCTTCGCGCTGACCGCGGCGGCCGCGGGCGAAGAGAGCATGAGGGCGCCGCAGGAGACCGTGGCGGTGCCGATAAGGAACGCCGTGGTGACGGCACGCAATTTACTCGCAGTCATAAGAAGACCTCTCTTCGATCGTCAAAAAAAGGAAAGCGTGCGGGGGTGCCGCACGCTTTTCACTCGCGGCCATGTCCCTCACAGCCTAATTATACTGGTCAATCCCCGTAAAACCAATATGGATCACGCCCAGGCGTTGTGCGTCAGCGAGAACCTTCGCAACAGCATCATATTTGGCCAGACGGTTAGGATTGACGTGGATTTCGGGCTGCGGGTTCTTTTTGGCCGCATCCTCGAAATAAGAGTCCATCGTCGGACGATCGATCGTCTGGCCGTTCCAGGTGATCGAGCCGTCGAAATCGACGCCGAGTTCCACGGTTTCCGGAATCACGGTCGGAGGCGTCGTGGCGCCGGACGGCATGTCGAGCTTCACGGCATGCGTCTGGATCGGCAGGGTGATGATCAGGAGCGTCAGGAGAACGAGCATCACGTCGATAAGCGGCGTGGTGTTCATTTCCACCATCACGTCGCCTTCGCCGCTGGCGGGACCGACATTCATTGACATGGTGCGTTACCTTCTAAACGAGATCAGTCAAGATCAGTAAGTGCTGGCGTCGAGCATGTGCGGTTCGGTGATGAACCCGACTTTCTGGATGCCAGCTTTCTGGCACGCCAGAATGATACGACCCACCGCTTCGAACCGCACATTCTTGTCACCCCGGATATGAACTTCCGGGAGGCTCTTGTGCGCGGCAATGGCCCTTCTCAACGCATCTACAAAAGTCTGCTGCAACTGGGCTTGGTCAACAGGCTTGGGATCGTTGTTGAGAAAGACGCCCTCATTCGCATCCACCGCCACCACAATATTTTCAGGCTTCGTCTGCGTGACGATATTGCGGTAGGTCGGCAGCTGCACCGGGATGGTCTTCACGATCACCGGGATGGTGACCAGGAAGATGATCAGCATCACCAACATCACGTCCACCAGAGGGGTGGTGTTGATGTCGGTATTCAGTGCCGCTTCGTCATCCGGGACGGCGTGTTGAACGTCAATGGCCATAACATAACTCTCCGCGTATTAGAGCGCTTATCTCGACTTAAGAGCTCTTACTTGCTCTTGGTGACGAGATAGGCCTGCAGGTCGCCCGCGAAGGCGCGCAGCTTCTCGGTGATGACCTTGTTGCGGCGGACCAGGTAGTTGTAGAGCAGCACCGCGGGCACCGCGACGGCCAGGCCCAAGGCGGTCATGATGAGCGCCTCACCGACCGGGCCGGCGACCTTGTCGATCGAAGCCTGACCGGCCACGCCGATACCGATAAGGGCGTTCAAGATACCCATAACCGTGCCGAACAGACCGACGAACGGCGAGACCGAGCCGACCGAGGCGAGGAAGGTGACGCCGCCCTGCATCTTGGCGTTGGCGTCTTCCAGCTGACGGGTCAGCGACATGCCGATCCAGTCATTCATGCCCACCAGGCTGGTGCCGCCGGTGGAGGCGTTCACGCCCGCTTCGGCAATGCCGCGGAACATGGAGCTCTTCGGCAGCTTGTCGATGCCTTCATTGAGGGTGGCGGACGTCCAGAACTTCTTCTCGACGGTCTTGACCTGACCCAGAATGCGCTGCTGGTCGATCCACTTGGTGAAGAAGATGTACCAGGTGCCCAGCGACATGACGGCCAGGATGATCAGGATGCCGCGCGAAACGATCGAGCCGGTTTCCCAGATGTGGCCCAGACCATAAGGCGTGGACTGATCGGCTTCCGCCACCTTGGCGGCGGCGTCGTTGGCCGGAGCGGGCGCGGCCTGATTGGCGTTCGCGTCCGGAGCCGGAGCGGCAGCCGCGTCCGGCGCGGGGGCGGCAGGCGCGGCGTTCGCGTCCGCCGGGGCGGCCGGTGCAGCAGCGGGAGCCGCGTTCTGGGCAGAAGCCGGAGCAACAGCGCCCAGGCCGGTCATGAAGACGATGGCGGCTGCAATCGTCAGGGTCTTGAAGTTCATTTTCTCACTCCGTGAATAAACTGAAAATTGGTTGTTACTGGGCGTCTTTGAGATTCCAAACCATCGACACAGCGGTCTGGGCCGTGACCGGCTTGCCTTCCTGCGTCGGCGGCTTCCAGCGCCAATGCCCCTGCACATATTCGCAGGCGGCCTTGTCGAGGCGTTCTGAACCGGAAGATTTCGTGATCTTGCAATCGCTGACCGAACCTTCGGTGTTGATCCCAACGATCATTTCGGACGTGCCCTGTTCGCCAAGGCGCTGAGAGATCGTCGGATAGGGCGGCTTGGTATGGGTGCGCGCGATCGACTCAAGCTGTGTGGGCGCAATCGCGGTGGTTTTGGCGGGCGGCGGCGGGGGCGGCGCTTGCTTCACCGTGGTGACCGGCGGCGGCGCTTCCTGCTGAATGCTGATTTCCGGCACGATGGCGACCGGCGGCGGCGGCTTGGCCAGATCCGGCGGCGGCGGCGGCGGCGCCTTGGGCGGCTCCTTTTGCGCTTCCACCGAAGCCTGGATCTCCTTCAGCTGCTTCAGGATCTGACCCGAAGCCAGCGTGGCGACCAGAGCCGCGATCGCCGCGACGTGAATCGCGACCACGATGACGATGCCCATGACCTTGCTGCTGTTGGAGGTTTGGGCGGTCTGGAGATGATGTGGACGTTCCATGTGCTCTCGCTCACTAGACAAGACAAACCCGGCGCGCGCCGCGCCGGGCTAACAAACTTCGGATCGAGACAAAATTCTTCCCAACCTGGCACCATTGGTTGGCGCTCGTTGGTCTTTGTTAAAGCAATCGTAATCGCGCTTGGCAAGAGGAAAGGCAAGGCAGCTATGCCGCCAAGCGCCTTCACAAACCTAGCGCGCTCGCAGGGCTCGTAATGCGCGACTCAGGCGAGCCTGTTTACTTCGCACATGCAGCATTAGCAATTGTGACAGGACAACGACATAACCGCCGATGAATCCGGCATGAATCGCGCCGTGTGATCGTTTTAAACATAGCGTAATTTGCAGAGCAGCAAAAGTTTTTGCCGCGCGAATCGGCACGCTGCCCCGGTTCCCCGCCTGCTTTTGTGTCACAGGATGCGGCGAAAAATCCTATGCAGGCGCTCGCAAATTTTCGTGTCACAAAGCTGCCCGCCAAATTTGCGGTGCTCCGGCCTTTCACGCCAGGATAAGCGCCAATCCTTCGGAGTCGAGCATGCGGTATTTGCATACAATGGTGCGCGTGGCCGACCTGGATTCGGCCTTGGATTTTTATTGCGCCAAGCTCGGCCTCACGGAAATCCGCCGCGTGGAGAACGAGAAAGGCCGCTTTACCTTGGTTTTTCTGGCCTCTCCAGATGACGCTGCGGAAGCTGGCGACAAGAGTCCGATGGTCGAATTGACCTGGAACTGGGATGCCGAAGTCTATGGCGGCGGGCGCAATTTCGGCCATCTGGCGTATGCGGTGAAGGACATTTACGCGCTGTGCGCGCGGCTTATGGCGGCCGGGGTCGTCATCAACCGGCCGCCCCGTGACGGGCACATGGCCTTCATCCGCTCGCCGGACGGTATTTCCATCGAGCTGCTGCAGGATGGCGAACGCTTAGCCCCCAAGGAACCCTGGGCCTCCATGACCAACACGGGAAGCTGGTGAGATGAATTTCGCTTCGGACAATGCGTATGGCGTGCTGCCGGAAATCTGGACCGCGATCGCGGCGGCCGATCGCGGCATGGCCATCGCCTATGGCAATGATGCGCTCACCAAAAATTTGAAGGCGCGCTTCTGCGATCTGTTTGAGCGCGACGTGACGGTCTTTCCCGTCTTCACCGGCACCGCGGCCAATGCGCTGGCGCTGGCGTGCGTGACGCCGCCTTACGGCGCGGTTCTGTGCCACAGAGACAGTCACATCATGACGTCGGAATGCGGCGCACCGGAATTTTATTCCGGCGCCAAGCTGATCGGCATGGATAGCGGCGACGGCAAATTCACGCCCGATGCCATGACGGAAGCGCTGAGCGGATTGGACGGCAGCGTGCACAGCGTGCAGCCGCGGGCCGTGAGCATCAGCCAGGCCAGCGAGCTTGGCACGGTTTATTCGGTCTCAGAGATCGGCGCCATCAGCGCGCTGGCGCATGCGCGGGGCTTGAAAGTGCATATGGATGGCGCCCGTTTTGCCAACGCGATGGCGCATCTGAAAACCTCGCCCGCTGAAGCGACTTGGAAATGCGGCGTCGATGTCTTGTCTTTCGGCGCCACCAAGGCCGGCGCGCTGGCGGCGGAAGCCGTGGTGTTTTTCGATCCCAAGGATGCCGCCGAGTTCGAATATCGCAGGAAGCGCGGCGGACATCTGGCATCCAAGATGCGCTTTGTGTCCGCGCAGCTGGAAGCATTGCTGGAGAAAGATCTCTGGCTTGCCAGCGGCGCGCGTTCCAATACGCTGGCGACGCGGTTGGCCGACGGTCTCAAAGCGATAAACAGCATCGAGATCGCGGCCCCCGTGGAAACCAACATGGTGTTCGCGCGTCTTTCGGTCGAGAAAGCCCAGAAAATGCGGGCCGCTGGCGCGCAGTTTCATGACTGGTTTCCGGCCAGGGACGGCAAAGTCACGGTGCGCCTGGCGCTCGCCTTCGCCACGCCGGAAGAAGACGTGGCGAAGCTGATCGAATTGGCGAAAAGCTAGATTCGGCCGAGCAGCGTCAAAGTACCGACTTGGGTGGTGGAGCCGTTGTTACCCCTCACCCAGTCGTAATTGACGCCCAGCTGCCAGGTATCGGTGCCGGCGCCAAGGCTGAGCCCGCCCACCATGTTACCGGTGTCGGGATCCGGTCCCACGAAGGTGAAGACGTTGCCCGGGGTGCCCAGGCCGCCGGTGGAGGCAAAGCCGGCCTTCAGCTTCACTGGCGTGTCGATCAGGTCGTAGCGATAGCCCAGCCGCGCTTCCGGCGTGATGGTGGCGCCCAGAAGATCGAAATGGGTTTTGAAATCGCTGCCGATCCCGGCGCGCAAGGAATTGGCGTAATAGGGCGCCACTTGGAGGTTCAGGCCATCGCCGCCGCCCGATTCCGTATAGCCCTCTTCGCGCATGGTAAGGCCCGACAGCGAGATATGCGGCAGAATGTCGAGCAGGCCGTATTTGTAGAAGACGCCGCCCGTGGCGCCCAAAGAGCCCAGAAGGGCGGCACGCTTGCCCACCGCATCACGGGCCTGATCGCCCACTATCAAGCTGCGATTGCCCTTGAGGCTGCCGTAACCCAGGCTGCCCGTGGTGTCGAGGAAGACATGCTTGCCGCGCCAATCGCTATAGCCTGTCAGCATGTACCATTGTTCGTGGGTGATGCTGGCGCGCGGCAAGGTCTCGCTGACATCGCCGGAATAGAAGCTCAGCGCGCCGCCGTACCAGCCGCCCCGCGTCGAGCCGAAATCCATGCCCAGCGAGAAGCCGAAGCCGTGATCCTTGTAATTGGTGAGCGTGCCGTTGGCGTCGTTGCGGCCCTTGTTGTTGATGTTGCCGACAAACTCTTCGCTCCAGAGCGTGAGTTCGCCCGGCTGATCGGCATAGGAGCGCAGCAATCTCTGGCGCGCGGCGACCGGACCGGTTTCCTGATCGGTGATCATGATCGCGACCTGGCGCGTGCCGCCAGAAACGTCCGGCGTCATCTGCGAGAAAAGCTCCTGCGCCTTCTGCTGGCTGGCCGCCACATTGATGCCGCTCGAAGGCACGCCATTGGTCTTGTAGACCGTCATGTTGGTGGCGATCGCCGCGCCCAGCAACGGATCGTTGGCCAAGGCCGACACCGCGAACGGGAAAATCTGCTTGGCGTCGCCGCTGAGATTGAGGCCGGGCGTCCCGTCGGCGTTGGTCTGGCCCGTCGAACGCGGCAGAAGCGTCAGGATCAGGTCGGTACGCGCCGCATTGAAGGACAAGGGATCGGGCACGCCCGCGCTGTTGCCCACCGTGTCGCTCTGGGATTCGAACAGGAACGGCACGACCTGGGCCAGGGCCGCATTCTGTTGCGCCAAAGTCGTGTCGGTGATGGCGGTTTGCGAACTGATCAGGACGATGCTTTGCGCCGTGGGACTGGCGGTCGAAGCCGCCGTGTTGCCTGAAGAAATGAAGCTGCCCAGCCGAAGCCCGATGGTGGCGTTGCTGAGGCTGACATTGGGCGCGGTGGTGCCGTTGGTCCCCGCCAGGATCACCGGATTGACCGACGAGGTATTGTTCTGGGTGATGGTAAGGCCCAGCGTGCCGCCATTGGCGATGATCAGGTCGTGCACATTGACCGAACTTCCGATGGGCGCGGCCATGAACAATTGGCCGTTATTGTCGACATGAACGTCCAGCCCGCCAGGACCTGCCACGATCGTGCTGTTGACGTAACCGAACCCGCCGACATGCAGCAGGTTGCCGGTTCCGGAGCCGAAATTGATCAGATTGGTTTCGGTCAAGGGCGGCGCGCCGGAGACGAGGTTGTCGATGCGGCCGGTCACCGACGCATAATTGAACGGCGTGTTGGCGACGGCGGTACCCTGTACCGCGGTGATCATGGTGTTGGCGTTGCCGCTGGCGTCATTGGGATTGGTGACGTCGCCGACATTGCCGACATTCAGCGTGTTGTTGCCGCCGCCGGAATTGAACAGGACGTCGCCCGAGATGATGCCGCTATTGTTGATCATGGTGTGACCGGAGGTGCCGGCCAGCAAATTGACCGCCTGCGCGATATTGACCACCGTGGCGTTGGCGCCAGGCGTCTGCAGCGTGGTCTTGGCCAGGATCGAGCCGGCATTGTTGATCAGCTTGAGGGTACCCGACTGATCCACGATGGCGGTGGCGCTCTGCGTGAAGGGCGAGGCCTGGGTGGCATTGACCGCATCCGGCGACAGCGTGGTGGTCTGGATCGAGGCCGAGATGACGGCATGCTGCAGCACATCGATCTGCGGCACATTGGCCTGATTGGCGATCTGGATGGCGTTGGCGGTGCCGCCGCCGGGACCGCCCACAATGGCGCTGATGCTGCCGGAGGTGAAATTGGTGCCGCTGACGAATTCGCCGGCGACATCGAGCCGGGGAATGTTGGCGAAGGCGCCGATCAACATCGCCTCGGCCGTGATGTTGGAGGTGGTGTCCTCCTTGGTCAGAGCCTGGGCGCTGATCGTGCCGGTGTTGAGCAGACCGCCGCTGGTCACCAGCCCATTGGCCGCCACGGTATAGGTTGAGGTGTTTGTCAGCGGACCGCCTGTTTGGGTGTTGTAGGTGCAGCTTCCCGCCGCGCCGCTGAGGCAGGTGAAGTTGGTGGCAGACGAACCTTGGATCGCCACGGTCAACGAGCTGATGTCCAAGTCCGTGGGCACGGCGGTGATCGAGCCGTGATTGATGAAGGCGTAACCCTTGCCGCCATCCACGGAATCGATCGCGGTCAGCACCGGTCCCAGAATGGCGGGGCCGCGTACGGTGGCCTGGCTGACGGTCACGGACTGCGACGGATCGATCAGCAAGGTGGGCGAGAACACCGTGCCCGATGACGTCTGCGCGATGTCGCCATTGCCGCTGATGCTGGCGACCGGCGTGACGCCGTTGGAGGTCGAGGGGCCGGCATTGAAGAAGCCGCCATCGACCGAATTGGCGATGGTGACGGCAGTGCCGCTTTCGAAATTGCCGCCCTTGCGATTGGGGAAGGTGGTGCCGATCGCCGAGATCGATCCGAAATTGGCGAAAGCGCCGGAAGAGGCGTTGGCGGTGCCGTCATTGGTGCAGGTGTAGCCCGCGCTGGAATTGTTGGCGCAAGGATGGATCGGGCCGGTGATGAAGATGGCGCGGGCCTGGTTGCCCACCGAAACCACGCTGGACGCCTGGCCGATGATGAAATTGCCGTTGAGATTGCCTTCGACGTCGATGGCGGTGTTGCCGCGCTGATTGGATTTGTCGCTGGCGGTCTCGGTCATCGAGCCCGCCAGGGTCACATCGCCATCGATGGTGGTGCCTTGCTGCAGGGTGAAGATATTGCTGCCGTCGCCAGTCACGGCGATGGAGGAGCCGCTGATACTGGAAGAACTGCCCGCCGTGGTGGTCACGGTGGCCAGCGTAATGGGCGCGAAGAAGGTATTGCCGCCGCCGACGAAGATGGCGGCCTTGCCGGTGCCTTTGCCGGTCAGGCTGATTGTGCCCAGATTCACCAGACCGCTGCTGTTGACGATATTGCCGGCGCTGGTGTCGACCAGAACGCCGATGCCGCCCGTGCTGTCGTTGTTGGTGATCGCGCCGGCATTGCTGAGGAAGTTGTTGGAATTGATGGTGACGGCGGGACTGGCTGCCTTGATCTCCACGCCACCCGACTGGATGGTGATGTTGCCCAGATTGGTGGTGGTGACCGCTTCCTTCCGGGTCTCGGTAATGGTGGTGTCGGCGCGGCCCTGGGTAACCATGAAAGGCGCAGCCAGCAACGCCGCCGTGGCGGCGGAAAGCATCAAGCGGTGCTTTGTCAAAATCCAAACCTCGTAGTGTTGGCCAAGGACGCCCGCGGTCTTTCGCGCAAACCCTTGATCTGGCTCCAGCCTGGCTACAGTCTGCCGCTGTTAACCGCCCGGGCCCGGTCCCGGCCAGCCTTTGTACCTACCCCGGGGCGCCGTTCAACAGCAAATTTTCACGCTTTAATCAGGTGTTAGCCGATTTCCGCCCAATCTCGCCTGTGAAAAAGGCTTAACCCAGGCGCTGTTGCGTAATGAATCGGGCCCGGCATACCGGCTTTCCCAAGCTCACCCAGAAGGACATTTCCCAGGCGGTCGCACGCCATGAAATGCTCTATTCCGGCCGGCTGGGGGGTGCACGCGCCACTTTTGCCTTCTGCGACCTGTCGAGACTGGACCTTTCGGGGCGCAACCTGGCGGACGCCGACTTTACCGGCGCGGTGCTGGAAGAGACCAATTTCGCGGGCGCCCGGCTCGATTCGGCCAGCTTCTTTGGCGCCGACCTCCGGCGGGCCAACCTCACCAATGCCCAGATGCGGCGCGCCGACCTTCGGGGCGCCTCGCTTCGCGGCGCCAATCTGATCGGCACCGACCTGTTCGAAGCCGATTTCCGTGAAGGCACCATCGCGGAGAAGGAACGCAACGGCAATCTTCGGGTGATGCAGCACGATCTGGGTCCGTCCGAGCTGCCATCCGCCATGCTCAACTCCGCCAATCTGGAGCGCGCCAGAATGACCGGGGCCTTCGCGGTACAGGCGGACTTCACCGATGCGGTGATGAAAAGTGTCCGGCTCACCCGCGCCAATCTGCGCCAGGCGCGCCTCACCGGCGCCAATCTGGAAAATGCCGATCTGTCCGGCTGCGATTTGACCGGCGCCGATCTTGCCGGCGCCATTCTGGTGGGCGCCAAGATGGACTTCACCAACACCCATGGCGCCGATCTGTCGCGCGTCTTGAGCGACAAGAGCGAGCCCGACCCGATCGAGACCCAGCGCATCGAAGATCTGCTGGATGCCCATGCGCGCTGGGCTGAAACCGATGGACGCGAAGGTAAGCCCGCCGATCTCACCGGCCGTGACTTAAGGCGTGTGAAGAGCCTGGCGGGCCGCAAGCTGACGGCGCTGATCGCGCCAGGCGCGGTGCTGTATGGCATCAATTTCGAAGGCGCCTCGCTCCAGGGCAGCAATCTCGCCGGTTGCGATCTGCGCTCGGCCCGGTTCAGGAATGCGGATCTTCGAGGCGTCAATCTTTCCGGCGCCAAACTCAATCACGCCGATCTCCGCGATACCAAACTGGGCCCGCTTCTGATCGCGGCCGAGCGGCTGTTGCCCGCGCGCATGGATAATGCCGAAGCCCGCTATGCCGATTTCCGGGGCGCGGATCTGCGCCGTATCCGCATGACGGGCAGCGATCTGGCCTATGCCAATCTCACCGAGGCGGATCTGCGCGAAGCGGATTTCACCGACGTGGAACTCACCGGCGCGAAACTTCCGATTCAGTTCGCGGAAGCGCTTTCTGCCTGATTTTTTGTTACCCCCTCCGGCCTTCGCATCGCAAGCGCTGCTACGGCCACCTCCCCCGCCAGCGCGCTAACGCGCGCGCAGGGGAGGCAGGGCACAACCAAGGCTAACGAGAGACTCGCTGAAACAGTTTTCTCTCAAAAACAAAATGGGCGGAATGCATTTCGCACTCCGCCCATTCTTATTTTCGAACCGCGGTTAAGCGGTATGATTAGGCTGCTTTCGCGCCGCCTTCGATGGTCTTCAGCTCCGGCGCGTTGATCGTGATGCGGCGGGGCTTCTTGGCCTCGGGCACGACGCGCTCCAGATCGACATGCAGCAGGCCGTTCTCGAGCTTGGCGCCCTTGACCTCGACATGCTCGGCCAGTTGGAACTTGCGCTCGAACGCGCGGCCCGCGATGCCCTGATGCAGGTAAGCCGGCTTGGCGGCTTCCTCGCGCTTGCCGATGACGGTCAGGACGCCATTGGCGACCTCGACACTGAGATCCTTTTCGGCGAAACCGGCCGCGGCGATGGTGACGCGGTAATTATTTTCGTCACTGCGCTCGATATTGTAGGGCGGATAGCCCTGAGCGGTGTCGGCATTCTCGAGCAAGTCGAGAAGACGATCGAAGCCGACAGTGGTACGGAAGAAAGGCGAATAATCCAGACGCATGGGTACAACCTCCTAAAAGCGTTGCGTTTTTTCCGGTGCATGAGCCCCCGGAACAGCTTCTAGATGGGGATGGAACTTAGGCCTTCAAGCCCGCAAAACGGGACTTCGACGTCAAAATTTCCCCGTCAAATGGGCCAGCGCCAGAAGCCAGAACAATCCCATCGCGCCATAAATCACCGCATCCATCTGGCCCCGGCTGAGGGCTATGCCGGTCACGTCCGCCAGCAGTGTGCGCAGCCAGGCGCCCTCTTCCCGATTGGTTTCGGTCGCGCGCCAGCGGCGAACACGCACCCAATTCTCCAGATTGTTGAGAATGCAAGCATCGCGATTGAGCTTCCAATGCAAAACCATGATGGGCAGGAAGATCAGATAAAAAAGGAGCCACGCCCGCAGAGGCACGCCCCAACCCAGCACGACATAAACAAGCACCGCGATATGAACCAGGAAGCAGGTCCAGGCCAGCGCGTCGCGGTTGGTCGCCATGGTGCTAACTTGAAGGCAAACGGGACCTTACGCAAACTGAGGCATGACTCCAGCGCCTGAGATTTTTCATCCCTTCTTTGTCGATGCCGGCGGTGTGCGGTTGCGCGCCGCCCGGTTCGACGCGGACGCGCCTGCCGCGATCTGCCTGCTGTTGAACGGACAGACCGAATTCATCGAGAAATATTTCGAAGTCATCGACGAATTGCGGGGACGGAATTTTTCGGTCGTCACCTTTGACTGGCGCGGGCAAGGCGGCTCGGACCGGCTCCTGCCGGATGCCCGCAAGGCACATATCGCGGATTTCACCGACTATGACCGGGACCTGGAAACCGTTCTTCGCCAGACCGTCATGCCGCTTTCGCTGCAACATGGGCTTCCGGTCATCGCCATGGCCCACTCCATGGGCGGCGAAATCCTGATCCGCCGTCTGCATGACGTGCAGAACGAATTTACCGGCGCCATTCTCTGCGCCCCCATGCTGGGGATCAATTCGCGGGGGAGCCCCTGGTGGGTGGTGGAGAAAGTCTCCGCTTATTTGAACCGGGCAGGGCCCAGCACCGAATTCGTCTGGGGCATGGCCAATCGCGATCAACTGATCCTGCCCTTCTCGCTTCAGATCGTAACGTCGGATCAGGCCCGCTATGCCCGCAATCAGGCTTTGCTGGCGGCCAATCCGGACTTGCGCCTGAACGGACCCACCTGGGGCTGGCTGGCGGCGGCGTTGCGCGCAATCGCTTTGACCCGCAGCCCCGGATACGCGCAAGCGGTCCAGACGCCGGCGCTGCTTTTTGGCGCAGGAAAGGACCGCGTTTGCGACACCGAAGCGGTTCGCGTCTTTGCGAGCCGCATGCCCCACGCCCAATATGTCGAGATCAAAGACGCCGAGCATGAAATTCTGATGGAGCGCGACGTCTTCCGCGCTGAGCTCTGGTCCTGCTTCGATGCCTTCTTAAGAGAAAACGCCCCAGCGGTTTCCCGCTGAGGCGTTCTTTCTCTTAAAGCCCGATTATTGCGGCTGGGCCGGGGGCTGGGCCGCCTGCTCCGGCTGCGGAGCCGGAGCCGTGGGCGCCGGCGTCGCGGGCTGCGCCTGGTCCGGGGTCACGGCCGGAGCGGGAGCAGCATCCTGCGCGGGTGTGGGCGCGGCGGGCTGAGCCTGACCATTGCTGGCCATCGACGAAGCCGGAGGAGCCGGCGGCGTCGGCAGCGGCGTGGCCGAAGCGTCCGAAGACGGCGTGGTCATCGTGTTGCTGGCAACGCTGCTGTCAGCCGGAGCGGCAGGGGCGTTGCTGGCCGTGGACGGCGCCGCACTCATCGGCACGGGCACCGAGCCCTGAGCCGTGGCCTTGTCGGCCGCGCGGTTCAACTCGGCGGTCTGCGCCGACTCATCCGCATTCATTTTGGCCTCGTCCACTTTGGACTTGCTCGCCTTGGCCGTCTTCACCGGCTTGGCGTCAACAGGCTCGGCGCTGGCCACATCCTTGGAAGGAGCGACCTTGGCGTCCGGAGCGGCCGTCGGAGCTGATGCATAAGGCGAGTTCGCCATGGCGGTCGTGTCCGAAGGCGCCGCCGCGGGCGCAGCGACCGGCGCAGGCGGCGGGGTAACGGCCGCAACCTTGGTCGGCGCCTTGGCAGGCATTACCGCGGGCGCAGAGGCGCCACCGGAGAACATATAGATGCCGGCACCGCCCAAAAGCAGAGCCACGACCAGCGCGCCGCCGATCATCTTGGCTTTGCCGCTGCCTTCTTCCTCTTCCTCGAAGTGATGGAAGCCGGACAGGCCGCCATTGTCATTGAGAACATGCTTCTCGGCGAAGCCTTCCTCGCGGCGAATTTCGTCGGAAGCACTAAAACCATTGTCGCGGAAACCAGTCATGTTTTCTCCTGCCCAATCGGATTTGGTTACAGTAAGAAAACGTGATCACGCGCGCGGGAGTTGCGGCCTCATGCGGGGTATCATTGCGGCACAAATGCGCGGAACTCACGCAATTACGTTCTATTTTCGCCTTAATCCGCAGACAGTGGCAGCGCGCTAGCCGGCGAGCAGTTTCATCGCTTGGGCATGCACGCGCTTGTCGCCGCAAGCCAAAATCGTTTTGCCGCTTTGCGCCGAGCCGCCTTGCCAGTCGGTGATGATGCCGCCCGCGCCTTCCACCAGCGGAATGAGCGCCGCCACATCCCAGGCGTGGAAATTGGCTTCGATCACGATATCGACGAAACCGAGCGCCAGCGCCGCGAACAGATAACAATCGCCGCCATAGCGGGTCATTTTGGTGACGCCGTCGACGCGGGAGAAAGCGGCGAGCTGTTCCTTGGCGAAATAGGCGCCCGGATCGGTGGCGCACAGAATCGCTTCGGACAGCGACGCGCAGGCGCGTACCTCCAGCGGTGACGCCTTGCCCGCCTGGACCAGATGCGACTTGCCATTGACGCCGACAAAGCGCTCACCCAGCACCGGTTGATCGAGAATACCCAGAACCGGTCTGCCATCCTTTTCCAGCGCGATCAGCGAACCCCATTCATGCCGGCCAGTGATGAAGGCGCGGGTGCCGTCCACCGGATCGAGGATCCAGCGATAGCCAGACGTTCCTTCCGTTTCCGGATATTCCTCGCCCAAGACGCCATCGTCCGGCCGCTCGCGCGCCACCGCCTCGCGGATGGCGCGTTCCGCGCCCTTGTCGGCTTCCGTCACCGGATCGAAATCGTGACGCCCCTTCTTGTGCGCCACGTCGATGCGCTGGCGGAACAGGGGCCGGATCACCGCGCCGGAGGTGTCGGCAAGACGATTGGCGAAGGCGATCAGGTCGGATGAAACGTCCATGCCGCCAAGCTCCGTTTATGCGTCGGCCGTTTGTTTGGCGCGCTTGCGCAGGTGAGGCAAAAGCTCCCGTTTGCGAAGGCGTATATTCTGCGGCGTCACTTCGACCAGCTCATCGTCCTGGATATAAGCCATCGCCTGCTCCAGGGTCATGGGCACGATCGGCGTCAGCCGCACCGCCTCGTCCTTGGAGGTGGTGCGGATATTGGTGAGCTGCTTGGCCTTGGTGGGATTGACGTCCAGATCATTGTCCTTGGCGTTCTGGCCGATGATCATGCCCTCATAGACTTTGGTGCCCGGCACCACGAACAGCTTGCCCCGCTCCTCCAGATACCAGAGGCCGTAGGCCACCGCTTCGCCATTCTCGGTCGAAATCAGCACGCCATTGATGCGCCCGCCCACCGCGCCCTTGTGCGGGGCGTAATCCAGGAACATGCGGTTCATCACGCCGGTGCCGCGCGTGTCGGTCAGGAATTCGCCGTGATAGCCGATCAGGCCGCGCGCCGGGGCACGGAAAACGATACGCGTCTTGCCCGCGCCGGTGTGGCGCATGTCGGTCATTTCGCCCTTGCGGCCGGAGATCTTCTCGATCACCACGCCGGTGTAGGGATCATCGACGTCGACGGTGACTTCCTCGATCGGCTCCAGCTTTTCGCCATTCTCGGTCTTGAACAGCACACGCGGACGGCTGATGGAAAGCTCGAAGCCTTCGCGGCGCATGGATTCGATCAACACGCCCAATTGCAATTCGCCGCGGCCGGCCACTTCGAAGGCGCCTTCGCCGGTTTCCTTCACCTTCAGGGCGACATTGCCTTCCGCTTCGCGGAACAGCCGGTCGCGGATGACGCGGCTCTGAACCTTGTCGCCTTCGCGGCCCGCCAGCGGGCTATCGTTGACGGAGATCGTCATCGCCAAGGTGGGCGGATCGATGGGATGGGCGGGAATGGCTTCCTCGACCGTGGGATCGCATAGCGTGTCGGCCACCGTGGCTTCCGTGAGCCCCGCGATGGCCACGATATCGCCGGCCTCTGCCCGCTCCACCGGCACCCGCGCCAGACCGCGGAACGCCAGCAGCTTGGTGACGCGGGCTTTTTCCACCACCTCGCCATTGCGATTCAAAACCTTGATCTGGCGGTTGGTGGTGATGGCGCCGGATTCGATGCGGCCGGTCAGGATGCGGCCCAGGAAATTGTCGGCTTCCAAAGTGGTGACCAGCATCTTGAAGGGATGCTCGTCGCCGGCCAGCGCCTGCGGCTTGGGCGCGGGCACGTCTTCCACGATGCGCTTGAAGAGCGGCGAGAGATCCTTGCGCTCGTCTTCCAGCTCATTGACCGCCCAGCCGGAGCGGCCCGAGGCGAACAGATGGTGGAAATCGAGCTGATAGTCGCTGGCTTCCAGCGCCAGGAAGAGATCGAAGATGGATTCCAGCGTCTCCTTGGGCTGGGCATCGGAACGGTCGATCTTGTTGACCACCACGATGGGCTTCAGCCCCAGTTTGAGCGCCTTGGAGAGCACGAATTTTGTTTGCGGCATCACCGATTCTGCCGCGTCCACCAGCAGCACCACGCCATCCACCATGGAGAGAATGCGCTCGACCTCGCCGCCGAAATCGGCATGGCCCGGCGTGTCCACGATATTGAGCCGCGTGCCCTGCCATTCGACCGACGTGCATTTGGCCAGAATGGTGATGCCGCGCTCGCGCTCCTGATCGTTGGAATCCATGGCCCGCTCGGCCATGTGCTGGTTTTCGCGCACCGAGCCGGACTGTTTCAGAAGCTGGTCCACCAGGGTGGTCTTGCCATGGTCGACATGGGCGATGATGGCGATGTTGCGGATATTCATGGAATGGGCGCTCGGGATGGGGTGGGGGGCTTATAGACAGGGCCCCCAGCGCCCGCAATGTGCACTGCAAAAGTCGCCGTGACACAAAATAATAACAATGATTTCAACATGTTAATGAAGGTAAGGCGTGGTTACATGACACGGCGACAGCCTTTTTTGAGACATTTGTGAGAGAGTTTTGCCCTATAGAGTGTCACGGGAAGGGCATCGGATTACCGCTAAGGCCGTGATGGGCTTTGAAAAATCCCCGCCACGGGCGTGGGATGTGCGGTGCTGCGAATGGTAACTTGCCGGTTAGCTGACTCGGTGTCAGTACCGGCAACCCGGACTGTGAGAAACGGCGTTGCGTATCACGTTGTCGCAAATTCATGACAGGGATTGCCGGAAGAGCGCGCATCTCCGCGATCCGGCTTGGGGAAGTAACGGATGAACATGCAGGTATCGCCGCCAGACGCTGACCGCGACGTGCCGGCCCATCAGACTTCGTCGGGCGCGCATCCGGCGCGCCGCTTTGTGATCGGCGGCATCGCGCTCGCGGTGGTGCTGGGTGGCTATTATTACTGGTCGCATGGCAACACCGCGCCGACCCGCCGCCCTGTCGGCGCGGCGCCCGTGCGCGTCGCCGCTGTCGTGATCCGCGACATGCCGGTGGTCGAGCACACCATCGGCACCGTAGTCGCCAATTCTACTGTCTCGGTCACCGCGCGGGTGCAAGGCCAGCTCACCAAAGCTTTCTTCAAGGAAGGCCAGATGGTGAAAGAAGGCGACCTTCTCTTCCAGATCGATCCCGCGCCCTACCAGGCCGCCTATGACAGCGCGGTCGCCAATCTGGCCACCACCAAAGCCAAGGCGGAACGGTATCAAGTGCTGATGGGCCAGAACGCCATCGCGCCGCAGTCCAGCGACGACGCCCAGGCTGCCTATCTTCAGGCCAAGGCCAATCTGGATATGGCCCGGCTCAATCTGGAATACACCCAGATCCGCTCTCCCGTGAACGGCAAGACCGGCCCCATCCTGCTGCAGCCGGGCAATCTGGTTTCCATCAATGGCATCACCGCGCCGCTGGTGACCATCGCCGAGATCCAACCCATCAAAGTGTCGTTCAACTTGCCGCAGTCGGACCTGCCGCGCATCCAGGCTCGCGCCCAGCATGGCGGCCTGACCGCGACGGTGGACCTGCATGACGCGGGCGGCGACACGCTGACCGCGCCGGTCAATTTCATCAGCAACATCGTTTCCAACAGCGCCGGCACCATCGAACTGCGTTCCACCTTCGCCAACGAAGATGGCGCCTTGGTCCCCGGTCAGCTGGTCGACGTCACCGTGGCGCTGGCCAATATCCCGAAGGCCACCGTGGTGCCGCGCGTGGCGGTCAATATCGGCCCCGACAGCCAGTATGTGTATGTCGTCACCCCGGCCAATGTGGTCGAGCAGCACAATGTGAAAGTGCTGTTCGATGACGGCAAGGACATGGCGGTCGCCAGCGACATCAAAGCGGGCGACAATGTAATCGTTGACGGCGCATTGCGTGCTCTGCCTGGCGGGAAGGTGACGGTGGCGAAAAGTCATCCCGCCACAGGCCCCAATGGCGCGATGCCCAACGGCGCAAATGGCGGAGCCAAGGGGGGCGCACGCCCCCGCCGCGCCAAAGACGTTTGACGGCTGACTTACAAGGCTAAGGCTGACTGGCCATGAATATCTCGCGTATCTTTATCGAGCGTCCCGTCTTCACCACCCTCTTCATGGCGGCGTTGGTGATCTTCGGCGTCTTCGGCTATTTCAGCCTGCCGGTCAGCGACCTTCCCAATGTCGACTTCCCCACCATTCAGGTGAGCGCCAGCTTGCCCGGCGCCGATCCCGACACCATGGCGTCCGGTGTCGCCGCGCCTTTGGAGAACCAGTTCTCCACCATCGCCGGCATCGACAACATGACGTCGTCCTCGCGGCAGGGCTTCACCAACATCACCATCCAGTTCACGCTGGATCGCAATATCGATGCCGCCGCCCAGGACGTGCAGGCCGCCATCTCGGCCGCCCAGCGGCAATTGCCGCGCTCGATGCCCCAGCCGCCCACCTTCCGCAAGGTGAACCCGGCCGACTTCCCGATCATGTTCATTTCCATGTCGTCGGACACGATCTACCGCACGGCGCTGGACGAATATGCCGAGACGCTCTTGGCGCGCCAGATTTCCACCATCAATGGCGTCGCCCAGGTGGGCGTGTTCGGCAATTCCAAATACGCGGTCCGCATCCAGGCCGATCCGGACGCGCTCGCCACCCGCCAGATCGGCATCGACACCCTGTCGGCCGCGGTCGCCGCCGCCAATGTCAACCAGGCCACCGGCGCGCTGAACGGCAATGTCCAATCGCAAACCATCCATGCCAACGGCCAGCTCAACAACGCCGCTGAGTTCGACAGGCAGATCATCGCCTATCGCAATGGCAGCCCGGTCCGCCTGAAAGATGTCGCCAAGACTCTCGATGGCCTGGAAAATCCCTATGGCGGCAGCTGGTACAAGAACCATCGTACCATCGGCCTGGCGATCAGCCGCCAGCCCGGCTCCAACACCGTCGGCGTGATCGATGCGGTCAAGGCGGTGCTGCCGAAATTCCAGGAAGGCCTGCCGCCCGCGGTCAAGCTGGAAGTGATGTACGACCAGAGCGTCAATATCCGCAATTCCATCGAAGACGTGCAGACCACGCTCCTGATCGCGGGCGCCCTGGTCGTTGGTGTGATTTTCGTGTTCCTGCGCCGCGTCTCGGCCACCATCATTCCATCCCTGGCGCTGCCCATCGCGGTGATCGGCACCTTCGCGGGCATGGCCGCTTTCGGCTACAGCCTGGACAATCTTTCCTTGATGGCGCTGACGCTGTCGGTCGGCTTCGTGGTCGATGACGCCATCGTGATGCTGGAGAACATCGTCCGGCATATCGAGCATGGCGAAAAGCCCTATGAGGCGGCGATGAAAGGTTCGGCCGAAATCGGCTTCACCATTCTCTCCATGACGATTTCACTGGCCGCCGTCTTCATTCCCATCGTCTTCATGGGCGGCATTGTGGGCCGGCTGCTGCACGAATTCGCCGTCACCATCATCCTGGCGATCCTGTGCTCCGGCATCATCTCGGTGACCCTGACGCCAATGCTGTGCGCCCGCATCCTCAAGGACGAGCATGGCGTTCAGCACAATGCCTTCTATCGCTGGAGCGAGAACACCTTCAACGCGATGCAGGATGCCTATAACCGCACCCTGACCTGGAGCCTGAACCACCGCCGCGTCATTCTGGTGATGTTCGTGGCGTCGGTCCTGGTTTCCGGCGGCCTCTTCGCCATCATGCAGCAGGACTTCCTGCCTTCCGACGACAATGGCCGCCTTACCGGCCAGATCCAGGCCCAGAACGGCACCTCATCCGACCAGATGTACAAATACCTGGATCAGGTTTCCCGGGTCATCAACGCCGACCCCAATGTCGAAGGCGTGTTCAGCCAGATTCCCGGCGGCAACGGCACCGCCGGCGCCAATAGCGCCTTCCTCAACATCATCGTGTTGAAGCCGCTCAAGGAGCGCACAAAATCGGCCGACCAGATCATTCGCGACCTTCGGCCCAAGCTTAATCGCTTCCCCGGCATCAATGTCTTCATCACCAATCCGCCCACCATCCGCATCGGCGGCCGCGGCTCGCGCTCGCAATACCAATATACGATGCAGGCGCTGGATCTGAAGGAATTGCAGGAGGTGTCGGGCCGCCTGATGGCCCACATGAAATCGATGCCGGCCTTTGTCGATGTCAATTCCGATCTCGACGACGCCATGCCGGCGGTGCAAGTGAAGATCAACCGCGACCGGGCGGCCGCGCTTGGCGTCAGCGCGCAGCAGATCGAAACCGCGCTGGGCGAGGCTTTCAGCGGCACCCAGATCTCGCAGATCAACACTTCCGCCAACCAGTATCAGGTGATCGTGGAGCTGTTGCCCAAATTCCAGGCCAATCCCGAGGCCCTGAAGCGGCTTTACATCACCTCCAACACCGGTCAGCTGGTGCCGATTTCAGCGGTGACGTCGATCCAGGCTGGCACGCAGCCGCTGTCGGTGAACCATTCGGGCGAAGTGCCCGCCGTCACCATCTCGTTTGACCTTCCGCCCGGCAAGACGCTGTCGGATGCGGTGACCGCGATCCGCGAGGCCAGTATCGCGGTCGGCGTGCCGGATTCGGTGACAGCGTCGTTCCAGGGCACGGCGGCGGCATTCCAGAGCTCCACCCAGAATATGGGCATGCTGCTCCTGATCGCCATGATCGTGGTCTACATCATCCTGGGCATTCTCTATGAGAGCTTCATCCACCCCCTGACCATCCTGTCGGGCCTGCCGTCCGCGGCGGTGGGCGCGCTGCTGACGCTCTACATCGTGGGCTTGCCGCTGACCCTCTACGCCTTTGTCGGCATGATCATGTTGATCGGCATCGTGAAGAAGAATGCCATCATGATGATCGACTTCGCGCTGGAGCGGCAGCGTTCCACCGGCATCTCGCCGGAGCAGGCGATCTACGAAGCCGCTATGACGCGCTTCCGCCCCATCATGATGACCACCATGGCGGCGATGATGGGCACCTTGCCCATCGCGCTGGGTCTTGGTGCGGGCGCGGAATCGCGGCGGCCGCTGGGCCTCTGCGTCGCCGGCGGCCTGCTGCTGTCGCAGCTTCTGACGCTCTACATCACGCCGGTGATCTACACCTATCTCGACCGGCTGGGCGATCAGTTCTCGGTGTTCGGCAAGCGCAAGCCCGCGCCGCATGCGCCGGCGGCAGCTGAGTGAGCTGTGTTCGATGGGCGCGAGCCCATCGATGATTTGGTCCGGTGGACAGCGAACGCGCCGAGCTTGAGCGAGGCGCAATTGCTAAGCGCATAGCTTCTTCGCGATTTCGTCGCAGTCAGAGCACCGCGTTCACGCGCGGCCTGAGCTGATCGAATGGCCCGGTGAGGAACAGGCCGGCGAAATAGCCACCCATATGAGCCTGCCAGGCGATCTGGCCGGTCTCCCCGCCGAGCCCCAAGCCCGTCATCCCAAACACCAGATTGATCGCCAGCCAGACCGCCGTGAACATCACGATCTGACGGGAGAAGACCGGCGCCAGCCTCTCTTCACCCGGATTGGCCCAGGGCGCCTGCGAGGGCAGCAGCCTCAAGCCCGCCGCCATCAGGCCGGAGATGGCGCCCGAGGCACCGATCACTTCCACCGGCGATCCCCAATTGAAGGCCAGATGCGTGGCCGCAGCCGCGACGCCGCAGACCAGGAAAAACAGCAGAAACAGAAAGGCGCCAAACCGGCGCGCCACGATCGGCCCGAACGCCAGCAGCCAGAGGCTGTTGATGGTGAGATGGGTCAGATCATTGTGCAGACCCATGTAGCTGACGAACGGAACGGCGCGCTCGAACCAATTGCCCGGGATGATGTCCCGGGCGGCCAGGTAGGCGTGGCTGTAGCGCGCGGGGAAAAAAGCATAATGCTTGATCAACTGGGCGGAGAGTTCGGGCGAGGCCAGCATGCGCACGCCATGCGCCACCGCCAGCGCCACGATCAGGCCGACAACCACCGTCGGCACGCGAAAAATGGGCTGCCGGGTCCAGGGATCGGAAGGCTGAGGTTGCAGAAAAGCCATCCCTTATATCTACGCGTTCCCGGGAGCCGGACAAGCCGCCGCGCCAGATTGGCACAAAATCGCGCTCTTCCTGCCCCCAGAGAAGGTCCCGAATAAAGTCAACAAGCCGGAACCATCCCCCGCCCTCATGGCGCAAAATCCGCTTTTCGGCGCTTTGTGCCGTTTCGGCGCGCCATCTCGTTAACGCCAATTAAGCCTTGGCATGGCGGTTGCTCTGGAAGAAGCCGGAGAGAACTGGAACCACCGTCATGCCGCATTGGAATTTGCCTTCGGCAAAAATCTTCCTGACCGTCACCCTGGTTGCAGGCGCCGCCGGCGCGGCCCAAGCGGGGGATTGGTCCAATTCCGCCAATTATAACGGCTTCGGCACCCAGACCCAAAACACACCCTCGAATTTTTCGCTGCGCGACGCCAATGGCAATCTGACCCTGGTGAACGGCCAGTTCGTGGGCTCGAGCTTCAGCGCCGCCACGGGCGTGGGCGCCACCAACGCCATGGGCGGGGTCGGCATGCAGGGCACGGGCTCGGTCAACGGCCAGGCCACCGCAATCGGCAATTCGCTCAATGTCGTGGTGGTGGGCAGCCACAACACCACGGTGGTGGATTCCAATCAGATCAACAATGGCAACCAGACGGCGACCGCCCAGTTGAACGGCCGCTGACATACGAATGGAAAGAAGGGACGCCCCTCCCATGACATCGCGTGGACGCAAATATCTCCTGAGGCCATTGATCCCCGTGCTGGCGGCACTGGCCTTGACGGGCTGCATCAGCCCTTCGGCCGACTCCGTGGGCCGCTACACCGCCCCTATCGGCGGCTCGCCCGTGATCTCCAACGAAACGCCCTATTCTTCTGCCTTGCGTTGCATGTCGGGCATCGTCGGCCAGCATCCGGTGCGCATCGCGGTCGGCCAGATCGCCGATTATACCGGCAAGATGGAAGCCGACGGTTCGGGCCGCAAGGTGACGGCCGGCGCCGCCCTGATGGCGATGACCGCGCTTTCCAAATCGGGCGTGCACATGGTGGAACGCTTCGACACGTCGGTGGCGGAACTGGAACTGAAATACGCCAACAACAAGCTGATCGGCGATGACAAGGACCCGCATGACGGCGATTTCCGCAAGATCATCGCCGGCTCCATTCCCGGATCCGACTATTATATCGTGGGCGGCATTACCGAACTCAACTTCAACATCCGTTCGGAGAACGCCAACGGCACCGGCGGCGGCACCGCCACCAACGCCACCACCGGCACCTTGGGCGGCGCCATCTATGTGATGAATGTGGGCCTGGACATGCGGTTGGTGAACACCAACACGCTGGAAGTGGCCGACGTGATTTCCTACCAGAAACAGATCATCGGCCATCAGATCTCGGCCGGCGTTTTCGACTTCATGGGCACCAATTTCTTCGATCTCAGCGCCGGCGAAAGCGCGCTGGAGCCGATCCAGCTGGCAGTGCGTTCGGTGATCGAGCGCGCGGTGCTGGAGATGGTCACTCGCGTCTATCGTATTCCGCCGGGCGCCGCCTGTACGTCCCCGCTCAACACCGCCGCCGATCCGCTCGGCGACGGCCGCGTGCCTTACCAGGCCAACAATGGCCCGCGCCCCGTCTACCGTCCCACCGCTTATTCCATGGAGAGCAACAATGAATCGCGCCAAAATCCTTATCGCGGCTACAGCAATGGTGACGCTGTCGACCAGCCTCGCCTGCGCGGGCGGTACTAGCTCCGGCAGCAACATCATCAACGGCCAGATCAATCTGCAGTCGCAGTTCTCGAATCTGACCGGCAATATCGACACCATCCAAGGCGATGCCGTCGTTCAGGGCGCCGCCGCCGGCAATTTGATCGACATCACCACTATGAACAACACGCGGGTTCAGAACAGCCAGTTCGTGGGACCGAACGCCGCCATCGACTCCAACGTCAACACCAATGTTTCCAACATCTGGGGCAGCACCGCCATCACCAACCAGGCGATTTGCAATGGCGCCGGCATCTCGACCGACCCGACGCTGACGGCCGTCAATTCCTACCAGAAATGTGCCTCATCCGACCCGTCCTCGTCGCTGCGCGCCAATGTCAGCAATATCGCGGGCGATGCGGTGATCCAGAACTCGGCCTTGGGCAATAGCCTGGAAGCGGACTCCAATGCGTCCAACATGCCCATCACCACGCGGCAGATAAACAATTCGATGGAGGCCTCGACGGTCCACGCCAATGTTTCGAACATCGGCGGATCGACCAGCCTCACCTCCAGCGCCATCGGCAACACCGCCCAGATCATCCATTACGGTACACACTGAACGATGGGGCGTATCGGCGCTTCGGGGCAACGGGAGCGCTGAGAAAAGGGAGGGTGAAAACCCTCCCTTTTTATTGCCCCCATCTGTCTTCCTCAGGCAAGCCATCGGAAGCCGTTCGGTACGCTGTCGCTACCGAACTCCCCCGTTAGGCCTTCGGCCACGGGGGAGAAAGCCGGTGTCCGCTACATCCGCCCATTTTGCGTTTTGAGGTAGGAGAGAGTATCTCCAGCCTCATGTCCGCCCTGCCCATCGATCTGGAAGCTTTCGAGGCCGCCGCCGTCACCCGCGAGCCATTCCCGTTCGCCATGGTGCCCCGCTTTGTGAAGCAGGATGCGATGAGCGGCATCAATGCCGATTACCCGCTCGTCACCCATCCCGGTTCCTTTCCCCTGCCGACTTTGAAATACGGTCCGGCTTTCGCCGCGCTGATGGCGGCGATCCAAGGCCCGGAATTCACCCGCGCGGTGGAAAAAAAATTGGGCGTCGATCTGACCGGCCGCCCCACCATGGTGACGGCGCGCGGCGTTTCGGCTGCCCGCGACGGACAGATTCACACCGACAGCCGCACCAAGCTGATCACGGTTCTGATCTATATGAACAATGCCTGGGAGGCGAAGACCGGCCGCCTGCGTCTTCTGCGCGGACCGGACGATCTGGAAGACGTGATCGCCGAAGTGCCGCCGGATGAAGGCACGCTTCTGATCTTCAAGAACGAGCCCAATGCCTGGCACGGCTTTCACCCCTTCGAAGGCCCGCGCCGCGTCATTCAGCTGAACTGGGTCACCGACCAGGGCGTTGTCGTGCGCGAACAGACCCGCCACAAGGTCAGTGCATTTTTCAAGCGATTACGGGGCAAAGGTCCCGGCTCTACGCGGATGTAGGTGGATAGGCGTGCCACTCACCCGCAAAATCGCGAATGCGATGGCCTGAAGAAGCCTTTTCGACATTGGCGGAATCCAGAACGACCTTGCCATATCCGCCCGGCAGATCGAGCACGTAGGTCGGTTGCGCCAGACCCGAGACCCGCGCCCGCAATTGCCGCGTCAATGCCAGGCCTTCTTCGATATCCAGCCGGAAATGCGACGTGCCTCGCGCCAGATCGGGATGATGCAGGTAATAGGGCTTGATCCCGGCTTCGACAAAGCCGCGCATCAGAGCCGTCAGCGTGTCGATATCGTCATTGACGCCTTTGAGCAGCACGCTCTGGCTCACTAGCGCCGCGCCCGCTTGCGCCAGCCGCGAGACCGCGCGCCGCGCGGCCTGCGTCAGTTCGCGGGGATGATTGGCGTGGACCGCCACCCAACTTGTGACACCGGGGGCGCTCAGCGCTGCCGCCAATTCGTCCGTCACCCACTCCGGCTCGACCACGGGCACGCGGGTATGCCAGCGCACGATTTTCACATGGCCGGTGGCGGCGAGTGCGTTCGTGATCTGCGCAACACGGCGCGGGCTTAAAATGAAGGGATCGCCGCCGGTCAGGATCACTTCCCAGATTTCGGGATGGCTTTGGATATAGACCAATGCCGCCGCCAGATCGGAAGGCGACAGCGCACCCGCCTTGCCGGGACCAATCATTTCGCGGCGAAAACAGAAGCGGCAATAAACCGGACAACTCGCCACCGCCTTCAGCAGCACGCGATCGGGATGGCGATGCACGATGCCTTTGACGGGCGAATGGGCTTCGTCGGCGATGGGATCGGCCAATTCCTCCGCCGCGACGGTCAGCTCCGCGACATCGGGCAGAAATTGGCGAGCGATGGGATCGGCGGGATCGGACGGATCGATCAGGTCGCGGATCGTGGGCGAAACCGCGACCGCGTATGTCTTCGCCACATCTTGGAGGGTCACGCTTCGGGATCCACCACCGGTACGGAGGCCGGCTTGTGTCCGCCGATATTGGGCAGAAACACAGTCAGAAGGCCGATCGCGGGCAAAACCGAGCAGACTTTATAGACGAACGCGATGTCGGTGAGATCGGCCAGCCATCCCAGCACCGCGGCACCGATGCCGCCCATGCCGAACGAGAAACCGAAGAACAGGCCCGAAATCATGCCGACCCGGCCCGGCAGCAATTCCTGGGCATAGACCACGATGGCGGGAAAGGCCGAAGCCAACACCATGCCGATGACCACCGACAGCACGCTGGTCCAGAACAAATTGGCGTAAGGCAGCACCAGGGTGAAAGGCAGGATGCCCAGAATGGACAGCCAGATCACATATTTGCGCCCGAATTTGTCGCCCAAAGGACCACCGGCCAGCGTGCCCGCCGCAACCGCGGCCAGGAAAATGAACAGATGCACCTGGGCGCTGCGCACCGACAGATGGAAGGTATGGATCAGATAGAAGGTGTAATAGCTGGTGATGCTGGCGAGATAAAAATATTTGGAGAAGATCAACAGCAGCAGGATCGCCATCGACGTGACAACCTTGCGATGCGACAGGCCATGATCTTCATGGGCGCGCGCTGAGCGCATGCGCGCCAGGCCGTGATGCTTGTACCAAGTGCCAACATTATAAAGAATGAAAATGCCCAGCAGCGCCAACGCGCCCGCCCAGGCCACACTGTGCTGGCCATAAACCGCCACCAATGCGGCTGCGAGCAGCGGGCCGATGGCCGAGCCCGTGTTGCCGCCGACCTGAAACAGCGACTGCGCCAATCCATGCCGGCCACCGGATGCCATGCGGGCCACGCGGCTGGATTCAGGATGGAACACGGCCGAACCGACGCCGATCAGCATCACCGAAAACAGGATCACCGGATAACTGCCGGCGACACTGAGAAGCATGAGGCCGACCAGGGTGGCGATCATGCCGGTCGCCAGCGAATAGGGACGCGGCTGCAGATCCGAGAAATACCCCACCGCCGGCTGCAGCAGCGATGCCGTGATCTGGTTGACCAGGGTGATGACACCGATCTGGGCGAAGCTCAGGTGAAAATCGGCTTTCAGGTTCGGATAGATCGCCGGGATCAGCGACTGCATCATGTCGTTGAGCAGATGGCTGAAGGCGATGGCGAAAAGGACCGTGAAGGTAGTGTTGTGGACGGTCTGGCGGGCGATGGCGGCGTCACTCATGGCGGCGGCAAAATGCCGTGGGAACGGTTAATTAGCCACCCCCGAAAGCGCAAAGCGGCTGCCCGATGGTGAGGGATCAGGCTAAAAATCAAAGATCCGGCGCCAACGGGGTCCAGAGAACCTCGTCTATCCCAGGTGCGCCCGCCGCCAGCATCACCAGCCGGTCGAAGCCCAGCGCCACCCCCGACGCTTGTGGCATGACCGTCAGGGCCGCCAGGAAATCCTCATCCAGGGGATAGCGTTCGCCATGGACGCGTTGCTTTTCGTCCATCTCAGCTTCGAAGCGGCGCCGCTGTTCGGCGGGATCGGTCAACTCCCCAAAGCCATTGGCCAGTTCAACCCCGCAGCCATAAAGCTCGAAGCGTTCCGACAAACGCGGATCGGACGGTTTGGGCCGGGCCAGCGCGGCTTCCTGGCGCGGATAGTCGGTCAGAAGGGTCAGTCGCTCGCGGCCCAGCCTTGGTTCGATGGCTGCCGCGAGAACCTTGGAGAAGATATCCGACCAGCCGTCTTCGGCGGTTACCGAAAACCCGGCCCGCTTGGCACGCGTGGCGAACAGGTCGCGGTTGCCCACGCCCTTGTCATCCAGCATGTCCAAAAATTCGATGCCCGCATGGATGCGGAACGCCTCGGCGACGGTGAGCCGCTCCGCCTCGGCGAACGGATCGCAGGCGCGGTCGCGGTGGCGAAGCGCCGTGGCACCGGAAATCTCGGCGGCGCGCCGCACCAGGGCCAGCGTATCCTCCATCACCCGCTCCACCTCCGCACCGGCGCGATACCATTCCAACATGGTGAATTCGGGTGCATGCAGGCGGGTGCGTTCGCGGTTCCGGAACACGCGGGCGAATTCGAAGATGCGGGTCTCGCCGGCCGCCAGCAATTTCTTGGCTGCGAATTCGGGCGAAGTGTGGAGATAAAGCGTTTCGGCAGAGCCATCGGCCCGGACGCGGCGGGTGGAAAAGGCGTGGAGATGCGCTTCATTGCCGGGCGAGACGGCCAGCGCCCCACATTCTACTTCGGTAAATCCGTCGGCCTCGAACCAGACGCGCAGGCCCGTCTTGATCCGGCCCCGCAGCAGCAACAGGGGGCGACGGTCTGCATGATTTTGAGGGTCCCACCAGGGCATTTTTCACGCTTTCGAGGCGGCTTGGCCTTTTAGCCCCCGCCTGCTAAAGACCCCCCGCCGATGGGGCTTTCAGCCCATTCAATAAAGAGGTTTCCAGTGGTTTCGGTTATCGCCAGCTCGGTGCGCAAAGGCAATGTCCTGGAGAAGGACGGCAAGCTCTATCTGGTGCTGACGGCCGAAAATATTCACCCCGGCAAGGGCACCCCCGTCACCCATCTGGAAATGCGCCGCATCTCGGACGGCATTAAGACCGTCGAGCGCCTGCGCACCACCGACAGCGTGGAGAAGGCTTTCGTCGAACATCAGAATTTCAATTATCTCTACCAGGACGGCGAGCAATATGTCTTCATGCAGCCCCAGACCTTCGAGCAGCTGCATGTATCAGGTGACGTCGTGGGCAATTATGCCCCCTATCTCACCGAGAACATGGATGTGCAGCTGCAGCTGTTCGAAGGCAACGCCATCTCCATCGAGATCCCGCAGCGCGCCACGTTCGAAGTGGTCGAAACCGAACCAGTGATGAAAGGCCAGACCGCCTCCGGCTCTTTCAAGCCAGCGGTTCTGTCCAATGGCGTGCGCACCATGGTGCCCACCCACATCGTCACCGGAACCCGCATTGTGGTGATGACCGAAGATGGCGCGTATGTGGAGCGGGCTAAGGACTAGAGGCGAGACATGGCAAAACGTATCGATCCGAGCACGCTTCCGGAAAATATCGGTACGCTTTACCCCCCGCCTTTCGACAAACCTTGCCGCGCCCGTGGCCGCAAAAAGTTGGGCGACGCCGCAGGCCTCACCCAGTATGGCGTCAATCTCCTGCGTTTACCGCCCGGCGCCTGGTCCAGCCAGCGTCATTGGCATAACGAGCAGGACGAATTCGTCTATGTCGTCTCGGGCGAAGTGGTTCTGGTCACCGACGCAGGCGAGGAAGTGCTGACAGCCGGCGATTGCGCCGGCTTTAAAGCGGGCGAAAAGAATGGCCATCACATCCAGAACCGCAGCAGCACGGATGTGCTTCTACTGGAGATCGGCACCCGCACGGCCAGCGACAGCGGCGAATATTCCGACATCGATATGGCGTTCCAGATGGGCGGCGCGGCTATGTACATCCACAAGGACGGTACGCCTTATACCGACCTGAAGCGCCGCGGTCCCGACGATCCTTGACCACGCCGACAGCGCGGTTTTGTGCCGTTTTACGCTGTTTTCCAGTTCCCGACGCCACTGCCGGTCAGGTTTGGTTTGTGATAAGTTCCTCCGGCTTCGCCACTCTTAGGGAGATCGATTGTCATGAAGAAATTGCTGTTGGGTGTGGCCCTGACCACGCTGTTCGCCGCACCTGCTTTCGCGGCTCTGAAGGTCGGCGACACCGCGCCCGACTTCGCGGCCACCGCCAGCCTGGGCGGCAAGGAATTCAACTTCAAGCTCAATGAAGCGCTGAAGAAAGGCCCGGCCGTGGTTTACTTCTATCCGTCCGCCTATACCGGTGGCTGCGATCTGGAAGCACATACTTTCGCGGAGAATTCGGCCAAATTCGACGCTGCCGGTGCTACGATCATCGGTGTGTCGGCGGACAATCTGGAACGGCTCAATCAGTTCGCCGCCGATCCGAACTTCTGCGCCGGCAAATTCCCGATCGCGTCGGATGAGAGTCTGAAGATCGCCAAGTCCTATGACCTCAAGACCACCGAAGCCAAGGCTGGCGCCAAGGATGTGCGCGGCGTGGAGATCGGTCATGGTTTCATCGAGCGCACCACCTTCATCGTCGGCAAGGATCACAAGATCGTGGCCGTGATGTCGTCCGCGGACGACAAGATCTCGCCAGATCAGCATGTCACCAAGTCGCTGGAGATGGTCGAGAAGATGAAGATGGCTTCTAAATAATTTATCCACCCCTCCGGCCTTCGCATCGCAAGCGCTGCTACGGCCACCTCCCCTCCAGCGCGCTATGCGCGCGTAGGGGAGGAAGGGCGCGGCCAAGTATCGAGAGGCCCGGTTCACCACCGGGCCTTTTCCTTTGAGCAGTTCGTTTTGGTTCCGGCGCGGCGCCGGCTTGGCGCAGTTAACGGCCTTCAAAGATTTTTACTTCTCGTTAAGACCATAAGGGGAACGAGTTCCCGGACCCCTGATGCAGATCGGTCATACAAGGGAAATTTCAAGCAATTTCAACGATTTATTGTTGCCTATCGGCCACTCTGGCGTGGCCGAGAAACGTCTTTGTACGGCCGGAGTCTCTTGCTTAAGTCGCCCTGGGCTGAGCGTGGATGGGGCGAAAAAACCCAACTGCCGCATGTCCGACAATGCCGCCGATGGGGTGAAAGCCAGCATCGGCAAGTCTGTGAAACGCAAAGCCGGAGCTTCAGCCCGTGTCTTATTTGAAATGGATGATCCTGCCCTTGGTTGCCATGCTGATGGCTGTGGCGCCTTTGATGGCGCGTGCCAGCGTACCGCACCAGCGCATTCCCACCGTCTCGGCTGAGGAACTTGCTCGCCAACGGGACGCGCATGTGCCGGTGGCGATCTCCGCGCCCGGGACGATGAGCCAGCTGACCGAACTGGCCACGGCCGACATTCCGACTTTGTCCTCGGCCGCGTTGCCCCAGTTGCCGGCGCCTTCCATCGAGACGCCGCTGAAGAAGCTTTTCTGCGTCGAATATGCCCGCGCCCGTTCGGGCCTTGCGGTATTCGGCGATGCCAAATTCTGGTGGGCGCGCGCCAAGAAACTCTATGCCCGCGTGACCATGCCGGTGGAAAATGCCGTGATGGTGTTTTCCGGCTCCGCGCGGTTGAAGAAAGGCCATGTCGCGGTAGTGACCGATATCGTCTCCAAGCGGGAGATCCGCGTGGACCAGGCCAACTGGCAGAACCATGGCGAGATCGACCATTCCACCCCGGTTCTGGATGTCAGCGCCAGGAATGACTGGAGCAAAGTGCGGGTGTGGGACATGCGTTCCAACGGCTTCGGCGCGCACGTCTATGCCATCTCCGGCTTCATCGCCAAGGAACTGGTGCGCCAGGCCGCCAACGACTAGCGCTACCCAAGCGGAACAGCGTTATCTTCGGGCGCGTTTGCGGACGGAGAAATCATGGCATCCGCCATCTACCGCGCTTGTTTCGCCGCCATCCAGCAAAAGCACAAGATCGCTTTCACGGTCGAGGGACGGCAGCGGGAAGCCTATCCGCACGTGCTTGGACATAGCGACGGGCGAGAGAAACTCTTCGTCTTCCAGACTGCCGGCCACAGCAAAGGCGGGCGTTTGCCCGGCTGGCGCTGTTTCCATGTCGCGGAGATCCAGCTTTTGACAGCCACCGAAGGCGGATGGCGAACCGGGGACAGACACACGCAGCGGCAATCCTGCGTCAAGGATGTCGATATCGACGTCAATCCCAAGGCCAAGCAGCGTTACGTCTGGCCCGAGAGGAGCTAATCTGTTTTGCGGTTCTGGAAAAAACAAAAGCCCCGCCGGTTTCCCGGCGGGGCTTTTTGAATTGCGTTGGCGGGTTGTGATTTCTTCTCTGCCCTTGGCAGACCTGGCAGCGTTCTACTCTCCCGCGGCTTGAGCCGCAGTA
>JADMIO010603840.1_pt1 | contig 108824 bp, 91 predicted proteins | sample 8958161 | NCBI WGS metagenome assembly JADMIO01 (sample SAMN16585339, study PRJNA669376) | soil metagenome | isolation source: Crop rotation soil | place: USA: Cullars Rotation, Alabama | collected 2011
CGACAACTTGTCCACGTGGAATTCTAAGCTTAGGATCCCAATGTGCTGGAAAGTGTTTCACCCGAGATTTGCACGGCGCTGGGCGTCTTCGAGGCTCTCTTCTTTACTTTCGCGCTCGAACCCACACTGAGCGGCTGGCAGCTAACAGGGCAGCATCGGATGGTGATGGTCAGGCCGAAGACCAAGGCTCCGGTAATGAGGTAACGAAGTGGTGAATTAATGAAGTGAAGTTCTCGCCTCAATCACCTCATCACATCGTCACTGTAAAGCAGCTCGTCTGCTTTGAATCCCGCCCACGCCGCAAAAAACCGCGGTATACTGTCATAAGTATGGTATTGGGAGACGATGAAATATGTCGTGTTCGATTCGATTCTGCACAGTGATTCTGTGCGCACTTTCCACTTTCAAAGTATTTGCGATCAGCTCAGAGACCGAACTGCGCGAGCGGATCATGTTCAACGTGCGCAAGGACGGCGCGGAGGGCGCGAACGCCCTGGCTTCGGCGATCATGGACGCCGCTGTGAAGGCGCAGGCGTCGGCGAAATCGTTCAAGGACCGGCGCAGCTATGAGCTGATGATGTGCGAGGCGCAGGACGCGCTGGCGAAGTTCACGTCGCCCGAAGCAATCAAAGTCCTCGGCGCGTACCTGCCGCGCTCGCAGGGCGACGCGGCGATCACGCTATGCTATGCGCTGAAAGAAATGCGCGCGGATGCGGCGGCGGACGCGGCGGCGCTGGGGATGTTGCGCTCGGGGATGGATTTTCGCTTGCGCACGGCGCTCACCGATTTGCTGGGCGCGCACAAATACGCGCCGGCGATCGACAAGATTGCGCTGGGACTCAACCCGCTCGAGAATCCGTCCGTGCAGATCGCGACCTGCCGCGCGCTCGGAATCATCCAGGACAAGAAAGCCATTCCGCTGCTGGTGAAGTACATCAACGCGCTCTCGACCGTGCACGCCGGCGGCGGGCGCTACCGCCATGAAGCCACGGCGGCGCTGCGCGCGCTCACGGGCGAGAACCTCGCCGCCAACGCGGGCGTGTGGAAAGACTGGTGGGACAAGAACGAGAAGACCTTCACTATGGACGCGTCGAAGAACCACACGCCCGACTACAACTATGAGATGACGGAGAAGCAGGACCTCGAATATTACGAGGTGCCCGTCGTCGAGAACCGGCTGGTGATCGTGCTCGACTGCTCCGGCAGCATGTCGTTTGGCGGGAAACCTGATCGCCTGGCATCTGCGAAGAAAGAGTTGAAGCAGTTCATCAACGCGCTGAATGAAAAACAGATGTTCAACATCATCTGTTTCTCAAGCAACGTGCGGCGCTGGCGAAAAGAGAACGCGCTGCTCTTTGCGACCGCCGCGAACAAGAAAGACGCCATCGCTTACATCGAGAAGGAAAAAGAGAGCGGCGGGACGAACACGGCCGAGGCGATGGAGGACGCGCTGCAGGAGATCGCCGTCGCGCACGGCTGCGAAACCGTGTATCTCGTCACCGACGGCAACCCGAATCCGTGGGCGCCGAACATCACCCCCGAGCAGCAGGAGCGGCTGATCCGCTGGATCAACGCGCCGCTGAAGATCCGCATCAACACCATCGGCATTTACACGACCGTGAAAGCGGACGAGGACAAGATGGCGCGGGCTGTCGAAAAGGAAGACCCGGAGAAGATGAAGAAATTCCTGATCGACATCGCCGCGAACAACGACGGCGTGTACCGCGAAGTCGGCAAGGACGGCGCGACGCAGGTGGTCAAGCTCGATCCGAAAAAAGAAAAAGCGATGCTCGACGACAAGGCGAAAGGCGACAAGGACAAGGCGGACAAAGAGAAGGCCGACAAAGAACGCGCAGAAAAAGAAGCCAAAGAAAAAGCCGTCAAAGCCAAGGACGAATTGGAGCAGGTGAAGGCCAACAAGGAGGGCGAGATCGACGAGAGCAATCCGCAGTTCGTCCTGAAGAAAACCAAGCCGGACCCCAAGGATCCCAAGAAGGACGATCCGAAAAAGGAGGAGCCGAAAGGTCCCGAGCCGGTGCGCTCAGAGAAGGATTTCGACATCCCGATCCAGATCGCGCCGCGCGACTCGAAACCGAAGGTGGATGAGAAGAAGGAGCCTGAAAAGAAGGAACCGGCCAAGAAGAAGGTGGAGGAGGCTGAGTGATTTGCTGAGGTAATGAAGTGAGACTTCACCTCATCACCTCCTTACTTCATCATTTTTCTTCGCTCACCGTAATCGTGTGCTTCACCGGCGCCACGAGGGCGCGCAGTTCTTCGGATATTTTTTCATGTTTGGCGAGCAGCTTAAGCTTGATCTTGCTGAGCGCTTCCACGACTTCCGGGTCGTTGTCCACGGAGCGTGACATGGCCATGAAGGAGTTGATCCAGTTCTTGATCAGCTGCGTCTCGAACGCCTCCTTGGCAGAGACTTTCGCTTCGAGCTTGGCGAAGTAAGCGGAGAATGGATTCTGTAGAAATTTGTCGGCAAGGTTTACGCCTTTTTCCAATTCGGCTTTCGTAAAAGTCTGGCTCTGCCCGCCCCAATCGACTTTGGCCTTTTCACTGCCCAGGTTCTTGACGATCAGCACGAAACGATTGAGGTCCTGGTTGAATGGCAGGAATGGCAAAATGCCGCGGAGGTTGTTCCGGCTCTTCGGGTCATCCGGAAAACAGAATGGGCTGCGCGCGCTCTCGACTTCCACTTTGCCATTCGCGGCGCTCAGGACCTTGTGGCCGTCGCTCGCATCGGCCGCGCCCTTCATGTCCACCGTGATCGTGCCGATGTTGCCGTCGATGCCCATTGCCTTCAAAAACGCATACGCCATGACCAGCGAGCCGTTCGGGCCGGGATGAACGCCGTCGGTTCCGCACACGTCGTAGTCTGCACCGTTCTTTTCCTTCGCGGCGTTTTGCACCATCATCATCGTGGTGTGAACGTCAGCGTGGTTGAAACCATTGTCTTCGGCGATTTTTTTCGCGAGCTCATCGAGATGCTTCAAATTGTCGTTGTAAACGGCGGGAGTCACCTGCGGATTCTTGTTGACGTAGTACTTCGTGTCGACCGCGCCCGGCCCGCCGACGACGACAGCGGCATGCGTCTCCTTGAGGCGCGCGACAATGTCGGCGAGGTTCCTTTTGTAATTCCCGCCGATGCCGTCGTTGTACTTCTGGTAACCGCCGTCGTTCATCCCATAGCACAGCGTGACCACGTCCGGCTTGTAGGGCATCAAGTCGTTTTCCATGCGAGCCTTGAATCCGCCCGCCGTCTCGCCACCCCAGCCAAATTGCAGGCAGCGCAGCTTGAGCTGCGGCATGCAGGCCGTGAGATACAGCTCGATGTATTTGCTGTAGAGTTTCCATTCAGTGATTGAATCGCCGACCACGGCGACGCGCTCGCCTTCTTTCAGCACAGGCTTCGGCGCGTCCGCGCAGGACGCCTGAAATACTGCAAGCGTCAGCACCACCGCTGAAAATATTTTAATGTTCATCGAGTGTCCTTTCGTTGCCGCTTACTGGCGTGCGCGGCTCTGGGTTTATTGCCGGAATGGATTATCTTATACACCCATGTTGAAGAAAGGCTCTGTCGCTCAACTGCGTTCCGGCGAGCTCACGCGGGACGCCGGATACATCGTCCTGCCGATGTGCCGCTACCCGCGCGGCCTGAAGAAGATTCTGATCGACGAGTACACAAAAGCACTCGCGCCCACGCAGGAGCTGCTCGACGAATTCCATGCGGAGCGTGAGAAGCTGAACGGCAACCACAATGCAGCATTTTTGAGCTGCCATTATCAGGAGAAATTCAAACTCGGCAAAAAGGGGGTGGAGGCTTTGAAGCGGCTGAGCGATCTTGCGATCGAACGCGACGTGTATCTTGTGTGCCAGTGCGAGATCGATCAGCGCTGTCACCGTGAGCTGCTGTTGATTGCGGCGAAGCGCTGGTGGAGCACACCGACTGAACTGCGGAAGTTTTCGTATCCAATTTTCGAAGCGCGTCTGGCCGACAGCGGAATACTCTGAACTCTAATCTCTGCAATCTAAACCTATTCCAGCGCCTTCACATACGATTCCCGCGTCAGCCGCGCCGTCCGCTCCCAGCTGAAAAGCTTCGCGCGCTCCAGACCCATCGCCGTCATCTTCGCGCGCTCGGCCGGATTGAGCAGCACGTCTTCGATCGCTTCGCGCCAGGGCTGGAGCGGCTTTTCAGCGTCGTACGAAACCACGCGCGCGGCGCTGCCGCAGACTTCGCGCAGCGCGGCGTCCGAGCTCACCATCACCGGGCAGCCGCTGGCCATCGCTTCGAGCACCGGCATGCCGAAGCCTTCGACCACCGACGGCAGCACGAACAACTCCGCGAGCGCGTATATAAAGGGGAGCGCGCGCGCCTCGACGTAACCGGTGAACAGAATGAAATCCTGAGCGTTGTGGTTGATCACGATGCGCTCAATTTCCTTCGCATTCCCCCAGCCCGGTTGCCCGGCGATGACCAGTTTGTGCGGCAGCTTCTTGTTCATCTTCGCGGCAAAGAAAGCTCCGATCAGCGCGCGCAGGTTTTTCTTGGGCTCGATGTTCCCGACGAACAGCGCATAGCGGTCCGGCAGTTTCATCGAGACGCGCATGCGCTGCCGCTCGGCCTCGTCGGTGATGGGCTTGAACTCGCTGCCGACGCCCCAGGGCACGACGTCGATCTTGCGCTCGTCGAGCCCCTTCACGTTTGCCAGCAGCGCTTCCTTCGTGGCGAGGCTGGGAACAATCACACGCCGTGCAATCCGCACCGCGCGTGGAATCGCGCGCTTCTGAACTTTCGCGCTGCCGGGCGTCGCGAAGAGCGGGTGCGTGATGGCGATCACGTCGTGGATGGTCACCACTGCCGGCTTCGAGAGCATGAACGGCAGCGCGTACGTCGGCCCGTGCAGCAGGTCGCATTTGTCTTTGTAGGTCTTGCCTTGCAGCCTGAAATTGCGCCAGAGCGTCCGCACCGTGCGCCATTTTCCCCTGAACCATGTTTTGCGGATAATCAGCCCGGGATCGCCGCTCGGGTCCGGCGGGCCCTTGAAATCGCGCGGCACGTAAAGCACGATTTCGTCCTGCGGAAAATGCGTGCGCAGTGCCGTCACGAGGCTGGCGAGCGAGCCTTTCACGCCCGCGTAATTTCCGAACAGGTGAAGTCCGTCGATGCCGATGCGCATGAGTGGAACGCGATCATAACGCCTGCTTTTTTTCAACGCAAAGACGCAAAGGGGCCAACACGCAAGGAATTTGAGGAGGAGTGAATTTTGATGACGAAGTTGGGCGAGCGCTGTTGAAGTCAAGCGAGCTAACCCAGAGGTCCCGAGCATGACTCGACTCAATCGCCGATGGTACTTGTTTGCAGCCACGGCGATGCTGCTCGGCGCTGGTACCATTGCATCGATTCGTGTCTCGACCGAAAGGATCGGGCCGCCTGTTGCGGACGCGTCGGCGATTGCGGCTCCGCTCTCGGCATTCGAGCTTCAGCCGCGCGCCAGAAAGCCGCACGCCTTTTTTCTCGACGAAAACTTCTCGAACGCTCCGACACAATGGCGCACGGCGGGTTTCGCGGTTGCGGGCGTGACCAACCGCTGGCAGTGCGATCCGCGCTGGTCGTTCTACACGCTCTACAACGACCGAAAGTTGGGAAAGCCTGCGGCGCTCTGGTCCAAGCGTTCGTTCACCGGCGACGTGAGTGTCGAGTTTTTTGTCGGCGTCGCGATGAACTCCAGTTACGGCATTCCCTACCGCTACGCGCGCGACATCAACGTGACTATCGCCTCGAACGGCAACGACCTGACCAAGGGCTACACATTTTGTTTCGGCGGCAAAAACAACACTTGTTCGTGCATCATGCGCAACGGCACCATCGTGAAAGAAATCCCGGTCACAATTCCAGTCGTCATGGATTACCACCTGCATTGGTTCCACGTCGTGGCCGAGCGCAGCGGCGGCACGCTCAGCTTCCGCGTCGATCGATTTTTCGACACGTCCGATCACGAGAAATCGATGCTCGAATATGACGACCCGCAGCCGCTCACCGGCAACCGCATCGCCATCTGGACCTACGACTGCCCGCTCTCGATCAGCCGCATCACGCTCAGCGGAGAAACCAACGGCTGGATCGAAGCGCCCGATTTTGTGCCGGGGCAATTGGTGACGATGTATGACCAGAAATAGGCGCCGCGTCCTGTTCGGGGCGGCCGCACTTCTCCTTTTATTGGCAGGAGCGGCTGCGCTGCGGTGGCCGCGTGCGGATCGCGTTCCGCTCGTCGAAAGCCCCTCCGGCGCGATCCCGCTTTCGCTCCCGCCGCGAATGAATCTGAGTCGTGGCTTTTATTTGAACGATCGATTTTCGATGGCGCCGACGGAATGGCGCGTTGCCGGCGACGTGAACCTCAACAACGGTTCCATCACCAACCGCTGGGAGTGCGATCCGCGATACTCCTTCTTCACGCTCACCAACGACCGCAAACTCGGCAAGCGCGCCGTGCTCTGGTCCAAGCGCTCGCTCACCGGCGACCTGAGCGTCGAGTTCTTTTTTGGAATCAAGCAGGACCACAAATATGGAAACCCATATTCGTATGCCCGCGACGTTAACCTCACCATCTGCTCCGACGGCTCGGACCTGACCAAAGGCTACACATTCTGTTTCGGGGGCATGAACAACACCTGCAGCTGCATCATGCGCGACGGCGTGATCGTCAGACAGCTCCCCGTCAAAATTCCCACCGCACTCGATTACACACGGCACTGGTTCCGCTTCTCTGTCGAGCGCACCGGCAACACAGTCTCATTCGGCGTCGATCATTTCTTCTCCTCGCCCACGAGCAAAACTTCGCGCATGGAATTCGAAGACCCCGAACCGCTGAGCGGCGACCGCATCGCCATCTGGATCTACGACTGTCCGATCTCCGTCAGCCGCATCACGCTCTCGGGCGACGGCGAGGGAGCGATGGAGCCGCCGGATTTTCTGCCGGGGCGGCTCGTGACGATGTACGACAATGAATTAAGAACTAAGAATTAAGAATTAAATGTGAACGCGGCTCAAGGTTGTTTTCAATTTTTAATTTTGAATTTTGAATTTGTTCGCTCTGCTTCCCTTTGAATCCACGCTTGCTTCCGGCTAAAATAACCGCCAACTGTGCCGTTACTGCCGAACAAATCCGCAGTCCGAGCGCCGCGCACCGGCGTGACGACGATGATTCCGGTCAGCAACAAGCCGCAGGATCGCGGCGCCATGTTTGGCGGCGCGGGACTCGGCCCGGTCGGGGCGCTTTTCTGCCTGCTGTTCTGCATCGCCGCCGCGCTGATTCTCGACTTCGGCGTGCTGGTCCCAGCCTTCGCGGTTTCCACGCGCGCGCCGATCGACTTCAAGGCCCGCGTGCCTTTCAACTACAGCGATCCCGAGGAGGTCTCGCGCAAACAAGAGGAGATTTCGCAGCGCTCGCCGCACGTGTACGCCGAGGACCGTGAATGGATCGAGAACATCATGCACGACCTCGAGCGCCTCGCGACGATCGTCGAAAAATCGAACTCGAACCGCGAGGCGCGCGACCAGGCCAACAACGAGAAGCTCTCCGAACATTTCACGCTGCTGGACGAAATGTTCCGCCACAAATCGGCCGGGATTGGCCGCATGATCGACTCGATCCGCGAAACGCTGCGCGGAATGGCCACGCGCAATGCGGTGCTTTCGCCTGAGGATTTTTCAATCGAGACCAACCGCCCCGCGCCGCTCGGCCCGCCCGGCGATCCGCCCCGCGAGCGCCATCTTGTCCGCGTAAGAATCGACGGCAAGGATGAAGCGAGATCTGTCATCGAAGCGCACAATTACCTCAGCCTCGGCGATGCCTTCAAAACGCTGCGCAATGCCGGCTGGACCGCCGACAGTCCCGGCTTCGAGCTCACGCGAGCCGTCACTCGTTACCTCGAAACGAAGTTAAAGCCCGCGCTGCATCTCGACAAGACGCGCACGAAGAAGCTCGAAGCCGAGCAGATCAAGGCGATCGGCGAGACCGATGTCTTCGTTCTTCCCGGAGAAAATATTCTGGAGCAGAACCAGCTCATCCGCGCCCCATCGCTCGTGAAACTGCGGCATGAATTGCGCGCGTACAAAGCCTCGCAGACTCTGCCTGAGCGCCCGCTGCATTTGCTCGCTCTGTCGGCGCTCGCGGCCGTCGTCATGATCGTCTTCCTGATCGTCGCCGCGCGCGTGCATCCCGGTTTGTGGGAGCGCCGCCGCGCGCTGCTGATGCTCGGCATCTTCAGCCTCGGAACACTCGCGGCCTGCCGCGCGCTGGTGCTCAACGGCTTCAGTCTCGCCTGCACGCCGCTGATTCTGCTGGGCATGACCGCGGCGCTCGCATTTGGCCAGACCGTCGCGCTGCTGACGCTGCTGGGCGTCACGTTCCTTTCGGCATTCACCACGATCAGCTGGGAATTCGTGCCGCTCTTCGGCGGGACGGCGTTCATCAGCGCCGCGCTTTTCGCCGGAGCCGTCGCCGCCGCCATTCCGACCGACCGCCTGAACACGCGCATCGATCTGCTGCGCTACAGCGTGAGCGGCGGACTTTTGCAGGGCGCGCTGGCCGCGGCGATGAGTTTGCTCGGCGCAGCGCCGGTTGCGTTCGCCGTTCAATGGCCGCCCAACGGCGTGCCGACGATCACCGACGCGCTGATTCTTTTCGCCAACGGCCCCGTGTGCGGACTGGTGATGCTCGGCGCGCTGCCCCTGATTGAATCGCTGTTCAAAATTCTCACCAACATCCGCCTCTATGAGCTCGCCGATTTCAACCAGGCGGCGCTGCGCAGAATTCAGATGGAAGCGCCCGGCACGTTTGCGCACACGCTGCAGGTTCGCTTCCTCGCCGAGCCCGCCGCGGACGCCATCGGCGCGAACACGCGCCTGGTCAGCGCCGGCGTGCTGTACCACGATCTCGGCAAAACGATGAAGCCCGAGTATTACGTCGAGAACACGTTCGAGGCCGAGGAGCGCCACCGCCGCCTGAAGCCCTCGGTCAGCGCGCTGCTGATCATCTCGCACGTGAAAGATGGCGTGGACCTCGCGCGCGAGTACGGCCTGCCGCAGCAGATCATCGATTTTATTCCGGAGCATCACGGCACGACGCTGGTGAGCTACTTTTATCACTCCGCGAAAAAGGACGCGGAGAAAGACGCCGACAGCCAGGGCATTGAAACCGCGCCCGTCGAAGTCGACGAAGCTTTTTTCCGTTACCCCGGCCCCAAGCCGCGCTCGCGTGAGACCGCGATCGTGATGCTTGCCGACACCGTCGAGGCCGCCACACGCACGCTCAACAACCCCAGCAACTCGCGGCTCAAAGAATTTGTCCACGACCGCATCATGGACAAACTCCTCGACAACCAGCTCGACGAATGCACGCTCACGTTCGCCGAGCTCGCGCTGGTTGAGGAGACGTTCATCCGGGTGCTAACGACGCGTTTCCACTCGCGCATCCGCTACCCAGGCCAGGAAGAGGAGGATGAAGAGCGAAGGATCGAGACCAATCGCGACGAGAAGCGCGATGACGACAAAGATGAGGGCACTGTCGGCAAGCGAGGCGAGAACGCCGCGTGAAAACCGACTTCATCGTCCGCGTCACGCGCGCCCCCGGCACGCCGCGCAAACCCGCCGCAAAAGATTTCCAAGCCGTCTTCGAGCGCGCCTGGCAATTAATTCCAGCCGCACGGAACCCGCAAGCTTTCACTCAGAAGCGCGTCACGCTGACCATTCAATTGATTGACGACGCTGCCATCGCCGCGCTGAACGCCGAGCACATGAACCACAAGGGCCCGACAGATGTGCTCTCGTTTCCCATTAACGATTTCGACCCCGAAGCCCGCGCGTTCAATCTGGGCGACGTGATCCTGAGTTTCGAAACTGCCCAGCGTGAGGCCGCCGCGCGCAACATTTCAGTCGAAGAAGAAACGCTGCGCTACGCGGTGCATGGGTTTCTGCATTGCATGGGCTATGAAGATTCGACGGCGGCAAAGCGGAAGGCGATGTTTGAGATTCAAGAACGCGCGTTGAAGTAGGACGGAGTTCCGCTCCGTCCAATTTGACATATGGAATCCGCCAAGCCCAAATCCCGCCGCTGGCGCCCGCGCTATTCGCTGCGCTCGCTGATGCTGCTGACTGTGTTTTGCGGCACGGTGATGCTCGTCTGGCGCAATTGGGAGCCGTGGGCGCTGACGCGGTTGAAGCACGACCGAACGGTTTACCATTCGAATTTCTCGCCGAACGGAAAGTGGCTCGCCGCTCAAACTCTCGCGGATTGCAGCGTCTGGTCGATACCGAGTGGCACATTGATTTGCCAGTTTCCAGCGCTGGACTGGAACGGCGCGCGCTGGTCGCCCGACAGCAAATTATTGATGCTCGATGGCGAGGCATCCGTTGAACTGGTGAGCACTGAAAACTGGTCGCGCCTTGGCGCACTTCCCGGCGCGCACGCCGTCACTCAGTTTTCACCGGATTCGAAGCGAGCACTCTCATCGAAGGACGGATTCATTACGATCTGGGACGTGCCAAACACCAAGCGCCTTGCAACTTTGGATCACGACAAACGCATTTGCGGTTTCTCGGACAACAGCCTTTACCTGCTGTTGCAAACACGCCACGGCATAGAAGTCATTCAAGCAAGCACAGGCAATTCTCTTTGGAAAGCAGATCCCACGGACATGCATGAAACGCTGATTGGGGTGACATTCTCAAAGGACCAGTCGCGAGTGTTGACGAAGTGGAAAACCGTAGAATGGCAACAGGAAGCCTTTAGACTTCGCAATTTCGAATTTTGCCGCGAATATGAAATGAGCACTGGCCATATCGTCGCAAACTCCGGCGAAGAACCGGTCATTAACAATCAAAAAGGCGATTTCCTTCACTGGGCCTTTACGCCGAGCGTTTCAGTCGACGGGAGAAAGCTCGAAACGGGCATCAACAATGTTCTGCAGGTCACTGATCCGTTGGGTGAAAACCCGAGCCAGCTCGCCGGATTTCAACTGTACACAATCACGGGAAACGCAGTGTTCTCGCCGGACGGCCGATCCATCGCCGCGGCAAATTATAACAATGACAAGGACGTGTGTCTTTGGTCGCTGCGCCGAAACGAAACCAAGTGGGGGGTTGTTTCGCTGCCTGAATTCTGGCTTGCGGTGTTCACTCTGCTGGCGCTTTTGACCAGCGCAGTCATCGATCAACTCAATCAGACCGGTGTGAAAACTCAGGCTCAATCTCCCTTCGCCTGACCTTTCGCTTCTTTCGCATAAACGGCGGGATAGGTTTTATAAACCCATTCTTTTAACGGCTGCCCGTTCGAGGTGGCGTGGTACAGCCGGAAGAATTCGTTGATGAAGCGGGCGTCGCCCATGCCGAAGTAACCGTAGCGCCAGGTCATTTGTTCGGCTTCGGCCTGTTCGAGCGGTTTGCCTTCAACGAGGTGCACGTAGAAGACGGCGCCCAAACTCGAGCGGTCGGCGCCGGCGCGGCAGTGCAGCAGCACGGGGCGTGGGACGGATTCGAGCGTCTCGACGAGTTTCTGGATGGCCTGCGGAGTGGGGAGTTCTCCGAGGCCGATGTCGATGTCGACGTGGGTAAGGCCGGCGGTTTTGCAGAGTTCCAGCTCGCCCGAGTACCACGCTGAGTTTTTCCGCTCGCCGCGCAGGTTCACCACGCTCTTGAGGTTTTTTTCAGCGATCACGGTTTTGAACGCGTCCCCTTGGAGCTGCGCGCTGCGGAAACATTGTCCCGGAGAAACTTCGCGGAGGTTCATGCCGAGCACGCCGATGTACCACAGGAATGCGCCCACAACGGCGCCCAGCGACGCGAGGGCGATCAGCGTGCGGCGCAGCCAGCGCGATTTTTTTTGGAGCGGCGGTGTGATAGATTCAACGGACATTTTCAGCACAGATTAACGGCGCGGATGTGAAATACAAACTGTCTGGGGTGGCCCTGCCCAGCGGGCAGGGCGCCGAAGGCGCGAGAAGCAACTCCCAAGGAGCTGGTGTTGAAACAAGTGCGTGAGACTTGGGCGAGTCTTCTTGTCCGCTTCGCGGACCCGGCCCGATGGGCCGAGCCACCCGGCAGGGCGGCGAACAGGGATTTAAATTGAGCGACGCAATTTTCGTTAATGCGCAGAATACAAAGACTGCAGCGCTGCTCGCGCTGGGCACACTGATCGTCTGTCTCGTGCCGGCGATTTCGGGGCATCCCCTGGCGGAGACGCCGGAGACGCGCATTGCGGTGGTCGCGCGTGAAATGGTCGAGAGCGGCAACTGGGCGGTGCCGACGCTGGGTGGAAAGCCGCGGCTGATCAAACCGCCGCTGCCGTATTGGACTGCCGCGTTCACGGCGAAAATGCTCGGCGCGGATGGGCGCGTCGATCCGGAAACATATGCGCGGTCGGTGCAAATTCCCTCGGCGACATTTATGGCGCTGACGGTTTTTCTCATCGCACTTTTTGCGGGCGGGCAATTCGGGCGCTTGCATGGCATCTTGGCGGGCGCGATTCTCGCGACCATGTCGCTTCCTTTTTCGGCGAAGCCGTTTCAATTCGCGCTGATGGGTTACGCGGACATGGGGCTGATGTTTTTTTGCGCGGGGATGTTTGTTTGCGCGGCGCGCATCTGGACGGCCGAGCGGCCCACGCTGCTTGCCACCGCCGGCTTTGGTGTGTTCCTCGGCCTGGCGATTCTGCAGAAATGGTTCGTGCCGATCATGCTGCTCGGCCTGCCGGTCGCGGTGGAATTTTTTCTTTGCAAGACGGAAAGAGGCAGACGCACGCTATGCACAATTGCCGGGTTTGTCATCGCCGCGCTGATTATTCTTCCCTGGCTGCTCACCCTTGAAGCGCGCCTTCCGGGGGGGCTCAAACTGATGTGGAGCGGCATCCGCGAATGCGCTTCGGCCATCGGGCACATTCACAAGGACCGCTGGTATTACTACGTGTACGTACTATTCGGCGGGCTTCTGCCATGGACGCCGCTGCTGCTTGGCGCGGCGGCATTGAGCGCCATCAAAGCGGGATCGGTGGCCACGGCATTCTCGGCGCGTCCGGCGGCGGTGCGCTTTTTCGATCTCACTGCCGTGCTGGGATTCATCGTGCTTTACGTTAATGCCAAGCAGCAGGGCTATTATCTGCTGCCGCTGTTTCCGCCCATGGCAATTGTCGGCGGTTACGTGCTGGCGGAGCTCTGGCCGAGCGAAGCGACCGTGCGCAAAGCAACTTACTCCACCGCGGCGCTCGGAGTGCTGGGTGCCCTCTTTTTCGGCACCGAGCTGGTCCGGCGCACGCGCATCGAGGAACAGCCGCTCATGGAGCTCAAGCAGCGTCTTGAATCCGTTCCGCCGGGATTGGAGATTTACGTGGCGGGAATGCATGAATCGAAGCAATGGCATTACCTCGGGCGCAGCTACAAGACGCTCTACGATCTCGTGCAGGAAACTCCCGCGCCCGGCGTCCAACGTGTGCTCGTGGCCTTGCGCTCTGACATCGAAGCCCTCAAGATAGGCGCGTTCCTGTCGCCATTCAAGAATTCGAAGGACGAGCCGATCGTGATCGCCGCGATGAACCCGAATGCGGACTGGGCGGCGCTGATCGGCGCGGCAAGGGCGAAGAGGCAGAAGGAAAATATGGAGGGCGAGTAGTTCAAAGTTCAAGGTTCAACCTTCAAGGTTCGAAACAACCTTGAACTTTGAACCGTGAACCTTGAACCTTGGATTTTCGGAATGGACGAACCCGCACCCGATAACGCTGAACTCAAACCCAAGCCCGGGCCGGCGCTCGTCTGGCTTCTCGCCATCGTCATTTTCGCGGTCTATTTTTTTGTCTCGACGCGCTCGACAATCTGGGACCGGGATGAGGCTCGGTTTTGCCGGGCGACGGATGAGATGATCTGGTCGAAGAATTATCTGTACCCGACTTTTCTCGGAGAACTGAGGCCCGACAAACCTATTCTCATTTATTGGATGATGTCCATTCCCGTTTCGATTTTTGGGCGCGTGGAGTGGGCGTATCGACTATGGGCGGTGATCGCGACGGTCTGCTCTTGTGTGCTCACGTACAAAATCGGACGCGTGCTGTTCAACCGCAGCGTGGGTTTGTGGGCGATGGGGATTCTGGCCACGAATGGGCTGGTGGCGTTCGTCGGTGCGGTGGGGACAACAGACGCGGTGCTGCTCGCCGAGATGACGTGGATGGCGCTGGTCTTTGCGCGGGCTCTCAAAGGAGGGAGCTTAAGCGTTAAGAACACAGGCGTGCTTGCGCTGCTGGTTGCGGCGGGCTTGATGACGAAAGGTCCCGTGGCGCTACTGCCGGTGGCGGTGTTTGTGGTCGCGCGGCAATTGCTTGTGAAGGAGTTGGGGGCTTCAGTTGGCGACATGCTCAAGACGGTCGCCGCGCTGGTTGTCGGGGGCGGGTTGTTCGCGGCGTGGTTCATACCAGCGAACAACGCGACGAACGGAGAGTTTTTTAAACAGGCGTTTGGGCACCACGTCGTGGACCGCATGACCACGCCGCTCGAACACCACGGCGGCTATGGCGCGATGGATTTTGCGTTCTATTTCCTGGTGATCTTCGCGGCGTTCTTTCCATGGACTTTTTTCCTTCCGGCCGCGCTGGTACGCACCAATAAAGGAGTCTATGGCGGGCGCGTCGCCAAAGTTTTTCTATTCACATGGATCGGCCTGGTGCTGGGAACGATGCTGGCGGTCAGCACCAAGCTTCCGCATTACATCCTGCCGATGTGGCCGGCGCTGGCGTTGATGTGCGCGTGCGTGATCGATGAGTACAAGCAAATTCCGTATTGGGAGTATGCCGTCGAGCAGACTCCGCGCACGCCCTCGGGCGGCTGGTACGGGCTGGGCGGATTTTTGTTCCTGCTCACCGCGCTGGCGCTCGGCGCCGGGCTGGCGCTGGGACAAAGATACTTTGGAGACCGGCTTCCGGATTGGGGCGGGTTCTTCGTCAGATCGCAGCATGTCATGTCGGTCTTCGGCGCGCTGATCGCGCTGGTCTGTTTTCCGATCGGCGTGCGCTGGCGAGCGCGGCATGCCGCCTGGAATGCGCGCGTGCTGATCGCGGGATTCCTCGCGTTCCTCGTGAGCGCCAGCTGGCTGCTGCTCGCGGAATTCGAGCCGCTTAAAATCTCATCGAAAGTCGCCGCCATCGTCCGCGCGCGCTCGACGCCGAACACGCCGGTGCTGCTGCTCACGTACGACGAAGCCAGCCTGATCTACTATCTCGAAAAGCATCCCATCGCCAACCTGTCGAAAGAACGCGTCGAGGCGCGCCAGATCCTCGAGCGCGCCGTGCAAACCGGAACGCTCAGCAGTTTCGACAATGCGAAAGTGCAGGCCGAGGCGCTTTCCATCTGGGCCGGCAAAGCCGAGCCGGGCATTCTGGTCATCGGCAAAAGCGACAACGATAATCTGCGCTCAGGCACAGCCATACCCGTGCTGAATCTGATCGATGAAGTTCACGGCGTGAATTATTCAAGGAAGGGGAAGTATCTTGAATTGCTCGTGCAGAAGCGGTCTGAGTAGGTTCAAGGTTCAAGGTTCAAGGTTCAAGGTTCAAAGCTCGGTCCAAGGTTCAAAGTCAACCAACCTTGAACTTGTGTCGAATTTTGAGTGAACCAATTGGCGGGTGAAGTGCCCTAAATAGGCGTCATCAAACGGCGCTGAGCGCCGCCGACAAAGAGATTGAAACAGGCATAAAAAAATAAAGGTGCCACGGGTCCTCAAGGCCCGTGCATGGTCCGCCAACGTCCCCGGTGAAACCATGCGCGGATTTGCTAAACGGCCGCAAATCCGTGGCACCTCAAATTCTTCTCGCTCATTGTGGTGAATTTTTCGCCGGAAGTCCAGACTTTTTTGCGTCGTAATTCCTGATTGCGCGAATTTTTTTTCAGCGCACAGGTGCAAGGACGCCAGTCGCGGGTTGGTGAAGTGGGGGAACTCAAAGCACGCAGGCCCGTTCGAAATTCAAAGCCCTCCCTCTTCTATTATCCGCGAGCTGGCGTCTTTGCGCCTTTGCGTTGAAAACAAAAAGCTTCAGCGCGCGAACGCATTTTGGAATAGGCAGAATTCGCGCCTTCCGGTATAAGGGGCGCTGTTCATCTGCGATTTCAGGACGCTTAAGTGGAACTGCCCCATGTCGGGGACGGTTTCACCGGGCGTCCGCAATCGCTTGAGGAGAAGCTATGCGCGTTTCGATTGTACGCGTTGCAGGGTGGGCGAAGCGATGTGCCGGATTCGCCCTGGTTTTCGCGCTCGCAGGATTCTGTTATGCGCTGGCCAGTTCCTTTCCATCCGATTCGGACGTTCCCGCGCACGCCGCCACCCAAGCCCGGGCCATCGGCACCAACATCCCCCTGCGCTTCACCAACCCGCTGGTCATGGCCGCCGCCGGCAGCGTGGCACTCAATCCGGCCACCGGCATGCCGCCCAATCCAGCCGAATATGATTTGGGCGACGCCGCGCTCGGATCGATGATCACCCGCTACGTCACCGCGGAAGGCGGTCTGCGCCCGTACCGCTTCACTTCCACAGGACCCAACAGCCTCTCGAATCTGGTGGTCAACACCACGCCCACGCCGGTTTTGACGCTGAGCATTGCGGGAGTCGTGTCCGGCTTCACGCCGGGCACGGTTCCGCCAACTTACCGCACGTTCCTGGGGACGCCTGGTCTGCGTTTCCCTGTCACGGTCACCGATGCGCTGGGGACCAAGGTCAACAGCGTCACCGCCAATTTCAATCTATTCCTGGTCGCTGCGAATTCACGCTTCCGTTTCGCGACCGACACCATTCCCGACGGCTTTCTCGGATCGAATTACACGGCGAAATTCGATGTGATCAACGGGCGCGGTCCGATCAAAGTCACCGCCCTGAGCGTTACCAACACGGGCACCGGCGCCGCGACAAAGCTCAGTGACCTCGGCCTGTTCCTCGCGGCCGATGGGACGCTGCATGGCAAGCCGCTGATGATCGGCACCTTCAACATCCTTGCGCGCGCTGTGGACGCCGACGGTGTCATTGCGCGCAATCGCCGCAACGCGAATGTCACCGACCAGACTTACACATTGGTGGTCAATGACAACAGTGTCACCTCCAGCGACGCGTTTACCACTTCCTGTGTCGTCAAGGGCGACTTGAAAGGCTTCGGCAAGGATAGTCTGAAATACAAAGGCGTGGTAAACATGTTCGGCAGCGATGAGCTGACGCTGACCGGCACGACATTCACCTTTGCGCTCGGCGGTTTGACTTTCAGCGGACGCCTCGACAAATCCGGCAGATACAGCACCAAACTCGTCGACAAATCCACGTTCAGTTTCAGCATCAGCGCGCGCACGGGCGCCGTCAATGTTTCGATCAACAAGAGCCGTTTTGTCGATTCGCTTGAATTGACCGGCCTGACCGCGGGCACGCTGCGGCGGCCGCTGACTATCATGCTTGGGCAGGCGATTGTCAGCACCGAGGTGCTGGACTTCGAGTCCGACGTGGACGGCAGCAAGTACGCACTCAACTATCAGATCGGCCGCCACGGCACCAGCGCGTCAGGCGGCTTCCAGCTCACCAAGGTCAGCGGCAAGGACGACAATCAACAGGCCAGCCTGGCAGGCGACCAGTGGCGCGTCAACTTCCTAGCACAGCCCCGCAAAGGCGTCGTGAATTCCGCCGGCGCTGGCGAAAGCTTCGACAGCATCTCCGCCGTGACCGTGCGCGTCGGCACGAATTTCGCCCAGACGGTTCGCGGCGGCGCGGTCAGCGCCGGAAAAAAGATCGCCTTCAAGAGCGGCGAGTTGATCAAATCCTTCAGCCTTGATCCGAAGACCGGAAAAGGTTCGATGCAGTCGCGCACCCTGCCCGCGGTTCAGACCGGCATTCCGCTGGCGAAGAACGCGCTGCAGTTCAGCAACGTCTTTTTCCCCATGGGCGTGGACCTGGCACGCAGCACTGGCGCATTCACCGGCGAACACGCGCGCAAGATCTTCAACCTCGGAACGATGTATGCCGACACGCCGCCGAAGCCGCTGACTTCGGGTATTCCGTCAACACCGGCGAAGTGAGGCCAAAAATAAATCGTAACTTTATCTGACGAATGTCTCACGCAAAGAATTTTGAATTAGATTATTTGGCGCACTTTGCTCTTTGCGCACTTTGCGTGAGAAAAAAATCTTGAATGCTGGAAAGATGACCCTGAAACCCGACACCCGCATACCCCTCCCCCCTGTCGCTGCCAGCGAACCTCCCGCCGATCTCCCCACGCCGTCGCACCTGAGATTAATGCCCAAGTTCGTGTGGCTCTTCGGTGCGCTGATTTTGGTCGTGGGTCTGGTTCTGTATCTAGGGCGCGAGAAGTTCGACGAGGACGCCGCGTTCATCACGATGACCAATTGCAACGCGCATCTGTACGAACGGAATGCCGCAGGAAAAGGCCGCCAGTCGAGCTCGCCCTACATCCGCTCGCTGCGCGACGGCTTGGACGACAGCTTCGCTATCAAGCACGCCAGCGAAGACCGCGACGGGCTGGCGCATGTCGTGGAGCTTTGCGACACCCAGCCGCAAACGGGCCTGCGCCTCTTCCGCCGCGCGATGGACTCGGAGAGCGCCAGCGCGAAAATCGTGGCGCTCTATTGCAGCACGTTCCTCGCCCGCTCGCAGGTCCGTCCGCAACCCGACACAAAACACGGCGTGCTCGAAGCCGAAGATTTTGCGCGCATCCTCAAGGCGGCCAACCCGGCGACGGAAAGCAACTTCGAAGTCCGCGCCAGCGCCATGAAAGCCATCTCCGATTTGACTGTGATCACCAACATCAAGGACAAGGAGCGCTATGAGAAGCTCCCCCCCATGACCAACCTGACCCCGGCGCCCAACCAGCCCTCCGAATACGACTCCGGCTCCCGCGAAGTCAAGACCAAGGAAAGCACCCTCAACGGCGAAAAAGTCCTGCTCGTCCGCTGGTCCCACCTGGACCTCGCCCAGGCTTGGCTGAACACCCATGCCAAAGATGGCGCGGCGTGGGATAAGGAGAAGCAGAGGTATGTGATCAGCAAATGAGGTTCAAAGTTCAAGGTTCAAAGTTAACCCGAACGAAACTTTGAATCTTGAACTTTGAACCTTGTATTTTTGTCCGTTTTCCCCCCATTGACGCCACAACTCATTGCCCGCTACAATACGGTTCCTAAAAACCCGTGGGCAAACAGGATGCGAATACACATGTCGAATTTGAAGCGGCAGCGGCCGGGCGGTTTCACGCTCATCGAAATGCTGATCGTGATCACCATCATTGCGTTGCTCATGGCACTGCTGATGCCCATTTACGGCACGGTTCGCGACAAGGCCCGCAGGACCGCGACGAAGGCGCTGATCTCGGTGGTCGGCTCGGCGCTTGAGAAGTACTACAACGACATGGAATCCTATCCGCCCACGCCGGCCGATTCCTCCGAAGACGACGGCACGCTGGTTTTGTATCTCAATGGGCCTGACAACAAAGGCGTCACCGCCAACCCCGGCACCCCGCGCGAGAAGCGTTATGAGCCCTACCTCGCCATCACCAACGATTTCATCAAGCACGTCAGCAACAAGCTCGTGATCGTGGACGCCTGGGGTCAGCCGCTGCATTACTTCAATTGCAAAGCCTGGGTGAACCAGGGCAAGAACCCCCTTTTTTGCCACAACCCCGACAGCTTCGATATTTACTCGACAGGTTCGGACCGCAAGCGCGATCCCAAGCACGAAGAGCCCGGCACGGCGCTCAACGACGACAACAAAGACGGCAAGATGGACGATGCCGAAGAGCTGGTTGACGACATCACCAATTACTAACGAGCGCAGGGCGAATCCACCATGAGACACTTGATGAGAAGACGGAATGCTGGGCGCGGCTTTACGCTGCTGGAGCTGCTGATTGTGATCGCGATCATCGGCATCCTTGCGTCGCTGATCTTCGGCGTGATTGCGGGAGTCATGGGCAACCGCAGGAAGCTCCTGGCGCAGAAGCAGGTCAGGGACATTGCCGAGGCGGCGCGGCAGTATTTCCGCGAACACCAGGTTTATCCGCCTGACACGGACAGCTACGAGAACGGCGACCCGGCGCCAAAGGGGCTCACCGGAAACGACCTGAAGTACTCCATCACCCGCTATCTCGGCATCCGGCTGATGAACAACAAGACCGGCGCGCAGTATGGGCCGTATCTTGAAATTCAGGAGCGTTACCTCAAGCCCGACAGCCAGGCCAACATCGACGGCAAGGAAGTCATGCTGCTGATGGATCCCTGGGGCAACGCGTATGAAATGGACTGCATGCACGTGCCGATTGACGGCACTGTCATTGGCAAGCCGGTCTATCCTTATAAAGATGGCACTCCGAAGGAGGAGCAGACCATCGAAGTGAAAGTGTGGTCCAAGGGGCCTGACGGCAAGAGTTCCCAGGAAGCGCCTTTTTACCCCGAAGGCGGTTCGCCCGATGACGACGACAACATCATGTCCTGGACGACCGAGAAGAAAAAATAACCGTAACCGAGCCGCGCACGCCAGTAAGCGGCCAGGAAGTAGAACCGATTTCGAGGAATGCCGCTTACTGATGTGTGCGGCTGGTAAGAAAAACGAAGGGTTATTGCCAATGTACTGCAGACATCGAACACGCGGCTTTTCAATGGTTGAGCTCCTGGTGGTGCTGTTCCTGATCGCCTTCATGCTCTCCGCGCTCGCGTTTGTCTTTTTGAAGAACGCAAAAGGCGCCAAGATCCAGGCGGCACAAGTGCAGCTCCAGCGACTCGGTGTGGCGCTAGCCCAATACTACGCCGATTTCCGCGAGTACCCGCCGGACAGCGGCTACGACGGCGTGGACGGCTGGCCGGAAGCCGGCCAGCAGTCTGAGAAGATCTGCTATTACGACGCCGGATCGCTGTTCCGCTACCTGGGCCGCCCGATCACCTGGAAAAAGAAACGCGCCGACGGCTCTGAATACGATGCCGGCGTGTACGGCCCGTACCTGAAATTCCAGGAGTCCGAGCTCAAGCGTTACAAGGACAACTACAATGGCGACAGCTTCCAGGTCGTCGATCCGTGGGGCATGCCGGTGGGTTATGTGGGCGACCCCAAGCGGAAGATTCACAACCGCGACGGCGTGGATTTGTATTCCTGCGGCCCGGATAAAGTCACCGCAAGCAACGATAAGAATGGCAAAGTCAAACACAACTTCCCTGACGGCTTTGATACTCCGCCCAAGTGCTACGATGGACTGGACAACGACGGCGACGGCGTGGTCGACAATGCCACCGAAATGGGCCGACTGGTGCTCAACGGCGGTCTGACTCCGAAGAAGAAAGATAAAATCATCGTCAAAGACAAGCCCGAGGAAAGCGAATCGCTCGACGACATCAACAACTGGGATAACAACTAGGAATTCATAGAACGGAGCTCCTCCGTTCAATCAGGAGTGCACCCCATGTCCACCCCACATCGAATACGCGGTTTCTCGATGGTCGAGCTCCTGGTGGTGCTGTTTCTAATCGCTTTCATGCTCGCGGCGCTGGTGGTTGTATTTAACAACGTCACCAAAAGAAGCAAGATTCAGGCAGCTCAGACCCAGCTCGACAGCCTGAGCATGGCGCTACGCCAATACTATTCCGACTTTCGCGAATACCCGCCCGACACGGCTTTCGAAGGCGTCAGCGGCTGGCCTGAAAACGGCACGAAATCGGCGAACGAATGCCTGTACGACGCCGGCTCGCTGTTCCGCTATCTCGGCCGTCCGGTCATCTGGATGAAGAAACGAGCCGATGGCACCGAGTACAACGCCGGCACATTCGGCCCATACCTGAGGTTCCAGGCCTCTGAGCTCAAGCACTACAAGGACAACTTCTACGGCGACAGTTACCAGGTCGTCGATCCCTGGGGCACGCCCGTGGGCTATGTGGGCGATCCGCGCCGGGTCATTCACAACCGTGGCTTCGTCGATTTGTATTCCTGCGGTCCGGATAAAGTCACCGCAAGCAACGATAAGAAGGGGAAACACGTGTTTCCTGAAGGTTTCGACACATCCTCGAAGGCATATGACAGCGTGGACAACGACAGCGACTCGGTTGTGGACAATGCCCCGGAGTTCGGCCGCTTGGTGCTCAATGGCTGCCTGACGCCGGACAAAAAAGACAAGATCATTGTCAAGGACCGCCCGGACCTGAGCGAATCGCTGGACGATCTGAACACTTGGAGCCGCAGGCAGTAAGCAGGACGGGGTTCCACTCCGTCCCCAATGAAGGGAAGTCATGTTGAACACAACTCGATTCTTTCGCCGCGCGCGAGGCTACACGCTGATCGAAATGCTGCTGGTCATGGGCATCATCATCATGCTGGTCACGCTGGTGCTGATCTCGGTCAACTCGATGCTGCGCGCCTCCAAAATGAACCGCGCGGTGAACATGTTCACCGCCGCCGCCGACGAAGCGCGCACCGCCGCGCTGACCATCCGGCGCACGACGCGAATCGACGTGACCTCCATCGACACCATCGGCGCGCAGACCCGCCTTTCCGTCTTCGGCCCCGGCCTGAACAACAATTTCGAACAGTATCCGCTTCCCGACAATGCCAGCGCCGCCACAGGCTCGGGCGGCAGCGGCGGCTCGGTCGACGACGATTCCGCGAAGGCGATCAAGGCCGACTGGAAATGGAGCAACAAGCAGCCGATCGTCACCACCGACGGCACGCGCTGTCTGAAGCTTTATGGTGCGACCGGCGGCGCGGGAAATTATTGGTACCGCGGCACACGCGTGGACGCCATCAACGTCAGCGATTATTATGAGGCGATTGTCTTCGCACGGATCAAGATTCTCCCCGGCATCGCGCGCAACAACGGCACGAAGATGACCGTCGGCCTGCTGTGCTCGATCGACGACGGCAACAGCAAGTCCATCAAGAAGGCTTACCGTCTGGCCATTTCCATCACGCCAGCACGCGCCAGCAGCCGCAACGAGAGCAGCGAGATTGTCCTTGAGCGTTCCAACGGCGGCACCGGCACACCCCTGGCGGATTCGACGGACGGCAAAGCCAAATCGGTCTTCGACAAGAAACCCGCCAGCGGCGCGTCCCCTACTGCGCTGCTGGTCGAAGGCATCTGGTACCGCCTGATGCTTTCGGTAAAGTCGTACACGCCCGACGACGAGAAAAAGGACAAGGGCACACCCAAGTCCATCATCGCCGGAAAAATCTGGTCCGACGGGCAGCTTGAGCCGGTCCTGTATACCGTGGGTCCCTGCATCGACACCAATGACCCGCTCAGCAACGGCTTCGGCGGCTTCAGCATCGACAACTGCGATGCGCTGGTGGATGACGTGCTCTTCGACATGCGCCCGGCGCGCCTCGTTCCGGCCGGCATCGCGCTGCAGCCGCTGGACCCGGACATGAATTACAAGCCCGCCGAACCCAGCAGCCGCTACGCGTTCCCGCTGATGTTCCGCCCTGACGGCACGACCTCAAACTTCACCGTGATCAAGATCACCGACACGTCCATGGGTGACGCCCGGTACGTGCGCATCGACCAGAACACCGGCCGCATCCGCCTTGCCCAGGCGCTCGACGAGGTCAAGAAGTGATGACGAGCCGTGCACGCCAGTCAGCGGAAAAGCAGTTTAATGATCGTGTGAGATTTGAAAACATTCGGAGCAGCCCATGAAACGCACCTTCTACCGACCCCAGCCTCACGGCTTCAGCTTGATCGAGATCATTTTCGCCATTGCCATGCTGGCCATCGGCATCGTGGGTATCCTCTCGCTGTTCACCACCGGCATCGCGCGCGCGACCTGGGCGCAGAACGCCACCGGCGCATCGATGGAAGTCCAGTCGCTGGTGACGCGCATCCTCTCGGAAACCGGCAGCGACCCAAGGAATACCGATCGCCTGATCCTCAAGCAGATTCATGTGGCCGGCGACCCGCCAGGCGAATCCAAAGTCGAATGGATTCAGTTCGACGAAAACCTGAAGCTCGGCAGCGGCGACAAGCCCGTCCGCGTGGACGAAAAACGGGACTACTGGTGGAAGTGCCGCTGCCGCGGGGTTCGCTCCGACCGCGACGCCGACGGCAAAGTCGTCGATTGGTATCCGCCCATGAGCCCGGACGACCCATTCGACAAAACCTACACGGACAAGTCAAAGTCCCCCAATTTCGTCAACGGACTCTACGAAATCGCCATCGCCATCTACAAGAGCTCGGACGGAAACGACCTTGCCAACAAGAAGCCCATTGCCGTCTACACGACATTCATCAACGCCGGATTCTGATGCCAGAGCCGCGCACGTCAGTAAGCGGTCACGAAAGGAAATTCGAATGCGTCCCCAACGTCCCTCACGCGGTTTTACGCTCGTCGAGCTGCTCGTCTCGGTCACCGTCTCGGTGGTGCTGCTGGCGATTCTGGCGATGGTCTTCCAGCTTTCCACGCGCGCCACGCGCAACGCCAACACGCGCATCGCGCTGACCGAGCGCATGCGCGCGCTGAACATCCGTTTCCGGCAGGAAGTCGGCAACATGCTCAACATCGCCCGCACCGACGACAAAGACGGCAAGACCTACATCATCAGTCCCGGCAAGGATTGGATTGTCTTCTCGACCGCCACAGACGAAGACGGCCGCGCCGTCAACGTCGACGTGAAATACGAATACAAGAAGGGCTCAAAGCCCGAAGACGGCAAGCTCATCCGCCGCCGCGACAAGACTGGCCCGTTCCTGCTCGACAACTCCGGTGAAATCGATATCGATCCCAAGACCAAGGCGCCCAAGCCAAACGGCACGTACCTCGTCGGCGACGGCTCGTTCTTCGAGGACGGCAAGGCCGGCGACAGTTCCGCGCCCTCGACGGTGATGCTCTCCAATGTCCGCGAAGTCATCTTCCGCGTGATCGATCCGCCGCCGCTGCCCAACGATCCGGCGCTGACCACGCAGCTCAATCCGCGCACGCTTCCCGCCGCGATCGAGATGCAGATCAAATTCGGTCCCGAAATCGGTTCCGGCGACATCGAAGCCACCGAATCGCTGCGCCTGGTTTTCCCCGTTTACCGCGGCTTGTAAGCAGTTCAAGGTTCAAGGTTCAAGGTTAACTGGAGTCGGCGATGCGATGAAACTTTGAACCTTGAACTTTGAACCTTGAACCAAAATTTGATATCATCGGAGCGCCGATTCTTCCATTGAAAGACTCAACGAGAACAGGATTTTGATTATGCTGCTTCGCCCCCGCTTCGCCCGCGGCTTTACGATGATGGAACTGCTGATCGTAGTCACGATCATCGCCATCCTGGCCGCCATTCTGCTGCCGATTGTCTCAAGCTTCCGCCGCAGCGCCAAGATCGCCGCCGCGAAGCAGGCCATGAACGCCGTCACCATGGCGCTCGACAAGTACCGCGAAGATTTCGACTCCTATCCGCCCGACAATGCGCCCAGCTCAAACGGCTCCGAGATTCTTTACTGGCACCTCTGCCGCCGCATCACGCCGAAAGTGAAGACGCCCGCCGGGAACGTCGTGGACAGCGAAAGCACCAAGGGCCCGTATCTCGAAGCCAAGGACACGATCGTCTCGGCCGGCAGCAGTGGCGACACGAAGAAGCTGGTCTCGCCGCTGGGCGGTGAGTACAAATACGCGCAGCTTATTGATTCCGACGGCATCAAGCGCCAGTACCTCTGCGTCGATCCGGGTCCGGACAAGGAACTTGGTGGCGACATCTCTCCTGACAAAGGCTTCGTCCCCGGCGGCGGCGACGCCAATGGTGACGGCAAACCCGACGACGAAGACAACATTTACAGCCACGCGCAAATCAAGAAGTAACTGTTGGGGTTCACGCTTCAGCTTGCCCTGCCGCGCACTCGGAAAGGAGGCTTCCCATGTCCCGCCTTCACCGCTCGCATCGCGCATTCACCCTTGTTGAGTTGCTGGTTGTCATTGGGATCATCGCGTTGCTGATGGGCCTGCTCTTGCCTGTCATCGCCGCGGTGCTCAACAAAAGCAAACGCGCCATCGCCACGCAAAACTGCCGATCCATTGAGATGGCGCTCGAAGCGTATCGCGCCGATTTTGACGCCTACCCGCCCGACTATTTCCCCAGTTCCAACGGCTCAGAGGTGCTCTTCTACCATCTCTGCCGCATTCACCGCCCGCAGGTAAAAACCTCCGATGGACGTGTGATCGACGGCGAGTCCCGCCGCGGCACATATCTGGATCCGCAGAAATTCACTCTTGCCGAAGGGACAGGCGGCAGGCCGAAGCTGGTTTCGCCCTATGGCGGCGAATACAGCTACTCCATGCAGGTCGATTCCGACGGCCAAAAGCGCCGCTACATCCTGATCGATCCGGGCGCCGACAAGATTCTCGGCGGCCAACTCTCCGCGACGCAGGGATTTGTCAGCGCAAATGCCGATCAAAACCGCGATGGGCACCGCGACGATGAAGACAACATTGGCGACGAACCGACACTTGCACCGAAAGGCAAAAAGCTCGTCAATGCGACCTTTGCCGCCGCAAACCTCAAACCTTGAACCTTGCATGACGGACGGATTAATCCGTCCTACTTTTACTTTCGCGCTGCCTTCCACGACGCGTGCAATCCAAGATGAACGAGATTGGGCTGCAGGATTGGCTCGAATTTGAGCGCTCCGGTGTTGCGCATCGCATCGAGCAGAAAACTGGCGCCGCCGCCGGTGAACACCACGTTCGCTTTTGAGCCCACGATCGCGCGCTGGCCTTCCACCATCGCAGTGACTGCGGCGGCCTGAAGCGTGAGCACGCCATAGAGCATCGCCTCTTCGGTGTTCCTCCCAATGAAATCAAAGCCGCTCTTTTCGAACGCCCCCGCGCCAATCCCCGGCAATTGGGCAGTGCCTTGATTCAGCGAGCGCAAGCACAGCGCCGCACCGGGTGCGATCAATCCGCCTTCCAAACGCGGCGGGTCGTCGGCGGAGCCTGGCCGCACGGCGTTTACCGTCACCGCGGTTCCGGCGTCCACTACAACCCACGGGCAAGTTCCATCCAGCGCCACCGCGCCCAGGCACGCCGCGACGCGGTCGTCGCCCACGCGCTCGGCCGGCTGCGGACCGATGCGGATCGGCGCGGGGATGTCTTTGCGGAATAACAGCAGGGGTTTGCCCATGGCCGCCAGGTCGTTGAGCAATTTGCTGGTGCAGCTTTTGACGACGCTGGCCAGCAGCACTTCCTTCACCGCCGCCGCACGCTCAGCGACTTTCTGCATCGACCGAAAATCGCTCGTGTATTTCTCCAGCGCGCCCGCCTTCCCGTCCGCGCCCCACGCCACCGCCGTCGTGTGCGTGTTCCCGATATTCACCGTCATCAACATCGATTCGTCACTCATCACTCCCTCGCCGTCCCGCCGGCTTAGAGCCGGCTTTTCCACTTCATCACCTCATCGCTTCATCATGCCGTAACTTCCGGCCGCTCCAGCGGCGCCTGAGGCGAGAAAAAAACCTCCAGCCACATCTCCGTCGCCAGCAGCGCATACAACCGCTCGCCGTGCTGCGCGCGTCCCGACTGGTGTTCGCTCCACATCGGTTCCCAATATCGCGCCTTGAATATCTTATCGCGCACACAGCGTGACGCCTCAAACACTTCGAGCGCCTTCTGCTTGAGCGGCGCGCGGAACCAGTCGTCGAGCGGGACGCCGAACCCGCGCTTGCGTGCCGCCGCGACGTCCGGCGGCAGAACACGCCGCGCCGCCTCGCGCAGCAACGGTTTCGTGCGCGAGCGCGGCGCACGATTTTCCTCGGGCAGCGACAACGCCCAGCTCAACAAATCCACATCCAGAAATGGCGAGCGCAATTCAACGCCGTGCGCCATGGACATGCGGTCGGCCTTGTGGAGCAAATCGCCCGGCAGGTACGTCTCGATGTCCGCAAGCTGCAGAACGCCCGCGGCATTTTTCCAATCGCGTTTCGAGCCCAGGGCCTCGAACGCCTTGCGCGCGCGCAACAATTCCATCTCGAGATGCTCGCGCGCGTCGCAGCCGCCTGTGGCATCGAACACCGCGTCGCCGTAAAGCGCCGCGCGCTGCTCCGCGCTGAACAGTTCCATCGCCGCAACGTACGGATGATGCCCCGAAGCCTCCATGAGCCGGCATTTCTCCAGCCAGCGCAACATGCGGTCCCAGCCGCCGCGCGACGCGGCCGGATGCCGCCAGCGCGCGAGCGCCAGTCCCGCCGCGCGCAGAATGCGCGGAATTCTTTTGTAGCGGGCGAGCTGCTGCAGGCCGGCGTAGCGATCGTATCCGGCAAACGCTTCGTCCCCGCCATCGCCTCCGAGGGCCACGGTCGCATGCGGTTTCGTTTTCTGCGCGAGCACATAAACGGGCAGGGATGAGCTGTCGAAAAACGGCTCGTCCGCGTGCCACACCACCGCGCCAAGATTCTTGAACACATCCGCCGGCACTTCGAAACTCCGATGCTGAGATTTGAATTTCTCCGCCGTTTTTTGCGCAAAAGCACGCTCGTCGTATTCGCTTTGGGAAAATCCCGCGCAGAACGACGCCTGCCCTTCGCCCGCCTGCGACAACAGCAATCCAGAATCGATTCCGCCCGAAAGCCAAAAGCCCAGCGGCACATCCGCGGCGAGGCGGCGCTTCACTGCTTCGGAGATTTGTTCAAGACACACGTTCGCTTCGTTGCCCTTCGGAATCGCCGGAGCTTTTGAAGGCTGGAAACGCCACCAGCGCTCGTACTCCAGCGTGCCGTTCTCGGCCCAGGCAAAGTGTCCGGGCGGCAACTTTTCGACGTCCTTGAAACCTGTCCGCGGCGCGGGGATATAGCGGTACGCCAGCGCCTCATCGAGCGCAACGCCATCCACTTCGCGCTCAACGCCCGCCGCGAAAAGCGCCTTTGCCTCGCTCGCGAAATAGAGCGATCCGTTGCGCTCGGCAAAATAAAGCGGCTTCACCCCCGCCGGATCGCGCGCGAGGAACAGCCGGCGCTCGCGCGAGTCCCAGATCGCAAATGCAAACATTCCGCGCAGCCGCCCCAGCATCCCCTCCCCTTCCTCCTCGAAGAGATGCAGCAGCACTTCCGTGTCGGAATGCGATTTGAACACATGCCCGCGCTCGGAGAGCTTCGCGCGCAGCTCGCGGTAATTGTAGATTTCACCATTGAAGACGATGCGCAGCGAGCCGTCCTCGTTGGTCATCGGCTGCTCGCCGGAACTCGACAGATCGATGATCTTCAGCCGCCTGAACCCAAGTGTGATGTGCCTGTCGTTCCAGAACCCTTCCGAGTCCGGCCCGCGGTGAGTGAGTGAGCGCGCAGCGCGGACCACGCGCGCGGCATCACCGTCAATGAGTCCATCCCAGCGCAGCAGGCCGGCGAATCCGCACATGGAAATGGTTTTAGCATCTTCGGAATCGATTCACAGAGCAGGCTTGTCGCGTTGCCGCTGCTCCTCAATGGCCGGCCACCGTCCAGTTCTCGACTCTGTCAAAGCGTTCTCGAATATCCTTCGGAACCAACTTACTCGCCACACAAATTTGTTCGCATCATGAGAACGATTCCAAAACCAATCCTCGTCAAATCGTTCAAAGTCGTTGCATGAGAATTGAGCCAGATTGTGCAGCCACTCGGCCAGTTGTCCTGCTTCGCGGACCCGTCGGTGCTCGCGGACCCAATAGGATGGATTCAGCCATTCCAAACCACGAGGCGACCATTGGATGGGGCGTATTTCGAGCATCGCCTGATAAAGGAGGAATCGGTACGCGTACTTTCGATGTGTGTCCATGCACGCAAGACGCGCGGAATGTCAACAGCCTTGATTTCAAACAGGAGGCGCGTTGAGCGAAGCGTTATTTTGCACAAGGCTTGGATTTCGCCGGCGCTGATGGCGGATGCAGCGCCTGCTTTATGCGCTTCTTCCAATACGGAATCGTTCAAACTCAAAACTGATCGCCATTTTTGTTCGGCGGCGCGGGTGGCCGAATCGCGGCGGGCTGGTTTTTTTCCGGCGGCGGTCAGGCACAAACTTATTGCGCGTGTACGGCGACGACGCGAAACCCGATGTGGTCGGCGCGACGCCCGGGCTCGAAGCGCAGGCGAAACGAAGAGCGGCATGGCCAACCTTCATCGGCCCAGCAGCCGCCGCGGCGCACACGCGAATAATCGCCGGTGCGGTTGCGCTCAGCGGTGGCGAACGCGGAGTACAAATCGGGATCGCTGCCACCCGGCAACTTGGCGTGATACCAATCCCGGCACCATTCCGCCAACGCGGAATGCAATGATGTATGGCGCGGCAAAATTCACTGTGGCGATCTTGCTCCGGTTACGGCTCCGACCGCTTGGCAAAGAAAAGACCCCCGCAAACGTGCCTTTCGTCTGCTGAGGTCCTTAAGTCTCTTTCGCTCGCTCACGCCTTCTCACACACTTCAAACAAATGCGGCTGGTACGCCTCCAGCGCGACGTAAAGGCCCGGATAAACCAATTCGTTCCCGTCGCGGTCGTAGCGCTTCCCCGCGTACCGATCGTCAAAAACATAAGACTTGTTCTGCGCGCAAATGTCCTGCGGCAGCGGGATCCGCGCATAGGCGCGCGAGCCGCCCAAATTCACCACGATCAGCACGCCCACTTTGCGCGAGCGCCCCGGACAATGAAAGCCTGACTCCGAAGTGCTGCTTTCCATAATTGCCGCCATCGTCCCCGAAGACAGCCCCGAATTCGCCGCGCCGCTGGGTGTCCACAAAAACGCGATCATCGCTTCGTTGGTGCGGTCGCCATACCCGGCCGGCGATACATCGATCTCGCAATAGGAGCCGTGCTGCAGCAGCGGATCGTTCAACACGTTCAGCAAATGGCGGTACGCCACCGCGATCTCCGGGTTCTCAGGCTCCGCCATGCGACGGGTGAGCTGCACCGGAACCTTGACCTTTCGCCCTTCGAGCTGCCCTTCATGAACCAGCTTCATGCCGGGCGTGAAGAACGACGCCACCGCCGCCGCAATCGAGCGCGCCACGCCGAAGCTTTGCGCCGCCCGCCCCTCATCATGATTTTCAATGAAACGCGTGCACCGTTTTTGATACGCGACGTCCGCGCGCAAATGCTCGCGCGCGCCGTGGAAATCGCTGTGCAGCAGCCGGTCGTACAGCGTTTTGTCATAGGTGAATTGAAAGCCCTCGCGCTGCAGCTCCGCTTCCCTGCTCCAGTACGATTCGGCGACAAACACAAAATCCGGATGGCGCGCCTGCACCGCCTGGATCGCTTCGCGCCAGAAGCTCCGCTCGATCGGGTTCGCGCCCAGCCGTGCGCCCCAGGTCTGTTTAAAAATGTTCGGCAGAATCAGCATCGCCATGTCGCAGCGCAGCCCGTCGCACTGCTCCGCGATCATCAGCAGTTTATTGAGCATCATCTCGCGCCCGGGCGGCTGCGCATAGTTGACCTGCGCGGTATCGGTCCACGGCGGAAAATACGGATCGCGTCCGTGCGCCAGAATGATCCCGTTGCCCGCCCGAAAAAAACAATCCGGCTGCGAGGCAAGATCGTGCTCAGTGCCGGTCACGAACGCTTCCGGGTTCGTCAGCACATAATGATGGTCGCATGCAGTATGGTTGCAGACAAAGTCCAGCAGCAGTCCAATTTTCTTTTTCGCCAGCCGCTCGCGCAGCCGCGCCAGTCCCGCCGCGCCCCCCAGATTCTGCGCCACCGTGTACGTACTCACGGCATACGGCGAGCCCACGCAATCCGCCTCGCTGTAATCCGGCAGCGCGTTGCGAAACTCCTGCTGGAGCCCCGGATGCTTGCGCGCGATCTCCTGCGCGGCCGAGCCGGTCGTCCACACGCCCATCATCCACACCGCGTCCACGCCGAGTTCCGCAAGCCGCTCCAGTTCAGCTTCGGGAATCGTGTCGAGCTGAATCGGCCAATGGTGGCGCGCCGACAATTCCCGCAGCCACACGCGTGTGTTGATCTCGTAGACCAGGGGGTTCGGCGGGAGACGAATCGGCATAAGGTTAGTTTGCGAGGTTGATGAGTCTTCGCAACCTGTGATTTGCGGAATTCGTGCCGCGAAGGGCTGAGCCTTCGCTCTGCGATTTCTACCCCGGCTAAATACACGCGGCGCCCAATTCTTGAATAATCCGCCGCCGCGGCTATGCTCTCTCCTATGGAAAGCGAACACAACCCGCCGCCCATCGGCGCCGCGCCCGAGAACGAAGATTTCACGCATCCGTGGATCATCAGCGGTATCGTGTCGGCACTCTGCTTCGTGGCCGGGTTTATTTTGCTCTACACGACCAGGCTCTGGTCCAATTTCCGGCAGTGGGCAGACTGGCCGTTCCTGATGTACGCGGCAATTCTTACGCCGGTGCTGTTGGGATTTTACGTCTACGGCGTCTATCGCATCGTCGTCCTGATCACTTCAAAATCAAAGTGATTACACCCCGTCGATCCAAGCCCGAAACCGTTCATAGTCGAAATAAATCCAGGCGCTCGACAGCAGCAAAAACAATCCCATCCAATCCGCGCGGCCAAATTTATCGCCCGGGCCGCGCGCACGGATGAATTCTAGAATCGCCCCCGTCGGACATCCGAATTTGCAGTACGCCATCGGCACGAACAGCGACGCGACAAGCCCCGCGATGGCAATCCAGATCGGCACCCAGCCCGATTTTTTTAAAAGGTACGCATGGAACGGCTCGAGGTTGGCGAGATCGAATTCGCGCGCCAAGCCCAGCATCAAGATGCCCAGCGCCATCAAAAGCAAAAGCGCCGGCGTCCACCGCACTCCTGCCGCAAACGACGGATGCACCCGGACACGAAAATTTTTCGGCAAGACACGGTGCAGCAGTTCCTGCGCTGCCCCATGGGGACAAAAATACTGGCAATAGAGCGCCTTCTTTGAGCTCCACGGAACCAGCACCGAGACCGCCGCGATCAATGCCATTGCCGGCGCCGCGCGCCAAGCCACACCCGAGGCTGTCCAGCCGCCGGCCAGCGCCAGCGCCAACAGTTGCCCGCCCAGCAATCCGACTCCGCCGACAAGAATGATCTGCCACACGACACGCAGCCAGCCGATTCCGCGCAGCCGCGTAAACGCCAGCACCAGCGCGAACACCAGCGCCGCAAACAACGCCCAATCCACTCTGCCCGGCCACTCAAAGGGAGGAGGCACAGCCGCGGCGAGTTCCGCTTGCCGCACGCGGTGAAGTATGCCGCGCGCCAGCGCCATGCTCGTCAGCGACGCCCCGGAGACGCCTTCGACGCCGGAGCGTTTCAAATCCATTTTCGAAAGCTCCTCCCAGCTTTTCCCTTCCCACGATTTCAAGAAATATGGGTCGTGCGCGACATCATGGACATGCGTCACGGTGTCCGCGCTGCGCCGAATCGCCACCCCGCACACAACCCACTTTGCATCGAACACCACGAGCGTGTCCGTCGGCCCCGCGTAGCCTTTGATTGTTTTGCATTCTGGCAGAGTGTGCAGCGCATAACCGATGCGCTCGCGTTTCGAATCGAACACCTCCATGCCCGTGCGCGTGGAAACCAGATCGGACTTGAGCGCCGCCGCATTCTTCAAGAATTGCTGCACTTCGCCAAGCGCCAGCGGCAGCTCGCCGTCAATCTGCAACCGGATGTATTGATTGTGGACCATCAGCGCGATGAGAAAAACCACGCCTGCACGATAGAACTGCAAGCCAACTCGCGCGACTATCGACGTTCGGCCCTGTTTCATGACGCTTGACAAACTCAATTTGACGGTGATTGCTCTTTCAATTGTTCCATGAGTTCTTTATGCAGCATAAACTTGACTTTTAGCAACTCGGGAGCGTTCTCTGTTCCGATGGATTCAACTGCAAGCATACGCTCGTTCGCAGGAGTCACCGTCACGACGCGAACCAATATCCGTTCTGTTGGCATATTGGAGTGGTCACTTTTGAAGGTTCCTTTCGTAACGTACCAAAGATACGCCTTAAGCTTTCGCAGAAACGAGTCGTAGCGAATCTCTTGATCATCCCACTTTGCGTCACTATCCATCATCCAAAGAACGATGTCATAATCTTCCCCGCAAAATGGCTTGGAGACCATGTCGACCGCACTCATTTCGCTTAACGGCATGGTCACTTCCCTTTGTGCTACCGCAGCGGCATCACGCGCGAATACACCGCCTTCAAATAGCGCCCCTCAGGCACGCGCACCGCAAACGGATGATCGCCCGGCGCGCCGTGAATCGCCAGAATCTGCAGCTCGACGTTTGATTCAGCAGCCGCCGCACGCAGCGCCATCAGAAAATCTTCCTCGCTCACCAGCCCCGTGCACGAGCAGCTGACGAGCACGCCGCCGGGCTTGAGACAATGCATGCCGAGCTTGTTCATGTCCGCATAGGCGCTCAGTGCGCGCGGAATCTCCTGCCGCGAGATTGCGAGCTTCGCCGGATCGAGAATCACGCGGTCGTATTTCTTTCCCGCGGAGCGCTGGTCGCGCAGGTAATCGAACACATTCGCGTGGATGAATTTCAGTTGTTCGCCAATCTCGTTGGTGACGCGGTTCTTGTTCGCGACGTCAATCGCCTTCTCATCGAGATCGACCGCCTCAACGCTCTTTGCCCCGCCCAGCGCCGCCGAAAGCGCAAACCCGCCCGTGTAACAGAAGCCGTCAAAAACTTCCTGCCCCGCGCTGAGCTCCGCGACACGCCGCCGGTTGTCGCGCTGATCCAGAAAATAGCCCGTCTTGTGCCCGCGGCGAAGATCGACGTTGAGTTTCAAATTGTGCTCGCGAATGACGAGCTCGCGCGTGGCCGGCGGGGGCCCGTCCATCTTCAAGCCTTCCAGTTTCTCAGTGCGGTGGTCCGCGCGAACGATGATTTCGTGCTCTGGGAAGTTTTCGAGAAATCCCAGCTTCAACCACTCGAGATGCCGGTGCATCCCGGCGCTGAACAGCTCGAGCACGATGCACCTGCCGTATTTGTCCGCGACGAGTCCTGACAAACCATCGCCCTCCGAATGCACCAGCCGAAACGAATCGGTGACCTCGGGCAGGCGCAGGACTTCAGTGCGCAGTTTCGCCGCCCGCGTGATCGCCCCGAGAAAAAAGCGCCGGTCCGGATACATCTCCTTTTGAATCGTCAGCAGCCGAACGGCGATCTCGGAATTTGGATTGTAAAACCCCCGCCCCACAAATCGCCCGTCGCGTTCGACCACATCGACAAGCGTGCCCGGATCGATCTCGTCGTATGGACCGCCAACCATCCTTCGAAAAATCCATGGATGGTTCGTCGAGTGGCGCGTGCGCATCTCAACCACCGGCAGAACGTCGCCAGCCTCGGGCAGAATCGGGGCTTCGTCAGATTGCTTCTTTCGCATGACCCAAATTATAGCGCCCCGCATTCAAGAATTCCGAAGCCGTTTTCCGGACGCTGGAGCTTGTTCTGCGGAAGTGTCCAGATGAAAGGCGGTCTGCGACTTCGCGAGGCCGGGTTTGCTGCTGCCGATGATGTGTCAGTCGTTGGATTCGATGAACACATCGAGCTGCTGGCCCACGTAGAGGTTCGAGCTGGAGTCTTTGACGCGGTAGATGATTTCGAGGACGCGGGTGTCGACCATTTCGCGCTGGCTGTTGGTGAGCGAGCGCTTGGGGATCACGAAGGGGTCGACGCGGACGAATTGGAGCTCGAAGCGTTTGCGTTTGCCGCCCTTGGTGAAAGCTTCGGCGGGGCTTCCGGGTTTGAAGCGCTGCGCGTCGAACTCGTCGATGTTCGCGCGGACGTGGAGCGGGTCGATGACGCCGAGAACCATCGGCGCGGTGTCGGCGGCGGGGGCCACGGCCATCGCATATTCGCCGACGCGCAGATTCACGCGCAGGACCGTCGCGGCGAGGGGGGCGCGGACGGTGAGACGGTCGATGTTTTCCTGAATGCGCGCGACGTTGGACTGCGCTTCGGTGACGGCGGCGCGGGCCTTGTCGACGTCAGGCGGCCAGGCGCCGGCGAGAAAAATATCGAGATCGGCCTGGGCGGCGGCGACGGCGGCCTCGGCGGTTTTGACTTTGGCTTCGGCGATGGGGACGGCCGTTTTCAAAGTTTCGAGATGCGCCTTCTCGGAATCGAGCTTGAAGCGGGCGCGCGCGGTCTGTTCCTCCGGAGTGGCGTCGGCTTTCTCAGTGCGCTCGAGGCGTGTGAGCTGGTCCTGCATGTCGGCGATGGCGACGTCCTGCTGCGAAAGCGCTTTGCGCGCTTCGACAACGGCGCCATTGGCTTCGAGCACGGCGGCGCGCGCCTGCGCGAGTTTGGCACGCAGCGGGGACTCGTCCTCTTTACGGCGAAAGGCTGAGACACGCTTGAGTTCGGCTTCGGCGCTCTGCACCGCCGCCTGCGCGGAGCCGAGCTGCGATTGGAGCACGCGCGCGTCGAGCTCGAAAAGCTTGTCGCCGGTTTTGACTTTCTGCCCCTGCGAGACGAAGACGTGCATGACCATGCCGGGGTCGGTGACGCCGATGACGATGCTTTCGCTGGAAGGCTCGACAAGGCCCGAGCCGGCGATGCTGGTGGCATACGTGCTGCGGACGGGCTCGGTGATTAATGGCGGGACGGGCGCAGGCTCGACGCTTTTGCGCGACTGCATAATTCCGAAAATCGCGCCGGCGATGGCGATGACGGCTATGAGCCATTTCCACATGTGTTTACTTGTAACCCAAAGACGGAGGGTTCAAAGTTCAAGGACGGCCAATTCGTTCTTCGTTCTACGTTCTTCGTTCGCCGTTTTGCGTTCTCGGATGCCAATTCAACGACGAAAAAAGAAGAATGACCACGAACGAGAATTCAATCGCGAATCTCAGCGGATGTCACCGAGACGATGCGGCCGTCTTCGATGCGGGCGATGCGGTCGGCGAAGGAGAAGATGCGGTTGTCGTGGGTGACGACGAGGACGCAGCGGCCGTCGCTGAGCGCGGAGTGGCGCAGGTCCTCCATGACTTTATGTCCGGTCTCGCCGTCAAGCGAGGCGGTGGGCTCGTCGCAGATCAGCAGGCGCGGGCCGGCGACGACCGAACGGGCGATGGCGACGCGCTGCTGCTCGCCGCCGGACATGCTGGAGGGGTACGCGGTGAGCCGGTGGCCGAGCTTGAGGCCGGTGAGCAGTTCCTCGGCCTTCTTCACCGAAGGGGCGCGCGGCTTGTCCTGGATGAGGAGCGGCACGGCGGCGTTCTCGGCGGCGGTGAGCGTCGGGAGCAAATTGAACTGCTGGAAGATGAAGCCGATGTTGTCACGGCGGCAGGCGGTGCGCTGGGCGGGGGTCATGCGCGTGATGTTCATGCCGAAGAGCTCAACCTCGCCCTTGTCGGCGTCGAGCATGCCGGCGATGAGCGTGAGCAGCGTGGTCTTGCCGCAGCCGGAGGGGCCGACGATGAAGAGCATTTCGCCGGCGTAGGCGTCCAGCGCGATATCGTGAAGGACCTCAATGCGCGTGGAGCCTTTGCCGAAGCCCTTGCAGAGGCCGTTTACGCGGACGGCGATTTGTTTTGATTCAGGGTTCACAATTCACAGTTCAAAGTTCAAGGTTCAAAGTTCAAAGTTCAAAGTTCACTATTGCGTCGCGATTCCGAAAAACCTTGAACCTTGAACGTTGAACTTTGAACTATTTTTTTCGTCCATATGGCGCGGGATCCTCGGCGGCGATGAGGCCGGGGAGCGGGGCGAACTGGTTGCGCTGGGCTTTGGGCGGGGCGCCGCGGCGGCCGCGTTTTTTGCGGAGGCCGCCGATGCCGCGCTCGGGTTTGGCGACGCCTTTCAATTCCAGGATGCGGTCGCGGAGCTGGGCGGCTTCTTCGAAGCGCAGCTCTTCGGCGAGGTGTTCCATTTCGATTTCGAGGGTTTGGACTTGCTCTGCGAGGTCGAGCTTCGAGCCGTCGATGCCGGTGATGGTCTGCTCGAGGGCGCGGGTGTCGTCGCGCTGGGAGAGGATGGCTTCGATGCCTTCGGTGACGGCTTTGTGGATGGTGGTGGGCGTGATGTGGTGCGCGGCGTTGTGGGCGAGCTGGATGGCGCGGCGGCGCTCACACTCGGCGAGCGTTTCTTTCATCGCGTCGGTGACGCGGTCGGCGTAAAGGATCACCTGGCCGCCCGCGTTTCTGGCGGCGCGGCCGATGTTTTGGATCAAGGAGCTGCGGCTGCGGAGGAAGCCTTCTTTGTCGGCGTCGAGCATCATGACCAAAGAGACTTCGGGTAAATCGAGACCTTCGCGGAGGAGGTTGACGCCGACGAGGACGTCGAAATGGCCGAGGCGCAGGCTCTTGAGGATTTCGACGCGCTCGATGGCGTCGATTTCGGAATGGAGGTAGCGGCAGCGCAGGCCGGCTTCGTTCAGGTGCGTGGAGAGGTCTTCGCTCAGGCGTTTCGTCAGAGTGGTGACGAGCACGCGCTCGTGCCTGGCGGCGCGGGCGCGGACTTCGCGAAGGATGTCGTCGATCTGGCCGTCGGTCTTGCGGATTTCGATGGGCGGGTCGACGAGGCCGGTGGGGCGGATGAGCTGCTCGACGATGCGGCCGGCGGATTTTTTGATCTCCCAGTCGCGCGGGGTGGCGCTGACATGGATGGTGGGCGGCATGACGCTCTCGAACTCGTCGAACTTCATCGGGCGGTTGTCCATTGCGCTGGGGAGACGGAAACCGTGCTCGACGAGCGTGCGTTTGCGCGACATGTCGCCCTCGTACATGCCTCCGACCTGCGGGATGGTGACGTGCGATTCGTCGACGAAGAGCAGGTAGTCGTCGCGCGGGAAGAAGTCCATCAAGTTGAAGGGGCGGCTGCCGGGCGGGCGGCCATCGAGGTGGCGGGAGTAGTTTTCGATGCCGGAGCAGTAGCCGACTTCCTCGATCATCTCGAGGTCGTAGCGCGTGCGCATTTCAAGGCGCTGGGCTTCGAGCAGTTTGCCTTCGTCGCGCAACACTTTCAATCGCTCGTCGAGCTCCTGGGCGATGCTTTCGAGGGCGCGCGGGACGTTGGTCTCGGGCATGACGTAGTGCTTGGCGGGGAAGATCGCGGCGCGGTCGACGGTGTTGAGGATTTCGCCGGTGAGCGGGTGGATCACCTGGATCTCGGCGACGGTGTCGAAGTCGAGCTCGATGCGGATGGCGGTCTCTTCGTAGGCGGGGAAGACTTCGATGGCGTCGCCGCGCACGCGGAATTTGCCGCGCGCGAAATCGAGCTCGTTGCGCTGGTAGTGGTTTTCGCTGAGGCGGCGGAGAAGCTCGGTGCGGTCGATGACCTGATTCTTTTCGACGAGCACGGCCATCTGGGAATACAAGTCCGGGGAGCCCAGGCCGTAAATGCAGGAGACGCTGGCGACGATGATCACGTCAGAGCGCGACATCAGCGCGGAGGTGGCGGCGAGGCGCAGGCGGTCGATGTCCTCATTGATCGAGGAATCTTTCTCGATGTAGATGTCGCGCGCGGGGATGTAGGCCTCGGGCTGGTAGTAGTCGTAGTAGCTGACGAAATAGGCGACCTCGTTGTGCGGGAAGAAGGACTTAAATTCGCTGTAGAGCTGCGCGGCGAGGGTTTTGTTGTGACTCAGGACCAGCGCGGGCTTTTGCACGCGCTGGATCACGTTGGCCATGGTGAACGTCTTGCCGGAGCCGGTGACGCCAAGCAGAGTCTGGTGGCGGCGGCCTTCATGGAGGCCGGCGACGAGCTGCTCAATCGCCCGGGGTTGATCGCCGGCGGGGGAGTAGGGGGAGACGAGTTGGAATTGTGGCATTTTTTTCCTGATCTCAATCTATTGGACGCTTGCGGGCGGTCAAATCATCATCGTGGTTTGGTTCTTGGTTCTTGGTTCTTAGTTCTTGGTTATGAAAGGCGCGCGCGAAAACAGAAACCAAGAACCAAGAACCAAGAACCACGTGCCTTGACATTTTTCGCGCTCACATCTACGTTACCCCCATGCCTTCGCAGGACGATCTCAACTTCGCGCGGCAGGTCGTCGCCGCTGGCATCTGCCAGCGCGCTGAAGTCGAGGAGTGCCTCACCCACCAGCATCAGGCCGAGCAGGGTGGCGTCAACGCGTCGCGCCTGGCCGAGATCCTGATCGAGCGCGGGTACCTCACGCGCAGCCAGTTCGAGCGCATGGCGCGTCCCGAGACCGATGGCAAAGCTCCGCCGGGCAGCTCGCGCATCGGGCAGTACGAGCTGCTGCTGAAGATCGGCGAGGGCGGCATGGGCGCCGTGTACAAGGCGCGCGACACGCGCAACGACCAGGTTGTGGCGCTCAAAGTCCTGCCGCGCAGCAAGGCCTCGGACGAGGCCTTCCTCAAGCGCTTTGAGCTCGAAGCGCGCGCGGCCTTCGAGCTCAACCATCCCAATATTGTGCGCGGCTACGATGTCGGTCATGCGGACGGCTACCATTTCCTCGTCATGGAGTTCGTGCAGGGCTATGACGTCTGCGCGCTGCTCGAGCAGCACGGGCGGTTGAGCGAAACGCAGGTGCTCAACATCATCGAACAGATGGCGAAAGCCCTCGACCACATCGCCACCGAACACCTCGTCCACCGCGACATCAAGCCCGAGAACATCCTCGTCACCGCCGACAACACCGCCAAACTCACCGACATGGGCCTGACCGTCGGCGACGCCACGCACGGCCGGCGCAAGCGCATCACCGAGGCGGGCATCGCGATGGGCACGCCCTTCTACCTCTCGCCCGAGCAGATCAAGGGCGAGAGCGACGTGGACATCCGCTCGGACATCTACGCCCTCGGCGCAACCGCCTACGAGATGATCACCGGCCGCCCGCCCTTCGAGGGCGAGACCCCCGCCGTCGTGATGATGAAACACCTCAACGAGCACGTGCCCAGCCCGCACGACCTCGACCGCACCATCTCGCTCAACTTCTGCCACCTCCTCGAGCGCATGATGGCCAAGGACCCGTTTCACCGCTACCAGACGCCCTTCGAGCTCCTGCAGGACGCGCGCCGCGTGATGAAGGGCAAGCCGCCCGTGGGCATCCGCCCGCCCGCGGGGCGCTCCAGCGTCGCGCGCCCGATCATGCACGAAGAGAGCCGCCGCGTCGATGTCCCCGCGAAAGGCGGCACGGGCATGCACTACAAATCGCAGCAGCCGCAGAAATCCAGCGGCGTGCGCGAGGGCATCAAGGAGCCGGGGAAAGAAAGCGGGCGTGCTTCCGCGGAATCCAACGCCGCCATTGCCGCCGTCGTGAACAAGCTGCGCCCTTACGCCGCGCCGCTGCCCCAGCGCGAAACCCCCCAGCGCCTCCGCCCGAGAAAAGTCGCGCTCCCCGGCTGGGTGCTTTATTTTCTGCTCGGCATGGGCCTGGCGGCCGCGGCGGCGCTGGTTTGGTTCAAGTTTTTTGGACCCCAGTAAATTCAGGAGTCCGGAGTCCGCCCCCGCCCGCCGCCTGATCCACCCTTCGCTCACGTACCACACGGCGAAAAGAATCGCGAAAGAGACGGCGATATCGGCGCAGAGCCAAGCCTTATCGACCTGCAGGGGAAGTGCGCTCTCCTTTTCATCGTCATAATAGACGCGCTTAATTGCGTCGCATGGCCAGCCGTTGAACCTCTTTAACATGCTGAATACGTGGCCATGATCAGCAAGTGCATAACCTCCAGGGGCATCTCTCGGCGTTGTATTCCCCCAAATCAAAAACCCAGCCGCCACCATCATCCACACCGCCGTGCTCAAATGCATCTGCAGTCTGCGTCTCGGCGGATTGTTCATGACGTTTGAACCCTTGAAGCTTTGAACACAGCCAAATCATATCCTTACCTCGACAGCCAAGGCAAGAGAGTGGCTTTGGTTCATCAATGTCTCCGCAAGATGGTACGCTTGGATTATCTGGCAAGCCGGACCCCAAGAGACTTGAGCACAACAACGTCATCTATATCCTAGATTCACAGATGAAAATCCCTGATCCTCAATCCTCACCACGCCGCGTCAAGCTTACGCTCGAATACGACGGCACCGATTTCAAAGGCTGGCAGGTGCAGAGCCGTGAGCTTGGCGTTGAAGACCCGGGCGAAACGGCGCGGACGGTGCAGGGCGTTGTCGAGCGGGCGCTGTTCAGGGTCTCGGGGAAGCCGGTGCGCATTGCCGGGGCGAGCCGCACGGATGCGGGCGTGCACGCGCGCGGGCAGGTGGCAAGCTTTCTGTTGCCTGCGGAGTTCGAGCTCGACAACCAGCAGCTTTGCATGGCGCTCAATTCTCACTTGGACAAGGATGTCACGGCGGTCCGTTCCGAGCTGGCCCCGCTGGAGTTTCATGCCATGCGCGACGCGGCGGGGAAGATTTACACCTATTCGATTTTCCACCGCCGCATCCGCTCGGCGCTGCTGCGGCGCGATCACTGGCATGTGCGCTTTGCTCTCGACGCGGAGAAGATGCGTGAAGGCGCACGGCATCTGGTGGGCACGCAGGATTTCACATCCTTCGCCACGAAGCTCAAAGAAACCCAGGCGAAGCGCGTCGAGGACGGAAAGACCGAGCTGGAAACAGTCCGCGAAGTGCGGCGCGTGGAGATCCGAACCGATCCGAAGATGCCCGAGCGCATCGTGATCGAGGTGGAAGGCAGCGGGTTTCTCTACCAGATGATTCGCACCATCGCGGGAACACTCGTGGATGTCGGGCGCGGCTTTCGGCCGCCTGAATGGGTCGCGGAAGTGCTCGCCGCGAAAGACAGACGTAAAGCGGGGCCAACGGCGCCACCGCATGGATTGTGTTTGGAGAGAGTGTTGTATTAAACGATGGAACTGCGACACGGAGCGTCGCACTTGACTACTCGTCGTCAGGCGCGGGTTTTTTCTTTGGGTCCTTTGGATCGGTTTTGGCGTCGGCGACTTTCTTGTCGTCTTTCTTTTCGGCCGGCATTTTCTTGTCGTCTTTCTTGGCGTCCGCGGACTTCTTGTCGGCCGCCGGGGCTTTTGCGCCGGGCTTGTCGCTCTTGGGCTTTTCCGGCGGCTTCGTGTCGGTCTTCTTATCCAGCGCGGAAATGCCCAGATCCTTGGAATCCTCGATGGTTTCCTTTTCAACTTTGGGCTTGGACGCGGCTGCGATCTTCTCGCGTTCGGCTTTTTCGGCGGCCTCACGCACCTTCTCTTTAGCGTGCTGCCTGGCTGTTTTCTGAATGTCCTCTTCGTGAGCTTTCAACTGTGCCGCGGCGGCGATCACCAGCGGGCCGCTCATTTCGGCGTTGGTCTTATGTTTGTCAAAGGCCGCGATCTGCACGTCCGAAGACATCAGAATCAGCGAAGCGCCTCCCTTGGCGTCCTTGGTCCACTGTTCAGGCCAGCCCTTGGCGTCTTCTTTGATCTTGATTTTGACGAACTTGCTCAGCGCCTCCTGGACCTCTTTGGCGCCGAGCATCTCTTTGCTCTCAAGCTTGAATGCTTCGGCGTTGTTCTTGCGGCCATCGTCGTAAATGTATATAGCGTACAGGCCAGGAACGCCCTTAATCTGTTCGAAAGATTTGTTGCCCCAGTCTTTGACGGATGAATCCTTGCCTCCGCCCTTAAAGTCTTTGGGCATTTTATCAGGCTTGCTGTCAGCGGCGTGAACCGCCAACATGAGCGCCATCCCACACACAGCCACCATCATCCGCGTTCTGACCACCATCGAGAACTACCCTTTCCTGCATTCAAGTCCAATTTCATAGACGCTTGGACGACGCATCTACTGCACAATTCTAGATTCCTTTCGCCAATTGCAATATGAAAAAGGCAGGCCAAGTTGAACCTTAACAATCGACGAGATAAGCGCTTGAGATCTGAATCAAATTGCGCGCGGGATCCCGGGCATTGGCAAATTCATAGCCCGGCCCGCGATGAATTGGGCCAAATTTCAATCCCTTCACGGCATGGCGAGCTTTGGCTTTGCGCACGTCCTGTACATCAAAAACGATCTTCACGCACGATTGTCCGATTCGATGCCCCCTGCTGCCCTGCAGCAGCACCAGCCGGCATCCGCCGTTTGGCGGCCTCAGCACCGCTTTGTCTTTGACGGCTGAAAAACACGCTGAAAACCCAAAGTGCCTGCTGTAAAAATCCGCGACTTTGTTCATATCGCGGACATACAGAGCAAGGCGGCTGATCGGAGCGTGTTTCATCGAGACACTTTCTCGCGCTGAAAAAAGCGCAACTCCGTCAGTGCCTCGAAGCCCATGCGCAAAAGCATCGGCGCATTCTCCGGCCCGGCTTCGACGGCCAGGAATTGAGTCCCATACTTGTGCGCAATCTTCGCGCGCCCGGCAATCAACGCGCGGTAATAGCCTCGCCCGCGATGAGAGGCCAGGCAAGCCCCGCCGCCCAGATACGCAAATGTCCGGCGCGGATCAAGCACCACATAACCGCCGGCCACGGGCTGCTCGCCGTCATAGACCACTAACACCTTCAATGTCGAAGGCTCGTGTTGCAGCGCCTCGGTAAGGATGGGCACCCAGCCGTCGTTCTGGCCCGGCCAGACCGCCTCCCACACCGCGTACAAATCCCCCATCTGCTGCGGCCCGACCGCGCGCACTTGGATCGCCGCGTCGCGGTTCAGTTTCGACGCAGCCGCCGCTTCGCAAAGCATCAACGCATCCGTGGGCCCGGGCTTGAGACCCCCCTTTTCCAGCAGCGTCGCAAGCGAATCGGGCTTGTCTTCCGCATAGACTTTCCAATTGAACGCTTTCGCCGCCTGGGTGAAATATGCCAGCTCGCGTTCAACGATTTTGACCGCGTCATCCTCGTCGAACTCATGCCACATGATCAGGCCCTCACGTCCCTTTATATCGACGTAACGCGTGACTTCGGGCAACTGATGGCGGGCCATGCCAGGCACATGCGCGTCCTTGCGCATCTGAGCCGCATAAGCTTCAAGCACCCATTGGTGGTCCATGTTCTCTGGATCTCGCCGCGAATACCAAATACATTCCCCGTAATCAGTATAAAAGAGTGGATGTTGCCGTTGAAGTTCGTTCTGAAATTATTGAGCGCTTTTAGCGGTCGACCTCGGCACTCGGCACTGGGCACTGGGCACTGGGCACTGGGCACTGGGCACTACAATCAGAAAACCTTGCGCCGCTCCACCGACACCCCGCAGAAAAAACATGTGTTCGTCTGCACCGACACCGGGCGCGTACATTGCGGGCAGTTCTCCGGGATGCGTGAGGGTTTGCCGTCAAGCTTCCCGTCCAGCAAGTCCACCGATTCGATCATCTCCATCAGCGCCTCTTCACTCAGGCCCATTTTGGATTTCATGATCTCCCACATGGACTGCACGATCAGCGAGGTGCGATCAAGCTCATGGCGCAGCGCGGCGATTTCGTTCGCCACGTTGCGCACGGCGTTGCTGACGTCTTTGTTGTCCTTGCGCGCCCCACCCAATCCCATCTTGACTTTGCTCCACAACTGCTATCCTGCGAAATCGGTCCATGAAGGGACATTGCCCGCGACGCGTCTCCTAACAGAGGACTTGGTTGTTGGTTCTTTGTTCTTGGTTTTTAGTTGAACATTGCGCTGCAAAAAACCAAGAACCAAGAACATTTTTCGTTGAAGATTGGAATTAACAGAATGCCCACGCCCCGAGTCTTGATATTGCGCGCGCCCGGCACCAACTGCGACGAGGAGACTGCCTTCGCGTTTCAGAAGGCCGGCGCGGAGTGCTCGCTGGTGCACGTCCGGGCGCTGTGCGCCGCGCCGAACCTGCTGAGCGAACATGCGATCCTGGCGCTGCCCGGCGGCTTCAGCTACGGCGACGATCTAGGCAGCGGCACGGTCATCGCCAACGAACTGATGCAGCGGCTGGCCGAACCCCTGGCGCGCTTTGTCGAGCGCGGAGGTTTGGCGCTGGGTATCTGCAATGGTTTTCAAATCCTCGTGAAGACGGGACTGCTGCCGGGACTCTCTTATGCAGCCAAAGCACCCGGCGAAGCGCCCGGCGCGACGCTGACCTTCAACGATTCGCAGCGCTTCGAGGACCGCTGGATTTATTTGAAAATCGAACAGAGCGCCTCGCCCTTCTTAGAGGGCCAGGCCGGGCGCATCATCACGCTGCCCGTGGCCCACGGAGAAGGCAAATTCCTCACCCGCGACGCGGCCGTTCTGCGCCGGCTTGAAGAGGCGCGCCAGATCGCGTTCCGCTATGCCAAAGCGCCGTCCAAAACGCCAGGCAAAGATGACACCGGCGCTCTCGAATACCCGGAAAACCCCAACGGCGCGCAGAACCACATCGCCGGAATCACCGACGAAACCGGCCGTGTGCTCGGCCTGATGCCCCACCCCGAACGCCATGTCCTTCCGTGGCAGCACCCGCGCTGGACGCGCGAAGCCCTGCGCAAAGAAGGCGAAGGCTTCTTTTTGTTCAAGAACGCAGTGGCCCATGCGAAAACGAATTAAAAATGAGTGCTGTTGTCCGAATGGTTACTTCTTGTCAGCGGGTTCGAATGTTATCAACGGGCTCCCGCTACCTTTGAAGCTCTCCAAAGTCGCTGCGCGCTTTTCAGCACTCAAATCGAGCGCCATCCACCTTTCGCCATGTTGGATCGCACGGACTGCATCGCCCTCTATCAGCGCAACGGTAAAGGGCATGCGCAGCCGGTAAACGCCCACTGGCAGCGCTTCAAGCTGCTCGATGGAATAGCGGGCGCCGAATTCATTGAAATGCTTCGCCGCCAGCCCGACAAGGCTGTACGAGAAGCGCTGATGCATTGACGAATACAAGCGCATCGTACCGCTCGCCGCGATCATCGGCACCCGCGCCCCGCCGATGCCTTTCGAAAGGTCCGCGCGTCCGGCGGATTTGTTCGACGATTCAGCATGAAATGGGATGGCCCTGGCATTGTCGGCGTGCGCCGGCGGAATTGATTTTCCGGAGGGATCCACAATCTCGTACGGCTTGCCGCGCTCGTCCTCGCGGCCGAATTTCACCTGAAGTTGTCCCTCGGCCACGCGTCCAAACCATGCAGCGACAAAGCTCTTTTCAGCGCTTCCTTTGAGCTTGAAATCCAGCACGAAATGATCCAGATAACCCAGCTGCGCCGTGCTTTCCGTCGGAGGCCCCTTGACTGTGCATTTCATCCCCGACAATGCCGCATCGTCGTCGAACGCAGCCTCGGCATGCGCCCAGCCAAAGCAGAGCAGCATTGTCAGGGTGGCGGCAAAGCGCATCGTTTTTCTCCGTCAAGAAACGCTGGAATCCAGAAGGCTGCCCGCTACACTAATCGGCTCGAAAATTTAAGCTTTTAGAAAGGCTCATCCATGCGACTCGAGTGGTTCCGCTCACACAAGACTGTGGTTTACTATCTTCTGCTGCCGATGGTGGTGATCAGCTTCGTACTCTTCAACAATTCAGGCAGCAAGGGCGGCTCGTCGCTCTTCGGCGAAAAGGGGCCGCGCCTGGAGTATGTCGTCGGCAACAAGCAATTCCACATGTCGCCGAGCGAAGTCGTCCAAAAGCGTTTGGCCATCTGGCACTTTGACCAGGGTGGCCAGCCAAAGACCGACGACGTGGGTTACCGCGCGGCGGCGCTTGAGCTCGCCAAACAACTTGGCTTCAGCTGCGGACCGGAGGAAGAGAAAGAGCATCTCAAGCAGATCATCGAATACAAGATTCAGTCGTACGACCGGGGCGGCGAAGCAAAAGCGACCGCCGAGAACTACAAGAAGCTCCTCACCACGATGGAAATGGCGCCCGAGCAGTTTGTCGAGCGCGTGCACGAAGAGGCCGTGCTCGCCAAGCTCTTTCAGAACCTGAGCCAGAACATGATCGTCTCGGACACACAGCTCTACCCAAGTTACTCAAAGGAGAACGAGAGCATCCGCATCCTGTACAAGACCATCAAAGCCAAGGATTTTAAAGACAAGACCAAAGCGCCCGAGGATTCCGCCGTCAAGACCTTCTTTGACGAGAACACAAAAGAAAAGGACAAGGACAAAGAGAAGCCCGTGGAGCTCGACAAGATCGCTTATAAAGACATTCTCGTCGAACCGATGAAGATGTCCGTCGAAGCGCTGGCGTACAAGAACGAAAAGGAAGTCGAAGTGCCTGCGCCCACGGCGGACGACCTTCAGAAATACTACGACCAGTGGAAACATCGCTGGAAGGAGCCCACCCCGGCGCCCGCGAACCCTCCCGCCGTCGGCGCGAATCCTCCGCCGGAGAAATTCAAGCCGTTCGAAACGGTGAAGGCGGAAGTCGAGAAATCCTGGCGCGAAGACAAGAAGATGGCCGTGAAAAGCACTTTTGTCACGAAGATGTCGACGCTGATGACCGACCTGGCCGCCGAAGAGGACAAGTTCAAGAAAGACGAAGCGAACAAGGGCAAGGAATTCGACATCAAGGCTTGGGCAGCGAAACACAACCTGACCTACTGGGTGACGCCCGAGCAGCCCAAAGCGAAATATCAGGAAGGCAAGAACGAATTCAATGCCCCGGACATCAAGAAGGCGATGAGCCTGTGGTTCTTTGCCGAGACCACCGACCCCAGCGGCAAGAAGCGCTCGGATGTGGACATCGCGAACTTCCGCAAGTCCATGAACAATTTCACTTCGTTCGAATGGTTCGATTTTGAGAAACCCGAACTGGGCGGCGCGTGGGTGCGTGCCAAGAAGTTCTCCGACGAACACCTCAAGACCCTTGAAGAAGCGAAGCCCGCCATCATCGAGCACCTGCGCTCGGTCGAAGCCGACAATCTCGCCAAGGAAGCCGCCAAGAAGCTTCACGACGAATGGCAGAAGGGCGAGAACCTCCCGAAGCTTGAAGAGCTCGACGAAGTCACTTCCGACGACAAGAAAGACCACCCGCTGATCAAAGGTTTCAAGCGCGCGCCCAAAGCCATCGGCGAAGTTATGGACGTCGAAAGCGGCCAGCCCGAAGATGCCGAGGTCGGGAAGAAAAAGGACGAGGGTTACTGGTATTACGTGGGCACGTGCGTCGAACGCAAACCGCCGGCATGGAACAAATACGCGCTGGTTCAGGATGCCGACTTCTCGCGCTCAACCCACCGCCAGCAGGCGCGCGGCCAGGATTATTTCTCTGCGCAGGGGCTGCTTGAACAGCGCATCAAGGACAACGTCCACAAGTTCGCGACCGGAGGCCAGGAAACCGACGTGCCGCTGGGCGACGTCGTGCGCAGCGCGCGCAGCGATCAGTAAGAATAGTCTCACGCAAGCCGCAAAGTTTGGAAGAAGAACGCAAAGAACACGGGAAACCGATGATGAATTTCTTTGCGTTCTTTCTTTATAACTTTGGCGTCTCTGCGTGAGGTCTTTTTTGTTTTGACCAGAGATACCCGCCAATGGGCAAGGGCACTCCCACCTCTCCCCCGCACCTTCCCACCCACGTCCGCCGTCCCATTCGCCGCGCCGTTTACGCTGGTTCCTTCGATCCGGTCACCAACGGGCACATGCACATGATCCGCGAAGGCGGGAAACTCTTCGACGAATTGGTGGTCGCCATCGGCGAGAACCCGGACAAGCGCTACACGTTTTCGCTCGAGAAGCGCCTCGAATTTCTGCGCCGTTCCGTGCGCGGCATCCGCAATGTGACGCTCGACCATTTCTCGAACATGTTCCTGGTCGATTACGCCAACCGCGTGCAGGCCGAGTATGTCCTGCGTGGCATCCGCAACCCCGGCGATTACGAATACGAGCGCGGCATGCGGCACATCAACGAAGACATGAACCCGCGCGTCACGACCGTGTTCCTGATTCCCCCGCGCGAAATCGCCGAAGTCTCTTCGAGTTTCGTGAAGGCGCTCGTGGGTCCGCGCGGCTGGGAACGCGTCGTGAAAGACTACCTCCCCGCGCCGGTGTACGGTGCGTTCCTGAAACACTTCCGTGGGACATTAAATCGAAACCAGAATTCGCTGGCCGACAGCAGCGCGGATTGAGCAGCGGAGCACGGGGGCGGAGGAGCAGCGGAGCAGATGGATTTGTCTGGGCACGTTCAACGGCTTCTCAACAGCTACCGCCACTGGACTGGCCAGGAATTGATTGCCCGCAGTGGCGATCCCGACGGCGACGTGCGGGCACTCAACGCGTCAAGGGTCATCATCGTCTCGCACGGCACCGAAGCAGACCCGATTTTGAATTACGGCAACCGCGCGGCGCTGGAGCTGTGGGAGATGGACTTCGCGCAGCTTGCAAGCATGCCCTCGCGCCTCACCGCCGAGCCGATGCATCGCGACGAACGCGCCCAGTTCATGTCGCGCGTGAAGACCGAAGGCTTCCTGCGCGGTTACAAAGGAATACGAATTTCGCGCACCGGCAAGCGCTTCATGATCGAGGATGCCGTGATCTGGAATGTTCTAGACGAATCCGGCGCCGTGATCGGTCAGGCTGCGGCTTTTTCAAAATGGGCGCCGGTGTAAACTTTTTGAGTGCCGAGTGCCGAGTAATTGAGGAAAAGATGAGAATTGGAAGCACGTTTTCTACCGTTGCGCGAATTGCGATTTTCCAAATCTCATTCTGCTTGATTGCCTGCGCGGCCGAGACTGAAACTTGGAGCGCCTGGCGCGGACCAAAGGGAGATGGCATTTCTCCCATCGCGCTGGAAATTCCCCCCACCTGGCCGAAGAAACTCAAAGAAGTCTGGTCCGCGCCGGCGAAAGCCGGATTCTCTTCCCCGGTCACCGACGGCCAGCGCGTGTACATTCAATGCCGTGTGGACTCGGCGGAACAACTTGCCGCGCTGGACCTCGCGACGGGCAAGGAGCTGTGGCGCGTGCCGCTCGACAAGCTCGCCGAGCCGCAGGCGCACGATCCCGCCCCGACGCCCGCGCTTTCCGGCACCGCACTCTACACTCATTCAATGTCGGGCGTTGTCTACCGCATCGACCCCGCGAGTGGGAAAACTCTCTGGCGCCGCGACCTGCCTTCCGAATGGAAAGGCGAAACGAAGTTCCAAATGTACGGCGTCTCCGCGTCGCCGCTGGTCTGGGACAATCTGCTCTGGCTGCCGATTGGCGATCACGACAAAGGGAAAGTCGTCGCGCTGAAACTCGAAGACGGCAAAACCGCTTTCGAGCACGATTGCCCTGCGCCGGGCTATTCGTCGTTTGCCGCAATGAAAATGGGCGGCGCCGACTGCCTCGTGACGCTGCTTTACAACAGCGTTTTCGCGCTGAAGAAAGAAGGCAATTCGTACGTCCCCGCATTTTCTCTCGAATTGCAGGGCGGCACCGACGGCAACAGCACCACGCCGGCGTCGTTGGGCGAAAATGTTTTGTTGCTGACCAGCCCGGACGAAACACTCGCCCTGCGTGTGCTGCCGGGTGCGCAGAAAACGGGAGAGGTGTGGCGCATCAAGAGCGGTGCGAATCTGTCTTCGCCGGTCTTCGTCAACGATCGCATCTATATTCATCTGCAAAGCGATCTCGCCTGCTTGGATAAAGCGACAGGCAAACCGCTCTCGAAGATTTCGATGGACGCGCAGCATTGCGGGATGGCCGCCGCGGGAAGACTGCTCATGTGCCGCCTTCACGATGGAACCTTGAAATTCATCAACATTGAAAACCCAGAAATGAAACAGCTCGCCAGCTACGATCCGCCAGAGGAGGATGGAGAATCGTGGAGCACCGCCATTCCCGTCGCACCGCGGCGGATCGTGATGCGCCTGGGCGCCAGATTGGTTTGTCTCGAATATTGACGCTCAGCAAACCAAGCGAAACGCGTTATCATGACCTCGAATCCTTGAACTTTGAACTTTGAACCCCGAGTCGCTAATCGCTTCCCTCCGCCTCTCCCGCGCCCGCAACATCGGCCCGGTGACGTTTCGGCGTCTCGTGCGCGTCTTCGGCTCGCCGGAGGCCGCGCTGGTGGCGTCGCGCGAGCGGCTGCTTGAGATCAGTGACATCACCCCGCGCATGGCCGATTCGATCGCCGAAGCGCGCAAGGATCCCTGGGCCGAAGAAGAAGCAAGGCGCGCGCAGGAAAAGGGCGTGAAATTGATCGCGCTCGACGACCCGGCCTATCCACGCCCGCTGCTGAGCACCTACGACCCGCCGCCGGTGCTGTATCTTGACGGCTCGCTGCTGCCCGAGGACGGGCTCTCAATTGCCATCGTGGGCTCGCGCAATTGTTCGCATTACGGCCGCGAGCAGGCCGAACAGCTCGCAGCGGGACTCGCGCGGGCGGGATTCACCATCGTCAGCGGACTTGCGCGCGGCATCGACACCTGCGCGCACTTGGGCGCGCTAAGCATCCAGCGCGGGCGCACGGTCGCCGTTTTGGGAAATGGAATCGGGCACGTCTATCCGCCGGAGAATCTGAAAATCTATGAACGCATCGTGGCCGAAGGCGGACGCGCCGGCGGGATTCTCAGCGAGCTGCCGCTCGACACCGCCCCCGCCGCGCAGCATTTTCCAGGACGCAACCGCATCATCGCCGGGATGACCCTGGGCACGATCGTTGTCGAGGGCACCGAAACTTCCGGCTCGCTGATCACAGCGCGTTATGCCATCGACATGAACCGCGAAGTGTTCGCCGTGCCCGGGAGCGTGCAGAGCCCCAACTCGCGCGGCCCGCACAGCCTCATCAAGCGCGGCGCAAAGCTCGTCGAGACCGTGGACGACGTGCTCGACGAGCTGCGCGAAATCGCCGACCCGCTGGTGCGCATCCGGCCGGCCGATGCACGCACAGCACCGCGCACAAGCAAAGCCGCGACGCCGCTTCTTGACAATGCGGCGACTGCCGACACGCGTCCAAGCACCACCGACCTGCGCGCATTGAATCTCGGCGGCCGCGAAAAACTGCTCTTCGAGCTGCTCGACGAAACGCAACCGCGCTCGGTGGACGACCTGATCGTTTCAAGCAAACTGCAGGCGCACGAAGTCCTGGCGACTATGCTTGTGCTTGAAGTCAAACGCCTCTGCAAGCAGCTCCCCGGCAAGCGATTTCTAAAAATCTAAATTGTCGCCAGACCGTCGGGCAACTCGCTGGACTCGATGACCAGCAGACGCGGTTGGTCTCCAGCCACTCCCGGCAAATTCGCGCGGCGACCGCCGGCCACGCCGTCCCCGCGATCCAGGCACCTCCCGCTCAATGGATTCACCCATGCGTAGCGATATGATCCGGCAGGAAGCGAAAGCCGAACGCCTTCCGTGGGACAATTTGAAAAATAAACGAAATAGCGCCCGCTCCCGTCTTCGGCGGCAAAGGGCGGATTGCCGTCGCGCGCAAAACTCTGCCCCTCAAATAAATCCGCGCACGGGCGCGGCACCGCGCGCCGCAGCCACGCCAGGCTGAATTTCGCCAGCGCTGAAACATCACTGCGCACAGCCGCGGCTTCGTCCACATCCGCGGGAAGCGCCGCGACAGGCCACAATCCGCGGAAGAGCGCGCGCCACAGCCAATCTTGCCGTTGCGCGCCAATCACGCCTTCCTCGAAACGCAGCAGCGCTGTCGAGGTTCGCGTGTTTGCCTTGAAACTCGCTTGAGCACCCTCGACACTTTCGAGCACGCTGAAAAAATTGTCGCGCGCCGCTGCAGTCTTCGCTTCGATTGCTCCAAGCCGCAGCGCCGGCGATGCGTCGAACGGCGCGGCTTGTGCCGCGAGCTTCTCCGGAAAATTCAATCCGCGGCGCATCACGACCCACGGGCCCAGTCGCTCGGGAGAAAGGTCCTCGCCCTGCTTCGAAAAAACTTCGGCGATTTTCTGTGCGACCGCGCGCTCCACATCGCTCACGCCGCCCGCGTTTCGAAAAACTTCCACGTACACGCCGGGCGAACCGCGCACGACCGAACATACCCAGCCGGCGGCGGTCTCCAAAAGTTCTTTCATGCGCGGTGAATCGAGCGGCAAGCCTTGCACGTTTCCGCCCTCATTCAGCAATCCCTTCCGCGCGTCAAACAGTGAAAGGCCAAGGAGCACCCCTGTTTCCGCAACGGCCTCGAACATGAACTTCAGCCGCGTAAAAAATCCCTCGTCACGGTGCTCGAGATCGTAAAGCGCCCGGCCACCCGCGACATGCCGCCGCGCGAACAGGCACGAATCTTCCGTCTCGCCGTTGAGCGGCACGAGAACGTGGCGCACGCCGTCGGAGGCAAGCTTCTCAAACCAGGCGCTGTGATCGCAACCCCGCCGCAGCGGCTCAGGCGATTCGATTCCCACCCACGAAACTTTTTTTCCACGCAGCTCGAGCGCCCGCGTCGCCGCCTGAATGCGCTGCGAACGCCGCTCCTTCACCGCCGCATCGATGGGTTCGTTGGTCTTCGCCATGCGCTCACTTTACTGAAAGTTTCTGCGCCGCGACAGCGAAGACCTCATCGACGCTCAGCGCGCTCAAGTCTCCGCGCGCAGCCTGAATTGTCGTGACATCTTCGCCAACCGGCGCCCACACGTTCGGGTCGCTCGGTCCGAAGATCGCCAGCGTTTTCGTCGCGCGTGCGGCGAGATGGCCGACGCCGGAGTCGTTCGTGATTGCCAGCTCACATTGCCGCAACAACGCCAGCACTTCGCGCAGCGGGCAAGAATCGAGAGCGTGCCACGGAATTCCACTCGGCATGGCTGCAAGGAATTTCACACGCACAGTTTCGTCCGCCGGACCAAACGTCACCAGCGGCAGACAATTCAGTTCGGAGTAGATTCGCACGGCAAGTTGCGCAAAAGATTCCGTCGCCCAGCACTTTCGCTTCCCGCCGCTGCCGGGATGAATGGCGACAAAGCGCGTGACATTGTGCTTCACCCGCAGTCTATTCAACAAGTCGTCGGCTACCGCTTGCTGCTCACGACGAGTTTCAATCCAATCTTCGATAAGCTCTGTTCCGGCCGCGCCCAGCGTTTTCACCGCGTGAACAGGGGGCAACTTGTCCATCGGCCAGCGCCGCACTTCAGTTTGCTGAAGAACTTCTCCCGCATTTTGCTCGGACGAAATCGGGGGTTCAGAGCGTGATGCGGTCTTAACGCCATAGAGCATGCGCAGGTCGAAATCAAGGCAGGTGCTTCGTAGATACACAAAAGCGTGCTCGACTGTTTCGAGAATTGTCACCGCTTCATGACTGAGCGGAACTGCGGCGTCAAAAAATCCGAGCCAGATTGGCGAGCCAAAATCCATGACTCTGATGTCGAGCGACGGATTCATGAACGTCCAGCTTGCCGGCGTCCCGAGGACAATAATCGTGCCGCCGTAGTCCCGCTTGAGTCTGGCCAGCAAAGGAAGTGTCAGGATCGCATCGCCCAATGCGCCCGGGCGAACGACAAGCGTGTTCATGGCGTTCATCGCGCGTATAATACGCGAATCACTTCGGAGAGAAAATCATGAACGTCAGTCTTGCGGGCAAAGTGGCGATCGTCACCGGCGCCGCCTCCGGCATCGGTCTCGCCACGGTACGCGCGTTTCTGGAATCCGATGCTGCCGGGGTGGTCGCCGTGGATCGCTCGCCGCAGTTGCGCGAGGCACTGGCCGATTGCAGCGCGAATTTCGGCACGAAGCTTCAATTCGTGCAGGGGGACGTGGCGCTTGAAGCGACTGCGATGGAATTCACGCAGGTTGCCGTGAAAAGATTTGGGCGCATCGACGCGCTGATCAACAACGCCGGAGTCGCGGTGGTCAAGCCGCTGCACGAAACCACCGGCGAGGAGTGGGATTTTGTGATGGGCGTGAATGCCAAGGCGGCGCTGTGGGCGGCGCGGCATGTGGTGCCGGTGATGATCAAAGGCGGCGGTGGAACGATTCTCAACACGGGTTCGATTTCTGGCGTCGCCGGAATTCCGGGACAGGGCGTGTACGCGCCGTCGAAGGGCGCGATCCATCAATTGACGCGGCAGATGGCGATCGAATATGCGCCGCATAACATTCGCGTCAATTGCGTCGGCTGCGGAACGATCGACACGCCGCTGGTGCACGCGTCCGCAAAAGCGTCTGGCGATCCGGGTGAATTCTGGGCGATGCTGCGCAGCAATCATCCGATTGGCCGAATCGCGAGCGCAGAGGAAGTCGCCGCGTTCTTCGTGTATCTCGCGAGCGATTTGGCCAGCTTTTTCACCGGCGCGGTATTGATGATGGACGGCGGTTACTCCGCCAAATAACCTGCTTGGCGTTATCGGCCCGAGCATCTAAACTATCCGCACACGGGGAAATCTCACTGGAGCGCACCCACATGCTCGCCGCCGGCGATTTTGTCGTCTCATCCGAGAATGATTTCGGAATCGGCAAGTTCGTCTCAGCCGAGCGCGCCCAGGCCGTCGTCGAATATTTTTTTTCGATCGGGCGCACCGAGCGCCTGCGTGTTCCCTCCCCTTCCCTGCGCGCGGTTTTTCCACTTCCCAAACAGACGCGCTGCTATTTCCGCGACGGCGGCGCGGGGCCATGGCGCGTGGGACGCATCGGGGTCGGGGTCGAAGACACCCACGAAGTCCTGCTCCCCGGACAGCAGCGCATCATCGTCGCCAATAAGCGCCTTTTCGTCCGCTGCGCGAAACCGGTCGACGATCCGCTGCTCGAAATTCTGCTGCACAAAGGACAGGAGACGCCGCGCTTCCACGAGTGGCGTTCGGAATTCGTGAAAGCGCTTCTGCGCCAGCGCGCAGCCAGCCGCGCAATGTCAGGACTGATCTCTTCGAAGATCGAACTCTTTCCGCACCAGGTCGAAGTTGTCCGCCGCGTGCTCGAAGATCCAATTCAACGCTATCTGCTGGCGGACGAAGTGGGGCTTGGAAAAACGGTCGAGGCCGGTGTGGTGCTGCGCCAGTATCTGCTCGACGATCCGGACGGCGCGGCGATCGTCGCCGTTCCGCCGCTGCTGCTGCGACAGTGGCAGGATGAGCTGCGCACCAAATTCGATCTGGATTCAGCGCTGGCCAGCCTACCTTCGGGCAAAGCCAATCCGGACGCCGAAGACTCGCGCGTACTGCTGGTCTCGCATGACGAGCTGCCGAAAGTCAAAGACACCGAGCGCTTCGGCATGCTGATCATCGACGAGGCGCAGCATGTCGCGGCGGGCGCGTTCGCGAAGGCGCGAAAGAATTACAAGCTCACGTCGGTGATCTGCAAAAGCATTCCACGTGTGCTGCTGCTCTCCGCCACGCCGGTGTTGCACCACGAAAAAGCATTCCTCGGACTACTGCACCTGCTCGACCCGAAATTCTATGCGCTCCGCGACATCAAGGGGTTCAAGAAACGTGTCGAGAATCGCCAGACGCTCGGCCGCCTGATGCTGACGTTCAACGAAAGTTCCTCGTCGTTCGCACTGAAATCGACGCTGAAGAAATTGGTCGAGCTTTTCGCCGGCGATCCGAATTGCCTGGCGCTGTGCAAGCAGCTTGAAGAGAAACTCGCGCAGGCGCCGCCCGATCCGGCCGCGGTCAAGGAGCTCGTACGCACGATCCGCACGCAAGCCGCCGAAGGCCTGCGGCTGCATCGCCGCATGTTGCGCACGCGGCGCGAGACCATCGATCAGGCCCTTCTTATAGAGCGCAGCATCCAGTCGCGCGATCTTCACACTGAGCCAGACATGGGCGCAGAAACCGAAGCGCTGCAGCCGCTGCTCGAAAAATGGCGGCAGGGCGCACTGGCGCACGCGAAAGCGAATCTCGAAGAAGAAGACAACCTCAAACGCATTTACCTGTGCCTCGTCCAGGCGGCCGGAACGTGGGAGCAGATTCTCAAAGATGTCGTGACGCTGCGGCTGAGACACAAGCCAGTTTCGTCGCTCGAAGGCGCGTTCTCCGCCGAGCTGCTCAAGATCATTGAGGAAACACATCATTTTCCCCACGAGAAGGATATCCTCGCGTCGATGGCCAAAATCCTCGAGGAAGAATTTGAGGACGGCGATCGCATTGAGTTGCTGATGCAGATTGTCAAGCCGTACCTCAGCGGCGTGCGGCCGGGCGAAAAGGCGGTTGTCTTCTCAAGCTTCACGCCGACCGCGCAGGCGATTCTCAAGCGCATCGTCCGCGGCGGGCACCTGGGCTCGAAGTTCGCCGGATACTGCCGCGGCATGCCGCGAAAAGAATTCGAAGCCGCGCTCGAACAATTCCGCACCAAGCCGGACTGCGGACTGTTTGTCTGCGACTCCGCGAGCGAAGAGGGGCTCAATCTTCAGTTCGCCAATCACGCGATTCATTTCGATCTGCCGCCGCATCCGAACCGCCTCGAGCAGCGCATCGGCCGCCTCGACCGGCTCGCGCGCAGCACGCCGCTCACCGCGACTGTCCTCACCGGGCCCGACATGGAAGACAGCCTGCAGGCCGCGTGGTTCAAACTGCTCGCGGAAGGTCTGGGCATCTTCAGCCAATCCATCGCATCGCTGCAATTCTTCGTCGAGACTCTGATGCCGCAGATCGAAACGGCGCTTTTTGAGAAAGGTCCTGCCGGCTTGCTGGAGTTAAAGACCAGCATGCCGGATGCGCTCGCCGCGGAGCGCGTGCGCATCGGCGAGCAGGAAGTGCTCGACACGATCGACGTGCAGGACCGCGACGCGCGCGATTTCCACAAGCATCTCGACGAAGAGGATCAGCGCCACGATGCATTCCGACGGGCAGTTCACGGCTGGGTGCATGACGGCCTGCGTTATGGCGTGCGGCAGGGCGCCGACGTGGTCGAATATTTCGTCGAGCGCAACACGCTGATTCCGGTGAACACGATCGTGCGGCAGCTTTCTCCGCCGAGCAAGCGCAAGGGCACGTTCCGCCGCGTGAAAGCGGTCTACGGCGACGACCTGTGTCTCTTTCGCATCGGCGAGCCGTTCATCGATGGCCTGGCCAATTTCACGAATTGGGATGACCGCGGCCAGGCGTTCGCCGTGTGGCGCTGCCTGCCCGGGGGCTCGCGAAAAAAGGGCGAGGAGTTTTTCGCCTTCAAACTCAATTACATCGTCGAGCTCGATCTCGCCAAAGTTTCGGAGCTGGCCGAGTCGCTCGAATTGCCCGAGCTCGCACTGGCCTCGTTCCGGCGGCAGGGCGATGCTTTTTTTGCGCCGCGAATCCTGACGACGTTCATAGACCCCGAAGGCCGCGCGATCACCGACGCGCGCTGGCTGCGCATTCTCGGCGCGCCGTATTCGCCGAAGGACGATGCAGGCACCGACTATAACCTTGCCAAGGAACGCCTCCCACTTTTGGATGAGCTAATTCCCGCGACGAAGTGGGAGCGCGCGTGCGCGATGGTGCGCAAGGCATCGGAAAAGCAGCTTCGCGACGCGCCCGAATTTGTGGCGCACTGCGCCGAAAAATTCGCGCTGGCCGAGCGCGAAATGGCGATGCAGCTCGAACAGCTCAAGTTGCGGGGCAAGCGCGGCGACCACGGCGTGAACCTGGCCGACGAGCGAAAGTTGCGCGATGCGCTGCTCGAAGGCATCCGCAAGCCGCGCTTCAAACTCGACTCGTGCGGCTTCTATGTCGTCACCGGCCGCGCGCCGGAAATCTGATAAGATTCGCCCATGCTGCTGCTCCGCGAACAAAATCTCGAAGCCGAACCGCGTGAATTGAGCGAGGCGGAGCTCGCAGCTCAATTCTTTAATCCGCGCAGCGCGCTGTTGTGGATCGTCACCCACCCGACGCATCATTCGCCCCATCCGCTGCTGGACGTTCTTCACGCTGAAGCCGCGAAAAGTGAAAATCGGCGGATCCTGCGAGAAGAGCTTGATCTTGCGGGCGAGCTCAAGCGGCTTGAGCCGCCGGCCAGCGCGGGCGACCCGACCGATGCGGTGCTCGAACGGCTGGCAGAGTCTGTGAGCCCGGTTCAAAACGACACCGCGGCGCTCAATGAGGTTCGCCAGTATCTCGTGGAGAATTTGCCCGCGACAATTCACGAGCCGATTTTTCGCAAAGCCATTCTTCGAGAAGGCTCTCCGCTTCGTGCGCGGATCGAAGCGGCGAAAACGGGCCGCGCCGAATCCGCGGAGCTCACGGTCAATGAGCTGCCGAGCAACCTACTCGAATTCGACAAGGCGTCGCCGGCCGCGCGCGAGCTTCTGGGGTTAATCATCAACGACGATGACGTGCGCCGCGAGACACTGGCGTTTCTGAATGAAAATCTTGACAAAGCGTTGAGCGTAATCGAACCCCGGGCGGCTCCTGATTTCTCTGAGCTCACTCTTTTCATCGACGACTTCGCCACAGTCGATCTGAAACAACTCGCAGCATTGCTGGATCGGCGCGCAGAGCTCAACGCCCCGACGCGCGTTGCGGCGGCTTGCACGAGGGAAGAATTTGGTGCGCTTCCCCAAAGCTTGCAAAGCCGTCCGGCATTCATTCTCACGATCGAGGAACCGCCCGTGCTTGTTCCAGCCGAAGAGCCGGTCGCCGTTCCTGCCCTGCCGGTGGAGGAGTTGCCGCGGTACGAACTTGCGCTGCTCGCGCGCGAACCTGCGTTTCTCGTCTGGAGATTGCTTGCTGAATTGCCCGAGTGTGACCTGGAGCTCGTTGCCGTCGTCGCACATTTCGCACGGTTCGCTGATCGCGCGCGTGCGATTCAATCCGCGCACGAGCAGCTCAATTCATTCCGCTCAACTCCACCGCGCAGCGACGAAGACGTCGCCCTGTTCAAGTCACACGTGAGGGCGTTCGAAAGGGCTTTGAAGGAGCTCGCGCAAATTCCCGCGAATGTCTCGGCGTTCATGAAGCGCTCGGCGGGTGGGCGCGCGGATTTGATGACGCTCGATGCCGAAGTGCTCGCGTGGCTGAAGGAGCATCAGCTCGCACAATATTTCCAGATCGCGATGATTCCATAACCGCGACGGTTGTATTCAGGAGCAGCGGATCGTGGAGGCCCTCGCATGAAAGATTCAAGTCCCGCCCGCGTTTTTGTCCAGCCGCCAACTTCCTCGCGGCTGCGCGCAGCTCTTTTGTTTACACTACTCATCGCCACTGCGATCGGATCGGCGCTCTTCATCAAGATCCGCGAGACAAGCGCCCTTCAAAAGGAACTTGCAGCCGCGCGAGAGCAGTATGAAGTTGCTGCCCGAGTTGCGAACGAACGGCTGGCGCAGTATTCTACCCAGGCGAATACATTACAAACTCCGCCTGCACAGCCGCCACCCGCGCCCGCGAATCCTCAAAAGATTCAGGTGCCGGAAAAAATCCGTGAAGCCGCGCAAAAGCTCATTCCAAACCTGGACATCAACCGCTACGAGCAATTCCTGCGCGACGGCGCGGTAGTTCATTTGGTGCGAGGCAAAGCCGCCGATCACGATTGCGAAGTGACACTGAACGCCGACGGTGACGCGCTGGTTGCCGAACTTCCTCCAGCGCTGATGCCGGAGGCCATGCGACGAATTGCGGTGGAGCAGGCGAAGGACCTCGAAGTCACGCGCGTGCATTACGAGCTCGATCCGGAACGCGGCGGGATGTACCGCATTGAGGGCAAGAATCCGGCGGGGCTTTATGACTTCGCATTCAATTCACAGAACCAATTGTTGAAGATGCGCGTGCCAACCGAAATCGTTCCGCAGATCATTCGCGAGGCGGCGCTGCGCGCGGTGCCGGGGATGGACATCACGTACGGCCGCGTTTATCCAAATCAGCCCGAGGTGCAGTACAAGCTCGTCGGCAAAGCGCAGCAGCATGAATATGAAGTGGTGGTGAGCGCGAACGGCGAGCTGCAGAAAATGTCGATGCCGGTGGAGGCGCTGCCGCAGCCGATTCACAAGGCGATGACCAATGCGATGGAAGGGCTGAAGTTTACGAAAGGAGTTGAGCAGGACATCCGCAACAACAAAGGCTATGAGAGCAAAGGCTGGATCGGAGAGAATCGGTATTCGGTGCATGTCTCCGCGGACGGGAAAATTGTGCAGGTGAACGCGGCGCCCGTCGAGCCGCCGCGGTTCAAGCCTGGCAAGTCGCGCGCGGGCGAAGCGGCACCGCAGGAATTTTGAGGCAGCCCATGCCGCGCATTCAAATTCACCTCAGCACGGCGCTCGTCCTGATGCTCGCAACGGGAATGTTGATGTGGCTCAACACACGGCCAACTCGAAACATCATTCGGACTCACAGCGAATCACGCGGCGTGGTTTTGATGCCCTACATGAATTATGGCTGGCCGGGCGATGCGGTCTGGAGGACAGATGAACCGGATTTTCCGACCACCTGGGGTTGGAACGCGTTTGCGGTGATCATTGACGCGGGCATTGGAATGCTGATGCTGTTGTCGCTTTGGTTTGTCTGCGAGCTGAGAATTTACCCCCGCGTCGGAGACAATGCGCGGCATCCCTTCGCGGAGCGAGAAGCGAGCATGTGACCTTGCTGCTTGTCATCTGTCGTAACTGGCAACAAATTAGCAAAAACATAAGCAGCAAGTGCGGTATCATCCGTCTTCCTGTTGTTCAAATTGACGCTTTCGTTCGAGCTCGCATTTCATACTTCGCTGGATGGAGCCGCCATGTGTCATCGCTTCCGAGTTGCCGCGATCGTTCTCCTTCTTTCGCTGTGGGCTCACGCCGAAGAGGCCGAAGAGTTGCAGCAAAAGGGCATCGACGCGCTCAACGATTCGCAGACAAATCCAAGAGCCATTGTCGACGCGGCGCGGAATTTCGCGCGCGCGGCGCAGGCCTTCGCCAAGGCGGGCAAAGAAGAGAAGTCGGTGGAGATGAACTCCTACCTCTATTGGTGCAAGAAGAAGATGACCATGGAGGACATCGATGCGTTTGTCAAAAGCGGCGAGAATCAAATTGTCGCGACGCTCAACGCGGCCGCCGACACCAAGGTCGATGTCAACGCGGCGCAGTCGTGGCTCGACCGCGCGGAATCTTTCGCCACAAAAAATCCCAACGAACATTTGCTGATTGCGATTCGCTTCTTCGAAGTCGCCGACCGATTCAAAGGCACGGACATCAGCTTCCAGGCGCAGGACCGCAGCTTGAAGGAGCAAACTCTTGCGCTGACGCAGAAGCCGGCTTCGAAAAAGAAAACGGGCAACACGCCCAAGACGCAGCCACCCGAAACGACCACGACGACGGTCGTCGAAGACGACTCCAAGACCGAGCCGATTCAGAAGCAGCCGCTGCCCGACGCGGCGAAAGTCAAAGAGGCCAAGCAGCAGCTCAAGGAAATTCTCAAAGACGAATTCGCCAAGACCGCTGCGGCGGACAAAGTCGCGCTGGCGAAGAAACTGATGACCATGGCTGCCGAGCCGAACAATGACGCGGTGACGAAATTTGCCGAGCTGCAGGACGCGGGCGAGCTGGCCGCGTCCGCCGGCGAGGTGCTCATCGCGATGAAAGCGGCGCGGAAGCAGGACAACGCCTTCGTGCTTGACGCGCCGGCGCTGAAGCTGTCGCTGCTGAAGACGATCTTCGACGCGAACAAAGGCAAGGATGTGGCCAAGGCGATCGCGGAGGCGATTCTGATTGTGATCGAGGAGGGCATCGAGGCCGATCAATATGCGTCGCTGCGGGCGCTGGCATCGCTGGCCGATTCTGCGGCAACGCGCGCGGCGATTCCGGAATTGACCGCGCAGACCAAGGACAAAGCGGCAGGCGTCGATGAAATCGTCAAAGAGTGGCCGGCCGCCAAAGCCGCGCTGGAGAAGCTTGCCACTGACCCGGCGAACCAGGCTTTGTGCGCGACCGTCGGCAAATTCAATGCGCTGATGAAGGGGGACATGACCAAGGGGCTGCCGCTGCTGGCCGTGGGCACCGACGCTGTGCTGAAGAAGCTCGCGGAGAGCGACTTCGCCAACCCGGCCGAATCCGCCGCGCAGACGCTGCTCGGCGACGTGTGGTTCGATCTCGCAGAGAAAGAGAAATCGAAGCGCGCGAAGCTGATCATGTATTGCCGCGCGGGGTTTTGGTACAACCGGGCGCTGGGCGGCGCGGCGGGTCTGGCGAAGGTTAAGCTCGACAAGCGGCTGGCGACCATCATGGCCATGCCGGGCGCGGCATTGAAAATGCCGACCGATCTTTCGGGCAAGTGGACGGTGTCCTGGAGCGAGCATCCCACTTATGGAAAACGCACGTGCGAGCTTCAGGCCGGCGGGAACATCGTCGTCGCCGCGACGGAAAATTTCGGCGCGTACCGGCCCGCTCAATGGCAGGTGCGGGGCAAGCAGGTGGTGATCAAATTCAAGAACGGCGAATCGTCGGCGTACAAGATCGTGGACGAAAACACATTCAAGCAGGAAGATGGCGGGGACGCGGTTTATTCGCGGAAAAAATAGAGACCTCACGCAAAGACGCAAAGTTTTCAAAGAAAGAACGCAAAGGAATTCCAGGAGACGATCATGGACGGCGAGACGATTATTCACGAGTGGTTTGAGAAAGTGTGGAACCAGGGCGATGAGGCGACCATTGACCGGCTGATGCCAGAGACAACAAAATTCCATGGCATGCCGGAAGTCGGCTCGATCACGGGGCCAGCGGAATTCAAGAAATTTTGGAATACGTACCGAGGGGCGTTTCCGGATTGCCGCATCGAAGTGCTGGAGACGATCCGGGAAGGCAACCGCATCGCGGCGCGCTGCCGGCTGAAGGGCGTACACGGCGGCGATCATCTGGGCATCAAAGCCACCAACAAGGGAGTGGATATTGAAGGCATGGTACTGGCGCACATCGAAGACGGGAAGTTCAAAGAGGGCTGGAACTTTTTTGATCTGCTGACGATGAACAAGCAGATGGGGTTGATGTAGCACAGAAACGCGGTAATAATCCTCCCTATGAAACGCATGCTGCACCACGCCCACACCGAATCGAATTCCCCACTCAAGCCCGCGTCGAAGCCGGTGAAGCTGAAGCGCCACAAGCCGCTCACAAAGCGGGAAATCAAAGCGGGACTCGAACTTTGCAGAATGATGGGCATTGATCCAGAAGCAATTCCGGAAGAACGGGTCAGAGAGATCTCAAAAATATGGAGGTAATGCGTCCTGCAGGCATCACACTCGATGCGGGCGCACTGCAAGCCTTTGAGGATGCTTTGCGAAGAAGCAACCACTCTATGAGCGACCACGTCGGCGTTTGGGCGCGAGATAAGACAATCGTATCAACTCCGTCGCTGGCTTGGGCGGAATATTGGCGCGGGCGCGGCCCCAACGTTCATTTCATTGCGCAGCTTCGAAAGCGCGTACGTGTCGAGCCGGTAATTCTAAAGACCGCCGAATCCGCTGCCGACGCGCTTCGATCCTTTCCTCCCACGACAAGCCGCAACAACGTCAAGCATTTGATCGACGCCATCGTCATGTCGCACGCCAATCAATTTGGCGACGCGGTTTACACTGCGGATACGGGTGATTTTGAGCCGCTCTGGGATCAATTCGGACAAGTCAAAGCGCTTGTCTCTGCAGTCACGGGACATGTCATTTGCCGCCGATGAATATACTGCATCATTGCCCCGGCAGGCTCTGCGCATAGCGCCGTCGCAGCAGCAGTTCACAAACCATTGCCACCGCGCCGAGCAGCAGCAGCGCAATCGCCACGTCTGCGCACACAAGCTTCCAATCACACGTCGGGATCCTGCGCGGCGGTGTTGGGATGAAATCCTGAAATTGAAATGCGGGTGAAGCCATGTTCACGGCCTGGACGGCAGGCTGTGGGGTGACCGGCTGAGCCGAGGGAAAATTGACATCCCGCTTCGGATGCAAAAGAAGTATTGGCCGCGGCGCGTCGGATAATATGTTCGCGACCAGCGGCCAGCCGTAGGCGCGGTATCGGACGTCGTCAGACCAACTCAATATGTTTGCGTGGGTTTTCTCCTCGCCGAGATTGAGCTTGATCAGTCCGCCGGCAGCGAAGCTGAGGATGATGGCGGTCATCAAATGAAAGCGGATGCGCGGACGAAACATGTTCGGTCAACCCTCCGTGCCGCGAGTCAATGTCTCGCGCCGCAATAAAGTCTCCGCGACGAAGGCAATTGCTGCGAGAATTGCGAGGCCGATTGCGACATTCGCGCTCATCAGTTTCCGATTCCAAAGTGTCAGGCGAAGACGATAGCGAATCGGAACGAATGGTTCGTCCAGAGTATCAAGCGCCCAAGAAGCTGGCGCGATAGTCGGCTCGTTGTTTGCAGCCAGCAAAAGTTGCCCGTCCCAATAATCAGGCATCACAATTCTATTCGCCACATAGGGCCAGCCGACATCGTCGTGTGAAATTTCAAAATGCGGGAAACTGAGTTCGCGACTTTCGCGGAGATTCAGCTTGATTACTGCCGCGGCGGAAAAGCTCAGCAGGATTGCGGTGAGCATGTGGATGCGGAACAAATCTCGTCTCAATTTCATGCTGAGCTCCCCGCGCGTTTGAACATCACGAATTCACACACTATTGCCAGCGACATCAGCATCACAATTCCCACCGCCAGATTGCTGAAGAAGTACCTCCATTGAATTCTGCGCATTGTTGTTTGGCGCTCGCCGTCGTAAATCGCAACCAGATAATCCGCATCATCTGAATCCTCAAGCGAAAGGACAAGACAGTCCCGAATTTCCGTTGTCGTGCTCGATGTCGTTCGAGCCAAATGTGAATTGCTGGGGATCCATCGCGCCACGTGAGAAACGTGGGACCATCGGAACGGTTGAATTTTGTATGCGGGTTGAGGATTCACCGCGAACGGCCATCCGTACGAACGAGAAGCGCTCGATACATTTCCCTTTGGCAGCGCACCCACATTCAACCAGATGATCCCTCCCGCCGCGAAATTCAGCAGCACAGCAGTCGAGAGGTGGATGCGGAACCAGCGGCACATGCCTTTGAGTGCCTCGCGCGGCGCCGAATCAGACATTCAATGACGCTGCTTCCGCAATTGCCATTCTGTAACGAGCGCAACCGCGCAGAGAATCGCCAGAGCGATGCCGATGTTCGCGCTCATCCTGCCCCAACTGATGGCAATGACCGGCGCCGAAGCACTCGGATAGAAATCCTGAAACAAATCGTTCTTTCGCGGAACGAAAGACGACAATTATTCAAACGCCAGCGTTTCGCGCACGACTTCTTCGATCGTCGTGATGCCGTCGAAGACTTTCAGGACGCCGGCTTCGCGGAGTGTGCGCATGCCGGAGGCCTGGGCTTCGTTGCGGATCACTTCGGTGCTCTTGGAATTCATGATCAGCTCGCGCATCTTCGTATCGATCTTCATGATCTCGAAGACGGCGTTGCGGCCGCGGTAGCCGGTGCGGTTGCAGTGGTCGCAGCGCTTGCCGTAGAAGAAACTCTTGCCTTCAACGTCTTCCGGGCGCAGGTTGATTTCCATCAGCGCTTCTTCAGTGGGGCGGTAAACGTCCTTGCATTTGGAGCAGATCACGCGCACGAGGCGCTGGGCGACGACGGCATAAAGCGTCGCGGAAACAAGAAATGGTTCAATGCCCATGTCCAGCAACCGCGTGATTGTCGAAGGGGCGTCGTTCGTGTGCAGGGTGCTGAAGACCAAGTGGCCGGTCAGCGATGCTTCGATGGCGATTTCAGCGGTTTCCAAATCGCGGATTTCGCCGACGAGAATCTTGTCCGGGTCCTGGCGCAGGATCGCGCGCAGACAGGCCGCGTAAGTCACGTCGATGTCGGGCTTCACCGGAACCTGGATGATGCCGTCGAGGTCGTATTCGACGGGGTCTTCGGTGGTGATGATTTTCACGTCGATGGTGTTCGCGGCGTTGAGCGCGGAATAAAGCGTGGTCGTTTTTCCGGAGCCGGTGGGGCCGGTGACGAGACAAATTCCGTTGGGCTGCTCGACAGTGTTCTTGAAGAACGCGAGCTCTTCTTCTCGCATGCCGAGACGCTCCAAGTCGAGCGAGACGACGCTTCTGTCGAGCACGCGCATACAAACCGATTCGCCGAAGTACGTCGGCAGCGTGGAGACGCGCAGGTCGATCGGGTTGCCGCCCACGCTCAGCTCAATGCGGTTGTCCTGCGGAATACGGCGCTCGGCGATGTCCATGTTGGACATGACCTTGATGCGGCTGCAGAGCGCCAGCGCCAGTCCGCGCGGAGGGGGCGGGATTTCAAGCAGCGTGCCGTCGATGCGGTAACGGATTTTGAATTCGTGCTCGAACGGCTCGAAGTGAACGTCGGAAGCCTGATCGCGAATCGCGGTAAGCAGCACGAGGTTCAGAAACTTCACGACCGGCGCGGCGTTCGCCATCTCTTCAATGTTCTTCGGATCGAGGCTGTTGGCGGTGTTCTCGATGACCTGCATGTCTTCGGCGGACATGCTGTTGAGCAGGTCTTTGATCGACTCGCGCTGGTTGCCGTAAAGCTGCTCGATGAACTGCACAATCTGGCCTTCGGCCGCGACGGCGCCGGCGATTTCGCAATTGAGCATGAAGCGCAGATCGTCCATCGCGTTGATGTTCTGAGGATCGGCCATGGCCACGGTAAGAACGTTGTCGACGAAAGCGATGGGAACGATGCGGTAGACCTGCGCCATCGAGACCGAGACCATCTTCACCGCTTCTTGATCGATTTCGACCTGTGTGAGATCGACGGGTTCCATGCCATACTGAGAGGCCAGGGCGTTGGTGAGATCCTCCGGGGTGATCAGGCCGTCTTCGATCAGAATCTGCCCGATCGCGCCGCCTTTGTGATGCTGAGCGTCGAGGGCCTTGTGAAGGCCGTCCTCGTCCAGCACGCCCATCTCGATCAGGATTTCCCCGACCGGGCGATGTGAATCGTCCGCTGCTGTCGCGCCTGCGTGCTTAGCCACCACTGCCTCCAAGGAATTCAATTCGAACCGAATCTCAGGAGTCAGGCGTCAGGGATAGGAGCGAGATCTTGACTCCTGACTCCGGATCGCCGACTCCCGACCACTATCTTCCCGCCGCGCCCGCCCGCTTGAGCTTCTCCGTGTACTCCCGCACTTTCTTTTCAAGCTGCTCGGGGTCCTGGCTGACGCGCATCATGTCGTTGTAGGTCAATTTCTGAGTCGCCCAGAGATTGAAGAGATAATCGTCGAGCAGGATCATGCCTTCTTTCGCGGCAGTCTGGATGTGCGAATTGATCTTGAACGTTTCACCTTTGCGGCAGAGCGCCTTGATCGGGTCGCTGGCCATCATGATTTCGAAAGCGGCGACACGCCCCTTGCCGTCGGCGGAAGGCAGCAGCAATTGCGAGATCACGGCAATGAGCGTGGTCGAAAGCTGCGTGCGGATTTGTTCCTGCTGATTGGTCGGGAAGGCGTCGACGATACGGTCGATGGTCTTCGCGGAACCGGTCGTGTGCAGCGTTGCGAACACGATGTGCCCGGTTTCGGCGGCGGTGATCGCGGTGGCGATCGTTTCGAGATCGCGCATTTCGCCGACGAGGATGATGTCGGGGTCCTGACGCAACGCCCGGCGAAGTGCTTCGGGGAAGCTCGGCACGTCCACGCCAACTTCGCGCTGGGTGACGACCGACTTTTTGTGCGGATGGTAATATTCGATAGGGTCTTCGACCGTGATGATGTGATCGGCGCGTTCCTGGTTGATGAAGTCGATCATGGTCGCGAGCGTGGTGGTTTTGCCCGAACCGGTAGGACCGACAACGAGCACCAGTCCGCGGGGGCGCATGCAGACTTCCTTGATCACCGGCGGCAGGCCGATCTGCTCAAACGTCATCAGCCTGTTCGGGATCAAGCGCATGACCATCCCGACATTGTTCTTTTCCTTGAAAATCGAGACGCGGAAACGGGCCTTGTCGCCGTAGGCGAAGCCGTAATCCGAGCCGCCTTTTTCGCCGAGCTCGGCCTGATTGCGCTCGCCGGTGATCGACTTCATCAGGCTGACCGTGTCGTCGGGCGTCAGCAGGGTCGTACCGAGATTGCGCAGTTCGCCGCGTACGCGGATACATGGGGGACGGTTAACGCGAACGTGCAAGTCCGAGCCGTTGTACTTGATCAGTGCATCCAGAAGTTTGTCCATCTGGAAACGTCCGCCGATTGGCGCACCGTTTCCCTGCTCCTGCCCATCGCCCTCGTTATTTTCTTCGCTCATTGTTTCCTTGAACCTTTGCTTGCCTTAAACCCGAGCTGTTCGCGGAAAGTATCCGTGTTGTCTTTGCCGCTGAGCAGCTCCTCTTTAATTTCCTGAAGTCTGCAGCATCCACCCCTGGGCACCTGCTCGCGGGCCTTCCGTATCGTTTCATGGAAGCGCGGATCAAGCAGCCGGCCAAAGGTGTCCCGCAATTATGCGTACTGCTTCGCCTCCGCCATCACTTCATCCAACACCGTTATCCCATCAAGAACCTTGCGCAAGCCATCGTCCAACAGCGTATGCATACCATCTCGCCGAGCTTGGTCGCGCAGGGAGTCAGTCGTGCCTTTTTGGAAGCACATTTCGCGCAGGCGGCTGCTCATCACCATAATTTCGTAGATGCCTTTGCGGCCTTTGAACCCGATGTTGCGGCAGGTGTTGCAGCCCTCGCCATGATAGGTGATTTTGCCGGCGAATTGTTCTTCCCGCAATCCCACCGATTTCAACCGCGCCACGTCCAGCTGCTCGTCGGGTGTCTTGCAATCGGGGCAGATCGTGCGGACCAGACGCTGCGCCTGCACGGCCTGCACGGAGCTTGCCACAAGGAACGGCGCAATGCCCATGTCGATCAGGCGGGTTAGCGCTGATGGCGCGTCGTTGGTATGAAGGGTCGCGAAGACCAAATGCCCCGTCAGCGCGGCTTCGATGGCGATGTGTGCGGTTTCTTCGTCGCGGATTTCGCCGATCAGAATGATGTTCGGCGCCTGCCGCAGCATGGCGCGAAGCGCGCGCTGAAAAGTCATTCCCGCCGCGACATTCACCTGGCACTGGTTGATGCCGGAGAGCGTATATTCGACGGGGTTCTCGACGGTGATAATTTTGCGGTCGGGCTTGTTGAGCTCGTTGAGCGCCGAGTAAAGCGTGGTGGTCTTGCCCGATCCCGTCGGACCGGTGATCAGGATCACACCGTTGGGCTTCTTGATCAACCCGCGGAAGATTTTCATGTCGTCCGCGTGGAAGCCGAGCTGATCGAGACCGAAGCTGATCGATGCCTTGTCGAGGATTCGCATCACCACTGATTCGCCGTGCGACGCCGGCAGGGTGGATACGCGCAAGTCGAGGCTGCGGCCGAGGCATTTGAGCGGAATCTTGCCGTCCTGCGGGCGGCGCTTCTCGGCCATGTCGAGCATGGCCATGATCTTGATGCGCGCGATGACGGCACCCTGAAGGTGCTTGGGCGGCGTGTCCATCTCGTAACAATTGCCGTCGATGCGATAGCGCACGCGCAGCCGGTCAATCATGGGCTCGACGTGGATATCGCTGGCCCGGCTCTTCACAGCTTCGGTGATGATGAGCTGCACGAGCTTGATCACGGGCGCATCGTCGGCATTCTCTTCATTTTCGGCTTTGTTCTTAATGCCTTCGATGTCGACGATGCCCAAGTCACTGTCATCGAATGAGCGCAGGCGGTCCTTCAGGCTGTCGACTTGCGCATAGTACTTACCAATGGCCGCGTCGATGGCCTCGCGTGTGGCAAGGACAGGTTGAACCTGGCAATTGATCACAAAGCGAATGCTGTCAAGCGCCTGCAAATCAAGCGGATCCGAGATGGCGATGGTCAGCACGCCTTCGTACATGTCCACGGGCATGACATGGTGTTCGGCGCATTGCTCCTGCGGCACCATGTCGACAATGGAACGGTCGATCTCCAAGCCTTCGAGATCGACAATCTCCATGCCGAACTGCTCGGCCAGCGCGCCGGTGACGTCGGCGGCTGTGCACAGGCCTTCGGAGACGAAAATCTCGCCGATCTTCGCCTTTTCTCCGTTGATTTGTTTTTCGAGGGCGGCGTCAATGTTGTCCTGGGTCACACAACCCATGTCCATCAAGATTTCGCCCAAACAGCGCCGTGCGTCGGACATGCCGGATCGCCTCCACTTCTTAAAGTGCCGGGGGGGAAAGCTTAAAACGCTTTGCGCGTAAGGAAAGGATGAAAACGGAATTTTACTGCATATTGTCAATACGCCATTTCATTAACAATTAACATGCTAGTCAGGCTGCAAGTCACTTGCGGCTTGATCCAGTATGACAGGTTTCCTGACCCGCCCACTTGGGGTTTGTCGAGCGTGGACGGGTGGTAACCCATCCTACCAGCGGTTGCGCCTGGATTCGAAGTGCTTCGCGATGCCGGCGAGATCCAGGCAATTGAGCACACGTTCGGCCGGCACGCCGCCTTTGCGGGCGACTTTCACACCCCATTTCTGCAAATCGAGACTGGCGGTATCGTGCGCATCGGGATTGATCGCCAGCATGCAACCAAGCTCGAGCGCGCGCTGATGCAAGCGCCAGTCGAGATCTAGACGGTGGGGATCGGCGTTGATCTCCACGGCCACACCGTTCGCCGCGCAAGCTTTCAGAACGGCATCCAGATCTATTTCAAATGGCTGGCGCTGAAGCAGGAGGCGGCCGGTCGGGTGGCCAAGAATGGTCGTGAACGGATTCTCGACAGCGCGAATGACACGCGCGGTCTGCTCGGCTTTGCTCAGCGTGAACAGGCTGTGAACGCTGGCGACGATGAAATCGAACGCGGCGAGCTGCTCGGGGGGATAGTCGAGCGAGCCGTCTTTGAGAATGTCCGACTCGACGCCCTTGAAGATGCGGAAGTTCTTGCCCTCAAAGGCGGCGTTCAGCGAGTTGGCCAGCGTGTGCTGCGCTTGAACCTTTTCGAATTTCATGCCACCAGCGTATGCGGCGCTTTGCGAATGGTCGCAAACGCCGAAGTATTGTGCGCCACACTTGCGAGCGGCGTTCGCCATCTCTTCGAGCGTGTTCGAGCCATCGGAGAAATCGGTATGGCAATGCAGGATGCCGCGAAGATCGGAGAGCTCGACGAGGCGTGGAAGTTTATTGTGTGCGGCCAGTTCGAGCTCGCCGCGGCCCTCGCGCAGTTCGGGCTCAATATAAGGGAGGTCAAGCGCGTTGTAGATCGCTTCCTCCGTGGGGCAGGGCAATTCGTCACCGCCGCGCTGCAGTCCGGTCGCGCTGAGCGAAAAGCCCTTGAGCTTGGCAAGCGTGCTGAGCGCGGCGAGGTGCGCATCGCTGCCCGTGGCGAAAAGCAGCGCGGCGCCAAAGCGCTCGGTGGGCGCATCGAAGATGCGGATGGATTCAGTCGACTCCAGCCCTTCAGGCTGGACATCCTCGAAGCGTGCGGCGAGCATGATCGGACCGCAAGTCTCACAACACCGGCGAACGACCCCGCCGACCTGAACTTCCTTTAAGGAGGGAAAGCGGTCCTGCAGCGCCTGCCGCGCGGCCATCGCGCGCTGGTACCCCTGATCCATCCGGCAGAGTCCGGACGATTCGCGGATCAGCGCGATGCCTTCGATGATCTTGGTCTGAAGCTTTACACCGAAGCCTTTGACATCGGCCAGCTTTCCGGCGCGGCATGCCTCTTCCAAGGTATCGAGCGCGCTGATTTGCAACTCGGTGTAAAGCGTGATCGCCTTCTTCGGGCCGACTCCCGGAATTTTGACCAATTCCAGCACTCCCGCTGGGACCTTTTCGCGCAGGTAGTCGAGCGTCGGGTGGGTGCCAGTGCGGTGCAGCTTCAGGACTTTCTCAGCGATCGCCTCGCCCACCCCGGGCACGCTTTTGAGCTTCCCAGTTGAGACAAGTTGTTCAAGCGTGACACTTTGAGCGAGCAGATTGTCCGCGGCCACGTAGTACGCGCGGACCTTGAAGGGCGATTCGTTATCGAATTCCAGACGCGTGCCGATTTCGCGCAGCAACTCGGCCACGCGCGCGGCATCCAATGGAAGTGAGACGGTCAAGTCTGCCATTTACGCCGATTTTGCTCGCCGATTCCGCTCGCGCAAACCGATTTTGCCGGAATTCGCTCCAGTATTTTTGAAAAAAATGCCGATTCCCAAACGTCAGACGCCATCGGACATTGCCGGACGATTGGCGATAAAGTTGCTCATGATTAAGTGGAAGGAGCAAACAGATTTGGATCGGATTTGTTAAGCTTTCATTTTCAAGCAGTTGTGTAAAAATGAATGAAAGGCAATCTTAACCCGTCTTGTCAATTAGAGTTACTCTGCCGCAATTTGTCGCGACGGTGGAGACGGAAGCAACAAAAGGTGCAGATGAAGCGGACGTGAATTTTCAATTTGACTGCCGGGAGTAACCCGGGCAGAATGGCTCTTCACTCATCTGAATTGAGAATTTTCGCTTCAGCAGTTCGGAGGCTGTATGTCAATGCCTGTGCGTAGCACCGATTTGAGCTCTGGCGTCGCCGCCAGCTCGGAGACGGTATCGCTCACGCCGGCGTCGACCAACAACAGCCGCGAGAGCGCCCTTTTCCGCGAAGCCCAGCAGGAACTCGACCGCTTCAAATGGTGCGCCTCGGAGCGTGCCGGCCGGGACCTTGGAACGGCGGCCGTCAAGCAATGGAAATGCAATCATTGGTGGCGCTGGTGTCGTGAACGGCTGGTTGAACATCTGTCGGGAACAAAGTACTGGAGCGAGCTGGACCAAAAAGACTACGGACTTCTCAATCGCGATTTTCATCCCAACCGCGACCTTGCCAAAATCATCGTAGCAAAAATTATCGCCGGGGGCGAAAACCTCGACATTATTTTCTGGGCCCAGGACACCCACCAGAACATGACCGACGTCCTAGAAATCCTGCATCTCCTCGACATCAATTCCCGCCGCGTCACCTTCTGGCAAGAAAACATTTAAAACGCCCGCTCCAAGATACCTCACGCAAAGCCGCTAAGTTTTACAAGAAAGTTCGCGGAAAACACGAGACGCTATGTCACGCGGTGACGTCATGCCCAACCTTTTGAATTCTTGGCGTTCTTTCTGTAAAAGATTTTGGGGCTTTGCGTGAGGCCTTTAATTTCGCTTCCGCTTAAACACCGACCACAACTCCTCATACTCCCGCGACATCAGCGCGCTCGCCGCCACCGAATAAGCCATCACGCCGACAATCACCGGCGCCAGTCCGCGTTGTGCGATCTGGATCGCTGTCTTGCCCTCCGGCGGAAGACTTTCGCGCGTTGCCCATACGACGATGCCCATGATCGCGGCGGCGGCCAGCGACGTGAAGATTGCCTGCTGAACGTTCAGGCTCTCCGGCCGCTTGTCTTCAGGAATGGGCTCGTTCGAGGGCAGCTTGAGCGATTCGTGGAGCTGCTTCCATTTCTTCTCGAAGTACAGGTAATTGATCCAGATCATTGGCGCCAGGAACGCAATCACTCCTTTGGCTAGCGCGAACAGCGATTCCTCGTCGCTGCTCTTGGGAATGCTGTAGCGATACACCCCCAGGCCGAAAAGCGCCGAGGCGATCGTGACGCCGAAGATTCGCAGCGTGAACTCGGGCGTGAAGACAACATGCTCGCGGCCAAGATGCTTCCGGATGGCGCGGCCGAGCGTCCAGGTCTGGAATGCAGCACTGATCGTTCCAGCGAGAATGATTCCGCTTTCGCGCAAATTGGCGAGCGCGAGGACAATGTTGTAGAAATCGTTTTTGAACCCGATCATCACGTCGTCGAACGAACGGCTTTGGCCCGGCGGGACAATCGGCGGACCTTCGACAGACCACGAGCTGATGGCCGGCAGAATTGCGCCCGCGATAACCGGTGCGGCGAAGACAAAGAACAGGTTCAGCCCGAAATTCAAAGCCACCGCCTGCAGCGTCGTGCGCGCAGGCGATTTGAAATCCTTCATCGCGTAGAGCGCGCGCGTCTGGATCGCGTTGATGCTGTAAAACGGAAGCCCCATGCAGGAATAGAACGCGACGCTGGCCGTGCGGTGCACCGGCTCGGCATCGTTGACCAGGAATTTCCCCGAGCCGTACAGCATCCGCACGAGGTCCTCACAAAGCAGCATCGCGCCAATGCAGAAGGGCAGCGCGAGGAAAATCGTGTAGCGCAGCGCGGTGTTGTACGTGCGCTCAAAGCCCGGCTTGTCGTTCTGCGCCCACTGCCGCGACAACATCGGCAGCGCCGCCGTGCCGATCGCCAGCGCCATCACCGCGAAGGCGAACTGATAGACGCTGGTGCCCATGTTCATGTACGTCACCGGCCCATCGCCGGCGATAAAGAACTGTGCGATCAGGTTGTCGAGCATGGTGTTGATTTGCAGCAGCGCGACGGTCAGCACCAGCGGTTTGAAATTCTCGACGATTTCGCGGTAGCCCGGGTCCGTTTTGTCCCATGAGGATTTGAAACGGAATCCCGCCGCTAACGCCGCGGGAATTTGAATCAGGAACTGCAGCGCGCCGCCCGCCAGCGCGGCAATCGCGACGACCCAAATCTGCTGTTCCGGTAGCGTCCCGAATGTGTTCAGCGCAAAAAAACACGCGAGGATGATCGCCAGGTTCCACAGCACCGGCGCAAACGCCGGCACCCAGAACTTGCCCAGCGAATTGAGCACCGCCATCAGCACTGCCGCGAGATTGATCAGCACGCAATACGGCAGCAGCGCCTCGAACAATTTGAATTTGAGGACCTGGTCCGGAGTGAGCTTGCTCCCCAGTCCAACCCTGATCCCCAACGACACGGCAATAGCCGCAATGCAGCCAATGCTCAGCCAGTACGCCAGGCGCACGAGCAACACCGAGGCTGTCTTATTCGCGGCTTCATGCTCTTTCTTTGCATGTTGCGATGCGAACACCGGAATGAAAATCGTCGTCAGCAGTCCTTCGCCAAAAATGCGCCGCGTCAGATTCGGAAAAATGAACGCAAGGTTGAACGCATCCGCCGCCGCCGAATTGCCGAAATAATGCCCCATCACACGAAAGCGGATCAGTCCCATGATGCGGCTCAGGAAAGTGAAAATCCCTGTGACGAGCGCCGACGAAAGAAGCCCATGCGGCGTCTCGCTGGGCTGCGGCAGCGCCGCTTCCAACGACGCATCCTCCGCGCCGGCATCCTCGGGCGTCATCTCCGCCTCTTTGGGTTTTTCGATTTTCATGGAGGAAGAGTTTTACAGCAGAAATCCGAATCGACAAATGTGGTCTCACGCAAAGGTCGCAAAGAGCCAAGGCCGCAAAGAAAGAATATAGGAATTCTTTGCGGCCTTTGCTCTTGGCGTACTTTGCGTGAAAAAAATCTTGCGCTCAGCTCAGCCCTGCGCGTTCGTCTTCACCGTCGCATCGTCCGCCACATTCACCCACACATGCACATGCGGCGTGCCACGGAAGTACCAGACGAAGCTGGGGCCTTCCAGGCGCCAGTTGTCCCAGACTTTGTCGCTGCCGAGGTCGTCGTCTGTGTAGAAGGCGAGCGCGCACTTGTCGAGGCCGCCCTGCTTCTTCAGGCACTCCGTGACTTCATCGCGGTTGCTCTGGCGGTACGGCTCGAGCAGTTTCTGCAGCGTCTTCTGCACGACTCCCTTCTGGTCCGCAGTCATCTCGACGATCGGAATTCCCGCATAGGGGAAATCATGGAAACCGACCGCGGCTTCTTCGGGCTGCTTGGAGACTTCCGCCTTAGCGCGCTGCTTGCCGTCAAGCATCTCGTAGACCTTGTTCGCTTGCAGCGCCTGTTCCCAATACACATTGCCAGGGTGGCCTTCCTTTTCATTGAAGCCGCTCGCCGCATGGCCGTAGAAAATCGGGCCGCCGAATGCGACATGCTCGTTCGAGTGACCATCGCAGCGCATGGTCATATGCCGGCCGGTCATGACGAATTCAAATTTGCCCGAGCCGGGCTTTCCGAAGATCGCGAAGTTCTGCTGGTTGCCAAAACCTTTTGCGTCGTCTTCAAGCTGCTTGTCAATCTTCGGCCGCCAATCGGGGACGATAATGCCTTCGAAAATGTCGCGCACCAGGGCCCGCTGCGCCTTCGTGTAGAAATCGCTGTTGATCACCGGCTTTGTGATGTGCCAGTTGTTGGACACGCGCGTACGCAACAGGCCGCGTTCCGGGTCCATGAAATCCCAATCGAAGCACACCTCTTTTTTCTGCGCTTCGGTAAGCGAATCGTAGAGCGCTTTCACTGCCGTTTCAGGCGTCTTCGCAGGCTCATCCGCGCGCGCGATCAACCCCGCGCCACCGCCCGCCAACGCGACGCTCGCGGCCAGCGACGTCTTCAGGAAGCGCCGCCGCTCCGGATTCAGGCTCTCATTTTCACAATCGGGGCACGATTTGCGCGGAGGGTTCATGGGAGGTTCTCCAGAAAAAGATGTTTTCGCCTGACCGCAATACACCGGCGCTGTTTCTCAGTCTTGAAATAAAACATACCACATTGGTTACAATTAAGAAACACTGCGCCATCTTTGGAGTCAAAGAAACTCATCTCGAGAGGCCGCCATGCGCTTCGTTCTATTTATCTTGATCACGGCTTTACTGTGCGCCCGAATTGTGCGCGCCGAGGACGCCGCCTCCTGTCACGAGAAAGGCATCGAAGCGCTCAAGGCGTCACAGGACGATCCCGCCAAAATTGTCGCCGCGGCTCACGCCTTCTCCCGCGCTTCTCAACTTTACCAGGCGGCTTTGAACGATGAGGCCGCGGTGGAAATGAACTCCTACCTTTATTGGTGCAAGAAGAAGATGACTCTCGTCGAAATTGAGGAGTTCAAGAAAATCGCCGATGCGGATGCCGCCAAGATTATCGAGCAAGTCGAACAGCCCATCGCCGAAACGGAAGCCCAGGCATGGATGACCCGCGTCGAGAAATTCGCGGCCAAACATCCGTCCGAGCACTACCTCATCGCCGTGCGTTATTTCGAAATTGCCGGCCGCTTCAAAGGCACGCAGCTCAGCTTGGACGCCACCGACCGAAGTCTCAGAGAGCTCCAATTAATTCAAGCCCGCCCGAAGACCGCCTCCGCCTTCACAGGCGGACCAGCCGCTCCGGCCGCGGACGGCTCGCCGCGCCTTCCCGTCCCGACCGCAGACGAGCGCAAGAGAGCGGAAGCAACTATCCATGACGCCTACAAAGACGACTACGCCAAGCGCGCTCCCGCCGACCGCATCGCCCTGGTCCAGATGCTTCTGCGGCAGGGCGAGAAGCCTGACGACGACAAAGCGATTCAATACACACTCTCACAGGAGGCGTTGACCATCGCCACGCAACTTGGCCAGCTTTCCGCAGCGCTGAGCGCCATCGATCAGCTTTGCAAAACTTTCAGCGTCGATGCGATTCAATTGAAGACCGAAGCGCTCGGCAAGCTCGGCCTTGTGGTCAAATCGCCCGAAGACCTTGGCATGCTCACCCGCGCGTATGTGGAGCTGATCACGCAATGCATCGCTCAGGAAAAATACGATCCCGTCGCCAAGATTGCAGTCGCCGCCACTGATGCCGCGCGGCGAGCGCAGGACACCAAATCCGCCGCCGCCATTCAAGCGCTCGCCAAGGAGGCGCGCGATGTCGCGGCCGAATTCCAGAAATTCAGTGCCGCGCAAAACACGCTCGCCACCAAGCCCGCCGATCCCGCCGCAAACACCAACGCGGGCCGCTACCTGTGCTATGTGAAAAATCAATGGGACAAAGGCCTGCCGATGCTGCAGAAGGGCTCCGACGCCGCCTTGAAAATGCAGGCCGAAAAGGAAGCCGCAAACCCTTCCGAATTCAAAGACCTCATGTCCATCGCCGAGGTCTGGTTCGAGCTTGGCGCCAAAGCCGACAACAAAGCCGTGCAGCAAAATGTCAAGAATCACGCCGCGCAGTGGTACGAAAAAGCCCTCGCCGTCGCGCCGAATTTGATGAAAGCCAAAATCGAAAAGCGCCTCGACGATATTCTGCTCGGTTCACTGAAAAACCCGCCCAAGCCGGTCTCCGAATCCGAACGCGCCGCGGCCGCGCGCGAACGCAAGGAACAGCTCGCGAAGCTCGAAAGCGAGACGAGTAAAACGAAATCAGGTTATGCCAGATTAAAGGCCGCGAATGCCGCCGTGAAGCTCGGTGAATTCCGCAGCGCGCTTGTCGAATTCGACCAGGCCGCCGCCGACCTCGGCGATCACGACTACGGGAACCCCGCCGGCCAGGCGATGATCGCCAAAGGCAAGCTCCTCGGGACGCTCGAACGCTGGCCCGAAGCCGAAGCGACGCTCGCAAAATGCTGGCAGCGTTACCGCGGCCAATACAGCGCGAATGCCTGCGCCGCCGCCGAAGTGATGATCGACCACCACATGAGCGCCGACGACGCCGACAAAGCCATGCCTTTCCGCGAGATCATCATCAAATACGGCGGCCTGAACGGCGATCCCGCCGCCGTACAATGCAACTGGCTCGCAGATTATTATCTCAAGAAGGGCGACAAGGCGCGCGCCATCTCTTACTTGACGATGATCGTCGATAAATTCTACGGCTTGAATGGCATCGCAAAAAAAGCGGCTGAAGCGAAGCTGGAGAAGCTCAAAGGGCAATAATTGACCGCGTGGGTTTCGCCTATACAATTTGGCCATGGATACCATCACGTTCATTCTCGAACCTCAGGCTGATGGCACACTGCACGTGCCGGTTCCAGAGGAATTGCGTCACGCAAAGTTCAAAGTTGTGGCCACGCCGGAAGTACAGTCGATGGCTGCGGGTGCAGAAGAGGCCGAACGTCAGCGCGTCAAGGAACTGCTGGAAGCGTTCGAAGAACTGCGTACCTTGAATCCATTTAGAGATATCGAGGATGTCGTAGCCTGGCAGCGAGAAGTGCGCAAGGACCGCGACTTGCCCTGGGATGATGCGAGGGGGGATAGCGATGAATCGACTCCTCGACAGTAACATCGTCATATACTATTCCAAAGCCAAGTTCGCTTTCCTGACACCCTTCTTCACTTCTTCGCAAACATACGTTTCTGCCATCAGCATTCCGGAAGTCTTTGGATTTGCGAATCTGACGCCACACGAAGAAAAAGCGCTACATCAAGTCTTTCGAAAGCTGCACACGCATGAAGTGACGCAATCAGTGTTGTACAAAGCTGCTCAGTTGCGACGAAACAAAAAGATAATCGTGATCGACGCCATCATCGCCGCCACCGCCCTCGAGCATGGCTGCGAACTTGTCACGCGCAACGAGAATGACTTCAAAGGCATCGCCGGTTTGAGTATATTCAACCCATTCAAGCAACCCTAGAGTCTCAAACCATGAAATCCGAATCCACTGAGCTCCTGCGCGCGCTTCCCGCCGTGCAGGTGCTGCTCGACGATCCATCGCTGCGCGATCTGGATGCGCGCTTCGGCCGCGAAGCCGTGCTCTCCGCCGCGCGTGAAACGCTGGCGCAAGTCCGCGAAGAAATCCTCTCCGGTCAATTCGATGGCAAAGACCCGCGCTCGGAAACGCTTGCGCGCACGCGGGCGCGCATCGAGAAGAAATGCGCATCGGGCGTGCGCCGGGTGATCAATGGCACCGGCGTGATCCTGCACACCGGGCTGGGTCGCGCTGTCCTGCCGCCGGCAGCGATCCAGGAGATTGCCGATGAGCTGCGCGCCTACGCGGCCGTGGAAGTCGACGTCGAATCGGGCAAGCGCGGGCATCGTGATGAGACCGTGCGCGAACTGCTGATGACACTGCTGGGCTGCGCGCACGCGACCGTCGTGAACAACAACGCCGCAGCCACGATGCTCGCGCTGGCCGCCGTCGCGCGTGGAAAGGAAGTGATCGTCAGCCGCGGGCAGTTGGTCGAAATCGGCGGCTCGTTCCGCGTGCCCGATGTGATGCGCGAGAGCGGCTGCAAGCTGATTGAAGTTGGCACGACCAACCGCACCTACGTTCGCGACTACGAAGCCGCGATCACGCCGGACACCGCCGCGCTGCTGGCCGTTCACACGAGCAATTTTAGATTGATCGGTTTTACTGAGGAACCGTCCATCGCCGACCTCGCCGCGCTCGCGCATAAACACAATCTTCCGCTGCTGCACGACATTGGCTCCGGAGCGCTGCTGCCGGAACTCGCGCTCGAGCTCAAAGAGGAGCCGGTCGTGAGGCGTTCCCTCGACGATGGCGCGGACCTTGTGCTGTTCTCAGCCGACAAAATTCTCGGTGGACCGCAGGGCGGAATTGCGGTGGGCTCGCGCGAGCTTGTTGATAAAATGCGCCGCCATCCGTTGTATCGCGCCTTCCGCATCGACAAGCTGACGCTGCGCGCACTGGAAACGACCCTGCGTCTCTATCTCGATCCAGTCAAGCGCCTCAGCGAAATCCCCACCCTGCGCATGCTGCGCCGCACCCTTGCCGAAATCGGCGACGCCGCGGCCGGCCTCGCCACGCGCCTTGCACGCGCGCTGCCCGGCCTCACTGCGCTTTGTGTCGAAGATTCTTCGCGCTTGGGGTCAGGAAGCCTGCCGGAACAAAACATCCCGACGCGGGTGGTCGCGCTCACACATGCGACTCTCAGCGCCGAAGAACTGGGCACGAAACTGCGCGCCAACAAACCGCCCATCTTCACCCGAATCCAGGACGGCCGCGTGCTGATCGACCCGCGCACGCTGCAGCAGGGCGATGCGGAAGAGATTGAAAAAGCGGTGGGTGGGGTAAAATAATACCGACTTATGAAGGGCGAGGATAATATGGGCGCGGTTAAAAAAATACTTCAGGACGATGTCGCAAACCTCCCTGACGGCGTCACATTTGAAGAGGCCGTTGAGCGATTGCGTTTTATGCATCAATGGCGAAAAGCTGAAGCCGACATTGCCGCAGGAAGATTGATTCCGCACGAACAAGCGCTCAAGGAGATCGAATCGTGGCCCGCGAAATTGTCTGGAGCAGACAAGCGCTCGAAGACTACGAAGGCATCTACAGCCAGATCCACGAGCGTGGTGCGATCTACTCCCAGAGGCTGCAAAAGAGATTGATGAAAAAACTTGCCGGACTCATTCAATTTCCATTTTCCGGAAGGCGTGTCCCAGAGCTCAATGTCAACAACATTCGTCAATTCAGCATGTACCGATTTCGAGTCATCTACGTGGTTCAGGAGAAAAATATCGTTCTCGGAATGTTTTTTCATGGATCACGGAAAATGACCGCCGCGGTGAAGCGACAAATCAGGAGCTTGCGCATTCCCCGTTTTAGAAAGCATTTCATCAAGATGCCGACGCCATAACAGCACGTCCAATTCCTGCTCAAAGGCACGCACGTTCGTGAATTGTTGAGAAACCATGTCCCTGTTTAAAAAAACCAAACTGACTGAATTCGCCTCGTGCGCGGGGTGAGCGGGCAAGCTTCCTTCCAAGGAACTCGCGCAGGTTCTGCGCGCTCTGCCTGCCACCCACGATCCGCGCCTGCTTGTCGGACACGACACGTTCGACGACGCCGGGATTTTTGTCATTTCTAAAGACCTCGCGCTCGTCCAAACCATTGATTTCTTCCCGCCAGTCGTCGACGACCCATTCATGTACGGGCAAGTCGCCGCGGCCAATTCGCTCAGCGATGTGTATGCGATGGGCGGTGAGCCGATCACGGCGCTCAGCCTCGTCTGCTTTCCGAGCGCCGATCTGGATCTTTCGATTCTGGGAGAGATTTTGCGCGGCGGCGCGGCGAAATGCGCGGAGGCCGGCTGCGTCATCGCCGGCGGACATTCGGTGCGCGATCCTGAAATCAAATTCGGCTATTCGGTCACCGGAACCGTGCATCCGGACCGTGTGACTTCGAACGCCGGGGCAAAACCGGGCGACCGCCTGATTCTCACCAAGGCCCTCGGCATTGGCCCGATCACGACTGCGTACCGCAAGCGTGCCATCTCCGACGAGCTGATGAACAATGCACTCGCGCAAATGGCCACGCTCAACAAGGCCGCGGCCGAAGCGATGCGCGCGGTCGGGATCGGTCAGGCGGTACATGCCGCGACCGATGTCACCGGCTTCGGGCTGCTCGGGCACGCACGGAACATCGCCGCGGCCAGTCACGCGAAGCTCGTTTTCCGCTCGGCGGCGATTCCAATCGTGGACGGCGCGCGCGATTTCGCGGCGAAGAAAATGGTTTCAGGCGCGTACAAGCAGAACCAGGCGCTGCTCGAAGGGCTCGTCGAGCTGCCCGCGAATTTCGATCCGGTGCTGCATTGCATCGTGTACGATTCGGAGACGTCGGGCGGCCTGCTGATCGCCGTTGCGCCCGAGCACGGCGACGCGCTGTTGAACGAATTGAAATCGCGCGGCGTCAAGGGCTCCGTTGAGGTCGGCTTTGTCGAAGCGCAGACCGGGCCGGCGCTGCTCAAAATCGTCTGATTCAAATTCGAGAGGGGAACATGAACATCATCGACCGCGAAGATCTGCTGGCGCGCTTCCTGTCTTACGTCCAGATCGACACGCAAAGCGACATCCATTCGACGACGACGCCCAGCACGCCGGGACAATGGGACCTGATTCGAAAGCTCGAAGGCGAATTGAAGACGCTCGGTGTTGCCGACGTGCGTGTCACAGAGTTCGGTTTCGTGCTCGCGACCATTCCGGCCACATCGAAGAAAACAAATGTTCCGCGGCTAGCCTTTCTCGCGCACGTGGACACCGCCGACGCATGTTCAGGCAAAGCGAAGCCGATCGTGCACCGCAACTACGACGGCAAACCGATCGTGCTGCCGGTAAATCCGGAGATGGTGATCAACGAGAAGATCGCGCCGCATCTCAAAGACAAAATCGGCGAAGACATCGTCACCGCGTCGGGTGACACGCTTCTGGGCGCGGACGACAAATCGGGCGTCGCGATTGTCATGGCCGCCGTGAAGTCGCTGTTGGCTCATCCGGAAATTCCGCATGGGCCGATCCGCATCTGCTTCAACCCCGACGAAGAAATCGGGAAGGGCACGGAGAAACTGTCGCTCGACGAATTAGGCGCGGACGTGGCCTACACGCTCGATTCGGAAATTCCCGGGGAGGTCGATTACGAGTCGTTCAGCGCTGAGCGTGCGGTCGTGGACATCCGCGGCGTCGCGGCACACCCGGGTTGGGCGAAGGGCGTCATGGTCAACGCCTCGCGCCTGGCCGCCGATTTCCTCTCGCGGCTGCCGATTGAAATCGGTCCGGAGAATTCGAGCGGGCGCGAAGGCTACATCCATCCCAACGAAGTCCGCGGCAGTTCTGAGCATGTGCAGATCGGAATGCTCCTGCGCGACTTCGAGCGCGAAGGCCTTGCCGCCAAGCGCAAGTTCGTCCAAGACGCCGCGGCAGCCGTCGCCGCAAAAGAGCCGCGCGCGAAAGTCGAAGTGAAAATCGAGAAGCAGTACATGAACATGCGCTACTGGCTCGAACACGACATGCGCCCGGTCGAGTACGCCTTCGAAGCCATTCGCCGCATCGGCCTGCGCCCATTCTCGGACGCGATCCGCGGCGGCACGGACGGCTCGCGCCTCACCGAGCGCGGCCTGCCCACGCCGAACATTTTCACCGGCTTCCACAACGTCCACAGCGAGCTGGAATGGGTGAGCGTGCAGGACATGTGCAAAGCGGCGGAGGCGGTGGTGGAAGTGACGCGGGTGTGGGAAGAAAAGGCATAGTTCAAAGTTCAAGGTTCAAGGTTCAAGGTTTAAAAGCGGCGAATATCAACAACCTTGAACTTTGAACTTTGAACCTATTTTTTCATCGCTTCATGACAGATCGTCAGCGTGCGAATCGCAAATGCGGTCACCATCACGCGGTCGTTTTCCATCCAGCGCGAGGATTGTTTGTTCTGCCATGAGCCGTCGGCATCCTGCAGGGAAATCAGGCGCTCGCTGAGCTCCTTCGGCCAATCGTGCTTCTCGCCATTGTCGGTGGTGATCACGCGTTCGCCATAGGCGTCGAGCGCTTTCGCCATGGTCTGGTAGTAATAGTACAATCCATCGGCGCCGATGTTTTTGTTTTCGTCGAACGTGTAATTGCTCTTCACCCATTTATAGGCGGACGCGACGCGCGCGTCGTCTTTGGGCACGGCCATGTACATAAAACTCTTAAGGCCCGCGTAGCTCATGAGGCCGTAACTTTGCAGAATGCGCTTGCCGTCTTTCATCACGTCTTTGGGTTTGCTCTCGCCGGGGCGATAGAAAAAACCGCCGTCGTTGCCGGGTGCGGTGCCTTCGGCGGGGAGGTCGTTCGAGCCTTCGGTGTTCTGCAAACGCGAAAAAAACTTCTCCGCCTTTTTGAACGCGGGATCGTTTTCCTTTACACCGGCGGCTTTCATGCCTTCGATCCACAGCCCCGTGATGTCGCCGCTGGTCCGGCCACCGGGCGTGTATCCGGCGGCACCGAAGTTCGCATTTTTCTGTTCGTCGTCCACGTATTGCACCGAGCGCAGATAACCCACGGCTTTGTCGATCACGTCTTTGTATTTCGGGTTTTCGAGCGCGGTGAGCGCCAGGACGCTCATCGCGGTGCTGTAGGTGTCCAGGCTGAAAATGGGCGAGCAGATTGAGCCGTTGGGCTGCTGTTTCTCGACGATGGTCGCGGCGGCTTTTTCGAGGAACGGGTGATCCTTCTCACGATATTTTTCGGGCGAGCGCGCCAGCGCATCGACGATCAGCGCGGTGTACGCGGGCTTCGGGTCGAGCCAGCCTTTTGAAAAGTGTCCATCGCTTTCCTGATGCCGCTCCAGGTAATCGGCGCCGCGGCGGATGCTGTCGAGAATTTTGTCGCCGCTTTCCGCGATCTTCGCCGGCGCTCGCGTGGGCTCGGAATGTCCCGGCATCTGGAACAGGTACACGTACGCGGCAGCGACGAGCAGGACACAGACGATGATGCCGAGGACTTTGAAAATTTGTTTGAACACGAAATCAATCTCCCGGGCAGCGCATTGCAATCCGCGCGCCAGCAATACACGGCGGCAAGCGTGCCGCCGCTCCGATGCACTGTACAAGATACATACACACCCTGTCTGGCCGCCGCACACCCTATTGTAACATGTCATCATTTCGCTACACTTCCCGTCATGTTCCAATGGTCCGATCCAAATGCGCGCCGAGTAGCCTGCTCGGTGGCGGCGTCGATTGCGCTGCAACTGGCGTGTGTCGCCGCGCTGACGCTCGCGGTCGTCTTTCGCGGATCGGATGCTGAGCTCGTCGTGCCACTGGACCTCACGCTCTCGGCGCCGCATTCCGGTGAGAGCGATGAGTACGCCATGTTCCTCCAGCCGCCGGAGGCGAAACCATTTGTCGTGGAGAATCCAATTCCCGTCGAGCTATTCGAGAGCATTCAGCCAGAATTCAAAACCCTCAATGCTCGTGCCGATACCGAAGAAGGCGGCACGCAATTGCGTCCGGAAGGAATTCGCTCGGGCGGAGGCGGCGGTGACGGCGCGGACTCGCGGACTTTCGGGCACGTGGCCACGGATGACAAGGCGTGGGCGCGCCTGAAATGGAAATCCGATCCGATTTCAAATCAGCGCGTCGCCGGTGATGAGACCGGGCGCGGCAAGTCGGTGCCGGGTGTTTTGAAAAAACCAGGTGCGGGCGAGGGTTTGGGAAATGGAAGCGGCTCGGGCGCGCTCGCCAGTGCGGGGTCAGGAACAGGCGCGGGAACTGGAGTGAACGGATCGAGCACGGGCCGCGGTCTGGGCAAAGCGCAGCCGGCCGGCGTGACGCGGCGGCCGGACGTGTTGAGCATGAACCGCGGCGTTTATCCGAGCGAAGCGCGGGCGGCCCGGCACGAAGGCAAAGTGTGGGTCAACGTCGAAGTGCTCGAAAACGGTGCGGTGGGACGCGTGGAAGTGCGCACGACTTCCGGTTATGCTGAGCTCGATCAGGCGGCGCTCACGGCCGCGAAAGATTGGAAATTTACGGGCGCGCTCAAGGATGGGAAGCCAGTGTCGTTCTGGTTTGCGATTCCGTTTAATTTTATGCTGGTGGAACAATAATTCGGAGCACTCATGGCAATCACGCGTGACGATGTGGCCAAAGTGGCGAAGCTTTCGCGGCTCGCAATGAGCGAAGAGGAAGTGCAGCTCTACACCGAGCAGCTCGGCAAGATTCTGGGTTACGTCGAGAAGCTCAATGAGCCGGACACGTCGAAAGTCGATCCAATGATCACGGCAGCGGCGAGCGGCAACGTCTTCCGTCCGGACACGGTGCGCCCGTCACTTGAACGCAAAGCAGCATTCGAATCGGCGCCTGCGCATGACGATGAATTTTTCCGTGTGCCGCCGGTGATTGAATGAATGATCACAATTTAATCTTCACCCGCTTCCCTTTCGCCGCGCTTTCGATTGACGCGAAGCACATGGCCAGGCTCTTGATGTTGTCGTGGCAGATGCAGCGCGGCTCCTGGCCGGAGCGCAAGGCGTTGATGAAATCGTAGAGCGCGGCTTCATGGCCGGTGTGCTGCATGGGTGTGGGCGGGATCTCCACGTCGAGCGCTTCGCGTTGAAAACCCCCGCCGCCTGCGACCTGCGCGCGGGGGCGGGAAATACCGTCCCACAGGATCGTGCCCTTTGATCCGCAGGCGCGCCACTGCGATTCCCAGCTTGTCGGGAAGCCTTCCGCCGCCCAGGAGCCGCGATAGGTGAACGTCACGCCGTGATTCATTTCAAAGATGCACACGGCCGCGGCATCGTCCTTAAACCAACTACCGCGCGGGTTGTACTCGCGGCAGTAGACCGCAACCGGATCGCAGCCGGAGATCATGCGCGCCTGATCGAACGTGTGGATCGCCATGTCCAGCAGCAGCACGTGCGGCATGTCACTGCGGAAGCCTTCGAAATGCGCACCAAGGTAAAAATCGGCGTCAAGGCTGGAAAGCTCGCCAATGGTGCCGTTGCGCAGCGCAACGCGAAAGGCGGCGGCGTGCTCGTTGTACCGGCGGTTCTGCGTCACGGCGAAAAGGCGGTGGCTCTTCCGTGCGGCCAGGCACATTTTTTTCGCGCAAGCCATGTTGTCGGAGAGCGGCTTCTCGCCCAGGACGTGGCAGCCCGATTTCAGCGCCTCCAGGGTGACGCCGCAGTGCGCAGCCGGCACCGTCACGTCGAAGACCACGTCCGGCGAAGCGCTTTTCAGCGCCGTCTTCAGCGAATCGCACACGATCTTCGAAGGCAAATTGAAGCGCGCCGCGGTGCGCTCAGCGGCTTCGCGGCGCACGTCGGCGAGCGCGACAATTTCGATATCGGGAATCCTCAGCGCGCGCTCGACCCAGGCCTGCGCCATTTCGCCACATCCGGCCTGCACGACGCGGATGCGCCGGCCAGCCGGAATCGTCTTGAAGGAGGGCATCGTGAGATCCTCCGCTATTCAAGGTTCAAAGTTCAAGGTTCAAGGTTCAAGGTTAACAGTCTTCAACCTTGAACCTTGAACTTTGAACTTTGAACCTATCTCATATCTAAATACTCCCTGATCGCCGTCTCGATGTTGGAAACTTCGACGCTCATTGTCGCGGCATAGCTGAACGACTTGGCGTAGTAGGCGAATTTCGCCTGCTTGAGGCGGCCGATGGCGGCCAGCGCCTGGATGTCGCTCATGCCAGAGAAGAATGCGGCGACCACGACTTTGTTTTGAATGAAAAGCGCGCCCTTGCCCAGCGACGAGTGGATGACCAGGACGCCATTTTTCGCACAGGTGATGCGCGCGGTCATGCCCAGGCCAAGATCCGCGAGCTCGCCTTCGAGCAGCGGCTTCATTCCGGTAAAAATGTCCTCGGGCAGTTCCGACGGATCAACGGGGGTTTGCTTCCCGGAGAAGATAATGCTTGACGGCGGCTGCAGCGGGTTGCTGGGAGCAGCGGGCGCGGAAGGCGCGGCGGCCGGCGGCGGGGGAATGGGCGTGACCTGGCGGAGCATCCGGTTGCTTTCGGGAAGCTTTGCCTGTTTTCCGCTGATTACGTTGCCGGGTTTGAAAATGACGTCGGCGTTGCCGGCCTGCTGCGCTTCGAGCTCTTCAAAACCGCGGCGCGAGCGGATGGCGGTTTCAACGCGCGTGTTCGGTACACCGGGCACCGGGGTACCGGGGAAGGATGGCATGCCCAGCGCCGGAGGCGCAACGGGGGCCGGGCCGCGGGTGACGCGCGCGGAATGCTTCGGCGTCATTTCAGGCGGCGTGCTCAGACAATACGCAGCCATGCGCGAGATGTCCGGATCGGGCTCGCGGCGCATGCGTTCAAGACATTCGAAAACACGCGGGTCTTTGGCGTAGCGCGCGAGCGCGCGCATGCCGGCGAGCTTCAGCGCCTTGGCGTTTTCGCGTGCAACGGCGGTGACGCGGCGGGTCTCGTTGAGCCCCGCTCCGGGGCGGAACATTCGCAGCAGGATGGGGCCGAAACGCGCGTCCTCATAGGAGGTGCTGGCTTCGATCAGAGCCATGACGCGGCGGTCGTCCTGCATGGGCGCGTCGAGCTCGGCCTGCAATTCTCCCATGACGACCTGCGCGGCAGCCGGATGACGGAGCTTGGTGAGCACACTCATCCAGATGTCGCGCTGGGCGACGGTGCGCGGGTCGTGCAGGCGCTGCGCGATGAAGTTGGCGGTGGTTTCGTTGTCGCGGTCGAGGATCAATTGCGTCGCCGCGCCGCGCAACTCGAAGTTGTGGTGCACCAGCAGCGGGAAAATCATCTCCAGGATTTCTTCGTCGGTGCCGACGATGGGCGCCAGGGTCAGCATGCGTGAAAGCATCGCCGGATCGTTCTGCGCGGACATGATGGTGAACAGGGCGCGCGCCGAACCGGGGCAATACTTGCGCAGATAGGCAGCATAGACTTTGGCGAATTGAATTTTGTCTTCGCGTCCAATGGCGGAAATCAGGGTGGTGGCGAGGTTGCGGTCGATGGCGGCGAGAATCTTTCCGGCGGCCTCTTCGCGTTCGCCGCCGAGCAACAGACTTTCGGGAAGATTCTTGGCCCAGGCACTCTTGGCCAGCTCCGAGCACATTTCGCGGACGGGGTTCATGGCCTCTTCGCCCATGGTGCGGCGGTAGCCTTTTTCCAGGCGGTCGATGGTGTTCGCGTGGCGGATCGCGCGGGCGTAGTAGGCGCGGTTGTAAAGCGAAACGATGCGCTCCAGAAAATAATTCATGAACGTCTTGAGCACGGCTTCGCTGGTCTCGCCTTCGCAGGCTTCGATCAGCGCGTCCTCGAGCTGCATGATATGCCGGGAGCTCTGGTCCATGCCGCTTTCAATCAGCAGCGCGATTCCGGCGACGGCGCGGCTGCGATCGTCTTTGGCCGAAGTGGCGAGCGCCTTGCAGACGTGTGTGGAAAGTCTTTCGGCGGCCTCATCCATGCCGGCGACACAGAGCTCGTCGAGCGCATCGTTGCATTCCTTGAAGCCGTCGCCGCTGAAAAAATAGGCCGGAGACTGCGCCTGCATGCCGGGCACGCGGTCGGCCGCGGGAGCGCACTTGAGCGACGCCTCCGCCTCGCGAATCCATGCGGGAATGAAGTGTTGCGCCACGCCGTCGGTGCGGACATGCGGAAGAATTTCTTCGAGGCGGCCCTTGTAAGTGCCAAGCAGTTTGTCCGCCATCTCGCGCAGTTTGATCCAGGATTCGTCTTCCTGCGGAACGCCGGAGCTTTCCAGGCGCGCAGCCAGCGCACAAAAACCGTTGTACAGCTCGAGCACGCGTGGACCGGCGTTTTTACGCCGTTTGCCGGCCATCTCGAGAACCGTGTCCAGCAGCTCCGGATCTTTGTCGACGAGCAGGCCGGCGAGCTCGGCGCGAAGCTGAATTCGCGTGTGCGGATCGTCGTTGCTTTGCAGCATGCGCGTGTAACACACGAGCATGTCGGCGAGCGCCTGGCGCGCCTCGCCGATGCGGGCGATGGCGAAATCTTTTTCGACAACCGGCGAGAGCGTGGTAGACGGCGGCGCGGGCAGCGGCGGCGGCGCAGGCTGCTGGGCGCGCGGCGGCGCTTCAACGCCGTTCATGACCGCCGGCGCGGGCTCGACGGCCGGCTGTGGCGACGGAGTAGCTGTGATGTCCTGCGAAGTCGCGCTCATAAAAGCTGCTCGTCAAGCACTCAATATCTAAAACATCCGGCCAGCCAATAGCTTGTAAACGAGCTACCGCGATTATCGGCCATTCCCCTAAATAATCGCATCCAAGAGACTTGCGGAGAAGAAAAAACCTTATCAAATTTCCTCAAGTGCTCCAAGTGCCCAGTGCCCAGGGATGGCAAAGGGATGCGCGAGAGCGCTCAGGGACTGGGCACTGGGCTCTGAGCACTGAGCACTTTAAGTGTTTTCACATACCCATCATAATTGCGGCGCATCTCGTCGAGCGAATCGCCGCCGAATTTGTCGCAGAAAGCCTGCGCGAGCACAAATGCCAGAAAGTTCTCGCCGACAATTGCTGCGGCAGGAACGGCGCAGTAATCGCTGCGCTCGATGTCGGCGCGTTTGGGTTCTCCGGTTTTGAGATCGACGGACATCAGCGGCTTCATCAGCGTGCTGATTGGTTTCATCGCTGCGCGGACGACCAGCGGCGCGCCGTTGGTCACCCCGCCCTCAAGTCCGCCGGCACCGTTGGTTGGGCGCACGAAGCCGCCGTCCGGCCGCGGCGCTGCTGAAGGTTTGTATTCAATCGCGTCGTGAACCTGGCTGCCCGGCAGGCGCGCGGCGGCAAAACCCAATCCGATCTCCACTCCTTTAATGGCTTGAATGGACATGATTACCTGCGCGATCCGCCCGTCGAGCTTGCGGTCCCATTGGGTGTGATCGCCGAGGCCGATCGGCAAGCCCTGCACGATCACTTCGAAGATGCCGCCGACGGTGTCGCCATTCTTCCTGGCGTCGTCGATGAGTTCCTTCATCGGCGCTTCGCTGGGCGCGTGCGCGCAGCGGACTTCGCTTTCGTCGACGCGACCGAGGTCATCGAAGCTCGGCTTGAAATCGCCGGGCACTTCGACCGATCCGATGGCGACGACATGGCTGCGAATGACGATGCCGAATTGTTCGAGCAACTGGCGGCAGAGCGCGCCGGCGGCGACACGCGCAGCGGTTTCACGCGCGCTGGCGCGCTCCAAAATATCGCGAATGGGGGCGCCGAATTTCAGATGGCCGGCGAGGTCCGCGTGGCCGGGGCGCGGGCAATCGAGCTCGGGGGCGGTTTCGATGCGGCAGTCTTTGTTCCAGACGGCCAGCAGGATCGGAGCACCGATGCTGCGCGCGTGGCGCACGCCGCTGAGCAGTTCGGCCTTGTCGGTCTCGATCTTCATGCGCCCGCCGCGACCGTAGCCCTGCTGGCGCCGGGCAAGCTGCTGGTTGAGGGCGTCGAGATTCAGCGGGACCCCGAACGGAAAGCCTTCAATGAACGCAAAACACCCGCGACCGTGCGATTCTCCGGCGGAGTGAAAAGTCAAATGGCCCAATACCGGCTCCCCGATGTCATCAGCGTTTAATTTCAATGCAACGGCATATTGACGTTGCCCGTCATTCATTTTAGCGAGTGACGAACTGAAATGTCAGGTAAAATGAATGGTTGGAGTGCGCGCTTTGGCGTGCCGGGTTGCGATACACGCTAAAGCGTGAGCTCCAACGGCACTTTTTTGGAACGAGAGTGTTAAGTTATTGGTATATGGGCAGGTCTTTAGTCAGGTGTTTTTGGCCGGACAGAGGACGTGCAAGCTTTATCAGGCGCTAAGAAAAGAGCCGAATCGGCAATGAGTCCAGGCAGGTTGATAGGCGGCTACGAGATTCAGGAGGAAATTGGGCGCGGTGCGATGGGCATCGTGTTCAAGGCCCGCCAGCTCTCGATGGACCGCATCGTGGCGATCAAGTTCCTGCCCAAACGCCTGGCGCAGGACGAGCGCACCGTTGCACGCTTTCTTCGCGAAGCGCGGGCGGCCGGTCAACTTTCGCATCCGAACATTGTCAGCGTGCACGAACTGGGCCTCGCCGAAGGCATGCACTTTATCGCGATGGAATTCGTCGACGGCAATTCCATTCAGCGCAAAATCAAAGAGAAGGGGCCGTTCAACGAAAAGGACACGCTTGAAATCGGTTTGCAGATCGCCGAGGCGCTGAAGATGGCGCACTCGCGCGGCGTGCTGCACCGCGACATCAAGCCCGACAATTTTCTGATCGACAGCGCAGGGCGGGTGCGGCTGGCAGATCTGGGACTGGCGCAGGTTGAGAGCGCCAAAGACGGCTCGTTGACGCAGGACGGCACGACGCTGGGCACGCCGCATTTCATGTCGCCCGAGCAGTGCAGCGGCAGCGGCACCGACGCGCGCAGCGACCTTTACAGTCTTGGCGCGTCGATGTTCGTCATGTGCTGCGGGCGCACTCCTTACGAGGGGAACACGGCGGCGGGCGTGATGGTGAAAGTCCTGACCGAGCAGCCCGCGTCCCTGAAGAAATTGCGTCCGGAGCTTTCGCCCGGATTCGTGGCGCTGGTCGAGAAGCTCATGCACAAAGATCCGGCGAAGCGCTTTCAGAATGCAGGCGCGGCGGCGGAAGCCATCGCACTTTGCCGGGCCGGGCAATACAAGGCGCCGGCGGCTCCAGTCACACAGGCCAAGCCGCCGGCGCTGAAACCCAGCGCCAAAGCGCCGGGCGGCACGAAGGGCGGCGAGCCGGCGCCGCTTCCGAAGGACGCGCCGTCGAAGTTGATTCCGCTGGCACTGGGAGCCGGCGCGGCACTGATGTTGATCGTGGTTTTGGCGATGTACAAATCGCGCGGCAATCCGCAGGCGGCGGCAGTCGCGCCCCAGCAGCCGGCGGTGATCGGCAAGGTCGAAGAGCCGCCGGTGCGGGGAACAAAAATCGAGCTGAGCGGCCCCGGCGTGACACAGCCCGCGCAACCTGCGCCGCAACCGATCAAGCAGCCCGAACCGCTGCGGCCGTCGCCGCAGAACCCCAAGCGCCCCGGCCCCCGCCCCAATTCGCCGATGGAGCAGTTCACCGAGATCGACAATGCCTACATGAGGAAAGAGGTCAAGCTTGCCGAGACTGCGAAGCGCATTGCGGAATTCCGCGCGCAACACGCGAAGATATTTGAGAACAACCTCAAAGGGGGCTTGCCGCACCGCGTGATGATGTTCGAGGCCGAGCTGGGCAGGCGGCAGCAGGAAATCATGCTGGAGTGGAAGAAGCTGGAAGCGACGGTGAACCTGGAGCTCAAGACCGCGCCGCTCAAGGATGTCCTGACGAAGCTTTCGAAGTTTGCCGCCGACAATGAAGGCCTGCCTGAAGCGAAGAGCGCATCCGAAAAAATCGACGCGCTGCTGAACGAACGCATCGAGGCGGCACGGAAACTCGCGGAGGGCAACAACCCGCGCGAAGCGGCCGCTCAACTTGCAGAGCTTGCTGAGATTTCGACGCTTCCGCAGAGTTCCGCCGAAGCGGTGAAGAACGCGTTCAACGCCTATACGGAACAGATCAAGAGCGGCGGCGAGCTTGCGGCGCTCTACAACGACGCCACCTCTTTATTGCTAAAGGCCGATCGGCTCGAAAAGAAATACCTGCGCTTCGACGACGCCGCGAAACTTTGCCGCGACAGCGCGCCGAAGGCAAAATTCGAAACGAACAAGCAGGACTTCCTGGAACTGGCGAAGATTTTCGAAGCGGCGAAGAACGTGTTCACGGGCATGCGCGATCAGATCATTTCAGGCAAGCGCGTCGAGCTGCCCAGCCTGATGAATTTCTCGAAGACGCGTGTGGTCGTCGAGCAGTGGGTCGAGCCGGAGATCCTGTTCACGACGGCGGAGATCAAGCAGCAGCAGCCGATCAATTTTTATTCCCCAAGCGCGCCGGAAGCGATCCTGACCATTGCGCAGGAGATGAAGCGACCCGCGTTCAAAACGGCCGGAGCGCTGTGGGAGGTGGGTGTGTTGGCGCTGGCGTTCAACAACCAAGCCGTTGCGAGCAAATTTATTCGGGATGCGCTCGCCAAAGACGAAACGGTGGTTCCCAAGCCGATGGCTTCAGTCGCACTGAAGCTGCTCAAGCCGCTCGATATTCCAAGCGCCAAGCCGCCTGAAAAATCCCCGGAGGCCGCGCCGCCGGTCGCCACGAATCGCGAGAAGGATGCGGAGCAGCTGCTTAAAGACATGCAGGACGCGTCGAAGGCGGGCGACAAGGCGAAGCTCACCGCGCTTGGCGCGGACGCCGCGACGAAATTCGCCGACACTGAATTCTTCAAAGCTCACAAGAAGGAATTCGACGACCTGGCCGCCGCGACGCCTCCGGCGCCGCAGCCGCCCCCGCCTGCTCCGACCGTGAAGGTGGATAACAAATCGCCTCAGCAAAAAGAAGCGGAAGAAGCGCTGGTGAAACTGGGCTGGCCCGCCGAGAACATCGCGGGAAACTGGAGCATCGACAAAAAGACGGGCATATTCACCGTCGATGGCCTCGGCGAACTGTTGGTGCCGGCGCTCGAATGTGAAATGGTCGTGAAGTACCAGATGCTGGCGGACAATTCCAAGATGCGCGTGCTGACGCGCGTGGACAAAGCGAGCCCGCCCGACCGCTTCGCGGGATTTGGCACGGACAAAGGACTGGGCTTTGGCGCGGACGTGAGCGCCACGCATGTCTATGTCTACGTCGACAACAAAACTCCCGCGCCGCAGTTGTTTGGCAGCGCAATCAAGCTTCCCAGTGGACGCCAGCCGGGAGAAGTGCGCGTGCGCCATCGCAACGGAGTGATTTCGGTGACCGTCAACAACGGCGAGCCCAAAACCAGCGGGCGCGACGTTGCGCGTTACACGGGCGACGCGCGCATCATCGTCAGCGGCCCGATTCAACTGATTCCGCAACTGACCGTTTTCCCCAGCAAGCCGCAGCCGCAGCAACCCTGATCCGACATGGCCAATCCCCAGCCCGCAACGCATACCATCCTTGTCGTGGACGATGAACCGTCGATCTGTTGGATTTTTCGCCAGCTCATTGAAGCCGAAGGCTGGCGCGCGCTGATCGCGGCGTCGGCAGAGGAAGGACTTGAGCTGGCGGCGAGCGGCAAGCCCGATCTCGTGATTCTGGACGTGCGGCTGCCTGGCATGTCGGGGCTCGACGCGCTGCCGAAATTCCGCGAGCTCAACGCGGAGATGCCCGTGCTGGTGATGACCGCGCACGGCACGATGGATACAGCCATTGAAGCAATGCGGCGCGGTGCGTTCAATTATCTCGCCAAGCCGATTCACAACGAAGACGCGCTGCACCAGATTCGCAGCGCGCTGGAGCGGCGCAGCCTTTCGCGCGAGGTCGCGCAATTGCGCCGCGATCTGCGCGCGTCGGGCTCAGCCGATCCGCTGAAGATGATGGCGGGGCAATCGCCGCCGATGCAGGAGGTCTACAAAAAAATCGGCGCGGTGGCCGCGGCGGACAGCGCAGTGTTGATTCTTGGTGAATCGGGGACGGGGAAGGAACTGGCGGCTCGTGCGATTCATGCGTATTCGCAGCGTTCGCGCGGACCATTCGTCGCGGTGAATTGCGCGGCGCTGCCCGAGCAACTTCTCGAAAGCGAATTGTATGGGCATGTAAAAGGCGCGTTCACGGGCGCGATCCGCGACAAGGAAGGCAAGGCCGAGCAGGCGCGCGGCGGGACGCTGTTCCTCGACGAGATCGGCGAGATGCCGCATGCGATCCAGGCGAAGCTGCTGCGCTTTCTCGAAGACAAAAAGATCGAGCGGGTGGGCGGGAACGAGCCGCTTGAAGCCGACGTGCGCATCATTGCGGCGACGAATTTAGATTTGCGCGCGCGCATTCGCTCGAACCAGTTCCGCGAAGATTTGTACTACCGGCTCAACGTTGTGAGCATCGAACTGCCCCCGTTGCGCGCACGCAAGGAGGATATTCCGCTGCTGGTCGCGCATTTCCTGACGCGCGCCGAAGCGAGCGCCGCCGCCAGCGCCGGGATCGGCAAAGATGTGATGGAGCTCTTTACGCAGTACAACTGGCCGGGCAACGTTCGCGAGCTGCGAAACGCCGTCGAACACGCGGCAATCCTCGCGCGCGGCGGGGTGATCTCGCCCGAGCACGTCCCGCAGCATATTCTCGCGAACTTGCGCGGCGACGACGCGGTGCAGGCGAACACGCTGGAATCGCTGATCCGCGAGCGCACGCTGGCCGCGCTGAGCAAAGTTGAGGGCGCAGGCGAAGGCAATGTGTACAACGAATTGCTCGCGGCCATCGAGAAGCCGCTGATTCAGACGACACTGCAGCGCGTCGCGGGAAACCAGGTGAAGGCGAGCGCGCTGCTGGGGATTCATCGGACAACGTTGCGGAAGAAGATTGAGGAGTATGGGTTGTAATTGTCGCCTTTCGCTCCGCGAAAGGGCGCGGCGGCGGGCGGGGTGTTCGATGAAGAATTTTTAAACAGACTCTTCATTTAAGAGGACGCAGCGCTTCTGAAAATTTGCGCGCGTGGGTTGCATGCGCGTCCTTTCGCGGAGCGAAAGGCGACAATGTGCGCCGATTGTTCGGCGAGTCGCAAAAAATTTAATTGAGATTTTTTCGCCGCTTTTCTTTCAATAATCGCGGCATCGTCTAAGCTACGCTCTTCAGCGAAATCAGTGTCATCCGCCACATTTCGTCGTCAAAACCTTGACTCATGGAGACCGCGGGTTATGCCGCGCCGAAAGCGCGTGCACGGAGCGACATGCCTAGACGCAACGACATCCACAAGATTCTGCTGATCGGCTCGGGCCCGATTATTATCGGCCAGGCATGTGAATTCGATTATTCCGGGACACAGGCCTGCAAGGCGCTCCGCGAGGAGGGCTTCGAAGTCGTGCTCGTCAATTCCAATCCCGCGACGATCATGACCGATCCGGAGATGGCGCAGAAGACGTACATCGAGCCGGTCACTGCGGAAGTCGTCGCGAAAATTATCGAAATCGAAAGACCCGACGCGCTGCTGCCCACCCTCGGCGGGCAGACGGCGCTGAACACGGCGATCCGACTTTCGAAAATGGGCGTGCTCGAAAAATTCAACGTGAAGATGATCGGCGCGGACGAGAAGGCCATTCACAAGGCCGAGGACCGCGAGCAATTCAAGCAGGCGATGCAGAGGATAGGCGTCGATTTGCCGCGAAGCGGCACGGCGCACACACTGGACCAGGCGCTGACGCTGGTGAAGGACATCGGATTGCCGTGTGTGATCCGGCCGGGCTTCACGATGGGCGGGACGGGCGGAGGCATCGCCTACAACCTCGAAGAATTCGAAACGATCGTGCGCCGCGGGCTGATGTACTCGCTCAATTCGGAGGTGCTGATCGAAGAATCGCTCGAAGGCTGGAAGGAATTCGAGCTCGAGGTGATGCGCGACAGAAAAGACAACGTCGTGATCATCTGCTCCATTGAGAATTTCGACCCGATGGGCGTGCACACGGGCGATTCGATCACTGTCGCGCCAGCGCAGACGCTGACTGACAAGGAGTACCAGCGCATGCGCGACGCAGCGCTGGCGATCATCCGCGAGATCGGCGTGGAGACGGGCGGCAGCAACATACAGTTCGGCGTCAATCCTGACACTGGGCGGTTGATTGTGATCGAGATGAATCCGCGCGTCTCACGCAGCTCGGCCTTGGCGAGCAAAGCGACGGGATTCCCAATTGCGAAGATTGCGGCGAAGCTCGCAGTCGGCTACACGCTTGACGAAATTCCGAACGACATCACCCGCAACACGCCGGCAAGTTTTGAGCCGACGATCGATTATTGCGTGGTGAAAGTGCCGCGCTTCGCGTTCGAGAAATTCCCGGCGGCCGATTCGACGCTGGGCACGCAGATGAAATCTGTCGGCGAAGTGATGGCGATTGGCCGCACGTTTAAGGAGTCGCTGCAGAAGGCGCTGCGCGGTTTGGAAATCAAACGCGCGGGGCTGGGCTGCGATGCGAAGGACAAGAAAGAGCTCGAGCTGCCGCGCGATGAATTGATGCAGCGGCTTTCGCGGCCGAATGAGCACAGGATTTTCGCGATACGCCTGGCATTGCGCGCGGGATTTTCAATCGACGAAGTGTATGAGCTGACCGGGATCGACCCGTGGTTTTTGCGCAACATTTCGGACTTGATCGATCTTGAGCGGAAGCTCGAAGCGGCAAAGGACTGGCGCAACGCTGATATCGAGCTGCTGTGGGAGGCGAAACGCTGCGGGTTTTCAGACGCTCAACTGGCGCTGCTCTGGAATGCGAAGGAGCTGGAGATTCGGGAGTTCAGAAAATCACGCGGGGTGGTCGCGGGCTTCAAGCTGGTGGACACGTGCGCGGGCGAGTTCGAGGCGTACACTCCTTATTACTATTCGTCGTACGATGGCGAGGACGAAGCGGCACCGCGGCTGTCGAAGAGGAAAAAAATCATGATCCTCGGCGGCGGACCGAACCGCATCGGGCAGGGGATCGAATTCGATTACTGCTGTTGTCACGCGGCATTCGCGATGAAGGAAATCGGGTTCGAATCGATCATGGTCAATTCGAACCCGGAAACGGTCTCCACAGATTATGACACGTCGGACGTGCTGTTCTTCGAGCCGCTCACGTTCGAAGACGTGATGAACATTCACGACCTCGTGAAGCCAGACGGCGTGATCGTGCAATACGGCGGACAGACGCCGCTGAATCTCGCGCGGCGGCTGCATGACGCGGGTGTGAAGATTATCGGCACGAGCGTCGAATCGATCGAAGCGGCGGAAGACCGCAAGCTCTTCAATGCGCTGGTCGAGCGGCTGAAGATGAACCAGCCGCCGGGCGGGACGGCGACGACGATTCCCGAAGCGCGCGCGGTGGCGGCGAGTGTGGGATATCCAGTGCTGGTGCGCCCCTCTTATGTGCTGGGCGGGCGCGCGATGGAAAAGTGCCATGATCCTTCGAGGCTTGACGGGTACGTCGAAGCGGCGTTCGAGGCCGCGCCGGAAGCGCCGGTGCTGATCGACAAGTTCCTCGAAGACGCGCTTGAAGTGGACGTGGACGCAATCTCGGACGGACGCGAAGTGCTGGTCGCGGGCGTGCTCGAGCACATCGAAGAAGCCGGAACACATTCAGGCGACGCGGCGATGGCGCTCCCGCCGCACAGCCTCTCCGATCAGCAGATCGGCCAGATTAATGCGATCACGACGCGGCTCGCCTCCGAACTGAAAGTATGCGGGCTGATGAACGTGCAGCTGGCCGTGAAGGGAAGCGTGGTCTACATTCTTGAAGTCAATCCGCGCGCGAGCCGCACGGTGCCGTTCGTGAGCAAGGCGACGGGGGTGCCTTGGGCGAAGATCGCGGCGAAGTGCATGGCGGGGATTTCACTGCGCGAGCAGAATGTCACCCACGCGCCGATTCCGGAACACATCAGCGTGAAGGAGTCGGTTTTCCCGTTCAACAAATTCCTGGGCAACGACACGGTGCTGGGCCCGGAGATGCGCTCGACGGGCGAAGTGATGGGGATCGACACGGACTTCGGCAGAGCGTTCGCGAAGGCGCAGATGGCCGCGGGGCAGACGCTGCCGTCGAAGGGAAAAATTTTCATTTCGGTGAGTGACGCCGACAAGCGCAAGGCGGTGGAACTGGCCAAGCACCTGGTCAAGCTCGGCTTCACGCTGGTGACGACCGAGGGCACGCATAAGACGTTCGCGCGGCAGGGCATTCCGTCCGAGCGCGTGAAGAAGATCAGCGAAGGCCGCCCGAACATGCTTGATCTCGTGAAGAACGGCGACATCACGCTGGTGATCAACACGCCCACCGGCAAAGGCCACCACACCGACGAGGCGCGCATCCGCACGGCGATGGTCGCGCACAATATTCCATGCATCACGACGATCGCGGGCGCGCAGGCGGCGGCGACGGGGATTGAGAGCATGAAGGGCGGATACAGCGTGAAGGCGCTGCAGGAATATTGTGGTAAGATGTAGCGAGGAGTCTTGCCATGCAGAAAGCCAAGGAATCCGCCCCACGCGACATCCAACCGCAGTGGACGCTGACGCCCGCCGAGATGCGCTTGGCCGAAAAACTTGAAATCGAGGATGGGAAGCCCGTGGATGGCGAACGCAGTGAGAAGCAGATGCGGCTTCTCACCGAGCCGCTTTACACTTCGTGGAAAGGCGGCGCGAAACGGCGTTTATTTCTTGCCGCGGCAAATGTCGGTATTTTCTTCGCTGTCAAGAAACCTCCGATCGTGCCGGACGTTTTTTTAAGCATGGACATCAAGCAAACTGCGCTGAAAACCAAGGCCGAAAACACTTATTTTTATTGGGACCGCAAAAAACCGCTCGAGGTCGCGATCGAAATCGTCTCGAACAAGCGCGGCGGCGAGAAAACGCATAAGCGCGACACCTATGCGTCGATCGGCATCAAATATTATGTGATCTTTGACCCATTTCGCAGGCTGGGAAGCTTGATCGTAGAGCGCTTCGTTCTCGTCGATGGTGTCTATCATCCGCAGACCGCCACATGGATGGAAGAAGTGGGGCTTAGCCTGGTGCTTTGGGAAGGCGCTTTCGAAGGGCTGCATGATATCTGGCTGCGGTGGGGCGATGAAAAGGGCGTTGTGATCCCGACCGGCGAAGAATCAACTGCGAGCATGCAAAGCGAAGTCGCGCGATTGCGCCAATTGTTGAAATCAAAGGGCATCGATCCCAACGACAAATCAAACGGCAAGTCCAACGGTAAACACTAATCATGCGCATCACCATCGTCGGCACAGGATACGTCGGACTCGTTGCCGGAACTTGTTTCGCGGAATCCGGGAATGACGTGACCGGGCTTGATGTGGATGCGGCGAAAGTCGAGCGCTTATCGAAGGGCGAGGTACCGATCTTCGAGCCGGGGCTCAACGATTTGTTTGCGCGCGGCGTGCGAGAGGGGCGGCTGCATTTCACGACGAGCTATGACGACGCGATTCCGAACGCGGAAGTGATTTTTCTGTGCCTGCCGACGCCGCCGAGCGAGGACGGGTCGGCTGACACGAAATATGTGCTCAGCGCTGCACGCGACATCGCAAAGCGCATGAAGGGCTATAAGGTCGTCGTCTCGAAGAGCACCGTGCCGATCGGGACGAGCCGGCTGGTCGAGAACGAAATACGCAAACATTACTCGGGCGATTTTTCGGTCGCATCGAACCCGGAGTTCTTGAAAGAGGGCACGGCGGTCGAGGATTTTTTGAGGCCGGACCGCGTGGTGGTGGGCGTGACAGATGAGCGAGCGGCGGAAACGCTGAGCCTCCTTTATGAGCCGTTCGTGCGTACGGGCGCGCCGATCCTGAAAATGGATCCGGCGTCGGCGGAGCTGTCGAAGTACGCGGCGAACGGATTTCTCGCGACGAAGATTTCGTTCATGAACGAAGTCGCGCGGCTGTGCGAGAAGACGGGCGCGGACGTGGAGATGGTGCGCGTGGCGATGAGCAAAGACGCGCGCATCGGCGCGTCGTTCCTGTTTCCCGGGATCGGCTACGGGGGATCGTGTTTTCCGAAAGACACGCGCGCGCTCGTGCAATCGGGTTTGCAGCACGGCGTCAACATGTCGATCGTCAAGGCGGCCGAAGAAACGAACGAGAAACAGAAATCGTTCCTGCTGCCGAAGATCATCCAGCATTTCGACGGCAACGTGCAGGGCAAGACCATCGCGGTGTGGGGTCTCGCGTTCAAGCCGCGCACCGACGACATTCGCGAAGCGCCCGCGCTGGTGCTGATCGACAAGCTGCTCGCCGGCAAGGCGAAAATCCGCGCGTTCGATCCTGAAGCGATGGACAACGTGAGGAAATTGCTCGGCGACAAAATCGAATTCGCCGCGAACGCGTACGAAGCGCTCGAAGGCGCTGACGCGCTGCTGTTGTGCACGGAGTGGAATGAATTCCGCACGCCGGACTGGGGACGCGTGAAATCGGCGATGCGCGCGCATGCAGTGTTTGACGGGCGAAACATTTACCGGCCGGGGCTGCTGCGGGAGATGGGGTTTGCTTATTTTGGGATTGGGAAGCAATAGCCTTTTGCTTTTGCGCGTCAAAATGAGGCGCGGATACAACTTTGTCCAGGAACGAGAAGGAGGAGACGGAGTGCCGGGCCGCGGCGAATAGCAGTGCAGATGGGACGACTTAAATTGAAACTTGCTGTCCGCGGAGTGAACGAAGTGCGGAAAAATGAATTGAAATCGGTTCCCGAGCATGTAAATTCTTTGCTCCCCGAAATTGACCGGGGGCTTTTTTTTGGAAGGGATTCAGACACATGGCGAGCAGATGCGCGATCACAGGGAAGAAGCCGGCTCCGGGCCGCAGCTACGTTTATCGCGGCGTGGCGAAGTGGAAGGGCGGGATCGGCCGCAAGGTCACCGGTAAGACGAAGCGCTGGTTCAAGCCGAACCTGCAGCGCGTGAAGGTGATCGAGCCGAACGGGCACGTGCACCGCATCTGGGTGAGCACGAAGGCGATCAAGAGCGGGCTGGTGACGAAGGCGCCGAAACAGAAGTTGATTGCGGCGAAGAAGGCGGCGGAGAAATAACAGGTTCAAGGTTCAAGGTTCAAGGTTCAAGGTTCAAGGTTGTAGCGTCTTTCGCGGAGCGGAAGGCCATTTGCGGGCGATTGAAATTCATGAGGGTTTGGGCTAGGGTTTGGACCTTGCGGCCCAAACCCTTTCTTTTTTGCGAGCGTTCGAATTGAGCGAAGCAGCGAAGTACACGCACACGTTGATCCATGACGACAACTCGCGCTACCCGGTTGGGCGGCGCGATGGGGAGCTTGCGCTGGTTGAGCGCGGACTTGGCAAGTATTGGGAAGTCCACAGCAAGCCGCTGGCGTTGCCTTTTTTGATGACGATGAGCTTCGCGGATGAGGCATGGCGCGATTACCGCGTGCGCATGGTCGTGACGCCGGTTTCATTCGACGATTGCGGGCCGACGGGCGGATTTTGCGGCGTGGTGGCGCGGCATCTCCATGAGGACGATTACATCGCGCTGGTGCTTGACCGGCATTTTGAAATGAAATTGCTGCGGCGGACGAGCGCGGGGTTTGACGTGCTGGCGCGCGCGCCGCTGGAGTTTTGTCTCGGGCAGTCGCTGACGCTGACACTGACGGTGGACGGCGGCGAGATTATTGGGACGGCGGGGCCGTATGCGGGCGCGACGACGATCAAAGCGCCGGCGGGAGAAGTTGTGGGCGGGCACGGCCGCGCGGGATTTGTGTGCTCGGGGCACGCGCGCTTCGGGCCGCACACGGTGGAATGCTCGCCGGAAGAATTCGCGCGCGTGGGCGATCCCGGAAAGAAAGAGCTGTTCGCGCGCTTGCGCGAGCCGGGGATGAAGGTCGAGCGCACGGTGCCGCTGCACGGCTTGCTGAGCGGCGAGAATTTTGTGCTCAGCGACATTAACGGCGACGGCAAGCCGGAGCTGATTGTCGCACAGAGCTCGAAGAAGATTGCGGCAAGCTTGAGCCTCACGCGGCTGACGTGTTTGACGGCGCTGGATCTCGACGGGAAGGTGATTTGGCAGGCGGGCGTTCCCGATCCGGACTCCGCGAGCAGCGAAGAGATTGTGCCGGCATTCGACGGCGCGCTGCCGTTTCGCGTGCACGATTTGTTCGGCGATGGACATCCGGTGGTGGTCTGCGTGTTCGGATACGACTTGCAGATTCGCGACGCGAAGACCGGGCGCGTGATGATGAGCGCTTCGACGCCGGATACGCGCGGGGTCACGGATGAATTCAAAGCGGTGACGTCGAATTTCGGCGCGCCCTGGGGCGACGAGACGCTGAACATGAACGTCGCGTCGATTGCGTTCTGCGATACGCAAGGGAATGGCGGGCGGCGCGAAATTCTGATTAAGGACGATTATCACAACCTCGCGGTGCTCGACACGATGAGCGACCCGATTCTGCATGCGCTGTTCCGGCATCGCGGCAACACGGGCGGGGAGCCGTGGGTGGGCGACATCGACGGCGACGGGAAGGACGAAATCTTCTGCGGGTATTCGCTGCTGGACGATGACGGGAGGGTGATGTGCGCGCTGCCGATCGGCGGCCGTGCGCGTTCGGTTTGCGTCGAGAAGGCGACGGCGGAAATGCCCGCGCGGGCGTTTGTGTGCGCGGGAGAAGACGGGCTTTTTGTTCTGGATTTGGAGACGCTCAAGCGCGGCGGGTATGCGAGGGAGTTGCCGGTTTCGGCGCGCGTGGGCGGGATTTATCCCGAGGCACTGCAGTTCGCACGCTTTCGGACGGATGTTCCAGGGCTGCAGATTCTGGCCGTGCAGCGGTTGGGCGAGAAGGGTTTTGAAAAGGGGCGCGGATGGGCGCGGTGGACGTTGTTCGATCAGGAATTGCATCGATTGTGGTCGTTTGATTTGGATAATCACGCGGGGCGGGGCGAGCCGGTGCAGTGGCGGAAGGATGGGACGACGGATTTTCTGGTGACGGGGCTTGGCGGCGGATTGCTGGATGGACTTAATGAAACGGCGGTGACGACACCGAAGCTTTATGACGTGGCGAAAGTGGCGCGCGGGTATTGTGCGGATGGGCGGGATGCGGTGTTGGGGATTTACGAGAACGAATTGCAGATTTGTGTGCCGGAGGATTCTCAAGGGACCTCAGGGACGAAAGGGACCTCAGGGACCTAAGGGACCTGAAGACGTCGTGACGAGGGTGGCCGCTTACTGGCGTGCGCGGCTCTGGGGCGCTTTGAATGTACAACCACATCACAGGCACGCTGGAATCGAAGACGCTCACCGACGCGGTTGTGGATGCGAACGGGGTGGGGTTTGTGTTGCGGGTGCCTTATTCGACGGCGGCGGCGCTGCCGGAAGTGGGATCGCGGGTGAAATTGCTGGCGCACCTGCATGTCACGGATGATGCGCACACCCTGTTTGGGTTTGCGACATCCGCCGAGCGGGAATTCTTTTTGCAATTGATGACGGTGAGCGGCGTGGGGCCGAAGATGGCGCTGGCGGTGCTGTCGGGCGGGCGCGTGCAGGATATTCAGCAGGCGATCCGGCTGGGAGACTTTGCGAGCTTGAAGAAGATCAAAGGCGTGGGCGAGGGAACGGCGAAGAAGATTGTGCTGGAGCTGGGGAAGATTTTGATTCATCAGCCGTCGGAAGCGGATGTGAAGGCGATGACGAAGAAGGCGATGGCAGGGGCGGCGGTCGCGCCGGGGCTGGATGCGGAGGCAGATTTGGCGGTGAAGGCGGTGATGCAGCTGCAGCAGGCGGCGCCGGACGTAGCGCTGCAGGCGGTGCAGCGGGCGTTCTCGGAATTGAGCGCGCAGAAGGGGGCGCGGCCGGCGGTGCAGGATGTGATTCAGCTGGCGATGAAGTATGCGTGAGAATTTTTCTCTCGCAAAGACGCAAAGTTTTTTGAAGAAAGAGCGCAAAGAAGACAAGACAAAGAGGTCTGAAGTCAGAGTCAGATATGTGGCTGGCACTGCCAACGGCAGTGGCACACGCTTCATGGGTTGAGCGGGTGGTTCGGTTGCACGGCCTGACGAAATTCAATCGAATTCAGAGGTTTTATGGGCGGAGTGGCGGGGCGGCGGTGGGGGCTGCGGTTTTCGCTGCGGACATTGATTTTTTTTGTGATGGCTTTGGGAAGTGTGGGGTTGGTTTGGTGGGATTGGGGGCCGTGGGCGCCGAGCGCGATACTGGAGGCGGATGGGCCGGTTTCGGATGCGCAGTTTGTGGGCCGTGAGCATCATTATGTTTGGGCCAAGCGGTGGGGCGCGCATTTTGGCGAGATGAATTCGCTGCCTGAAATGGTGATCTGGGACGCTTATACGGGAAAACGGTTGCCGTGGAATCTGCAGCGTAAAGTTGAACCTGGGAAGCTGTCGACGACGGGGAAATACATCGTTTGGGGCGTTGCGGGACAGCCGCAAATTCTGACGCGCGTTTCAGACGGATTGCAGATCGACCTCAGCAAGGCTGTTCCGCAAATTCAGACGTGGTCGCTTTCGCCGGGCGATGGATACATCAATGTGCTGCCGGCTCAGCGTGATCGGACGCTTCTGCTGCGGCTGCCGGGAATGGAAGTCGTGCGGCAGTTTCCGCCGCCGAGTTTTCTCAATTACCAGTCATCCAACTTAACGGAGCGGTTTGCGCCGTTTGTCTCGCATGACGAGCAGTGGGTTGCGGAAGAGGACAAAGGCGCGATTGCGATTGCGAAATTGGAGTCTGGCGAGCGATTGCAGACACTGCCTTATGCGGGGACGCTGAGCAATGTGATCATTGCGCCGGATGACAAGACGATCGCGCTGTTGGAAGAGCACAAGGATCGCTATGGAATCAAAGTTTATGAAATCCAGACTGGGAAACTCGTGGGGGAGATTACGGTTGAAAGCGCGCCGCTGAAATCGCCGAACGACTTTATCGTGCTCGTGGAGTTCTCAGAGCATGGGAATTTTTTGTTTGTCAACAAGGTTCAGAACGGAACCGGCGGCATGATTTACTTCGGGCATTTTCGGGACCTGCCGGAGGTCTGGTCGCTGGAGCCGGGGTTGAAGAAGATTAAGTTGGCTTACGTGGGCCACGATGTGGTGAACATCAATCCGACCGGAGATTTGTTGATTGCGAGCCCGGTGATCGGAGGGACCGTCGCGTGGGACCTGAAGACGGGCGAAAAAAAGTGGGGCGGACAGGAGCGGATCAGTTGCGAGGCGGGAGAGAAGTATGGGACGAATGAATGGGTGGGCGACAGTGTCATCGAAATGCAAACGCCCCGGGCGTTGTTTCGAGTTGATGCGTCGAGGTGGCGAGGATGGGTGCCACCGGCGACGCAATATAAGATCAGGCCGCAGGGAGACGATTTTTTGATGCGACCAGAAGGAAGCACGAAGACATCGGAAGCGGCAGAAGATCCGCAGTGGATGAAACGTGTGGTCGTGTGGCGGCAGCGGCGGCCGGTGGAGTGGTGGGGGTGTTTTTGGATGTGGGAGGTTTGGGTGGCGGGGGTTTTTGCGGTGGGGTTGGGGTGGAGTGTTTGGCGGGATCGGCGGATGTAGGTTCAAGGTTCAAAGTTCAAAGTTCAAGGTTAGATTCCTGCAACTTTGAACCTTGAACCTTGAACTTTGAACTTTGCACCGAATCGCGATATGGTGGTAAAGGGACTCAAGGGGCGGACGATGACGAAGCAGGAAATGGCGTTGGAGGCGATTGCGAAGGTTTCGGGGAAGGATCGCGCGGGGATTAAGCCCGAGCAGGAGTTGTTGGCAGATTTGGGGATCGATTCTCCGAAGGGGCTGCAGTTGCTGACGGAATTGGAGGATTCGCTGAATTTGGAGATCAGCGATGAGGATGCGGCGCGGATCTTTCCAGCACAGTGGGATCCGAAGCTTGGAATTCACGTGACTTGAAGTCGC
>JADMIO011235735.1_pt1 | contig 108814 bp, 95 predicted proteins | sample 8958161 | NCBI WGS metagenome assembly JADMIO01 (sample SAMN16585339, study PRJNA669376) | soil metagenome | isolation source: Crop rotation soil | place: USA: Cullars Rotation, Alabama | collected 2011
CCGCGACAACTTGTCCACGTGGAATTCTAAGCTTAGGATCCCAATGTGCTGGAAAAACAGTATCACAATGCCGGCAAGCCGAAAATGGGGGAGGACCAGGATCAATTGCAGGAGAATATAAAAGCCCGCCAGGAAAAGCAAGCGAAACTTAAAGAGAAGGCTATCGTTCAAGAAGCACTAACAATTTTTTCAGAAACAAAGTCTGGTTTGAACTGGACCAGGAAGACGCTAAGTCAGCGCATTGAAGCCATTGAAGCTTGGGGGAAAGTTCTGGATGTATTTTTCACCATCAGTAAACTCCAGTATTATTCAGATGCATCCGAGATCCTGCATGGCTCCCTGTACGGTTCGACATATAGTATCGGCGCTTTTGAACCGGGATTTTATCCCAGGAATAATGAAGAACTTTCGAAAAGAACCTATAAAGAAAGCACCTGTATGCTCCTGCACCTGGGTATGCTGATCCATGAAGCGTTTACCGTCATCAACTATACCAATGATATCAAGGATATCTGGGATCATTCTTACCAGAACAGGGGTACTGCCCTGAATCTATTGTTTCATGTTATCGAATCAAAGGGCATTGATCCGGTACTACCCCAATCGGTTCGCGAAAGGCCAGTAGCAAAGAAAGAAGTATGTTCAGGTGGTTTTCTTGTCAGGAAGAATAAATTCCTATTCGGTAAGCGCTCCAAAGACAAAAACTGGGCGCCGGGATTCTGGGATATCGTTGGAGGGCAATCGTTGAAAAACGAGCATCCGCTGATCACGCTGCAAAGAGAAACATTTGAAGAAACAGGTGCAAGGGTGATAAATGCTGAACTACTGACCACGGCCGACGTTTTCAAACATGATACCGGTGAGGTTTTATTCAAGTACCATATTTATATGGTGACGAATTTTAAAGGGAAGGTTGAGAATAAAACCAAGGAGCACATCAAGCTGAAATGGTTCACGCGAGAGGAACTGGATAAGCTGCAGCTAGCATTACCCGAATACCTGACCTTGATTGATGAATGGCTGGAACGGAAAGCCGAAGCGTTATAATAGCTTTGAATGATATAGTGCTTTTTTGCCGTTCACCTATTTAGGTTTCCATTTCTTCATGTTCTCCCTTGATTCTGAAGAGGCAAAATTAATAAGCCCAAAGTCCAGACGTGCTTCAGCCAGCCTTTGCTCTTCCTCCATTTCCAGGTCAGTGCCGTATACGTTCTCCTTTGCAGACAGTAGAGTATAGGTAGTATGAAGTGAGTCGCTGAATAAAAATTCAACATCAAAATAGGAAAATACCATTGGCGCTGTATCGCCGGACAAAACGCCCCGGACCGGTATCCGCCTGCGACCATAGCCCCGGTTCAATGTCGTAATAAGAAAAAATGTATAGCGGATCGGATTCCCATGATGGAGCACCTTTGCAACTTCAATATCCAGCCTTGTGTCCTCCTGCAGGTCAGTGAATAATTCCTCATCCCGCAGTATTTGGGCAAAAGAACTCATTTTGAAAGAGACATTTTTTTCATTTACTTGCCTGGAGGCGTTCCAGATGGTCACATTGAAGGGGAGAGTCACTAACTCTCCGACTCTCATGATCTCCCCAAAATTGAACTGCATTCTTAAACGCGGTGTCTGGACCCTCCTGATCAGACCATCTACATATTGATGCGGTGCAAATTTCGTTTGTCCATCGAGCCGCATATAGTAGGTACCATTGACCTGGTGCGGGGCAAAATCGCTCGATAGAACCTCGAAGAGATAAACAAATCCACCAGCCTGTATGGGAACAGCTTTAAAGAATATCCTGTTCGGGGTGGGATTGATCGCAGAAACGATCTTATTAATAACCTGGTCCTTTTCAAAACCACTGGTTACCGGGCTGGGTACCCCCGAAAATGTTTTTTCCTTCCCGTTCAAAAGTTGTCCCTCTGGTGCACCCCAGATCAGAACCCCTCCATCTGTGTTTAGGAATGCACAAATGGTCGTCAATATATTTTTAAAAGCCTCAGCGTCCTTTTTATCCTTACTACCTTTCTCTTTTACAGCCGAGAAATCTTTATAACTCTTGAACTCCAGTTTATCATTTTCGGTCTTCGGGTCCTTAAAAAACAAAACAATATCCTCCTCAGTGAGATTTTCTATTGTTTTTGAAAAAAGTGATTGAATAAGCATAGCCCAATGAAGATCGTCAATTATTCAATCCGCATACCGGTTGGGAAATGTTTCAAGGTGGAGTTTCAAAATCAAGGGAGTCTAAAATCTTCAAAATCAATAACTAATAAATTTAGCTAATTTAAGCTAATAAAATTAGTAATATCGTCCTGTATGTATATCAATTGCAGGACCTATTTCAGCTTTCATTACGGCACTTTTTCGACCAGGGACCTGGTGGAAACGGCGGTGGAAAAAGGCGTGACGGCGCTGGCGCTGACCAATATTAATTCGACCTGCGACGTATGGGACTTCGTGAAGATATGCCGGGAGCGAAAGGTGAAACCGATCGTGGGCGTGGAGATCAAGAATGGCGACAAACTACTCTATATACTAATTGCAGCCAATAATAAGGGGTATGCATGGATCAACCAGTTTTTGTCGGAGCATTTGATGGCGAAGAAAGATTTTCCGGAAGATTCCCACTTTTTTGAAAATGGGTGGGACGGATTTGTTATTTATCCTCTTGGAGCAAAGCCGTTGAAGGATCTGCGGATCAATGAAAGGATCGGTGTGAGACCATCAGAGATCAATAAACTTTTCGGGACTGATTGGCGGGACTATGAAGAGAAGTTCGTGATACGTCAACCGGTGACGGTGCAGAATAAAATTTATCATTCACTTCATCGATTGCTGCGGGCAATAGATAAAAATGTATTGTTATCACAATTGCCGGGGGAGACAATGTGCGCGGAAGATGAAATATTTCCGGAACCCGTACACCTTCTGCACCGCTTCCAGCAATACCCCAGCATCATTGCCAATACGTACAAACTGATGGACGCCTGCCGGATCGAGATGGAGTTTCATAAAGATAAAACGAAGAAGACCTATTCGGGGAGTTTGGAAGGGGACCGGATACTCCTGGAGAAACTCGCAATGGACGGGCTCCCGCAGCGCTACGGAAAGAAAAACAAGGTTGCGCTCGACCGATTGCAGAAAGAGCTGAAGATAATCGGCGACATGGGATTTAATTTTTATTTCCTCAGTAACTACGATATCGTCCGGCATGCGCAGTCAAGAGGATTTCCGCATGTGGGGCGGGGAAGCGGAGCGAACTCCATCGTTGCCTATTGCATGGGGATCACCGATGTAGACCCCATCGAACTGAATCTATATTTTGAACGGTTCTTAAATCCCGAGCGGACATCACCACCTGATTTTGATATCGATTTCTCCCACCATGACAGGGATGAAGTGATGGACTATGTGTTCAAACGCTACGGTTCAGCGCATGTGAGCCTGGTGGGAAACTTTACTACTTATAAACACAATTCGATCATCCGTGAACTGGGAAAAGTTTTCGGGTTACCTGCAAATGAAATTGAAGAACTGCAAAAAAGAGGAATCCCTAATGACAAAAATCAAAAACTCATTCTGCAGTATGGCAGTTTGATGAAAGGTTTTCCCAGCAACTGCTCCGTGCATGCCTGCGGGATGTTTATCTCTGAAGAGCCGATCACGCATCATGTTGCCCTGTTCATGCCACCCAAGGGAATGGCGACCTCGCAGCTGGATATGTATGCGGCGGAAAATATAGGACTGAATAAGTATGATATATTAAGCCAAAGGGGATTAAGTCATATACGGGAGGCGTTGCGTCTGATCAAACTGAATAAGGGCGTTGATATCAATATTCATGACACGAATAAATTCAAGAAGGATCCGAATGTCAATCTACAGATAAAGAATGCAAACAGTATCGGCTGCTTCTATATCGAGTCGCCGGCGATGCGGCACCTGCTGATGAAATTAAAGTGCGATGATTATTTAACACTGGTGGCGGCATCCTCTATTATCCGGCCCGGTGTGGCAGAGTCGGGTATGATGCGGGAGTACATCAACCGCTATCATGACAGAAAAAGTATTAAGTACCTGCATCCTGTTTTCGAGGAACATTTATCGGAAACATTTGGTGTCATGGTATTCCAGGAAGACGTGATCAAGATCGCGCACTTTTTTGCAGGCCTGTCCCTCGGGGATGCGGACGTACTCCGGAGGGCGATGAACTCGGCAAAATACATTGAGAACAGCAGCTTTGAGATCGTGCAGCAAAAATATTTTGAAGGGTGCAAAGCGAAAGGTCACTCAAAAGAACTGGCGGAAGAGGTCTGGCGGCAGATGAAAAGTTTTGCGGGTTATAGTTTCTGCAAGGCACACTCGGCCAGTTTCGCTGTCGAAAGCTATATGTCACTATTTCTGAAGACGTACTATCCAAAAGAATTCATGGTGGCCGTGATCAATAATTTCGGCGGGTTTTACTCTACCGAACTTTATTTCATTGAACTCTTTAAAGCTGGCGGAAAGATCCAGCCGCCCTGCATCAATCGCAGCGACGAGTACACCAATATAACCGGCAACGAAGTCTATGTCGGGCTGATACATATTAAGAGTTTAAGAAAAGATCTGAAGGATACCATACTCGATGAGCGACAGCGGGGCGGGCCTTACCTGCATCTCCAGGACTTTATCGAGCGGGTCAACTGCGGTATCGAGCAACTGATCCTGCTCATCAAAACAGGCTGCTTCCGTTTCACCGGCAAAACCAAGAAGCAGTTATTATGGGAAGCACACAGCCTGATCAAAAAGCATCAACTCCAATTGCAAAGTTCTCAACCCCTTTTCAATGAACCAGCCCTTCAATTTAATTTACCTGACCTGGCCGATCATCCGCTGGATGATATTTATTATCAGATCCATCACCTGGGGTTTCCGCTATGTAATCCATTCGATTTAGCGGATGATGATCCTGCAAAATATATTTCATCAAAGGATCTGATCAACCATGCGAATAAAGTGGTCACCGTGCTGGTCTATTTTATTACGCATAAGCATGTGCCGACAAAAAACGGGGAGGAAATGTATTTCGGAACTTTCCTGGACAGTAACCTGGATTGGGTGGACACGGTACATTTCCCGGAATCGGCGAAGAAGTATCCACTCGACAAATCAGGATTTTTTAAAGCAACAGGAAAAGTGACCTTAGATTTTGGGGTAGTCAGTCTTGAAGTGAGTAAGATGGAAACAGTGAGCTACCGGGCAAGACAGTATGCTGACCTATGACCGACATATCGCGCACCTGGATATGGACCAGTTCTTCATATCCGTCGAACGGCTTCGTAATTCGAGGCTGGCGAATAAACCTATACTGATAGGAGGAAGTAATGACAGGGGTATTGTCGCTGCCTGCAGTGAAGAAGCCATGCAATTCGGTATTCATGTAGCGATGCCGATGCGGATCGCATTGCGATTGTGCAGGTATGCCACAGTGGTCAAAGCGGACTTTGAGGAATACAGTAAGCAGTCAAAATTAATTACAGAGATCATAAAGGAGTCTGTGCCATTGGTCGAGAAATCCGCTATCGATGAATTTTATGTTGATCTGAGTGGGATGGATAAATTCTTTGGCTGTACAAAATTTACCAAAGAACTTAAAGATAAAGTCTATGAGCATAGTGGTCTTCTTTCAAGCTACGGGCTTGCCAGTAATAAATTAGTGAGCAAGGTTGCCGCAAACCAGGTCACGCCCAATGGTCAGATCGAAATTCCTTTCGGCAATGAAAAGTTATTCTTGGCTCCATTAAGTGTAGTGAAATTACCGGGTGTCGGTAAGGAAACTGCTTTCAAACTTATAGACATGGGCGTGGAAACGATCTCATCGCTGAGTGAAATTCCTCCTGAAATGCTATGCGATGTGGTGGGAAAATCCGGCAATGAATTATGGCGACGTGCCAACGGGATCGATGAGTCCCCGGTGATTCCTTTCCAGGAACAAAAGTCCATTTCCACCGAATTTACTTTCCAGCAGGATACGATCGACATGAATATTTTGTTAGCGAAGCTGGCCAACATGACCGAGAGTATTGCTTTTGAACTGCGTCAGCAAAATAAGGTAACCGGATGCGTTGTGCTGAAACTGCGGTATTCGGATGGCGATACACATACAGTTCAACGATCCATTGCTTATTGCAATACCGATCATGTGTTGCTGGATGTGGCCAGGGAATTATTCAAAAAAGCGTTTAGCCGGAGATTGCTGGTTCGGTTGCTCGGAGTACGGTTCACGAATTTAATTCCGGGGAACTACCAGATCAATCTGTTTGAGGATAGCCAGGAGATGATCAGGCTTTATCAGGCAATGGATTCAATTAAGAAGCGGTTTGGTAAACAACTGATCTCAAGAGCCTACTGATTATGGACGAACATTTGTCCAACCCTTCTTTGCCGCATTGGCTTTGTCACTTTGGGTGTCTTTTTTTGGTTGCTTGTGGATGGTTGTCAAGAAAAAGACCCCTGAATTGTGTTCATAATAGAAAACAAACTTTATATCGTTTTTTGAATCCAGGTCATAAAAACATACATACTTGTTCTTGTTCTCATAATAAGAATCAGGAGCAAGGAAGAAAGTATCAATAATAATTTCGACAATCTTTATGGGATGTGATATGTCGTTAATATCTGTTCCCGTCGACAGCGGTTTACCGTTCAGGGTAAAATGCTTGAGCGCATGCATGATCCCCCCGGTAAAATCATACTTTTTTTTGTGATGTTTTTGTTTATCCAGTTTTCGAAACAGGTCCAGCCGTATGATGTCATCATTATTCGCTGTTAACCTGTCCTCATGTACAACTGCAAAGCACTCTGTTTGCAATAACCTTATCACTTCCTTTGTCCTGACATAAAGCGGCCTCACTTTGTTAATGGCATGGATAACACTCATCGCATTGCCATTCCCAAAGTTTTGCGGAAATACATTTATTGCATCAACTATATTGTCTTCAAAAAAGCCCCGGAATATATTGGTTCCGACATAAAAAAATTTTCTGCCATTTTTATTGTATTCAAGATAGGATTGGACAGGCCACGCTACTGCTGCGTGTGGCTTTGTTTCATGGCCCATTAATGCCATTAACTTCTTCTCGACAAATTTTCGTGATGCTTGGAATTCATCCTGGGTCATGGTCTTTGATTTTTTATTGTTTATAAAGCTTCAGCAATTCCTCTTTGAAAATATCTGCATCCTTTTTTTCCATTCTTAAGGCATATGACTTTGCCAGTTCAACAACTCTCTCATAAGGGAAACTATACATGTCTTTAAAAACGGCCGATACTAGAGAGGTTAAAAAGTTGGTTGGCGATTGTTTGACCCTTTGGTAAAACAGTTCAAGGTCTTTATATTCCATAGTTTCTTTGCCGGCCAATTCAGGAATGTTTTTGACAGACTGATCAATTACTTTGTCAGCGTGCTTCAAAGAATTATTTAGATTACGCAGCTGGTTGACATTATCATAGTCCAATAGATCCCTGGCTGCAATATTTTTGGAATGCAGAAATTGGACAATTGAATCCCATTTGAACTGGCGGTTAATATACTCGTCCTGGTAGACCTGGAAAAGCAACTGTTTGATATTTATCTCCAAATGCTTGAAAGCATAAATGATCTTCATTTCAAACAAGGCAAAGAGTTCTTCTTCCATGTACATAGCATCCGTTATATAACCAGCCATTTGACTATATAAAGTGTGATCTGACAGATTCGCCTGATCTTCTAATTCGCGAAACTTAGCGGGATTATTCTCTTCCAGGTTGACCCAGTAATTATGGTCCTCAAATGCCTTTTCGATTTCTTTCTTCAAATCGTCAATCAATTTGTCGATGGGAGCGTCCAGGATATTTTTCCTGTTATGGGCAAATGAGTCTAATTCAAATTTGTCCATTTGCTGATCTTCCCAGGTCGTATATGGTGAACTCGATTTCATTTCAATTACATTTATGCCCGCCGCTTCAGATATATTTCATGATTGAAGTTATAGGTATGAATAGCCACATCTTCAGGAACATCTTCCACCAGTGCATTCAGGCCAGGTTTAAAAGATACATTTCCATTCTCCAGGAACTTTACAGCATGAGAGATCGTATAGACATGCTCCCCATCATCTCCAATTGAACGGTGTTCCTTAAAGATTATAAATTCTGCATTTTCATAGTCTGTCTCTTCGTATTCATCTTCAATGATAACAGCAGGGTTCAATATCCAGTATGCGGATTCAGCAAAACAGTAGCCGAAACAATTGTAAGAAAGATCATACCCAAACTGATCGAAGAACTCGGGAGGTCGTGGAATAACTGCATTCGTTGCTTTGTCATACAGTTCAATAACGAAACTCCCCGGGACCAGCCGGAACGCTTCGTTTGGATTCCCCAGTGAAGTTGTAATAAAACCGTGCTCATAAGAGAAACTCATCCTTAAAGCTGTGTTACCCCAAGCGAAGTCTTGCTTTCGTATTTCAGGCCATCCATCATTGATGATCTGACCAGTTCCCTGAAAATTAATCATGCCGGCAAAATTAGGCTACAAAGTATATTTGGCTAGTACTAATAAATTTAGTAAATTGGCATAAACAAATGGGTTAGTTATGAGTAGTCCGGAGATATCCATACCTGGTTACAGGAGGTTTGAGTACCTGATCGTGCTGAATCCGCACCGGGAACTGAGCGATAAGATCGCAGAGATACGCAAGGATTTTTATAAGGAATATAAGATGTTGGGCGTGCCAAGTACAAAAGCTAATTTGGCGCTGGTGAAGTTCGAGCAACTGGAAATGGCAGAGTCCCGGATCATCAATAAACTCCACACCATCGCGATGGGGTATCCCGCTTTCAAAGTCGAGCTGAAAGATTTCGGGAGCTTTCCCAGTCATACCATTTACCTCAATGTCACTTCAAAGGTCCCGATCCAGAACCTGGTGAAAACAATAAGAGGAGAGGCGCAGCGACTGATGAAATTTGACCCGGAGAAAACCCCTCACTTCATGCTGGAACCGCATTTCACGATCGGTATGAAATTAAAACCCTGGCAATACGAGAAAGCTTGGCTGAATTATTCCAACAAACATTTTACGGGTAAATTCATCGCTAGTGAAATGATCCTGCTCAAGCGCCCGGAAGGGGAGAGAAACTGGAGAGAAGTAAGCCGTTTTAGCTTTGAGAACCTGCCGGTGACGACAAAGCAAGGAGAGTTATTTTAATTCTCCTGATCGGGGAATTTAATTGCCGAAATACCGTTTGCGTTATTGACCAGCCTTTCAATCCTGTCACGATTAGCCTGCGAAAGCACTAATGAATCCTGTTTTATACCCAGCCTTTTTATTCTCGGGTGATCATTGAAATGGCCCAATAATTCGGGTAAACTGTCTTCGATCAACTGGATCGTAAATTCCAGATCCGTTTTCCTGTCCTCTTCTTTTGGGAACTGTAATACCTGCCCATACAGGTAGTCGCAACGACTTCCGTTTTCCCATGTGATCGTTACTAGGTGACGCGTCGAAATATCTGCCAGGTCCGTATCATTGGGACGCATAGCAAATTTCAGTTCCTGTGTCACCGTGCAGGGTCCGCTGAATTGTTTACCCGAAAATCTACATTCGGACTCATTAAAATAAAGGTTCACCCTGATCGCTTCGTCACTTGCCATAATTTAGTTTTTATACCAATGCTTTTAAATGCGTTTCCACTTTTCCTGCAATTACCGGATCGATCTTGCAAGATGGATCTTTTGAACTTGAAGAAACGATCCATTCATTATCCATTTCTGCCAGCTCAAAACGGTAATACTCGTTATAAAATACCTTATAAACCCCGTCCTTTTCAATGACCCAGATATTGGTAGCTATTCCATCAACCGGGTGCTGGAAAACATGCCAGAAACTGTCCGGGTCCAGGTTGATCACGTTGACTATATCATTACGGATCGCCTTGGCATAGGGCACCGATGTTTCTTTATTGTCTCCTTCGATCACCCCCTCATCCAGGCAGAATACATCTTCATAGCCGTTGGAAAAACGGATGCGATAAGCGAACTGGACTGCAGTCCCTTCTTCCCCTAACACTGTTGCAAGCATTGGCTTGCCACCGACATTTACAGGGAACTCGATACATTTATCTGCCATATCTTCGGTTATTAGGACAATAAAAATACTAAAATAATTAGTTTTCGCCAAATGGAATTTGGGAAGCTTGAAATATCAAATTTCGACAGCGTGGACTTCACATTACAGCCTGAACCGGAGCGGAATAAAAGCGCCCTTCCGGGAAAGCCTGCTGCCGGTAAGATATACCTGGGATTAACACAATGGGGGAGGCCTGAGTATGCCGGGAAACTCTATCCGGCCCATGCAAAGGAAAAGGAATTTCTGAGTCATTATGTAAAGCATTTCAACTCGGTCGAACTGAACGCAACGCACTACCGGATATGGGGATCGCAAGGTATTTTAAAATGGGCGGACCAGGCAAGAGGGATCGATTTCAAGTTCTGTCCAAAGTTATACAAAGGTATTACCCACAAATACCCGCTGACAGGAAAGGAATTTATGCTGACCGAATTCCTCCGCGGAGTAGAAACATTCGGAGAGCACCTGGGACCCATATTCATTCAACTGCATGATAAGTTCAATCAAAGGGCCAGCCTTTTTAAATTTCTTGAGTCGCTGCCGCAGGGATTTCCTTTCTTCCTGGAAGTACGTCATGAATCACTCGTGACCAACGCTGCCCTTTTTGATTATCTCCATTCAAAGAATATCGGTGCCGTGATTACAGATACGGCCGGTCGAAGGGACTGTGTGCATATGCAATTGTCCCTACCCAAAACAATGATCCGTTTTGTAGCCAACGACCATCCAACCGACGAAACCCGGTTGCGTGAATGGGCACAGCGGTTAAAGTTGTGGCTGGACCAGGGTATACAGGAAATTTATTTCTTCATACATTATGAGGATGAGAAACGTGTTCTTGATATTACAAAGTTGGCGATCGATATTATCAACTCCAAATGCGGGGATATCATACCCAAACTTCAATTACTCTCCTGAACCGGGAAGCTACATCGTCTTGTTGTGAATATGCAGGCCGATCATCTGCACGAGTTCGTCATAAATTGCAAATGATGACGGAGTGTGCCATTCGAGATCTTCTCCGATAAAAATTTCAAATGGTTTGAATTCGAGGGGGCCGGACAGGTAAACCAAATACGTATTTTCCATCATTCGGTGATCGAGCCTTTCTTTAATGGATAATTGCGAGTGATGCCATATCCTCGCCGCATAGGATTCATCCCTGTATTTAAATTTATATGTGAAGTCAGGATTTTCTTTCATGGAAAATTAGATCCGGATTTTTATAATCGAATGGGGCTGTAGGATCTTCGGCTAACTTAAATTTTTTGTCAATGGTGTACGCTTCCATACAGTCACTTGGAATCTGAAATTGCGCGATCTCCTTAATACGAGCTTCTGAAAGGTCGCCAAACATCCATTCATAAGCCAACTCTTCCGTGGGCATAGTTGGCATTCGTTCTTTCTGGTTATGAATAAATTTCATCAGCGAATTGGCTTTAGTGGTCACAATAGCCATCGACTCTACATGCTCGCCGGTTTCTTTGTCAGTCCAGGGTTCCCAGATGCCCAGCATAGGAAATAGCTCGGGTCCTTTTACCGTAACCCGGTATGGAATTGCCTCTGTTGTTTTTAACGGAAGCCCTTTCTTACCGATTGGATGAATATGCCGCCAGTCATAAAAGCCGGAACTAAGGACTAAGCAGCGGCGATGGAGGGCGGCATTACGGAACCATTTATTTTCATCCAGTAATTCTTCCGCAACAGCATTTAATGTTGTATAGCCTTTATGAAACTTTCCATTCTCGTCTTTATAACCTCTCCGGAACCGCTCCACATCGGCCCGAGTTTTAGCATAAGGCCACCTGTTCACTGAAGGGATAAATCCCCATTCCATCTGTGTGACCTCAAAATCTTCGACCTTGTCTATTTTTTTCAAAACGGGTACCTGGCCATAGGCAAAGCCGTCAAAGTATGGGGTATTTAAGAATTTGTAATTCGCCACCAGTTTCTCCAGGTGTTTCAAGCGGATGTATTCCTGCCTTGTCACTTTCGTTCCGTTATAATAGCACATTACTTATCCTTGTTTTCAAAGTATTCGTCAATCAATTTGCCAAGGCCAGCCGCTTCCTTTTTTCTTCCTTCAGGAATAGATGTCCATAACCTGTTACCTTCTGCATCTTTATATAATGATACTACAATCGGGGAACGGGAACTGCTGAAAACGACCCTGAAGGCAGTGTACTTTGGCAGGTCAAGTTCCTGGATATCCATCGTGACTCCATTTAATTCCAGCTTGAATTTCTCCAGCCCGATTTTCATGCCACAATTTACTAAATTGAGCTATGGCAATCAGTGAAAAGCAGCTTTTGGAACTGGAATCTTATTTTAAGAAAGCAAAGCTGCCGGTGGTGGTCCATCTGGATGCCGGAACAATGATCTCTGATACAGCAAGGTTCGTAGCCAGCCATCTGTCAGTGCTGCGGAATAATATGGATAAGCCCCTATACGAGGTGTTTTATCAACGATTGGTTCAACTCAAAGAAATGATAGGCAAATAAAAAAGCCGGGTTTCAGTGTCCCGGCCCGACTCCTTCGAGTCTGTGAATTCAATAGTATGAAGCTAATACCCAGTGATCCCGACCCCATGGGGGAAAAAGCAAAATTTGGACGTTTTTTTCCCGGTCATTTATGTGCTACAGGTTCATATTCTCCGAGTAATTCATCGGGTTGTCCGACAAATGGATCATACCAGTCTGCTTTTTTCCTCGCCCAGTCGAGCCAAACTGGATCAGCCTCCCGGACTTCTGCCTCATAAATATACTCCCTGATCAGTCGAGCCTTATGAAACCGCTCTGCATCTGACATCAATTTGTCAAACGCGGCGACCTCAGCTAAATGGATTGCCTCCGCCTCTTTTTCTCTTTCAGCTTGCAGCTTTCGCAATGTTTCATCACGTCTATGGCCCTCCTTTATTTCATTCCAGTAATCCGCTTCTTTTTCCAGCCATGCAATGATAGCTGGCAAATAATTTTCCAATCGTCGTGAATGATCTTTAGCATTATCCTGCCATTCCTGCTTCGTAAAATTCCCTGCCTTGAAAGAAAGGAGTCCGGTCGGGTGCAACTCACTGCGATCCCATTTCCCACCTTTGACGATTACCCGCTTTGCCTTTTCGTGACAGGCGATCTTGATAGCGTAACCCTTAACCTGCGCATAGGTTTCATCATTCTTAATTTGTATTTCATAATTCCGGGTACGGAGCAGTTGAAAAAGTTCTTCCATGAAAGCAAGGGCCCGGTCCAGCAATGCAGGCGTGCAGCGTATAGCAAGACAACCCTTTTTTCCTTCTCCCATTCCCGGAAAATTATAGGCTGCGGCATCCCTGGTTTTAAGAAATTTCCGGGCCCCGGTGATCAGCTGATGTTGTTGTTCCATCCCGGGAAGTTCCGTAAAATTGTCATCTCGAAAACCATGAGGAAGCTAATTTTAATTTCATTGTTTCCGATCCGGGCACGAAAGCTTGTCAGCTTCCTGTGTTTAGAAGTGCTTGCTTCATCACTATTGCAAGCGAAGCTGATCAATTCTATTTGATATTTTTTGGGTTCTTTCAAAAGGGTTTCCACTTATCGTAAAATAATTAATTCCCAATGTATTAAATACCTTAACTAAATTACTATCATATAATAATTGCTTGTTCTTCGAAAACTCCCTCACTCCATCATCTGTCATCTCAAACTCGATCGGGATGTAAAATATTTCATCAATATCTTTCGCTATAAGGGTATAAAATTCGCAACATAGTTCATAAACATAATTTATTTCATCTTCATTGAATCTTATGAGACTATAAACTATGACATCAATAATTGATCTATCGCTGATAAATAGGTCATAATTATTGCGATGAGTAGTAAAAAAATTGTGATTATAAATGTGGCGGTGGATGTATGCAAAATAGTCGTCTTTGGCGGCCTCAATGCCGTGGCTTACTCCTTTCTTGATTAAAGACCTGGCTATATTGTCAAACCTTTTGATGTTCAGCTCTGTTGAATTGATGTAATCCGCCAACAAGGTAGATTTTCCCACTCCCTGGGATCCTTGTATATAAATCAATCGTGCCATAATTTCCCGAATATATAATCTATCAATGCTATGACAGAACCTATCGTTGTGATTAGTATTAACAAGGAAGACATTTCAAATCCTTTGAATGTAGCAATGAGTCTTATTTCGTCCCACTTGTTCATATTTTGATAGGAATCATTGAATGAAATATCTGGGCTTCTAAAATTCCAATTAATTACCTGGGGATAACCAAAGCAATAACATTTAATTCGGGTAAGAATAACTGAAATTCGACTTTTGTTTTGTAGGAGCTTTAAGTAGGTTGGTTCAATGATTCTGATGTCTCGTGGCTGGGAGTTCTTAAAATCGGAATAATTTTCAAGATAAAATCCAGGTTTAGAAATAACCCAACAGTACATGTTTGTGGGAGAGTTTACTTCCCCGTTCAATACAGTGTTCTCAAAGAAATTGCCGAAAGGGCACTCTTTCCTGTCAAAATATCGTGACTGAACGCTTAGGGTTCCAAATGTCTTACTTATATTTTGTTTTGTTTCATAGGTAAAGAAAATGTGGTAGGATTGATTAAGTGAACTTTTTTTATCGAAAATATTCTCAAAATTTAAACAAATGTCAGTGACATTGTTTTCGCAATTATAGGTAAAAGTTAGTTGAGGGTAAATAACCTCAGTAGTTTTATCATTAATTTCAAACTTATTGCCTTGCTGACGAGCTACCTTTTTTTGCGAATAATACCATTCAAAGAAGAATAGGCTATTTGTTATTTTCTTTGCATTCTTTAGTTTTTTGATTTTCCCGGAAACATAGATATGAATTGACTCTTCACCATCAAGAAGGGAGTTTGGGGATATTTCCAGCTCAAAAAAAACATAGCTGGCCCTGCGCCCGATAATAATGCATTCACTGGTTTTATCGACGGCTAAATCACCTTTTTTTGATATGGCTATATACCCCACTTTCGTAAGCTATTTAAGTGAAATTGTTTTCGAAAAAAATAAGAAACGTTTATTTATTCGTTTTATGAGTTACATATATCACGATGAAACCCACTATCTGTATAAATTTATGGTTTTTACACTGCTAAACCAAAGACTCGAGTTGGTTTAGTAACAAAAGCCCCGTAAAAGCAAACCCCATAACCCGGGGGTCAGGCTATCTGTTTGGGAGTAGATATACTCATTATTCTACTTGTTCGTTTGATCTTGTCGCGGTAATAATCCATGTCAAAATCGTAGGAGTTTTTAAGCATGGTTTCTAGTCTGCCATTTTAAGTTATCACTCGATCACCGTCTAGCATAATTATCTTTATTTTCAAAACTTCAATGCCCCCACAAATTCGCTGTATTAGCATTATAGTAGTTCACCTTGCATTTGAACTCCTTTTGAAAGGATTGGATTCTTTTAAAGCTCTCGTCTGAATAGACTCCTATGTAGATACTTAATAATTTCCCGCCGTCCTCTTTTCGGAATTTACAAGCTTTATTTATAGCATCGATTATGTGCCGGTCGTAATCGCCGAAGTTGAAGCCAAAGGTGACCAGTGAGCCAGTAATGGTGCATAATTTCTCATAGCAATATGACAAATACTTGTTGTGCATTATGTGCGTTAATTTCTGTTTTCCATCACCCGCGGTTACAAAGACGGGGTATTCTTTCGCCTCCATACGCCCTTTGATTTTCTCTAGAAGATAGTGGTCGGTATCATATTGCTCTTTAATAATGTCGATTCCAGTATCAAATATGGGTAAACTGCCATGTAAATAGAAGATGGATTGGCCTTTCTTATTTACCCCCCAACGCAATTCAGAGAATTCGGGTTCCCAGTCAGGCTCATAATCCGATCCTGGTTCATTTTCAAGCTCTCTGCCGAATCCATCATTTGCATTCTTGGATTCATTTCTCATAAGTACCCAGTAGGCTAGTAAATCATAGTTGGTGGAAAAGACAAATCCATTATTGTTCAGATAATCATCCAGAAATTTATGGCAGGAGCTGCAAGCTTGTTCTGGGATGGTGAATACATGCTCGGGATGTAGTTCTTTGACTGCTTCGATCAAGCTTGTCTTTAATTTATTGCTCGTTGTTTGTATACGGTCAACGAGTGAAGAGTCTGTACTGAATATTTTTGCCATCTCAGCAAAATTGTCAAGCTGTTGCATGATTAGTTCGAAATTTTTTGTATTCAAACTTTTAAACAATTGCCTTAACAGCTCATCATCTGTTTTTTCAATAAAGTTACTTAAAGCATTATACGAGAAGATCCCTGGACTATACGCCATGCTGAAACCATTCCCAAAAAGCAAATGTTTCCGACGTTTCTTTTCTCTTAAATAGGTTACGACAGATGTATAGGAGGGTAGTTTTTCAATTTCCATAAGTGTGAAAAATTTATATGAATGTAGACAAAGTAATAACGTGTCGATTTTAAGTTCAGTCGTCCCAATTCCCAATTACCACCTTCCGCTCCACATCCACAATTTTTTTTCCAGCTTTAACAATTTCCAACTATTCCCGTTAAAAAATCAGGTAATTCCCCGCAAACTTTGCGTACTGACCCGCACAAGTCTTTGGACAGACGTCCAAACTTTGGGTGAATGGAACTGTCCCACCTTTTCATGCTCGTACAGATGCCGATCATTTTGTCGATCTGTATCCTCAGTTTCCAGGCCCGCAATATATTCCGGGACAAGCTGTTCAAATACATTTGTATTGCCTGGGCCATCAACCTGACCTATATCGTGGTCAAATTCACCTGCGCCAATGCCGGTCTCCAGTTAACAAGGGCCCAGATGCTGATCCCGGAGACCATCGCGAATATTTCCAGCACCTACTGTTTTCTCCTGGGCCTGCTGACCTTTTACAAACCGGGCTGGGCGGGTGAATCACGATTGGCGCAGCGCATTGTATTCGGGGTGCTCTTCGCAGCGGCCGGAGTCATTAAGATATTGGCCGGTCCCCCCGTGGAAGACAGCGCGAATCCCGTGTTAGTGCAGAATCTTCCCTACACATTGATCGACCTCATCGTCCTTTACCATGTGGCGAAAGCGTACAAGACTTTCGTAGACCGCTTTCCCAAAGCAGTGCCGCTTTATATCGGCGCCTTGCTCTACGCTTATATCCAGGTACTCAGCAGTATCAATACGGAGACCATGCCCTTTGTCGATCCCATGGGATTTGGATTGGGACTGTTATCGAAATTTTTAATACTCACCGGCATGTCCATTCTCCTGCTCAATGCCGTGAAGGAGATCACCGCGGTCCAGAAGGACTTGGCCGCAGCCAAAGCCTTCAGCAAAAAATTGAACCAGATACTGGGGCGCACCTTTCATGAACTCTCCCCGCCCTTGCTGGAGATCGAAACGATCGCTTCGGAACTGCTGGTACACGACGGGCAGGATATCGAAAACAGTATCAATAAACGGGCACGAAGAAAAATAGAGCGGATCGAGAACGCTATCCATCGCCTGCGGACCATCTTAACGGCATCCAGTAAGATGTATGAATCGGAAGCCGTGGCCATGGGCCCCCCGGGAACGGCCATCTTTGGGCTGCCCATGCCCATCGAGGAAGAAGTGAACATCCATAACCTGAATACCCTGATCGAAATAGCGATCATGAATTTCAAGAGTGCCCGGTTCGAAGAACTGACGGAGAGTCATTACGTCACCAACAAGGTCAAGTTCCTTACCGAATACGGGGCGCAGTGCAACGTACTCTGCAACAGCGTGGAGATGGTGCAGGTATTTTTCAACCTGCTGAAAAATAGTTACGAGGCCAACGAAAATCCCGAACAGCCCTGCTGCCTTTTTATCAAGACAAAGAATATAAAAGAGGCACAGGAAGGAACGGGGGAGGAAGTGAATGTAAGATTCATCCACCGGAAGATCCTGGTGGAAGTGGAAGACAACGGACCCGGTATTCCGGAGGACCTGCGCGAAGAGGTCTTTAACCAGGGTTTCAGTACCAAGGCAAAAACAGGACGCGGATTCGGACTGGAGATCGCGAAGACCTATACCGAAAAGAATGGCGGTACGATCAGGATCGAATCGCCGGTGGAGAGCCCGCGGGTGGACCTGGACAGTACCTCTCCCGGCACCAAATTCATTTTACTGTTCCCGAAACAAATTTCATAAAAACAATTCTATGGCAACTGCATCACCTTCCCAGACAAAAGCGATCCGCATCCTGTACATGGACGACCAGCAGGGCGACCTCGACAGCTTTACCAGCCATGTCCACCGCAACCGCGACATGTTCGACCTGCAAGTGAGGGCGACCAAGGATCCGCTCGAAGCCACCCAGATCGTGGAAGCAGGAGAGGACATCGACGTCTTTATCTGTGACCAGAATATGCCCGGGCAGATGGGATTCGACATGATCAAGTATTTGATGGGAAGTAACAGGGAGATCCTCTATGTCCTGTATACAGTCGGAACCTACCGGGATGAGAATTTGAAACTCGCCTGCGAGAAGGAGGGGATAATGTATTTCATCAAGACAGAAGAATTCACCACCCTGATCGAACAGATCCAGCTTCGCCTGAACGGGAAGGAGTGGACCAAGAAACCCATCTTCGAAGTTTATTCCTTTATCGCAGATACCGTGATCGATGACCTGGCGGAAGCCAAAAAGATCGATCCTAAATTTTCCGTGATCACGGAGGGCCGGCAGTACTTCGCCGCCGACATCATCCGCGAGATCAAGAACAGGACACCCTTCGCATCGGAATACCTGAAAAATTATATCCGCGGCCTTAAATTCTTTAACGATAAAAGAGCAAAATGAAAGTCCCCAGCCTGTTTCGGTTCTTTACACCCAAAACAACCGCAGTATTTATCAGTGCTTCGGAGAGTTGTCCATGTACCTATATGCTCGAACTGGCCAGGAATGTGCCGTCGATGCGTTGCATACAGCTCACGGACCTGAACAGTGAAGAGACCGTGGAACAGTTAAGCAGGATCGCCAATGCCCGGAAAGTACTGGTGTTCGCGCACGGAAGCGGTTACCCCCTCAACTGTTATTACTTGCAGGCAGAGCTGAACAGGGTCCGCAAGATCGATATTCCCAATCGCTGGTGGCCGGAAACCTTCGGGCCGAGGCAGCTGGTCTATTTCCATGTCTGTCACGGGTCGGAGATCATCCGCCACAGTGATATGGTCAACAATACGTTCAACCGCTGGGTCTCCTACAATCACCTGGTCGATAGTGTGCAGACCAGTATCGGGCGGATCAGGAGCATGCAGCAGACCTTTCTCAAAGCCCTGTCCCGCTCCGTGCGCAAACGGAGTAATGCACAATCCCTGCGTTCATCGGTGGAAGCGGCGTACAAGGAAATGGAAAGCGATCTCCATGAACAGGGGAAACTGGCACCGGGTCATACCGCCATGGTCCAGATGGTCGGCAAGAATGTGCATTTACTCGAACACTCACATAATAATTAACGCCATGCTATACCTGTCTTTTTCCATCTTAGCGTTCATCCTCCTTTGCCTGCTCTATTATTTCTACCAGGCAAAGCAATACCGGAAAGATCCGGTGATCGTCACCAAGGATTTCGGTTCCACCCTGACCCCGGCGCAGCGGGGCGTCATCTTCAATAACAAGATCCGCCAGCAGCGAACGGCCTACAATGCTTATCTCGGTTCCATGATCGTGTCCTTCCTGCTGGGTGCCCTGGCCATTGGCAAATTCATCTTCTGGGGAACGGACCGTTCTTTTTTAGTGGATGCACTGTCCATCTCCGGCGGCGTGGCCGCGACGGTAAGTTTCAAGCGGCTCTATAATAAATGTACGATCGATGTGAACAACCTAAAATGAGGACGATGAAAATTAAAAAGATCCTGGTATTAATAACACTGGCGGCGCTCATCAGCAGTTGCGGCAGTACCATTTCCGTTTTTGATCAGTATGCCTATTCACAGACCACGTCCCTGAAAGTGGATGGATTGAGACTGATGGATAAAGCCACCAGTTCCTATGCTTCCCAGAAAGAAGCCATTGACAATTACATGGCGGCCATCGACAAGATCTATGAGTACGAACTGCACCGGCCAAAGAATGAAATCAGTGCGGCCATGTGGCGGATTATTAAGGATCCGGAAAAAAATTTACTGGGTGGCTTTATGAAACGCTGGGAGGCCAGGTCCTCTTTTAGTTCGGACTTTATCGGGGAAATGAAACGACAGGTAGGAGAGGCCTTCGACCTGGTCATCGACCTGGAAAGTAAAAAGATAAAACCCGGGGACGCAAAGATTCAAAACTTCATAAAATAAGAGTATGCCAATCGACCTGAAAGAATTATTCGATGAGCTGAAGACCGGAATCGCCGGTATCGCCAAAGCCAGTTTCTCCAAGTTCACCAAAGAAGCTAAAGCCGACGGGGAAGCGTTGCTGAAAAGCATGAAGGAGAAACTGGAACGCTGGACAAAGATGCTGGTGGACCAGACCCTCACCCCCGATGAATTTGGTTTCCTGGTCAAAAGCCAGAAAGATATCGTGCAGCTCTCGGCTTTGCACCAGGCAGGATTGACCCTGGTAAGGATCGACCAGTTCAAATCGGCGGTGCTGAACCTGGTGATCGACACCGTTTTCAAAGCCGTCAAAATATGATTGTCTTAGAACAGCAATGCCATCCATTTATTAACCCAAAATATGCGAACCATGAGCAATTTCATTCCACTTTCACAAGCCATTGAAATGACCCGCCGTTTCCGGGAAGAAAAAGAACTGATCCTGATCCCGGAATTAAGGGATATGGGGATCTTACCCATCTGCGAAGCCTTTGACCGGGGAGCCTTCGAGGCACTGCTCGCTAAACCGGGCTGCGCGAGCATCCGCACGTACCTCGGCATGGACCCCGATCTTAAAGTAAGATTGATCTCGGTCGCCGTGGACGCGAAAGGAAACGATATCTTACCTTCCGGGGCAGGGGCGTCGGCACAAACCGGTGATGATATCGTGGAAGACGGGTTCCGCTGCCCCACGACCTGTCCGCCACCATCGCCTTTGAACGAATAACATGTCATTCTTTACCTTATCCTTCATTTCAAGCTTTAGTATTCTCATAGCAGTAATAGCCGGACTGGCGAGGTATACCATTATACCTGCCAGCTTCCGGCTTTTTATTTTCATTTGCTGCATGGCCCTTGTCAACGAAACCATCAGTTATGCGCTGATCAGCAGGGGCTCGAGCAACGCGGTCAACGCCAATATTTATGTGTTGCTGGAAGGGATCCTCTATGTGGGGCAGTTCCGGACCTGGGGCGCCTTCCAAAAAGGAAAATGGCAGTTCAGGCTGCTGATCGGCACACTGCTGCTAGTCTGGGGGATCGATAATTTCATCCTGAACCATATCACGACCTTCAATTCACTTTACCGTATTTATTATTCCTTTTGCCTGGTATTCTTAAGTATAGATGAGATCAACCGTTTCCTCGCGAGGATGGAGAGGGCCCTGCTGAAGAACCCCATATTCTTGATCTGCATCGGGCTGCTGGTATTTTATACCTATAAGGCGACCATGGAAGTATTTTATTTATTAAAATTACCGTTCAGCTTTACCTTCTATGATAGTGTAAATTTAATTTTGACCGTGGTCAACCTATTTGTAAATCTCATCTTTGCACTTGCCATCATATGGATACCAACGAAACACAGGTATACCTTGCCATCCTGATCGCGGCCGCGGTCACCGGGGTCGTCCTGGTCTATTTCATCATCCAGGTCATCCGCCAGCACCGGAAAACGGCGGCCCTGAATAAAAAACGCATCGAAGTGGAGATCGGTGCGCTGGAGGACGAGCGCAAAAGGATCGCGGCGGACCTCCACGATGAATTGGGTCCCCTGCTATCGTCGGTACGACTGCAGATCGGTTGTGTGAATCTTTCCACGGAACAGGATCAGCAGGTGATGCAGAGGGCCAGCAAGTATATTGATACCATACTCAGCCGCATACGTCATATTTCAACGGACCTCATGCCACAGGTATTATTGCGCAAAGGGTTGGTGCGCGCGGTGGAGGAATTTACCGATAACCTCAACCAGACAGGCGCCATCCGGATCGGGTTCCGCCATCACGGGTTGCCGGAACTCCCGGTGGAGAGCGCCATCCATTTATACCGGATCATCCAGGAATTCATCCACAATACACTGAAGCATGCAGGAGCCAACGAACTGGACCTGGAATTGTACGGGGCCGGAAAGAAACTTATATTGGACATGAAAGACAACGGGAAGGGGATGGGGGAGACGGAACCGGGAAAAGGGAGCGGCCTGGGATTGATCAATATGGCCAGGAGAGTGGAAATTTTGCAGGGTGACCTTTACCCCGAAGGGATACCGGGAAAGGGCACCCGCTTCCGGATCGAAATACCGGTGCTATAATATATATTATATACTACCATGCAGGGCAACGAACCAATACGGGTAATAATAGCCGATGACCACGAGATTTACCGGGACGGGCTGCGGATGATGCTGAAGAAAGATAGCGGGGTGGAGCTGGTCGATGAGGCTGGCAACGGGGAAGAGCTGATCCGGCTGGCCCGCAAATGGGAGCCGGATGTCATTTTAATGGATATCGTCATGCCCGTCCGGGACGGTATCGCGGCCACAGCGTACCTGGCGGAACATTGTCCCGCCATCAGCGTGATCGCCCTGTCCATGTTCAACGAGGATAATTTGATCGTCGACATGCTGGAAGCGGGTGCCAAAGGTTATTTGCTCAAGAACGCGGATAAAAAAGAGATCCTCGAAGCCATCCGGTCCGTGTACCGGCAGGTGCCATATTATTGCCGGAGTACATCCGCTAAACTGGCGCAGCTGATCGCCCGGAGCCGTTACGATCCGTATAAAAAGACCGATCTCATCAAGTTTACAGACAAGGAAATCCAGATCATGAAACTGGTTTGCGAGGAGCTCACCAACAAACAAATTGGGGCGAAATTATTCATCAGCGACCGGACGGTGGAAGGAATCCGGTTGCGTTTGCAGGAGAAACTAAATGTCAAGAGTACAACCGGGATTGTCATCTACGCCATTAAGCAGGGGATCTACAAACCCTGAAAAAAAATAAAAAGAGCCACTAACAATAGCGACTCTCTTTTATAATCAACGGGCTAGTAAAAAGTACAGCATATAGGTAAACCACTGGGTGCACAACTTATTCTTGACTTGTCAACACTTTCGCCCTGGCATCCTTCCACTGTTTAAAGATTTATTTCAATATCGAATCAAGTTCCTTCGCAATCAATTCCAGTAGTCCCGTGTCAGGTTTCTTATCCGCCTGCACATCTTCATAGGAGATCATCGCCCGCCAGTTGCGTTCCTCGTCCGGTTCAAACAGGACCTTCGTTCCATCGATTTCCACTTCCAGTTTATAGGCAGTTCCATAGTTCATCAACTTCACCGGTAGTAGTATATCCTTTCCCTTAAACTTCAGGGCTAATTCAAATTCATCCATCCTGCGAAATTCGGATATTGTTCATCTTTAAAAGATATTCCTTTAGCGTCTGGTCACTTTGCAGGAATTGCCTATCTTTTGCGGAGATTTTTACTAATTACTAAACCCAAAGAATTCAATTATGGCAACTAAAAAGAAAGCACCGAAAAAAGCTGCTAAGAAAGCAGTTAAAAAGCCCGTGAAGAAAGACGCTAAAAAAGCTGCGCCACAAGCCAAGCCGGCAAAAAAGGCACCGGCAAAAAAGAAAGCGGCAGGTAACGCGGGTTTCATGAAGGCGATGACGCCGAGCGAAGCACTCGCGGCAGTCGTAGGGTCAAAACCACTGGCCCGCACAGAGGCGGTTAAGAAGTTATGGGTATACATCAAGGCCAATAAATTACAGGATGCTAAAAACAGGCGAATGATCAACGCGGACGCCAAACTGAAACCCGTATTGGGTAAAGCGCAGGTTTCCATGTTCGAGCTGGCATCTGTGCTAGGTAAACATCTTTCATAATTTTTCACTGGTTCAATTCAGCTAAACGGCCCGGGTTTATACCGGGTCGTTGTAGGTTCAGAACCACCCTGGATCAATAGATCAGTTAAACCATCAAATCAAAAAGTGAAAAATTTTCAGAATGGCTTAAGAGCCTCCCTGATTGATTTAGGATTTTTCATTCTATCAGGCCATCGGCAATAATTTCAAACGGCAGGCGCCATTTCAGCACTTCCGGGCGGTCCGCAGAAACTTCCACCCGCCAGGCGATGATCGATAAATTGATGCGGGGCGTACCCAGGATATGCAGGATCCCGCCCACACCCTTGGTCATGGCTTCCTGGTATGCTTCTGTGCCGGTGACCAGCACGATCCTTGTTTTTTCAGTGACGGTTTTTGCATCGATATCGTCATGATCCGGATCGAAATCCGAATCAAAGGTCCGGCAATACGCATAGGCTCCGTCCTCGATCTCCGGCAGGCTGTCGATCCGTATCCATAGATCGATATAATTAAAGCCCACCTGCTTGGTGGTGAACGTAATCGTCTTGGCCGTTGACTTGATCACAAAGGTCTTTGCCCGTAACTGGTCATTCACATCGCGCCAGTCCTTGGGCTCATAACCCGGAATATTATGCCACGAATTTATTAGATCAATATCCCCAATGCTGGTCATGGGGTGGATCTCAAATACATGATCGGGGTTCGTTTTTTTGGATTGTATTTTGGCCTTGGAAAGCTTCATGCCCTGCACAAAGTTCGCGCCCGATCCCATATGCTCGGGCCAAAGACGCCAGACCCCCGTCATCATCAACAAGGGATTATTGGTTTTTCCCTTTCCTTCATGCGCAATAATAAGATCGATCGCCTCATCCTGGTCCTTGGCATTTAATATTTCGGCTACCGTGGGCAGGCCTATCTTCTTATCGTAGCCGGAGAAATGGATATCCCCGTCCTCGGCAGCAGGTTTGGCCGCATGGTGCGTATACCAGACATCATAATGACAATCGATGGTCGCCCTATACTGGAAACTATCAATAAAGGATTTTCTAAGCGTAATGGATCCCTGGGAAAAACCGGTTACACAAGAAAAAGTATAACCAAGCAGAAAGAGCAGGTGGCGCATGGTGGTGTTGGTTAAGACAGGAAAGTTCGTTAATCCCGGGTGGCTTGCAATAACCTTTTCGGGTTACCAGTCGGGTACGTGAATACTCTTAACCCGAAATTTCTCTGGCGGTTTCAAAAACCTTTTGCAACTTAGGGAACCATGGACCCCATCATCAACTGCCACACCCATATTTTCACCGTAAAGGACGTGCCACCAAGACTGGCGAGAACCATTGCCCCCTGGCCCCTGTATTTTATAATAAAGACCAGCTGGATCGCAGGTCTTGTAAAATGGTGGGGAGACAGGATGTATAATCTCCGGAGAAAAGAATGGTATAAAAAGACGTCGATCATATTGTACAGGCTCCGGATGGCAATGAAACGTTATTTCGTATTGCGATTGCTGAAGATCCTGGTTTTTGTGCTGATCTTATCCTCCGCTTTTCATGACCAGTATGCCGCCTTGGTAAAACCATGGCTTAACAAACAGGGAATTCACTTGCCCCTGCTCGATAATCTAGACAAATGGCTCGGGAGCAGTGGCGTGATCATTATCACCCACAGCTGGGTACTGAAAGTCCTGTTGCTGATCGTATTTTTATTATTGTTCCCGGTAGGACGAAACATGATTTTTGGAATACTCAAACAGGTCAACCGCTTTTTCAAATTATTACCGGGGAAACAAACTACGGAGTTACTCAAGCGGTACATTAATATTGTCCGCTTTGCCAATTACAAAGAACAGTTCAAAGTATACAGCCGGCTGGTGCAACAATACCCCCCGGGTTCCAAAATGGTCGTGTTGCCCATGGACATGGAATTTATGGGTGCAGGAAAACCGCAACGATCTTTTCGTGAGCAGATGAAAATGATCGCTGAAATCAAAAATGATCACCAGGGCGAAATATTTCCCTTCCTCGCCATCGATCCCCGGCGAATCAGTGTCGAAAAGGATTTCTTCGTGTACAGGATCGAAAATGATAAAGTAGTGCTGGAAGATTGTTTTGTGAAAGAGTTTATGGAGACCAGAGGGTTCAGCGGTTTCAAGATCTACCCGGCGCTTGGTTATTTCCCCTTTGATGAACGGTTGCTCCCGCTTTGGAAATATGCTGCCGATAACGGCATCCCCATCATGACACATTGTATCCGGGGTGTTATTTATTACCGCGGCCGCAAGGAGCGGAGCTGGGACTTTCACCCGGTATTCGAGGAATTCGTGGGAGATGATCACAATCCCCAGCCGGAAGATTACCAGCCGATGCTCTTACCACAAATGAAAGCGGTGGACGTACAGGAAATATTTACCCATCCCTTGAATTATGCCTGTCTCTATAAAAAGGAACTGCTCAAGAAATTGGTTGCGAAAGCTGCCGATCCAAGGGTAAAGCAGTTATTTGGATTCAATGAAAAAGACGGGTCGATCGCCCGCGGACTTTGTCACCTGAAGTTATGCTTTGGTCATTTTGGAGGTGAGGATGAGTGGCTGCTATTTTTTGAAAAGGACAGGAGCAATTTCGGTCATCAGCTGGTGCAGTTTCCGGATAAAGGGATTGATTTTCTAAAAACCGGGCAGGCTATGAAACGGGGTAAACCCGAACAGGTCTGGAAAACGGCCGATTGGTATTCGATCATCTGTAGCCTGATGTTACAGCACGACTATGTATATGCTGATATCAGCTATATACTGCATGGCGATCTCCAGATACTGCCCTTATTGCGGAGTACGTTGCAGCACCCGGTGTTGAAGAACCGGGTTTTATACGGAAGCGATTTTTACGTGGTGCGCAATCATAAATCAGATAAGAATATGCTGGCTGATATGAAAGGTGGCTTGTTAAAGGAAGAGTTTGACCAGATCGCGAGGCTGAACCCGGTGCAATATTTAAAGAAAGGAATCGTAGAAGAAAAGTGTGTAGACTGAATGTTAAATCGCAAAAAAATGTCTGGATAGCAATCATGGAAAATATATTGTACCCGGTTTTCTCATTTATTATGAAAAAAAGTAGATTGATCCAGAAGAGTCTTAATAATTAATTACCCGGGAAGGCTTTTCCGTTTTCCCTTCCTTTTTCATTGCCTGCCTAATAGATTTCTGTCGGATCGCCCTCAGGAAAAAAACATTTTTTTATGTTTTTTTCCCACTGCTTCCACATATCCAATCTTTAGCTTACTGCCGATAACGAATAAACCTAATGTGATAACAATTCGAAAATGCCGATAAGGGGATACTCTTAGCCGTTAGAAAATTACCCGAAAGTGGTATATCAATGAGCCAAATTTATTCTCTACATTCAGCAAAGGACTATTCGACTTTCTTTTTAACCGACTAACTGTAGAGCTAATGGCTATTACCATTGGATATCCCAAAGGACTATTCCGTCCAATGCTCATTTGTATTGGTTTCCTTCTCTGCTCTGCTTTTCACGCATCGTCACAATCCAAGATTGATTCATTATTCGGTAAACTCGATCCTCAAAAATTTGCCGCATCAATTGGCGACAACGCTCAAAAGCTGGAAGAAAAGCTGGTGAACAAAAGCATGAAGGTGCTCTTCTCCATGCAAAACCAGGAAGAAAAGATCTACAAAAAACTACTATCCACAAAAGATTCATTGATTGCCAGGTCGAAGCTGGCAGAACTAGAGGATAAATATGCGGGGCTTAGAGACAAATTAAAAAACCCACCTTTAGCAGGGAAGCCTCAGCAATATATTCCCAGGCTCGATTCTCTCAGCACTTCTCTGAAATTCCTGGATCAAAATGGTATAGGTGGCAAGGTAAAAGATGCCCTGGCGAAAACAGGCTCCCTGCAGGATAAGTTTCAGCAGGCCGAAGAGATAAAGAATTTCATCCGGGAGAGACAGGAACAATTGAAAGAACAACTGGAAAAGCTCGGATTAATAAAACAGCTCAAGCAGATCAATAAGCAGGTATATTACTATGCAGCCCAGGTCAAAGAATACAAAGAGATACTAAAGGATCCGAAAAAGATCGAGAAGAAAGCATTGGAATTACTGGCCAAAACAAGATTCTTCCAGGACTTTATGAGGAAGAACAGCCTGCTGGCTTCGCTGTTCCGGGTGCCAGGCGATCCCAATGACCCTTCCAATATGGCCAGCCTTGCCGGTTTGCAAACCAGGGCGCAAGTTAACACGGTGATCGATCAGGCCATCGCAACGGGAGGACCTAATGCCCGTGAAGTAATGATGCAAAATTTACAATCCGCGCAAGGACAGATCCGTGAATTGCAAAATAGGGTCTTGGGGAATGGAGGGAGCAGTAGTGAGGATATAATGCCGCATGGTTTCAAGCCAAACGATCAAAAAACAAAAACGTTTTTGCAAAGGCTGGAAATTGGTACCAATTTTCAAACTCAAAAAGGCAACTCTTTCTGGCCAAACAGCAGTGATTTAGGGTTAAGCGTTGGCTATAAACTCAATGGAAAGTCTATCATAGGAATTGGTGCAAGTTATAAACTCGGAATGGGAAGGGGATGGAACGCGGTAAAGTTATCCAGTGAAGGAGTCGGTTTCAGAAGTTTCGTGGATTGGAAACTAAAGGGGAGTTTTTGGATTACAGGAGGGTTTGAGATGAATTATAAATCAGCTTTCAGCCAGCTAGATATCCTGGGTGATCTAAGTGCCTGGCAACGGAGCGGACTGATCGGGGCAAGCAAATCTGTGCCAATCAAAACAAAGTTTTTCAAGAAAACCAAAGTTCAGCTACTCTGGGATTTTTTGAGTTATCAGCAAATTCCCAAAACCCAGCCTTTGTTAGTCAGGGTGGGATATAATTTTTGATCAACGAGAATTTAAAAAATAACGAACATGTTATCCAATACCAGGCTTCTATTAGTAAGTATATCAAGCATTCTTTTTACGACTAGTCTGTCAGCGCAGGATTATACCGCCCTTCAGCCTTCACCCAATATCGGGTGGGAGTTTTCCAATATCAACCAGAATAATGATCTGTATACAGGAAAAGTCAATATCAGTTTGCCCATTTATGAACTTCAGGTTGGAAAGTTTAAACTTCCTCTTTCATTAAATTATACTACAGGGTCAATTGCGGTTGATCAATTGCCCAGTTGGGTCGGTTTGGGTTGGAGCTTACGAGCAGGCGGGCAAGTTACAAGGATTACCCGCGGGAAGCCGGATGAGATGAGAGATACCAAAAATGTTTCATCTACTGTTACGGTAGTGATGGGCGGAAACGCAACCACCAATACTACATCGGCATCCGAATTAGCGGAATATGATTTTGCGTATACAACAAATTATAACTCACTAAATAACAGTCAGTGGAATACAAGCGGGTATTTGCAAAATACACTCGCCCAAATGCCTTCTACAATTGTGTCAGCCAACTATATCGAATGGTTTACTGATTATTTCCCCTACCATTGGATAACTCCCAATCCATCCTTTTCAGATCAGTACAGTTATGATTTTGAGCCAGATGAATATAAATTTGAAGTAGGTTCTTTAAGTGGCAGTTTCTATCTGGCTTTTGACGGTACATGGAAATGTGAAACAAACCAGGGGAATTTTAAAGTTGAACCAACTATTGTAAACCTTGCACCCAAGGGAAACAGGGTGATAGCCAGGGCGATCAATAGCTTTAAGCTAACAGGACCTGATGGTACGAAATATTATTTTGGCAGTTTTAATGCCGGAAACCTGCTTGAAAACATTGAATTCTGGCGAGGCCCCTCGAGGCTCAATACGGGTGGTGATGACAGGACCTTTTGGGAAACTGCGGCCAGTTATTATATTCCTGCTACCCCGTCTGTCTGGGAAATAACAAAAATCGAAACGCCAGAAAATGAAACAATTGATTTCCAGTATAAAAAGGAAGGCTTTCTTGTAACGTTTTCTTATGCGCCAAGGGGGCATGGAACGCCCAGCGGGTTTGGTTTAACTTTTCCCGGATTTATTGAACAATCACTGGCAGAACCGCTTTACCTTACCACGATAACCGCGTCTAACGGGGTCACTATCGATGTAAATTCAACTTTATCCTCGCAGCTAAATTCCAATTCCCGTATTGATAACCTGTCTATTTACTCCTCCTTTCTTCCAAATTCTGAAATTGCTGCTGAATTAGTAAATGCCTCCAACAAATTTTTAAAACTAAATTCTATCGCGGTAAGAGATCAAAGCGCTACCCGAAAGAATTTTCAATTCGATTATATTGAAAACCTGACTGAACGATTAAAGCTGTCAAAATTTAAAGAAGTGTGGATTGATGGCTCTAACAATGTATTTGTCAATAAGAAATACCAATTTGCTTATAAAAGCGGGTTGCTACCTGCGTATGGCTCCGGGAAAGTTGATCACTTTGGGTATTATAATAATCGAAATCCATTTTTTGAGTCAAATCCCCAATTTTCTGACAGGGCCGATCTTGAAAACCAGTATTATGCAAGCCGCGAGCCTGATCATCAATATTCTTCCAATGAAGTTTTGGAGAAGATAACTTATCCTACGGGAGGATATACAGTATACGAATATGAACCAAATGATTACAGTTCTGAAATAACACGATGGCCATTCGGAACGACCGCCGGTTCTGTAAATAAAACAACAGGTGGCATCCGGATATCCAAAATTTCTGATTACTCAGCACTTAATGAAAAGGCATCAGAGAAAAGTTATGTATACAAATCCACGCTGACCGGAACTTTGTCAACGGGCGTTTTTAGTATTCCAAGACCTGCTTACACGGAAGTATATCCTAACGGCGACTATAATTTTGATGTTCGCAGTTTTATCCCATTTCATCGGGTAAGAAGTCATATAACATACACCACCGTCTTGGAAAAATATCTTGATGGCAGCTATACTAAGTTTACCTATAACAACTATGACAATGGAGCCAATGATGCCATCCCTTTCTATGAATCCACCTCGCCTAATCCTGCTTTTAATGACAGGCAAACGTTCACCGATAATCAATTCAAAAGAGGCCTGCTGAAATCGAAGGAAGATTATAATACTTCAGGGCAAATGGTGAGGAAGGAGGAGATGCAATACCAGGACCTGTTTGACAATTACCAGCGATATACACGAAACGTCAGGCTATTGCATAATAATCAAAATGGAGTAGGTTACAAATCGGTCGCATATCCTGTTTATTATTTCCCGAATTTTTTGCGCCACGAACAAAAAGATCTGTTTCTTGGTACGGGAACATTATCGGAAACCCAGGATTACGAATATGACAGCCACAATAATCTTGTTTTGAATAAAAAATTAAATTCCCAGGGCGATGAAATCAGGACAATTTTAAAATATTCATACGATTTTACCAGTTCTAATCCCGCCAGTCCATATGACAAACTTGTTGCCAAGCATATTGAGAATCCATTGATCGAGGAGAAAATCATTTTAGTCAAAGGGGGTCAGCAGTTTATCATGGGCGGAAAAATAAAAGAGTATGAAGATTTTAATGGCCTAGTACTGCCAGCCCGGGAATACGAAGTAAAAACATCAGAACCCATCCCCACAGGAAGTTTTGTAACTACTACTTCGAATGGCTCACAGGGATCACTTACGAAGGACAATCGCTATGAATTAGTGGCCAGTTTCAATAAATACGATGGCCTGGGCAGATTGAGAGAGGTAAAGCAATCCAATGAACCCACTACCGTTTACCTCCTTGGGTATGGCTCTAAGCAGGTTGTTGCAAAAATTGTCAATACGACCTATGATATTGCTAAAACCTATGTTGACCAGAATATCCTGGACAACCCGGCAAACGATGCAATACTTAGAAATCACCTCAATGCATTAAGAGGCATCCCGGGAGCATTTGTGGTCACCTATACCTATAACCCGTTGGTGGGAATGACGAGTATTACGGATGCCAACAATCGCACTCAATATTTCGAGTATGATAATTACAACAGGTTAAGTTTGATCAGGGATCAGGATCAAAATATCATTAAGAAATTCTGCTATAATTTTTCAGGACAAGTTGAAGATTGTCCTAATGCTACCAATACTGCCGCCCAGTGGAGACCCACAGGGCAGACCCGTTGTCAGTTGCTATGCCCGGCGAACAACGCCTATCCATCCAATTCCGGAGAACGCGAAGAAAAAGACGTCAACCCGGCGAGCCCAACCTCAGGTACCATGCGCTGGGTACCGGATCTTTCTGTTAGCTGTGTTTCGCCACCCTTTTATATACAACGACTGGACCTGGCTTATTGCGTGACGCTTGGTGGCGGAGTTGTAGGTAACTATGTAATTCCGACCCAGGACAATAACCCATGTAGTGCTACCTATGGACAATTTGGCCAGTCGGTCATCATACCAAATTATCCGCCTTGTCTCACGTGTTACCCCGCCTGTGTCTCTCCTCAATACAAGTGCATAAGTGGTGTTTGCCAGCAAGGTACATTGGTGGTAGTCAAAACAAGGCAGTTATACAAATTTGGTCCATGGGAATGTGAATGGGCGTATTGTTACCCAGATAATACGATGAGTAGTATCATCCAAACAACTCAAAGCTCTACCCCTTGCACCGTTCTATGTAATTAATTTAAATACTATTTTATGCTATCCATATTAATCTCAGTTGTACAATTTATACTCATAACTTTTCATAGTTTGGCTTTCCAGAATGTCGATGGAGATACCATCAGTATGGCCAGTTTTCAAAACAAAAAAGTACTGATTGTAAATATCGCAACAGGAAGTGACCGGGTCGGGCAACTCGCGGACTTGCAGCAATTGCAGCAGCAGTATGGTGACAGCCTGGTTATAATTGCATTTCCAAGTAATAGTTTTGGTCATGAAAGCCGGACTAATTCCGAGATCAAACAATTTTGCCAAGGTAACTACAATACTACCTTCATTATCGCGGGCAAATCACCGGTGGCCGGTGCAGGAGTCAATGCCGTTTTTGATTGGCTGGCTAATAAAACCAAGAATGGCGTGCTTGATGTGCAATTGGGCAATGACTTTCAAAAATTCCTTATATCAAAAGATGGTGATCTTATGGGCATTTTTTCTTCCAAGGTAAGCCCGATGGACAGTGAATTGATCGAAGCCATTAATAGTTCGTATTAAACACCAAAAATTAACTCATGCATCTCAATACTAAATTTAATCTCAAATTCTTATTGATAGGAGGTCTGCTGAGCCATAGCGAAATTTCATTCTGCCAGGTCAGCCCCCCATCTCAGTATAATTCGGGCATTCCAATAAGTTATACCCGAACCTACGAGGCAAAGGCGCCTGAACAAACTGCTTCCAACATTGCCGGGCGCTGGGTTAGCGATGTGACAACTTCCACAGAGTATCTCGACGGTTTGGGCAGACCTCTGCAAACAGTCATAAAAATGGGGTCGCTGGAAACAACCAATACGTTATTTGGTGATTTAGTGTCTCCCAAGGTTTATGACAATCTTGGAAAAGAAAAGTACAAGTACCTTCCCTGGGTTTCCAGCGAGATCAATGGGACTTTCAAGACTAATGCTTTTTTGCCCCAGGTTGCCTTTTATAATACAGAGTTAATTGGACAAGCGGGAGAAACGAATGTGGGTCCCAATAATCTAAACTGGGCGTATTTACAGACAGGATTCGAATCTTCGCCTTTGAACAGAACAGAAAAGATTATGCCACCAGGAACGAGTTGGGTGGGTAGTAACAAGGGTTCAGAAGCCAAGTTCTGGACAAATACTGCCCTGGATGGTGTCCGGTTTTGGACTGTGAACTCAGTTGCTGGATCATTTGGAAGCTATAGTTCTGCCACTACTTATGCACCCGGGCAATTGTATAAGAGTGTGAGCGTTGATGAACACAATATGCAGCTTATTGAATTCAGGAATAAAACGGGACAGGTTGTTTTGAAAAAGATTCAACTGGAAGGATCGCCCGATAATGGAAGCGGCATGGCGTATACCGATAACTGGCTTTACACATATTATATATACGATGAGGCAAATAATCTTCGGTGTGCCATTCAGCCAGAGGGCGTTAAGGCTATTCAGCCAACATGGACTTTGACATCCACTGTTCTTTCGGAGCAATGCTTCCGGTATGAATATGACAGGAAGAACAGAGTGATCATGAAGAAAATCCCCGGCGCAGAGGAAGTTTATCAGGTATACGATGCCCTGGACAGAATGATCATGTTGCAGGATGCAAGGATGCGAATCTCCAATAAGTGGATGGTTTATAAGTATGATTTTATGAATCGACCCGTTGAAACCGGATTATGGGCAAACGATGGTTCCAGTTTCGCAACTCATTTGTCGAATGCGTATTCTAGTTCAGGCGGTTATCCGAACACTTATACAGGGTATGATCTGATGACCATTACACATTATGATGATTATAATAATCTTCCACCCATGCTATCGGATTTCCTACCAGACTGGAACTCTAATTTTGCCAGCACTGACAATAATAACTGGCCCTATCCTCAAATGCCGCTCAAGAGTACTGCTGTCAGGGGGATGGTTACCTGGAGTCAAACCAGGGTATTAGGTAGTTCCACATTTTTGAACTCAGTCAATTACTATGACGAGAAAGGAAGGGTTATACAAGTTCAAAAATCGAATTTAAAGGGCGGTACGGACGTTACCACAACCCAGTATACCTGGGATGGAAAGCCTTTAGTGGTGGTTGACCGGCATTTGATAACCGGTCTCAATGGCCAGGAACATATAATTGTCACGAGATTGAACTATGATGACCTTGGACGTGTATCTTATATTTCAAAGAAGATCAATAGAACACTAGGAGTTACAATTATTAGTAAACCGGAGCAGGTAATTTCCAGGATGAGTTATAATAAACTTGGACAATTGAAGAAGAAGACCCTGGGCGTTAGTGCCCTGGAAAATCTTACCTACGATTATAATATACGTGGATGGATACTTGGCTTGAACCGCGACTACGCTAAGGACAACAATAATTCGAATTATTTTGGATATGATCTCGGTTATGACAAGCCTAATAATGGACTGGTCGGCAACCAAACATATATAAACCCTCAGTATAATGGTAATATTGAGGGTATGGTTTGGAAAAGCAAAGGTGATGGCTTGAAAAGGAAATACGATTTTGTCTATGACGCTGCAAACAGACTTCTAAAAGCTGAATTTGGCCAATTTACCGGAACTGTTTTTGACCAAAGTGCAGGCGTGAACTATGAAATGAAGATCGGAGACGGGATTGATTACAAAACGGGTTATGATGCCAATGGAAATATTAAGAAAATGCAGCAATGGGGCCTGAAGATTATCGGAAGTGCACAAATTGACAATATGGATTATTCCTACCAACCAGGTTCAAATAGACTTGGCAGGGTCACTGATTGGGTCATGGTTGACCAGAAAGTAGGAGATTTCAAAGATGGAAGCAACAGTAATGATGACTATTCCTATGATGTCAATGGAAACCTGTTAATCGATCAAAATAAGAAGATTCTGAGCATACAGTATAATCATCTCAATTTGCCTGAAGTGATAACGATGGAATTGCCCGTTCAGAATCCTCCTTATACAACCAGAACCATCACTTTTACCTATGATGCAACCGGTAATAAGTTGAGGAAATTTGTAAGTGAACACTTGAGCTCATCCGAATCGTCTGAGACTACGACGGACTATATGAGCGGTCTTGTATTCGAAAGTAAAAATACTTTAACACCCACCGGATCTGTCGTTTACACAGATATTCTCCAGTTTGCAGGTCACGAAGAAGGAAGAATCAGGTTCAAGCCTGAAGGTAGCGGATCGTTTGAATTTGATTATATAATAAAGGATCACCTGGGTAATGCGAGGATGATCTTGACGGAAGAGCAAAAGCAGGATAAGTATCCTGTTGCTAGTCTGGAAGACGCAAAGGTATCTACAGAGCAAACTTACTATAACATCAGCACCGGAAATATAGTTGCCGCGAGTTCTTTGTCACAACCGCCCCCGGCTTATACGAATGATAACGGAATCGGCAACAACCCTCCCGATCCTGTATTTGAAATAACCAATAGTGATAAATTGTACCAACTAAACAGTAGTATAAACAAAACCGGATTGGGGATTACCTTGAAAGTAATGGCTGGTGACAGGATTGATATACTGGGTAAAAGCTATTTTTATCAGAATAATGGGACGGGCAGCAATTCCGCCGTGTCGACACTTGAGTTGTTGACCGGGTTACTCGGAACGCCCAATGGTGGCGCTTCCGGAGCCCACACCACGCCACTTGAGCTAAATGGTGTTCAGGACATTACAGTCCCATTAAATTCCCTTTTTATCAATGACCCCTCCAGGAATAATAGCGGATACCCACAAAGGCCCAGGGCATTTATTAACTATGTGTTTTTCGATGAACAATTCAGGCTGGTAGCAAATAATTATGGTTTTAGCGCCGTGAGTAATTCTCCAGGCCTGAAAGACCATTTAAGCGAGTTACAGAACCTGGTTGCTCAAAAGAATGGGTATGTTTATGTTTATGTAAGCAACGAAAGCCCGGTAAATGTATATTTTGATAATTTGCAGGTAGTACATACCCGTTCCCCTCTCGTTGAAGAAAATCATTATTACCCATACGGGCTGACGATGGCAGGTATAAGCAGTAAAGCTCTTGCTTTTGGAGGCCCTGAGAATAAATTCACCTACAACGGAAAGGAAGAACAGCGAAAGGAGTTCATGGATGGGGCAGGTCTGGAATGGATGGACTATGGGGCCAGGATGTATGATAATCAAATCGGCAGGTGGCTGGTGAGCGATCCCTTATCTGACAAAATGAGAAGATTTTCCCCTTATAGTTACGCTTTCGACAATCCAATCCGGTGTATCGATCCTGAGGGAATGGCTCCGACTGATATAATAAGGGTGAACGCCCAGGGGTATATAACAAGTGTCGAAAAGGCCGAAGGGCAACACAGAATAATAGATAACAATGGGATCGAATTAACGTTTAACGATAACCCTATCGACCTTTGCCAATTAGAAAGTTTAATTGGGGAGGTGAGTGTCCGGTACAGTTTTGATTATGCCAATAATCCTACAAAATTATTTACAAATCTTGGGAAAAATGATATTGCTAATATCTTTAATAGCGTTGAAATAGGTGAGGTTAAGGAAATGGTTAGTTCATTTACTGCTGCAAATAATTTCGATCCAAGATATCCATCTGCAGGGACTTATTCGAAAGGGTCTTATGCAACAACACTTGGCCATGGAAAATTTGATTTTTTGGCAGAAATGGTAGATGTTGCATTGAAAGGGGAAAATTCTTCAACACCCTACGATAAAGGAGGGTCGTTTAGAATGAATTATGACGAATCTGGTGGCTTTATTCGCATGCAAGGCGATGATCAAAATAAATTATATAATTTGCATGATGCCGGAAATTTTCTTACAGGGAAGGCGTTTCAACTGGTCGGATATTCACTGCAAGCAATTTTACAGGGAGCAAATGTGAACGAAAAGGTTACGTCGTTATTCAGTCACAACGATTCCCAGGCGGACCAGGAGGCTATCAAGGACGGGTTTAATTATAATGGTGTGGGATGGAGAAAACGATAACTAATAAAGCGTAACAAAATGAAGGCAAAGATTTCTCTGTTCATATTTTTATTTTGTCTGGCAAAAGCACTTTTAGTAAATTATTGGCATATAATTCCATTGGACAGAAGAACAAATGGTATTGTTAGTTGGTATATCTTTTTACCTCTTTCGGCTATTGGGTTTGTACTTTCTATTATTTGTCTGTCTAATTATTTATTCTCTAAAAAAGGAAAATCATTGGAATTGCTTGCCTTGCCTATGTTTTTGTTCGGTTGTTACTTTTTTTTTACTTTAGTCAAAGCTGCCTTAACGCCAGTTTAGCCGACCTAAGAGATCCTAGATAACTATTTTAGGGACGAGGGATTCTTGCAGAAAGGAATTCCTTCCTTACATTGGCTGGCTGGCAGCTTACATCCCGGAAATTGCCGACCGCCTGCAGATCTCCATTCGCACTGTAGAAAACCAGATCACAACAGCCCTCCGCCATCTCCGCCAGTCCCTCGGCGATTTTCTATTCACCTATTTGATATCCTTTTTTTGTTAATAGGTGATTGAATGCTTCGCTTTGAAAAAAAATAACTAGATCCGCTGGTAGTTTCCCCTGCCTCAACTGTAGTACCTATGGTCTATTAAGCGATAGGCAGTTTTCTCATGTTATGATCTGACAAAAGTCCGTGTTCACGGAAGGCATGTTGATGCGTTCTTCGTACACTTAAAAGGAAAGAGGATAGGAGGCCGGTGTCCTGAAACGAGTGATTGTACCGGCCTCCTTCTTTCGATCCTTCTCCTTTAGGAGAAGGCGTCCGCCGGCCGGCGGACGGATGATGCGGCTAGTTTTCTCATAAATAAGCAGAAGTTTGGAGACAAGGTGGGGGAGTAACATCCCCCATTCTTTATGAAAAAATGGACCCCGAAACCACCATAGTATTGGACAGCTTTATGCCGGCATCGGAGCTGGTCATCCTGACCAAAGGCAAATTTTTCTTTGTGCCGTTCAGGGACATCATCCGGATCAGTAAAAAAGGCAATGAGGTGTCGGTGGTCACGGCCGCCCAAACCTATTTGACCACCCAAACCATGGAAGCCATCTTACGCGAACTGCCCGTCAACCAGTTTGCCCGGGTGCAGAAATCCATGGTCATTTCCCTGGAGCATTGGGACGAGCTGAAAAAGACAATCCGGATCACCGGGTACTACAGGAAGGAACTCAAGAAAAAGCTGGCTGCGATGCTGGAGCAACAGTATCGTTCTGTCATCGTGCATTCAACCTGCAGGACCACACCGAAATAATCTTTCTCTCATACGGGTCAATTTCAAAAATCAGTGAACCCAAACGCTGATTCCTATACAAGCCTGTATAGTTTCCTCAAAATCCTTTCATTATACCTAAATTGTTGCAGCAAGTCTTGTAAGAGTATTGTCTTATTGTTACATTTATCCCATCTTACACTTCATTGAAAGAGTTCGGACGATATGGCGACGAGTTCACGCTGATGCGCAATTTTACCTTAGGTGAGAAGGCGGCATTCACCTCCGTGTACAATGAATATTATTTCCGGGTCTATGAGTTTGCCAGCAAATATTTACCAAGCGGCCAGGATGCAGAAGATATAACCGCCGACAGCTTTGCCAAACTTTGGCAGAGGCGGGGCGAGTTCGCCAGCCTCGATCATATCCGGGCGTTTCTCTTCACTACGGCAAAGAATGCCTGTCTAAATTTCCTTCAACACTCCAAGATAAAAGATGCCAAACATGCGGACATCTTACATTCCTTGACCACTTCCCTGCGTGATAACTTCTACCTGGAAGAGATCCGCGCGGAACTCATGACACTGGTTTATGCTGAGGTCGAGAAAATGCCGGCCAAAATGAAAGAGATCTTCCTGTTGTCTTACAGGGAAGGACTCAAACCGGCCGAGATCGCTGAACGGCTCAATATCAGCGTGCAGACCGTGAGCAACCAGAAAGTCAATGCCATCAACCTGCTGAAAACGGCCCTCGGACATACTCCTTTACTTTTGGCTTTGTTGCTTTGCCTGGAATTCCCGCAGAACTGGACAGCCTGATATGACCCCAAGGTTACCGTTATTTTAAGTTTTTATGAGCTTTTCTGGTAGATTTTAGTTGCTGGGCTGTAGTATAGCTACGGACCACCTCTGCCTTACCTATCTCTTCAGAAAATTCACTAAATCAAAACCATGACAAAGGTTGAATATATCGCCTTTTTGCTATATAAGGAACTGGAAGGAAACCTGTCCGAAGCGGAACGCCTTTCATTGCAGACCTGGAAGAACGAGAACCCTGAGCATACGAAGTTCTTTGATGATACAATGGATGAAGACAGTCTCGCGGAAATGATCAAATTGCATCACCCGGAGAATAAAGAAGCCATCCGAAAAAGCATCCTGGCAAAGCTGGAGGACCAATTGAACTTTAAAGTGGTTCCTCTTTACCGCCGTGGCTTTTTTCGGGTAGCCGTTGCAGCCTGCATTGCAGCTTTGATTATTGTGGGTGGCTACTTTATGTTCTTTACCGGAGATAAAACCGAAACGCCTCCGATCGTGAAAGCTACTGATGTGGAAGCGCCGAAATCGGATAAAGCAGTCATTCAATTGGCCGATGGAAAAATAATTGCAGTCGACAGCCTGACCAGTTATCTGCAAGGTAGTGTTACCGTTACCCGGACGACCGATGGACGATTGGTTTATTCTGGCCTTGGAAAAGAAGTGCAGTTTAATACATTGACCAACCCGAAAGGAAGTAAGGTGATCGATATGACACTCGCCGATGGTTCACACATCTGGCTGAATGCGGGATCGTCCATTACCTACCCGGTAGCATTCACCGGCTATGAGAGAAAAGTTTCTATGACAGGCGAGGCATATTTGGAAGTCGCTCATAATTCAAAAAGGCCTTTCACTGTTAGTAAAGGTGATGTACAAGTACAAGTTTTAGGAACACATTTCAATGTGAATGCGTACGACGATGAAGCAAATATTAAAGTGACATTGTTAGAAGGATCAGTGCAAGTCAGGAGTTCATCTAACTCAGGAGCACCGAGATTGAGGTTAGAACCCGGACAGCAGGCTGTAATCTCCCCTTCAGGGGAAGGGGGTTCAGTTCGGAGTGGCATTGATCTCGAACAAGTAATGGCCTGGAAGAACGGAAAATTCGAATTCGGCGAAAGCACCGATCTGAAAGATATCATGCGGCAAATATCCCGCTGGTATGATGTGGAGATTGAATATGAAAACAATATCAACCAGCAATTTGGTGGCAGCATATCCCGCCAGGTGAGTATTGCGAAAGTGTTGGAAAAGTTCGAATTGACCGGCAAAGTAAAGTTCAGAATAGAAGGAAAGAAAGTGATCGTAACCCGCTCCCTATAAAAATAGCTCCTGCGCGAACAGGAGCCGTGTCAGACAATTAACAGGCTCGAAACCTAATTAACAACCTAACAGTGCAAAGCTATGCATTTAACTGCTATTGTCCGTACGACTAGCTGCGGGTACGGACTGACCCTCCAAATCAAAAGGGTTATGAAACTTACAGCTATTATTCTGCTAACAGCCTGCCTGGCGGCCAGCGCCGGCGGAAGCGCACAGGTCACCCTCTCCGAAAAAAATGTGCCGCTGTCCGTCGTATTTAAGAAGATCCAGCAGCAGACCGGATTTGAATTCTTGTTTCCATCGGACTTGGTGCAAAAAGCGGGGAATGTTTCCGTGGAGGTTAAGAATGCGAATTTGGAGGAGGCGATAAAAGCAACCCTGCAAGGGACCAATTTGACTTTTGCCGTCAATGAAAGAACAGTTGTGATCAAAGAGAAAAAGCCGACTAAAGTGACGGAGATAGCAGACTTGCCTCCACCGATTGATGTCAAGGGAAGAGTGGTCAATGAAAAAGGAGAACCGGTAGAAGGCGTTAGTATAACAGTGAAAGGTTCAAAGAAAGGCACTACAACGAATGCAAACGGGGAATTCACGTTGACTGGCATTAACGAAAATGCTACTCTATCCTTTAGCAGTACGAATATGGAGTCTTTTGAAATTAAAGTGAATGGTAAAACCGATTTGTCCATCAGCCTGAAAACGAAGGTAACTGCTTTGGGAGATGTCCAAGTGCAGGTGAATACAGGTTACCAAAAGATAAGTAAAGAGCGATTTGTAGGTTCCTATTCGCAGTTGGACAGTGCTGCATATGATCGCAGGACAGGTATGGATATAATTAGTCGATTAGATGGGACTGTAACAAGTGTTTTATTTGACAAAAAAAGATCCAATAATGATGAATTAACTAATCTTCAGATAAGAGGATTGAGTACCCTAAATTCTTCTCGAATTCCCTTGATAATTGTAGATGATTTCCCTTTCACTCAAAACCTGGATAATATTAATCCCAATGATGTCTTGACGGTTACCGTATTAAAAGATGCTGCCGCCACTTCTATATGGGGCGCCCGTGCCGGTAACGGGGTAATCGTTATCACGACAAAGAAGGGGAAATATAATCAATCTTTAAAAGTATCTGTTAGTTCTAACATCACTATAAAAGAAAAACCCAACTTGTATTATTACCCGCAGATGAGCGTGTCAGATTTTATTGGAATGGAGGATTTTCTTTTTAATAAGGGCTTCTATGATGCCGACCTCAACAATACAAATTCCCGGCCGGTGATATCACCCGTAGTAGAACTTTTTGTAAAAAGAAGATCAGGGAGTATATCGGCAGCCGATTCTGCCACGCAAATTGATGCATTTAGGGAAATGGATCTAAGAAGGGATCTTAATAAATATGCTTATCGGAATGCTATTTCCCAACAACATTATATTAACGTAAGTGGAGGCAATAGCATAATTAACTATAGCTTATCCGGAGGTTATAATCACTCTTTAAATGGCACACAACATAGTAAAGGGGATGAACAATTTACTGTAAACTCCAATGTACAATTGCGACCCGTAAAAAGCTTTGAAATTACTACCAATATTGGCTTTAGCCAAAGCACACAAAAGAGCTCAGAGTTTTTTTTACCCGTACGATTGTATCCTTACGCTCAATTAGCCGACGCAGATGGTAACCCTTTGGCAGTTCCTCTCAATTACCGTTTGAATTATCTGGATACAGTTGGTTCAGGAAAGTTGCTGGACGGAAGATTCCGGCCATTGGAAGAGCCCGGTATAAGGGACTATAAGAATGTTTCACGATTCGTATCCCTGGCCTTCGGAATGTCTTACAAATTCACTAATTGGCTGGATGCAAGTGTTAAGTATCAGTTCAGCAACCAGTTCGGAAATGCAAGTACTTACAATAGTTTAAGAACATATTATACAAGAAATCTTATTAATCAATTTACCAACTTAACACAAACCAACCCATCCCTTCGTTACCCGGTGCCAGTGGGTGGTATATTCGATAAGACGTACAATGAATCGACCTATCAAAGTGTACGGGCTCAATTAAATTTCAATAGAACTTTATCGATAAAACATACAATAAATGCCATGATTGCGGCTGAAGCGTCCGACCTGGTAAGTTCAGGAGCAACAAGTAGTAGATTTTATAATTATAGCAAAGAAAATGGTTCTTATCAACCCATTGTAGATTACCTAACGGTTTTTCCTCAATTCGGCGGAAATTCTGGTACTGTGCCAAATGGAACTGGGATTGGGCAAGCTTTGTATAATCGGTTTGTGTCTTTTGTTGGTAATGTCTCTTATACCTATAATCGACTTTATACTTTGTATATAAGTGGTAGGAAAGATGGTTCCAATGTGTTCGGCGTCAATACTAATAAAAGATGGAAACCATTGTGGTCGGCAGGCACAAGTTGGAATATATCTGGAGAAAAGTTTTATGGTATCAAATGGATGCCATCCCTGCGAATTAGGGTGTCGTACGGTTATGCGGGCAATCCGGGGACTGCTACTGGACTACCTACTATTGTATACTACCAGGTGCCGGCTTATCTGACAAACTTACCCATGGCAGACTTAGGAAATGCCCCCAACCCAGACTTAAAGTGGGAAAAAGTCGGGATTATCAACGCGGCTCTTGAATTCGGGCTGTTTAACAACAGGCTTTCTGGAAGTTTTGATTTTTGGCAGAAAAAATCTACCGATCTTATTTCTACTGTCCCAATGCCATTGGCAAGTGGAGTACTGCTTTATACTGCAAACACCGCCAACCTGAAAGGCACTGGCTTTGAACTAAGCTTGAACGCCCGAATTATTGAAGGGAAAAAGTTTAAATGGCAGACCAATTTTGGATTAAGCTACGCAAAGACAATTGTTACAAAATTGTTAATAGGTATCGGTACTGGATACAGTACAAAGGATTTTATTAATTATTCTCTAAATGCTACTCAAGGAAGGATCATAAACGGGATATCAAGCTATCGTTGGGCAGGCCTTGATCCGTTAACTGGTGACCCTCGCGGCTACTTTAATAAACAAATTTCTACCAATTACAATGCAATACTTAATGATTCAATAAGCAACCAGGTATTTCATGGGTCTGCTGTTCCTCTTTATTTTGGATTTATCGGTAATTCCTTTAGTTGGAAAAACTTTACGATTTCCGCCAATATAAGCTATCGGTTGAATTTTTATTTCCGAAAGCCCACAATCAATTACAGCCAGCTGACTACCGCATGGACAGGCCACTCTGATTATGCCTTACGCTGGCAAAAACCGGGAGATGAGCAATTTACCAATATACCTTCTTTTACTTATCCAACTAATTACAACCGAGATCAGTTCTTCCAATATTCGGAAATAAATGTTCTGCGGGGAGATAATATTCGCTTGCAGGATATAAGAGTACAATACAATTTCAATTTCAAGAAACTTCCTTTTAAAGCATTGTCAGCATTTGTGTATGCTAATAACTTAAACGTGATACTCTGGAGGAAAAATAAATCAAAACTGGATCCAGACTTTATTGGGGCTTCGAATCTATTATCGGCTCCCACACCAAAAACATTGGCTGGAGGTGTTAACCTAAGTTTCTGATCAAAAAAAAATTATATGAGAAAGAGAAATATTCTTTTTTCAACTAGGAAATCGATCTTGGTTATCGTTTTACTTTTATCATTATGTACGTCCTGTAAAAAGTATCTTGACAAAAAGCCTCAACAATCTCTTGTAGTCCCTTCGAATTTAAGCGAATTGCAGGCTGTGCTTGATGACAACCAATTAGTAAATATTTCGCCTAACTATCTTGAACTAGTAGCAGATAATTATTATGTCCTTGCTACTACATTGAATTCAGGTATTCAAGAAGAATACCGCCTAAATTATTTATGGGATAGGAATGCGCGAATTGTAAATGTTAGTAGTCAGGAGGGGTGGTTTAGCTCATATAGGACAATTTTGAAAGCAAATCTTGTCCTGGATCTTTTACCTACTATTTCATTTGAACCTTCCGAACAAATTGCTTACAATAGTTTGAAAGGACAAGCCCTATTCCATAGGGCCTATCAGTTTTATCAATTAGCTCAACTCTTTTGTAGGCCTTATTCTTCTTCAGCAGCTACCGACCCAGGCATTGTGTTAAAATTAACCCCACTCGTCACTGAATCATATACTCGCTCAACTGTTCAGCAAACTTATGATCGTATAGTTGCTGATCTGAAGGAGGCCGCTAACCTCCTTCCAGAAACTGCACTATTTCCAACTAGGCCCAGCAGGGCGGCAGCTTATGGTGCATTGTCGCGCACTTATCTTTCTATGAGGGACTATGACAATGCGCGTATCTATGCAGATACAGCTCTTTCACTGAAGAGTACATTGCTCGATTATAAATCTTTAATTCCGGCAAATACCTTACCCGTTAATTATCTCGCTAATCCAGAAGTATTATTTGAAAGTGTTGGCGCCAATGATCTCCTGACTTATCCCCGGGCGATTGTCGATTCCAATCTTTATCAATCATACAGTTCAAGCGATTTAAGAAAGCAGGTATTCTTTGGTGATTTTGGAGGTGGGAAACATTATTTCAAGGGATCTTATTTTTCAACCGGAAACTTTTATGATCCGTTTACTGGTGTTGTAACAGATGAAATTTATTTAATTCGTGCTGAATGTTTTGCAAGGGCGGGAAACAAAAATGGGGCAATGGCCGATCTCAATTTTTTATTGCGTAATCGTTACGACAACACGTTTACAGACTTAACAGCTACCGATGCTACTGATGCATTGACTAAGATACTTGTTGAAAGAAGAAAAGAATTGATATTCCGGGGTGTTCGCTGGACAGACTTAAGAAGATTTAATATGGAGAATGCCAATATTACACTCACGAGAATTATTAATGGTATTACGTATACACTTCCGCCAAATGATTTACGATGGGTATTGTTGATTCCAGAGGATGAAATTAACCGCTCTGGGATTCCTCAAAACCCTAGATAATTTTATTTTAATCACTGAATTATCGACTTAATCTACAACAACATGAAAAATTTAAGATATTTTATTACGTTGATAGCGATTGGTACCGGGATATTAGGTTTGAGTCAGCAGCCATTTAAGCCGGGTAACTTAGTTGTGTACCGTGTTGGAGATGGGACGGCTGTAGTGGATGGCAATGCATCGAAAGTTTTCCTGGACGAGTATACTGCCTCTGGCACCTTGGTTCAATCTATCTTAATGCCTGTCAGCGGTCAAAAATTAACCATGAACGGCGATGACCCTTCTATGGGTTTAATAACCTTATCGGCTGATGGGAAGTATTTGTTGGTACCCGGCTGGAATGCAGATATAGGTACAGGGGTCACTTATGGTGAAGACAGATCAATAGCGGTAGTAGATTTTAACGGAGCTGTAAGCAGCATGACTGTTATACCTAATCCGAATTTTTTGCCTCCGGGAACAGTGACATCTAATAATGGCACTAATCTTTGGATTTCTGGTGGCGGTGGTCCTGTAGACTATGCGACCGCCAGTTCTTCAAGTAGTATTAATATTGGCGGCACATCAGTTAAGTCGATAAATATTGCTGCTGGACAACTTTATGTCGGTCGGAATGCCAATTCAATATATACGGTCGGCACCGGTTTACCAATGACTACAGGGCAAACTACTGTAATATTGCCCGGTATTGGCAATGTTAATCCATTTCAATTTGCTTTTGCTGATCTGGATCCGGGTACTGCTGGTGTGGATGTTTTATATATAGCCTGCCAGGCCTCTGTTGGAAATGGCGGCGGAGGAATTAGAAAATATTCATTAGTAAGTGGTTCGTGGGTGCTGAATGGAATAATAGGAACACAGGCTGAAAGGTATGCAGGACTCACCATAAAAGTTTTAGGTAGTAATGTTACAATTTTTGCTACAAGGGCAGGTACTAATAACGCAGGAGCCAGTGGGATCAATGGAGGAGATCTTGTATCATTAGTGGATAATAGTGGGTATAACGGAACACTAGTAGGGACACCAACTCTTTTAGCACGTGTTTCAACTCGATTTGGTACACCAAATTTTGCTGCTTTCCGGGGTGTTGCACTTGTGCCTCAACCGATGCCCTACGCAGCAGGTAACTTAGTTGTGTGCCGTGTTGGGGACGGGACGGCTGTAGTGGATGGCCATACATCGAAGGTTTTCCTGGACGAGTATACTGCCTCTGGCACATTAGTTCAATCTATTTTAATGCCTGTCAGTGGTCAAAAATTGACCATGAACGGCGATGACCCTTCTTTGGGTTTAATGACCTTATCGGCTGATGGCAAATATTTATTGGTTCCCGGCTGGAATGCAGATATAGGTACAGGGGTCACTTATGGTGAGGACAGGTCAATTGCAGTAGTAGATTTTAACGGGGCAGTAAAAAGTATAACTCTTGTATCTAATCCAGATTTTTGGGCTGCGGGAAGTGCGGTATCCGATAATGGAACTAATCTTTGGTTTTCTGGTGGCGGTAGTCCTTTAGACTATGCGACAGCCGGTTCTTCAATTAGTATTTCTATTGATCCTAATGCCTCGCTTAATTCGTTAGCTATTGCTAATGGACAACTTTATGCCGGTCAGCCTGGAGGTTTATCAATAAACAAAATAGGCACCGGTTTACCAACTACTTCTGGTCAAACTTTTACAGCATTGCCTGGCATTAGCAGTGTTAATCCTTTTCAATTTGCTTTTGCTGATTTGGATCTTGGTATTCCTGGCGTGGATGTTTTGTATATAGCCTGCCAAGCTTCGGCAGGAGCTGGCGGCGGGGGTATTAGAAAATATTCATTAGTGAATGGTTCATGGGTGTTGAATGGAATAATAGGAACACAGGCCGATAGATATGCAGGGCTTACTATAAAAGTTTCAGGTACTAATGTTACTGTTTTTGCTACAAGAGCAGGTACCAATACCTCGGGTGGAATTAATGGTGGGGATCTTGTAGCGTTAACTGATAATAGCGGATATAACGGAACATTGACGGGCATACCAACTATTCTGGCACGCATCTCCACTCGTTTCGGTACGGCCAATTTTGCAGCCTTTCGTGGTGTTGCGCTCGTACCTCAACCATGTAAAGCAGTAAGTAATCTGCAAGCATTCAATGTTACTTCTTCGCAAGCCACTATTAAATGGGCCGCTACAAATGGGGAAACCAATTTTGAATATTTCGTAACCACATCTCCAACACCACCTGCTTCCGGTACACCAACTAATAACACGTCCATTACTGTTACAGGTCTTACGAATGCAATAACTTATTATGCACATGTGCGTACCAATTGTTCGCTAAGTCCATCCGAATGGACAACAGTGTCTTTCACGACAATTTGTCAGCCCCCCTCAGCTCCATTTCCGAATATCAATATTTCTGATACTGGTGTCACTACTATTAAATGGAACCAGGTATTTGGAGCTTCGAGTTATGAATATTTTGTTTCAACTAATAGTGCTACACCTACAAATGGTACGCCAATCACTGATACAAGTGTTGTTGTTGCTGGATTGAATGCGGTAACCACTTATTACCTTCATATACGATCAAATTGCGGAAGCGGGGCATTTTCTGTGTGGATAACAAAGCCGTTTTCTACCGGCTGCTTTATGCCTGCTCTTACTGTTAATGTATCTCGTAACAGCGGACACATATTATGGAATAAAATCAACAACGCCGTTAAATATGAATACGCGCTAACCCATTCGGCTGCGAAACCACTAAGCGGTTCTTATACTACTGACACTTTCTATGTAAGCAGTGAGCAACATGACGGGGCGCTCAAATATTTTCATTTGCGTAGTATTTGCACAGATGGGAGATTGTCAGAATGGACCACTGTTGATTTTACCATTCAGGGAATTCAAATATTTCCTAATCCTTTTAACGAATCCATTACCATAAATCTTTTCAAAATTAATAACTCGGCGGGCAAAATTACTATTACAGATGCATTGGGTAGAATAATAAAACAAATGCAAATGACCGCTAATAGTAGAGCGGTAGATACGAGAACATGGGCACCAGGTATCTATTTTGTCAGATATGAAAACGGCCAAAATAGATATACAGTAACGATTTTAAAATAACATCTCAACCCCTGTGTTGTTACTTCTCTTCCGGCCGAAATAGCGTGAATGTTCACTTAAGAGTCTAGTACATTTTGAATAAAATCTAAGAAATCAAATAATGACGAAAAAGAAAATGATACTGCCGGTGGCAGCATGGATGGTATTGTCTGCTTGTGCTAGTATAAAATCAGGACAGAGCGTTATGAAATCACCGCAGATGTATCCTTCGGTTACAAGAGCAGATACAGTTAAGGGTGATACAGCAAAAAAAATCATCCAGCCTTATAATAAGGTTATTACTGAGAAAGCTATTACACGAAAGGGTCTTATAACCGTGCACAAATTAGAAGATCGATATTTTTTCGAAATAGGTGACTCTATCTTTGATAAAGATATTCTTATTGTCAACCGTATCAGTAAGGCTCCTGCAGCATTAGCACCTGATGGGAGACGATTTGGATATGGAGGCGATCAAATTGGTGAAAATGTCATCCGATTTGTCAAAGGCCCCAATAGAAATTTGTTTATTAAGCGCATTTCTTCACTCGATGTTTCGCAGGACAGCTCTGAAAACGGGATGTCCAGATCCGTATGCAACTCAACCTTATTGCCTATTGTAGCAAGTTTGGACATAAAAACCATTTCTAAAGACTCAACCGGATTTGTCATTGATATGACTGATTTCATAAAAGGGGATAATGATATATTCTTTTTTGACCCTCAGCTAAAGAAGGCATTTGGATTAGGTGGGCTATTGCCTGATAAGTCCTATATTCAAAATATAACTACGTTTCCTTTAAATACGGAAATTCGGACCATCAAAACCTACGGATTTGGCGACCAGTTATTGACATATGAATTGAACAGTTCGCTTGTAATGTTACCTGATGCACCTATGAAGCCAAGGTATTTTGACGAGCGGGTGGGGTATTTCTCTAGGGGCTACCGAGATTTTGATCAGCCACAGGCAGCTAAGATATCCTATATGATTACCCGTTGGCGTATCGAGCCAAAAGAGAGTGACATTGAGAAGTATAAAAGAGGAGAATTAGTAGAACCTAAAAAACCGATCCTATTTTATATTGATCCTGCTACTCCTAAGAAATGGGTGCCTTATTTAATCCAGGGGGTGAATGCTTGGCAAAAAGCTTTTGAAAAAGCAGGTTTCAAAAATGCTATTTATGGGCTAGAGGCTCCCACCAATGACACTACATGGAGCATTGATGATGCAAGGCACAATGTGATAGTCTATAAGGCGAGTTTTGTGCAAAATGCTAGTGGTCCTCAAGTCAGTGACCCTCGTAGCGGGGAAATACTCGAATCACATATCAATTGGTATCATAACGTGCAAGAATTATTACGGGATTTATATTTTATTCAAGCTTCACCTAACGATCCTGATGCGAGAAGAATGGAATTTCCCGATTCCTTAATGGGTAAATTAATACGATATGTATGTACCCATGAAGTGGGACATACTTTGGGACTGCAACATAATTTTATTGCATCATCGTCAGTACCTGTTGACAGCCTGAGAAGTAAAACATATGTTTCTCAAAATGGCCATACGCCATCTATAATGGACTATGCCCGGTTCAATTATGTAGCACAACCAGAAGATAATATACCGCAAAACGATCTCATTCCGCGCATTGGGGTATATGATGAGTGGGCTGTCGATTGGGGGTACCGATGGATGCCTGAGTTAAACTCAAAGGAAGATGAAAGAAAGAAATTGAATGAGTGGATCATTAAACGGTTAGCAAATGACAAGCGCCTTTCTTTTGCAGGCGAACGAGGTGGCGATTTCCGCAACCAGGCAGAAGACTTGGGAGACGATCCTATGAAGGCGGGCAGTTGGGGCATTAATAATCTTAAACGTGTTATGAGACATTTAAGGGAATGGACACAAACACCCGCTAATAATTATAGTGATCTCACCAGAATGCATATTGGACTAATGAGTCAATTCAAGACTTATATGGAACTGGTATCGTCCATCATTGGGAATACGTCAGTCATACCAAAGACCATGGAACAACCGGGAGCTCAAATGGTTTTTGCAGACAGAAAAAAGCAAAAAGACGCTGTGCAGTTTCTACAAGAACAATTGTTCGATAATACGCAATGGTTGGAAAGCAAAGATTTGTTTCCGTTTATGGGTGGTGGGAGTATTATGCTGCTTTATAGAATACAGGAAAGTATCATTCACAGGGTGATTTCACCAACAACCTGTTTCATGTTACTTATAAATGAGACAAATCAATCTAAAGAAAACTCCTATAGTTTTGATGAACTACTAACTGACATGGAAGGGGGGATTTTTAAAGAACTAAAGAACAATCAAACTATAGACATTTACCGAAGAACAGTACAAAAAATATATATCACCAAACTGATCGCTGTTATTCAGTTAAACATATTCGGAGATTTTGGCATGCTCGATGGGTCTACCACTGTGGCAGACCACATAGATAGAATATATAAAAAAATAAATGTCGCTTTGCCATATTATGCTGATCGCCTTTCAAAGCTTCACCTTGAAGATATGCGCGGCAGATTAAAAGCCGCAATAGACGATCGTAAGCGATACATAGGCATTACACCACAGCTTGTCTTGGGGAATCGCTTGGGACCCAAATTTAATATTGACAAAGCAAGGGCATTATTAAGTGATTCACTTAACTCTTATGAGAAAAAAAATAAGAGTTGTTGGTATAGTGGGTTAACGGATAATATTAGATATGAAGAATAGGATTAGAATAATCTGGCTATACTAACGAATTTAATCACTAATAAATTCAGTATTTGTAAACTTTAAATTTTTAAAAAATGAAAAAATGTATTGGCTTGAGTCGTATTATGATGGTTTCAATTTATGTTCTGATTTTTTCTTCTTTTAGCATTAAAAGTGGAAAGGAAAACGTTTTTACTGGAACGACCTTTTATTATAATGACGGCTCTGAGTGTCAAAGGATAGAGCCAGGTTATAATTGTTGTACTGGCTGGATAAATAGGAGTCTAATACAAGCGAATTTTACTTCCAGTGAATTATGGTCGACAATATCAAATAGTGGTACCGCTTGGACAGGTGGTTCTGCTTCTTTTGTATGGAAATTTACAATTGATTTAGAAACAACAAGTGATGGTGATGATGATGGTCAAATTACACTCCAGGAAGCACTAGATGGGTTATGGGCACATTACACCTCATCTACACCACATTTTATTTCCGATGACGCAATATTTATTGATGCAAACAGTAATGGTAACGGATCCTGGGTGACATTTTATAAAGCAGCTACAACACATTAAGTTTTCTGTTACTGAGATGCCTTCAATCAAGGGAGTGAGTTAGAACACAATGAAGATACATAAACAAGCATGAGGATTGAGTAAAGTTCTTAAAACTTGGCACCTGATGATTTAATCCATGCCCATTAAAATGTTTTCTTCATTTAATCTAGAGCATGATAGGAAAATTTATTTTCTTCAACTGCATATTATTGATGTTTATCGTTAGCCTTGGGCATATCACCGGATTCATGAAGAAAGGGAATTTATCTCAGGGCTTGGCTTAGCGATCCCGTATATTAATGAAATCAATTGTTAGGGAGTTGGGATAGGCCGTCCGGCGACTGAAAGGCCCAAATATTAATCTTGATAGTTATGCATCCAAAATGGGAAACGATAAATACCGATCTGCAAAAGGATCTTACCCGTTGCCTCACACTGGAGCATCCGGAAAAGGAAAATGTCGAAAATTGTTTCTGGATCGCTAAGAATTATTGGGAGCGATTACAAACTTTTGTGACAGAAATAGGTTTCCGAAATGACGAGGATGAAATATCGTTCTACCGAAAAGTGAAACCCAAATTTGCCAGCTATATTGAATATTTCAGCATGCTTTCTGAAGGGTTGATGTTTGTGCCCCCATGGATTCCCCTGCCGGTTGAATTCCAGGGAAAGATTGATGAAGGAGGCTGGCGATACAAGTGGCAGGATAATGTAAAGGATTACTGGATACTGGAGGAAGTTAGAGGTAAACGATTTTATAGTAAGAATAAGGCATTTATTGAATACTGTGAAAGCGACTGTACGCAGCAGGATGAAGCCTATTTCCTGGCCCGCAACCGCCCTATTGGGGAAATAAGCCAGCGTCGAAGTCATAACCGGGATACAGAATTATTCACTGTGCATGAGGAGATCCTGACGACCTGGGAAGCGTATAAATTGTACAGTGCGTATATAAAAAAGAAAGTGAATGAACCTGTCGGAAGATGATCATTCCATTAACCATTAAACACCCTGTTGAAGTTCTTTGACAAATAAATTGTTTTACTAACCGATTTCTGATCCGGGGTCTATTTCCATAGACTCCTCTACAGTTAGAAGGTAAGAGGGAGCTAGTCCCTCCCTCTTTTTTTAAACGGGATCAGCCGGGCACACCAAATCGCTGGAAGCAGACTCCTTTTTCCAGCGCAAATTCCTCGCGGCCGAGGATGGTATTCAGGATCACGGCATTCCGGTAAGGGCCCAGGCTCAGGTCGGAGGCATTGAAACCGTGGGTGGCCTGTTCGGCGTTTTGGATGAAAATATTGTCCCCTTCATCCACGGTGTAATGGCGGGTTGCTTTATACCGGCCCTCTTTATCCAGCCGGATCAGGTGGCGGATGGGTTTGATACAGGCGGGCATCGTCTGGCGATAACCGGTGGCCAGGATCACGGCATCGGTGGTATGGACAAAGGACTTTTCAAGTTCGGTGTGCCGGAAATGAAGCGCTGTATTCCCCGTGATCTTTACGAGTTCGCAATTGGTATGCAGCCGGATACCCGGGTCATCCCGGTCATCCAGCCGGTCGTAAATAGCACTGATCAGTGCCTGGTTGATGCCTTTGTAGAGGCTGTCCTGGTTTTGAAACACGGTGGGTTTGATCCTGTCGGGGAGACTGTAGAAATGATCGATATAATCCGGGGTACTCATCTCCAGGCTGAGTTTGGAATAATCCATCGGGATAAACCGCGGGGAGCGCGTGAACCAGTTCAGTTTACCTGGATAGCTCTCCAGCAGGTCATAAAATATCTCGGCCGCACTCTGGCCATTGCCTACGATCGTGATACTGGCTTTATTTACCAGGGTTGCTTTGTTGGGCAGGTAGTCCGCCGAATGGATGATGTTGGCGGCTTTGGTATCGGCAAATTCCGGGAGGAAGGGAACCGTACCGGTGCCCAGCACGATCTTCTGTGTCAGCCAGGACCCGTTTTGTGTCCGTACCCGGTAAAACTCATTCTCTTTCTCGATGCTGCTGCAGGTTGTATTGAATTGCAGGGTCGGCAACTGCCCGGCCACCCACCGGCCGTATTCATTGTACTCGGTTCGTTTGATGAAATAGTCTTCCCGGATCGCAAAGCGGAACATCCGTTTCCGGGCTTTCAGGAAGGCGAGGTAACTAAAGCGGCTGCAGGGATCGGCCAGCGTGACCAGGTCGGCATAGAAAGGTACCTGCAAGGTGGTTCCTTCGATCATGATGCCCGGGTGCCAGTTAAAGGATTCGTTTTGGTCGATGAAAAGGCACTGGAGTTCTTTGATGGGATGCAGTAAGGCGGCAAGTCCCAGGTTAAAAGGACCGATGCCGATACCGATGATGTCGTAGATTTTTTGAGTACTCATACCAGAGGTGCCCTCGTTCCCTTCGCGTTGCCCGGGAACCCCTGAAGGGGTGTTTTGGTTGAAGATCTGGTTAAGAGCCATGTCAGCAAGAGTGTGGCGGTGGTGGTGGCGGTCATCCAGATACAGGTATTCAAAAAGCCCTGGGTGAGATAGCCGGTGAAGCACATCAGCCAGCAGATCAGGACCCATTGGATGAGGTAGATGACGGTGATATGCCGTGAGCAAAAGGTAAGGAGCCGGAACCCCGGATTAAGCCCCCTCCTAAATCCTCCCCCGTTAGGGGAGGACTTTGAGAGCCAATTGAAAAGCTGCAGCCACGTTAATACGATCCCGATATGAAAGATGGTGTCGGCAGGGCGGGTACGGTAAAAATCAAGGTACAGCGTGTTGGGTGGCGTGGATGGAAGGCCGAGGGAAACGATGATCAGGACCACGCCGATGATGGCGGATCGTTTTAATACCATATCAGTGTTGGACGATTTGATCACATGGCCGAGGGTGAGGCCTATCAATGGATAAACGATCCAGGGAAAGACAGGGAAAAAGACTTGCGGTGGGTGGCCACCGAAAAGATTCAGGATGTAGTCGAAAGGCGGGATGCCGGTGTGGATATCCCAGAGAAAAGGTGACAATAATATGATCGCAATTGCGAGGATCGCTGCAACGATGTGGAAATATTTGATCTTACTAACCATGAATAATATTAGTTGCGCGACCCCCGCGAAGTGAAGGATGTCGCCGAGGCCGATGAAAAAGAAGGCAGCTTCGGCCGGATGGTGCGGATCAAGACCGAGTTCTATTATTAATGGTTCGGGCATGATGCCGAGGGAAATCGGGAGGATGAATTTGGCGTAGTTCAGGAGGTAGGCGGCGATTAAGAGACTGATGGAGCGGGAAAAGGCTTTTCGGCCGGTGGTTTTTTTTGACATGGCGAAATTCACACCCATCAGGAGCATGAAAATCTGGGCGCCGGGGCCTTCCGCGATGAAAGTGAAAATGGCACCGAGGAAAGATTGTTGAACCTCGGGCGTGCTTAATAGCATGACGGTGTGGATCATGGGCATGAAGAGGACGGTGAAGCCGCGGGCGAGGTCAAAGCTTAGGATGCGTTGCATGGAATTGGGTTTTGGTGATTGAATAGAGGTTGGCGGTTTTGTAAGAGAGTTGAATAGTTTTTTGAAAGTTGAAACCAGATCTCCTGGCGGCCAGGTTGGCGGCGGCGTTCCTGTGATCAGGTTCACCGAACAGCGTGCCGGCCGCACTGAATGAAAAATAGAATTGAATAAAGGCTTTGAGCATCGCTTCCGTCAATCCTTTCTGTAACTGACGGGGAGGACACATCAAAATATGGAGCCCGCAGTTACCCGGTGAAACATCCACATGATCCTTCAACTCATCTTCAGAAGCACTGTACAGATCTACCTGGCACACAACCCTGTCATTGAACAAACCAATGAAAGAATGTGCCAGCCGGTTTTTCAGTACTGCCCTGTACAGATCATACAGTGATCTCCTGTCAACATTTAATTGCCAATAACGCCGGGCATAAGGCTGGTTCACCCAATCGTGAATGGTGTCAAGATCGGTTTTGAGACAGAGCGAACGAAAGGCGATCGTGCCGCCAATCTCTTTGTCAGTAATTAAAAAAAGAATCTCTGCCGGTTGCATGGTCGGCAGCGGTTTACAGAATAGTAGTGGTTCAGGCATGATGGTGGTTTTGGTCTCAGTGTTGTTTAAGGCTGCAAACTATCAGCGAACCAACCGAAGTGATTTCGCCAGGCGAAGTCATAATTATCCTAAAAGAAGAAATATGGATTTTGAAATAAAAACAGATGGTGGCGGTGAAGTGATGATCTGCGCGGATATTCCGGAAGACCTGCTTGGGTTACAAAAACTACCTGCGCATTGTTTTACACTCATGGGTGATTGGGGCAAGTCCCGCTTTCTTCATTACCGCGGGAGCGGTTTTACTGTTTCCTTTAATGATTACCTGGTCAACAAGGACACGATACTCCTTGCCCGTTCCAGCACAGCTATCCTTGAACTCAATATTTCTCTCGGATTCCCGATCCTCGGCACCTGGGACGGTATCCGGCAACCCGTATTACAAAAACACCAGTTCAGTCTTTCTTATACACCGCATGTAAAGACAAGGGCGAGTTTCCTCGCCGGAAAGCGGTACAATAGTTTTGATATTCATTTTGAGAAACCTTTCCTGCAGGATCTTGCCAAAGATTTTCCCGTACTCGCAGAATTCATGGAGCGGGTGGAGAAAGGGACTGAGCCGGCGGAACTCAGTCAAAGAGAATTCTTCTGTACGCAGGAAATGCTGGCCGCAATACAGTTCATCAGTAACAATGCCTATAGCATCCGGGCGCAGCCGCGGTTGGTGAGATATAAAGTAGAAGAGATCCTGATCGCCGCACTGGAAATAGCCGAAGAGCTTTCCCCGGCCCGCGACGTCAAACTATTTCCGCACGAAATCGAAGCTTTGCAAAGGATCAAGTTGCATATCGAGCTGAATCTCGATGCCATGCCGTCAATTATTGAACTGAGCCGGATGTCGGCGCTCAACCAGGATAAGCTAAAGAAAGGATTCCGCAAACTTTTTGGTACTTCGCCCTACGATTATCATATCCGGCTGAAAATGCAGGAAGCAAAACGGCTGCTCCTGGAAACCAATAAACCAGTCTGGGAAATCGCCTACGAGGTCGGTTATCATAAAGACTCCGCGTTTTGTATCGCTTTCAAGAAACTGGTGGGTTGTCAGCCGCTTTATTTCAGGAAACATGGGAGGAAGGTGTGAGGAGGTGTACTGAGGAAGCAAATAATTCTAAGCATAAACTGTGAGCGATTAAAATAATAATAAGGCAGACTAGACGCAACAGCAGGTGGCCGAAGGCCACCTGCTGTTTGTACAAGCTTTCCTTTTATTTATTTTAATCGCCGGTAAAACGGGGTGAATCTATTAGGATTGCTGCGTATGCTTACGAAGCAGGAACAATCCACGGTTGTGGTGATTGCGGATGGTGGAGACAGATTTCTTTAGTGACGCGGCGATCTCTTTCAGTGACCTGTTTTCATGGTAGCGAAGCTGGAGGACCTGCACCGACTCGGGTGGTAAATCCTGTACCACTTTATACAATTTTAGATCTGTAACAGAGGGAAAAAAATCCTTGTTTTTCTCCAGCAAAGACGCACAAGCCTGAATACTTAAGCCAGTTGACGGGACCAAAAAATCACGAGTTTTGACGGGTTGCAATTGCTTAGATTAATCTAAGCACGAAGATAGTCCCTTTCGCTTTATTGCGGACTATGCTGAAGGGTTCTAAATCGAAATTCGATATGGCCGTCATCAACAAGGTCCGGGATTTCCGTATCAAAAACGGGCTCACCCAGGATCATATCGCGGGGGTCCTGGAATTTTCTCGCGGCTATATCGGCCAGGTCGAAAGTCCCACGACCGGCAGTAAATACAACCTGAACCACCTCAACAAACTGGCCCTGGAATTCGGGTGCACCGTCCATGATCTTATCCCGGAGAAACCGATCGTTGAAAATTATACGAAGGGGCGGAAGAATACAGCGAAGAAGGCGAGGGCGAAAAAGAAATAAAACTATAATACTTCTTCTGGGATAATTTTCTCTTCTTTTAGGATAAGTGATGAGGGAGGCCGCAGAGGATCTTTAGCGGATGGGTGATATTCCTACTGAAAAAGAAATCGCTGAAAAAGTTTGCAGGCTGATTAGGGCGGACCTGTCGATGGTCCACCCACTTGTCGATCTAGCCTCAGCGTGTGCTGTGACTCCTTACACACTCAAAAGAATCTTTAAAAGAATATACGGCCAAAGCATTGCCGAGTTCTCGCTTCATTCAAGAATGAGCAAAGCGAAGGAGCTGCTGACAAAAACGAATAATACCCTGCAACAGATCGCAGGGGCTGTGGGATATACGGAGTCAAGTAATTTTCAGAATATTTTTAAAAAGACCATAGGAATAACGCCGGGTGAGTGGAGGAAACGCTATACCGCCTGATCGTCCCAATTTCGGGCCCCGGACAGTCTCAAAATCAATGAATTTCGACGTTTTTGATGTATATTTCTGATTGCCGGGAAAAGGAGCGCAAATACATTTTACCAGACAGCTATGATAGCAATTAAGCGACAATTAACACTTGCGGATGTGGAAGAACTCTACACGAAATACCGTGTAGAAAAGATCGGCAAGGGTATTGACCTGGAACTTCCCAATGAATTGCAGGAAGGAACGATCGGAGTGCTTCCTTCTCTACTTCAATTTATTGTTACGGTAATCAGGGAAAATAAGTTGCAAAGCATTTATTCCAGACTGGATTCAACAAGCAGCAATGATGATATTCTTAATGTAGCCAAGCATTACCTGTGGTATGTCGCCTCTTCCTTGCAATGGACAAAGGGTTTAAAGTTCAAGGATGGACAGCTTTTAAAATCACAACTCAAACCTATCAATGAGGAAGTAAACCAGATGATCCTTACTTATGTTCCATTGCGCTCCTCCTATATGATGCCCAGTTTTGATCACTTGCCAAAAAGCAAGGGACTGCCGCTAATGTTTTACAGTGGATCGGACCATCACCTGGTCAAGGAACCCATGATCGAACAATATGTCAGCCTGATTCTAACCAACCTTGGAAAACTGATCAATAAGACAATGTTCGGCCAACTGGAGGGCTCCGCAAAAGCACTTGCTGCGATCATTTACGAGTTGTTCAGGAATACCCAGGAGTGGGCCACCACAGACGCCAACAATGACAAGGTAGAACCTTCCGTCAGGGGCTTTTATTTTAAATTTTACAGTAATGAACAGGAAAAGATGATTGAGTACTGTGAGGGAAATAAAACATTACAAAACTATTTTTCTCACCAGCTGTATAAACCCAATTCATTCAACAGGATCTCTTTTCTTGAGATTTCCGTTTTCGATTCCGGCGATGGATTCATCGGAAAACTGAAAGGGGCGGGTGAGACAGAAAACATATCTATCGAAGAGCAGGTACAGCTCATCAAAAAATGCCTGACAAAATACTTTACCTCTGCTTCCGGGAAAAGTAAGGTGGTGAAAGGTATCGGGCTGGACCGTGTGCTGAGGACTATCGACAAGAAAGGTTTCTTCAGGATCCGGACCAACAAAGTTTGTCTTTGCAGGGATATGGTTTTAAACCCATACTCCGAGGAGACAGATTCGGAAAATATCATATTATTTGACTGGAAGACCAGTTCTGACAAAAATTTTACTTCTTTCTATGACGCGAAAGGGGCTGTTATTTCCCTGATCCTGCCGCTTGACTATATTGAATATCTACCTACCAATTAACGATGACAACCTTCTATATATACAAAGCTATCATTCCCGAGAAAGGGAGTAGTACTATATATACGATGTGCTTTGTTCCTTCCCAGCAACTTGATTTTGACAAGCTGTTAAATCAACTCAAAACATATTTCCAGGAGAATGTGATCCCGGATCACCTCGTCATAATCGCCGGCGAGAACCTGCGGCAGGTTTTCAGCAATTTCTGGGAAAAGGAACGAAACAGGATCAAAGAGGTTATCCCAACGAAGTATTACCAGCGACATATCGACTCGAAGTTTTTGAGCATTTATCTATTTGACAAAAACGCGGCCCTTAGTCATCTTGCAGGGGTGCGCATGGATAGTCCGGGGTTCTGGCCAAAGGTGCTTAAACCCGGCCTTGTCAGGATATTTAAGGAGAGGGGAGGTTTAATTGTTTCTCAAAAAGCCAATCACTTTGTTTTTCCTTCAGGAAAACACTGCGATAAATTCCTGCGGACCGGAAACGTTCTTATCCGCAGCGAAGAGATCTTTTTTATCGCTTTCAATATACTCAGTAAGCTGAAAGACGAGTATGAAATTATCTATTGTGATACATCATCCATTAATTCCCTGGCTTTCGCCCTTGTGGAATTGAAACGCAGACTGTCGACTGATTTCGTGAGCCCGCATATTGAAAGTTTTGGGTCCTATAAGAAATTTGAACAAACCGATTTTGTCGACCGGCACAAAGCGCTTTTCCTGATTTCTTCATCAACCTCTGCCAATATCATCGACCGGCTGCTCTTAAAACATGTCGAGCCCGCGCATATTGCACTTATTTATTGCCTGAACGCGACAAAGCATAAGGAGCAGATCATTTGTGATCTCCATAAAAATGAGGATCATATTGACGGGTATGAATGTTTCCAGACTTTTTCGTTTAATGAAGAGTGTGACCTGTGTAAGCATGGTTCCGTGCCGGTGATGGTGCACGGGGATGTGTTTTTGCTGGATCGTCCAAATATCAACAAGATCATCATCGGTGTTAAAGATTCACCCGATACCCTTTCAGGTTTTATGCAGAAGTATTTGGCCAAAGAGAAGAACAAAGGTAATTTCCTTAAGACCAACTATTTTGAGAATTCGACCAAAACCTTAGGTGCGCAATTTGCCTATGATGTATTCTTTGACATCGAACATTTATTTTCTTCACTGAAGGATGAACCGCAGTTATATCCTGAATTCAAGGAAAAGCTGGACCGGCATATTTACCAGTATATACCTTCCAATACCCGGTATATCATTCATCTGTCAGATGCAGCTTCCAAGATGTTTGCCGATTATATCCTTGAGAAGATCAGCGCAAACATAAAGGCTGAGCATTTACCGGATATAATAAGCCAGGATGATATTGATTCCATTGATGCGGAAGCGGAGGGTGCCACTATCATTGTTTGCTCTTCTATGGTCTCAGGAGGTAACCTGATCTATGTAAGCAAAGAGATGCGCGACTTTCATAAATTATCACTTATCTATTTTATCGGGTTTTCCCGGACAAGCGATGAAGACTATTCCAAGTTCCTTAAAAACAACCTAGGCCAGGGAGCCTACGGTATCAACACCAATACCTTTATCAGTATCGAGTCCCTGCATTGCAATAACGAGTATAAAAAGACATCCTGGCTGATCGAGCAGGAGTTCGTGAAGAATTTTATTTTATTCTGTGATGAAGGTTTGGTGGAACGCGCTGATGAAGTGCATGATTTCTTTGTGAAAAGGGATCAGTCATTGTCCGAAAGCCTTAAATCAAAAAATAAGGGATTGGCCAATGAATTATTTTACCCGAACCTTTATAGCGGCAAGCCATTGGAAATAAATAAGAACTTTGCTTTCTTTAAGTTTCATGGTTATGATAAGCATGCCAGCCAGGCCGATATCTACTTTACTATTTCTACTATTTTAAACAGGCTCCGGTTTTCCAAGGACCTGAACCATTGCCTGCACCAGAGTGAATATGTCCGCAATATCCTGGACCCGGAAAATTTCACCCGTTATAATGATGGAATTATCCAAGCTTGTCTTTTGAGGGCCGCTCATCCACTGGAGTTAGCCTACGATATCGATAAGGAGGTCAGCAAGAAGTTTATCAATATCGTTACTCCTTTCGTTATCCATGCCAAAGACGATTACGGGGAAGCGCTGATGGAGTTTTTATATGCCATTGCCATTCGTAAACTGCGCCTGCACGAAAGCCAGTTATCTCAACTGATCGACCTGGTGAAGGAACGCTGTAAGGATAACGCGGTATTGCTCGCTATGTGTTGCTTTATCGAAAAGCTCTATATCGAAAGCAACCAGGATCTTATTTCCAAGTATTTTGTCTCCTATGAGATGGTTTAGACATTGTCAGACAACAGGTTGTGCTGCTATCGGGCTTCCGGCCAAGTATATTATTATTGTTGGCCAAAATAGCTATATATTGGTATAAAATGGCCAATTATAAAATTATAGTTGGCCAAAATTGATATAGTCGTATATTTGCCTGAAATAAAGAGAGTTATGAACCCTATAATAGGACGTGTCGAAGAGCAAAAAATCCTCCAATTAAAAAAGACATCCCCCAAGGCCGAATTAATCGCTGTCCTGGGCCGTCGACGGGTTGGCAAAACTTACCTGATAAGGAATTATTTCGCAGGGGATATCGTCTTTGAACTAACCGGGATGCATGAAGCTACCTTAAAGGTCCAGCTTCAGAACTTCGCCATTGCGATGCAAAAGGCCACAAAAAGCCCGGTCCAGGCAGCCGCTCCATCCAACTGGCTGGAAGCATTCACGATACTGGATTCCTATATTGATACTTTACCTGTCACCCCGCCTGCCGTCATCTTCCTGGATGAGTTTCCGTGGCTGCACACTCCAAAATCCAATTTCCTGGAAGCATTCGATCATTGGTGGAACAGCTCTGCTTCCAAAAGAAACCATTTAAAAGTGGTCATCTGCGGGTCGGCAGCTTCCTGGATGATCGATAAAGTTGTGGAAGCAAAAGGCGGTTTGCACAACCGGGTGACCCAGACGATACGACTGATGCCATTCAGCCTTAAGGAAACAGAAGACTACCTGAAGAGCCAGGGGGTTATCCTTGACCGCTACCAAATACTGCAATTATATATGGCCATGGGAGGCATCCCCCACTATCTCCAGCATATCACTCCAGGGGAAAGCGCAGCGCAAGCCATCGACCGGCTCTGCTTTACAAAGGACGGGCCGCTCAAAAAAGAATTTACCCTGCTTTATGACTCGCTCTTCGATCATTCCTCGCAGCACGAAATGGTGATCCGTGCCCTGGCATCAAAAGGAACAGGTCTAACCCGGCAGGAAATCATCCATGAAACAGGACTCAGTTCAGGGGGAGGCATCAGCCGTGTTTTAAAGGAACTGGAAGAATCAGGATTCATCCGGCCCTATATCCCTTTTCAAAAGACGGCCAACGAAAGCATTTATAAGCTCTCCGATGAGTATTCTCTTTTTTACCTGAAGTTCATCGAAGGTGCCACGGCAATGGGCCCCGGAACCTGGCTGTCACAATTCACAACACAATCATACAAAAGCTGGAGCGGTTTTGCGTTTGAGTCGGTTTGCCAGAAACATACAGAACAAATAAAAAATGCATTGAAAATAGGTGGTGTACAGACAGGTATTTCAACCTGGCGGTATGCCCCGCCCCGCGGCAGCAAGATGAAAGGAGCGCAGATAGATCTATTGCTCGACCGAAAAGATAATATTATCAACCTATGTGAAATGAAATTCTCCAAAGGAGAGTTCGTCATCGATAAAGACTATGCCGATGATATTGACAGAAAGGTTGACATTTTTCAAAAAGAAACAAAAGTGAAGAGTACAATTTTTCCTACGATGATCACAACCTATGGGGTTAAGAAAAATACTTACTATACAGGACGGGTACAAAACGAGATCCTTATGGATGACCTGTTTCAGTAATCATCACTTCGCTTTCTGACTGTCACAGATCCTCTTCCAGTTTGCGGATAAACGCAGAGAATTCTTTTGGATTAACAGAAAAGCCCGAGCGGGTGAGCACCAAAAATTTCGTGGGACCCGGATTAAAGTCAGCTTTTACTTCTACATCATTAGCAGGATCGTAATACCAGGTATCTTTCAGATCTTCTGAATCCAGTACAAATGTGAGAATCTCTTCATCATCACGTACAGGTTCTGCTGAAGAAAAATCTCTACCGAACGTAGTTGGTTCAGAGGCAGCGAGGTCAGACTGATTGATGAAGAAAGGTGGTGGTAAGGGAACCATATCGCCCTTACTCATAAAAGCCAGGTCTTCCTGGTGAAAAGGAAGGGGAAGCGTAAAACTGTTTTCCATAAAATAAAAGGCAAGGATATCGGTTGGTATTTTATCTGCCCTGTTTTTTTTCTGAAACCAATATACATGAAGGGGAAACTGTACCCTGAATTTGTAGCCCCCAAGGAAAACACCCGTCTTTACATCAAATTTTCCATTCAGGTAATCAAGCGCCATCGGATAATCGACCCTTACTTTCTCCGGCCCTAGCAATGACAAAGCTGATTTCAACAGCGCACGATAGACTTTGCAGGGTGCATACGCATTCTTGAAGGATCGGATAGTGATCTTGTTTCCCTCCCGGTTATGATCTTCAGGAGCGAAGATCAAAATGTCTTCCCCGATAAAACTTCGTGATTTTGCACGCAGTTTCCTGCCGACAAAGCCAGGCGCTTTTTTCTTAACATGAAAATTATTCAGTGTTCGTGCTATCCCCAGCCAGGAACTGAGGTGTGATTCTACATCTGAAAACCCACGGTTGCACTCATCACATTCAAAATGCGAGTACAAACTTGCGTTTCCGATGAATTTTGAAACGAGGTGAGCGTCATCATCGAATTTAACCGGGTTTTCTGTTCGATTACAGAACAGGCAGGTCCTGGGAATATGCTTCCCGACATCTCGTTTTGAATGCCCGGGTTCGTCAGCCAGGAAAATATGTTTGAGATCATACTTTTCATGGAATTTTTTATCCTGCTCTGCAAATGCGTCATGCGCATATATGATATCGAATTGTTCCATCCTCAAATTTACCCCCAATTTGAAAATTGCTCAAATCGCATATAAAACACTACATATTGCATAGCATCTATGCGCAAGACAGTTTGGAGATTTGCACTGTAACTAAAAATACAGCGTATGTTCTCTTCAGTTTCCTGGTCGCAATACATCACCATCCTTCTTGTCGCGACAATTATATATTACCTGTTTATCTGGATCGTGATCTTTAAAGCGAAGCTTCCGGGCCTCGCGGGCGTTTCCAATCTCCGGCCGGTTTCCCTTTATGGCGAGGACCAACCAGACGAAATGATCACCACCGCGCAGCATGTAATGGACGAGATACGCCACCTGTTCTCCAATGTCGGCAATAAGAATGAACTGATACTGGCACTCCAACTGAGGCTGCAAAAATATTCCCTCTGGGAAGAACCCGGCTTTCGCGAAACGATTAACCGGTTCGTCGTCAGCGAATGCCAATCCAAATGCTCCATCCGTCTCGAGGCTGAAGATCTCCGTGCTCTGTGGGAATGACGTGATGGAGCGCCCAAAACCCCCGTCCCCTGAAGGGGCGTACCCTATAAAAGAAAACTAAGTGAAGATGAAAAAGTGTGTTGTGTTGTTCTCCCTGTTAATTGTTGCGGTTGTTGTAGATGCCCAGGATGGTAATGCCGGTATCAACGAGGCTAATACCAAAGTGCGGAGCTATTTCAATTCCGGGACCAATCTCATGTATGCCGTCGGTGCAGTCCTCGGTTTGATCGGTGCCGTCAAGGTTTATAGTAAATGGAACAGCGGTGACCCTGATACCGGGAAGGTTGCTGCCGCCTGGTTCGGATCCTGCGTGTTCCTCGTCGTGGTCGCAACTGTTATCCGGTCATTTTTTGGTATTTAATATATGGTATCACAATTACCCATAGTAAAGATCGATGGTAAGCATTACTACCAGGATGACCGGTTGCGGGAGTATCGTGAGACGACGAACCCGCACAATAGAATTGCATTTGATGATATCGGGGAAAGAATAGTGGAACCGGTACAAACGAAGAAGGACCTGACAAAAAAACAAAGATCAAGATTACGTTAACCATTAAACCTTATTTTATGAAACGCATTTTACTTTTTTTCGGACTTGCCATTTCCGTGTTTGCCGACGCGCAGTATACCGCCGTAAGAGCGAAATATACAGATACCCGCCTGGTAGAGAAGCCAGGCTTCCCGGATACCCGGGAGAACAGGCTGGTGCTGTCCTTTTATAATGTTGACTACGATGGCAACTGGACGCCGATAAGCATGACCAATTATGATATGTATGTTAAAGCTGGGGCGGTGCAGGTAGCAGGTTGGTACGCGATTGATTCAACAGGTTCCAATTATTCCGGCTACAACTTTACCGCTCCTGTAGTCGCGTCCTACTTTAACACGCTTGGGCCCCAATATTTTGATTGCGGTACCTATGGTAGCATTCACCTGGTAGCCAATGGTCATGAACTGGACTGCGGCTTCTTGACCGTGTCGGAATGGTTGCTCGATTACGACGATAACCAATACGAGCAATTTAACACCATTGAAGTGGCACTCCCATACTACTGGTATCCCAACCCACTGGCAACTTACCCCGGCAATCTCAATTTCGGTCCTGCCGGTACCGCGGGCATGTATAATTATTACAATTTTTCCTGCGGTGGCTCGCTTCAACTGGTGAACCGGGGTGCCATGGCCGGGGACTCCATGAACAATATTGTTACACTGCCCGTGCGATTTGCCAACCTTGCTGGCAGGATAAACAGCGACAGTGTTGCTACTATATCCTGGTCCAATCTATCCGAATCTGAAATTTCCAGCTACCTGGTGGAGCGGTCCACAACCGGATACGACTTCCATGTCATCGGAACAGTATTGCCAAGGGGAAATGCAGGAACCCGTGAAGATTACCAATTCCAGACCACCCAATCCGAAGCCCAGGTTTATTACCGGATCAAAGCGATCGAAAACGATGGCAGAACTTTTTACAGTACTGTCATAGCATTAAAACGGAATGGCCCGGATACAGAGCCCGGGGCAAACAAGATAGCGCTTTCGGTTTTTCCGAATCCGGTTCAGGGAACGGAATGCAGTTTCCGCTTAACCAATGCTGAAAAAGGGAGGTATATATCCTTTGTTGTGAATGCTGAAGGAAAACAGCTACGGCAAAAAATGGTGGTGCATAACGGCGGGGACTTAACAAGGACGGTGGACCTTACCGGCCTCCCCGCCGGCATCTACCAGTTCGTGCTCAGAGGAGAGAAACAAAAGTATTCGCAAAAGATAATTTATGTCCGTTAGTGTCTATCCGATTAACAAGGGCATTAACCGCCCGATTGAGTTCAAAGGGCTAAAGGCACAATATATATGGTATCTGGGTGGCGGATTGTTGGGGCTATTGATCCTGTTCTCCATCCTGTATATCGCCGGGGTCAATACATTTCTTTGTTTGCTGATCATTGTAGCTGGCGCAACGACTCTTTTCATGCATGTATACAAGATGAGCAGGAAATATGGGGAACATGGGATGATGAAGAGTTTGGCGAAGAGGAGTATACCGAAAGTTGTGAAGATAAGATCGCGTAAAACATTTAGTAATCTGTGCAGAAAGAATTAAGTGAGATATTACCCGTATTCGGTGTCGAGCATGACTCGATCCTTTCCAAGCAGGGAGATATAACGATTGCCTGGGAAGTGGAGCTGCCCGAACTGTTCACCCTGAGTGACCTGGAGTACGAGGCGCTGCATCAATCCCTGATCAAAGCCATCAAGATCCTCCCCAGGCATTCCATTTTTCACAAACAGGACTGGTTCACGGCTTCAAAAGTGGCCGCAGATTTCAGTGCCATCGGTGTAAGTTTCCTTTCGCGGGCGAGCGAACGTTTTTTTAATGAACGTGATTATCTCGATCACCGGTGTTTCATCATGCTGACCAAAAAACCGGATGGCAGGAAACCGGGCAGTTCTTTATTTTCCAATTTGCTGCGACGTTCCATTGTGCCGGAGCAAACCCTGAACGCACAACTTTTGCAGGATTTCCTGGATTCATCGGGGCAGTTTGAAAGAATTTTACAGGATAGTGGTTTTATTCAATTGAGACGCCTGCCTGATCAGGAATTAATAAAGATTGTCGAGGGTTACCTGACCCTTTCCGTCAACGAGAAGAATTTTATCCTGAACGATATCGAGTTTAACGATAGTATCAGAGTAGGTCCGAACCATTGCCAGCTATTCACCCTGGCGGATGCCGCGGACCTGCCTTCCTGGTGCGGGTCCCGGATCAACTACGATAAATACTCCACCGATAAAACAAAATTTTCAGTTGGCTTTGCGTCTCCACTGGGGCAGTTGTTACCTTGTAATCATATTTATAACCAGTACATCTTTATAGAGGATGTGCAGAAGATCATCCAGAAACTGGAAAGTAAAAGATTGCGCTTACAAAGTCTTTCGGCGTATTCCCGCGAGAACTCTATTTCAAGAGACGCCACCAATGAATTTCTGAACGAAGCCGTGGGTCAACAGCGCCAACCTGTCAAAGCACATTACAATATATTAACGTGGACGAGTGATAAAGAGGAAGTGAAAGACCTACGAAACCTGGTATCATCAGCCCTGTCCCAGATGGATGCGGTACCGAAGCAGGAGCTGTCGGGTGCACCGCAGTTATTCTGGGCGGGCTTACCAGGGAACGAAGCGGACTTCCCGATGAACGATACCTTCGACACATTCGCGGAACAGGCCTGCTGTTTTCTCAATTTGGAAACGAACTATCGTTCTTCTGTTTCCCCCTGTGGCATACGATTAGGAGATCGCCTTACCGGGAAACCGGTTCATGTCGATATATCGGATGAACCCATGAAGAAGGGGCTTGTTACGAACAGGAATAAATTTATCCTGGGACCGAGTGGCAGCGGCAAGAGTTTTTTCACCAACCATATGCTGAGATCCTATTACGAACAGGGAACACATATCGTGCTGGTGGATGTGGGGCATAGTTATAAAGGACTTTGCCAGATGCTGAAGGGTTATTATTTCACCTATGACGAAAAGAACCCGATACGCTTCAATCCTTTTTATATCAGTGAAGGGGATGTACTTGATACAGAGAAAAAGGAAAGTATTAAAACACTATTACTCGCGCTCTGGAAGAAGGATAATGAAACATTCAGCCGCTCCGAGTATGTCGCCCTTTCCAATGCTCTCCAGTTGTATTATGAGAAAGAAGTTTCGTTCCGGGATTTCAATTCTTTCTTTGAGTTCCTGCAAACTGATTTTGTTGAGGTATTGAAAACAGACAAGGTCAAAAAAAAGGATTTCGATGTTTCCAATTTTCTTTATGTACTGCGCCCTTACTATAAAGGTGGCGAATTCGATTACCTGCTCAATGCGACCGAGGACCTGGAAATGCTGCAGGAACGGTTCATCGTGTTCGAACTCGATAATATCAAGGACCACCCAATTCTATTCCCGGTAGTCACTATCATTATCATGGAGGTCTTTATCTCCAAGATGCGGAAACTGAAAGGCATCCGCAAGATGATCCTGATCGAAGAAGCCTGGAAAGCGATCGCCAGGGAAGGAATGGCGGAGTATATCAAATACCTGTTTAAGACCGTCCGGAAATTCTTTGGGGAAGCCATCGTTGTAACGCAAGAAGTAGAAGACATTATCTCTTCACCAGTGGTTAAACAGGCGATCATCAACAATTCGGATTGTAAGATCCTGCTTGACCAGTCGAAGTATCAGAACAAGTTTGAACAGATCCAGGAATTGCTCGGATTAACGGAAAAAGAAAAGGCCCTGGTGTTATCCATCAACAAGGCCAACGATCCCACAAAAAAGTATAAGGAAGTATTTATCTCGCTCGGGGGAATGCTGAGCAAGGTGTACCGTGTGGAAGTTTCGCCGGAAGAGTACCTGGCCTATACAACGGAGGAAACCGAAAAGGTAAAGCTCATGAAACTGGCGGAAGCCAATGGCGGAAATATCGAAGGTGCAATTAAACAATTTCTAAACAATAAAAATGAGTGATTATGAAGAAGAGTATTTGTGCGTGTATCGTTGGATTGATCGTATTTATGGCCTGTAACAAGAAAGGACCAGACGCCGCGGCAAAAGTTGGTGAAGCGACAATCAAAGTTGCCCCGCCTGAGTGCGAGAAGGAGATCATCACTGAACAACCGGTGAAAGCGGGTGAAACCGGCATCGTGTTGCCTGTGGGTACCAAACTTTGTTTTACTCCGGGTAGCCTTGAGATCAGAGTTACGCTTCCTCCCGGTTATACATTTATTACAAAGGGCGGGACTGAGAAGCCCTTGCCTGTTTACGGCACTTACACTTGTATCTGCAGCCAAATGGGAAGTCATTGCCAGGTATTTTATGCCGAGGGGCTGGGGTTCGGCTGCCTTCAAAGTTCCTGTACCGGCTCCTGTACGGGTAAGTTCACTTACGCAGGCTATACAGTTGATAGGGTGGTGTCTTCCACAGATAAGGAGACCTTTTTTAACTACCCTGAAGTGCAAAAGGAGATTGCTTCTATGCATTCTGATGAACCTTACAGCAAACACACTGTTTACGGTGTTTCTTTTTTCCTGGTCAATGATGTAGCAAGGTTTATGGAAGCGGGTGCTAAATGCGATTGCGAAGGAACGCAGGCCTGTACCCTAAAGACTATCACAATTTCCGGGAAGAAAATTTATTTCTGTGAAGGACCCTGCAACGGGTGCGAACTCACGGTCTAGCGGTTCTTGGTTGGTGGCCAATCCGGGCCGGGAGAAGTGCCCGGCCTTTCTTTAAAATTATTTGAGATGAAAAAATTATTTGTTGCAATTGCCCTTTTGATCTCGGTTCAATCGGATGCGCAATTCCCGATTGCTGAAATCATCAAAGCAGCTATCAAAAAAGTAATTGTCGCCGTCGACCTGAAGATCCAGAAACTACAGAATAAAACAATCTGGTTGCAGAATGCACAGAAGGTGATCGAGAACCAGCTATCCAAACTGAAGCTAACGGAGATCTCGGACGTGACCAATAAACAAAGGGAACTCTATAAAGATTATTTCGATGAACTGAAAAAAGTAAAGAATGCCATTACCTATTACCATCGGGTAAAGGACCTGATCGAAGGCCAGGCGGCCATGGTCAGGGAATACAAAGATGCATGGGCCACGTTCAGGCAGGATAAGAATTTCAGCAAGGAAGAACTTGATTTTATGGCCGGGGTATATGACGGAATGCTGAAAGAGTCACTTAAAAACCTTGACCAGTTGATGCTGGTCATTAACTCTTTCACTACGCAAATGAGTGACGCGAAAAGAATGGAGATCATCAATGCTGCCGCGGATAAGATGGAGGAAATAGTTGGTGACCTGAAGGATTTCAATAACCAAAATAGGGCGATGAGCCTGCAACGATCTTATGAGAGAGGAGAAATTGAGTATTCAAGAAAAATATACGGGTTATGAAAAAATTATTTTTGATTTTATTGCTCTGCCCGGCACTTTGTATCGGACAGTCGCAGGAAGCGAAACAACTCCTTCTTGATGTTGAGAAGTTGGCTCAGTTGAAGCTGATGCTTTCGCATATGAAAACCGGCTACAAGATCCTGTCCAAAGGATACACTACCATCAGTGATATTTCAAAAGGAAACTTCAAACTTCACAAGGGATTCCTCGATGGCCTCCTGGAAATTTCCCCGGCAGTCCGCAAGTACAAAAAGATTGCTGATATTATTGACTTCCAGTTAAAGATCGTGAAAGAGTATAGAGCGGCATTCGCTGAATTCAGGGGAAGCAAGCATTTCACTGTTTCGGAGATCGATTATCTCGGTAAAGTGTATGGCAATTTATTTTCCGAAACCCTGAAAACCCTTGAAGAACTCGCGATGGTGATCACGGCAGGGAAACTAAGGATGACGGATGATGAACGGCTCAGGGCTATCGACAAGATATATGACGATGTGCTGGGGCAATATACATTCCTGAATGAATTCAATAATTCAACAGCACTGCTTTCCCTGCAAAGAGACAACGAGCAAAGAGAAATTGATTTGATGCGTAAAATCCACGGTATAAAATGAAGCGATTGATCATTGTGTGTTTGGTATTGGTATTTCCCGCGCTTGCTGAAGCTCAGGGTATGGTGCAACGGATCCGTTCCTTAAATGAAGTGCTGGACGTGCTCTATGATGATATGATGCCGCTATGTTCAAGGTTGATCGGCGTCGGGCGCGGCATTGCGGGGTTCGCGGCCACCTGGTATATCGCCACCCGGGTCTGGGGACATATCGCCCGGGCTGAACCCATCGATTTCTATCCTTTATTCCGGCCCTTCGTGCTAGGATTTTGCATACTGATATTCCCTTCTGTGATCATGTTGATCAACCAGATAATGAAACCTACGGTCACGGGTACGGCACAGATGGTGAAGGACTCGGACCTGGCGGTGGAACAATTACTAAAGATGAAGGAGGAGGCGATCAAGACCACAACGCCCTGGAAAATGTATGTCGGAGAGTCGGGGCAAGGAGACCGGAAACTCTGGTATAAATATAATTTCGGCGACAAGAAAGAAGGCTGGTTAAAGTCAATCGGGCACGATATCCGATTTGCCTTTGCCAAGCTGGGTTATAACCTTCGAAATGCGATCCGGGAATGGATGGCGCAGGTGTTGAAAGTAATCTTTGAAGCAGCAGCGCTCTGTATCAATACCATCAGAACATTCTACCTGATCGTACTGGCAATTCTCGGACCACTGGTTTTCGGAATTGCCGTCTTTGACGGGTTCCAGCATACGCTGACTGTTTGGATCGCGAGGTATCTCAATATTTTTCTTTGGCTTCCGGTGGCGAATATTTTCGGTGGTATCATGGGAAAAATCCAGGAGAATATGCTCAAAGAAGACCTGCACCAGATCGCCACACACGGCGATACTTTCTTTTCCACTACTGACACGGCTTATCTCATCTTCATGATCATTGGGATCGTCGGCTATTTCACGGTGCCTTCGGTGGCCAATTATATCATTCATGCTGGCGGAAGCAATGCGTTGCTGCAAAAAGTTACCAGCATCACATCCATGTCGGTTAGGAATACGGCTGCGGGCTCTATGAGCATGGGTCGTGATGCATTGGGAGGCGCATATAATAAGATATCAAATTCGATGGCGGACTCCAAAGCAAGTGACGGCTATTTCAAGGATAGAATTTCAGGGAAAAAGGATGTTTAGGAAGACTAAAAATATAGACACAGCTTTTAAGCAGGTAAGGTTATTCTCGATTGCCTTCATGGTGCTTTGTTTTTTGCTGACAGTTTATGTGGCTTTTAAAAGTTACAAGTTATCATCATCGGCGCAGAGTCGTATTTATATTCTTGCCAACGGGAAAGCGCTGGAGGCTTATGCGGCTGACCGGAAGGATAATGTGCCGGTGGAGGCACGGGACCATGTAAAAATGTTTCATCACTATTTTTTTACACAGGACCCGGACGAAAAAGTGATCCTGGCCAATATCACCAAAGCCCTGTACCTGGCTGATGCCAGCGCCAAGCAGCAGTACGATAACCTCAAAGAGAATGGATACTACACGAACCTGATCTCGGGGAATATTTCGCAGGAAATGCAGGCAGATACCATAACGATCAATGTTAATAGTTATCCCTACTATTTTATTTACAAGGGTCAACAGAAGATCATTCGACCGACGACGATCGTAACGAGAAGCCTGGTCACGGAAGGTTATTTGCGAAATGTTTCGAGGTCCGATAATAATTCGCATGGATTCTTGATCGAGCGGTGGAAAACAATTGAAAATAATGACATCAGAACAGAACAAAGGCAATAAGGTGGCTGAAAAAATAGCAGGGGGCATTCTGAAATTCCAGGATGCATTTTCCAATCGAATGAACAGGCTGAAAAGCCTGAAACTGATCCTTATTTGTTTTTGTGTACTGAGTGGTGGCTTGAGTATTTATTTCTTGGTTGATGCGATTGCATCAAAGCCGAAACCAAAGATCAGGATTGATAGAATCCGGACACCTCAGCCTATTTATGAACCATCGGAGGAAATGTATGACGAGAAGATTCCAGTCGAGATTTACCATCAGATCCAGGATTATAAAAGATATACGGATAGCACTGGAGAGGTTATCAGGCCAGGACTGGCTGACTCTATGCGGATTCTCGAGGAAATGTATTTACAACAACAAAAATAGTGAGTATGAAAAACGTGAAGCAAAGAAAAATGATGCTGGTGTTGCCGCTGCTGGTGATACCATTTTTGACAATGGCGTTTTGGGCACTGGGTGGTGGTAAAGGGAAAAAGGAGATTGCGGAAACAAAGGGTCTGAACCTGGACCTGCCGGAAGCTAACCTGAAGGATGATAAAGCTGTCGACAAACTTGGTTTTTATGACCAGGCCGATAAGGACTCGCTGAAATTGGAAGAGTGGATGCGGAATGATCCTTACTTTAAAAAGGATACGGTACAGCAGTATGAATTCCCCAATGAAATTGAAGAGATCAGCAATACTACCGCAACGAGATTCAACCAACGGTTGAATACTTCGCTTTATGAAAAGGGTGCGAATAACCCGGAGGAACAGATCCTGCAAAAGCTGAAGCTGCTGCAAGCGGAACTTAATAAGCCCCCCGCATCTGAACAGGTAGTTGGGGAAGAGGAACAATTGACGGGGGAACTGGACCGGCTGGAAAATATGCTGAAGATAAGTAACGTTTCGGGTGAAGATGCGGAGATGAACCAGTTACAAGTTACGCTTGATAAGATACTGGACATTCAGCATCCGCAAAGAGTGAAGGAAAGGTCCATTCAGTTTAAAGAAGCCGCTTTTGCAGTTCGGCGTGAATCCGGACCCGATACCCTGGTAAAAGGGTTTTACAGTTTCAGTGACCCTAAAGAAATGGAGGAGCAGAATGCTGTGGAAGCGATCATCGCCTCCAATCAAACGATCGTGAATGGTGCCGTCGTGAAGTTCAGGACCGTGAATGATATCTATGTAAATGGCCGGCTTATTCCAAAAGACAATATTATCTCGGGGATCGCGACGCTGGAAGGTGAAAGACTGATCGTAGAGATCAAATCAATCCGATCCGGGAAGAACCTGTTCACCGTAAAGTTAGAAGTCTATGATATGGACGGGCTGCCAGGTATTTATATACCCGGCACTATCAACCGGGACGTAGCGAAAGAATCCCTTAATAATAGTCTCTCGCTTGCAGATATGACCACACTCGATCCATCATTTAAAGCGCAGGCTACGGCGACCGGTGTAGGTGCACTCAAAAGTCTTATCTCCAAAAAATCGAAGTTAGTGCGCGTCCAGGTGAAAGCTGGCTATAAAGTATTACTCAAAAATCAAAATTAAACCAATGAAACAATTGATCATCATCTTGCTCGTCGGCAATGCATGCCTTGCCCAAACTCCTTTGTCTGTTACAACCGATAAAACGACTTCCCTTATTTTCCCGTTCCCCATCAAGTATGTGGATCGCGGTACCAAAGACGTGATCGTGCAGCCGGTAAAGGAGAGTGAGAATTTACTGCTGGTGAAAGCGGCCAGCAAAGGATTTGCTGAAACGAATCTGAGCGTCGTAACTGGTGACGGGAATGTTTATATGTTCACCGTGAACTATTCACCGAGCCCGGCCGAACTGACGTTTCACCTGCCACCGAATAAGAAGGCCAGCATCTCTACTTATGCGAATGTGATCCTGAATAATCCGCCCAGACAGATCGTGAATGTGGAACATTCCGGTGTGATCACGAAGCTGATCGGTATTTATATCAAGGATGAAGTGATCTACTATCAACTGGAAATTCATAATCACAGCCCGCTGGATTATGATATCGAATACCTGAAATTCCAGATCGTGGACAAAAAGAAATCGAAACGGACTGCGGTGCAGGAGAATGAAATGATGCCGCTTCATGTTGCCGGAAACAAAACAAAGGTACAGGCATACAACTTCTCCGTGATAGTTGTCGCACTCGATAAGTTCACGATACCGGATGCGAAGTTCCTCGGCATACAGATGATGGAAAAAAATGGCGGGAGGCATTTTAACCTGAAGGTGTATAACGGGCAGATACTAAAAGCAAGGGTACTGCCGGATCTGCGATGAAACGAGAGCATGTCATATCGGATAGTTTGTTCAGTGAAGCACAGGCAGAATTTGCAGTAGGTCGAAACTGGATTGCTTACAATACCATGACTTATTACCTGGATAATGCAGATATGTGGTTTTTCCGGGATAAAGATGAGGCTATTGAGTTTGCCAATGATAATATAAGTGACCGGGATGCTTTCGCGGTCATTTATGCCGATTCGATTAGTACGCTCCTGCAGCAGTTCCCTTATGGGGAAAATATCCATTTACCCATTTCGGAAAAAGAGCTGGAGGAACTGTTTCAATCCTTTGATTGGGATTTTGCTTATTATGACCCCTTGCATGACGCAATTGAAGGCGATACAGATCGTGACCGGGAATTCCTCGCCAAAATGGAAGCCCTGCTTTCGGCCTGGGAGGATCTGTACCGGAGAGACCCTGTTGCTGCCCAGGCATTCGTAGAACGATACTGGAAAGATAAACCCATGCAGCAGTATGCTGATGATTTTATAACTATTAAAAAAGACCTTATGATCGAAAAAAATCTGGATTACCTGAAATCAAATATCAGGAACCACGGTTTCGGCGAGACGCTGGGACCAGAGCTGGAAGCACACCTTAAGAAGGGGGCGACCGAATTCACCCTCCCCTACAAAACAGAAGTGAACAAACGAGAAATGGAAGCTACGCTCTATTTCAAAAAATCGGAAACCACCGAAATGTACTTTTTTAATAAGTACGATACCCGGCTGAACTCAGAAAAGGATGAAACGATGGCGCAAACCTTTTACATCAATAACGGCTGGGGTGTAACCCTTAAGGAAGCGTACAATTTACTCAATGGTCGTGCAGTCGAGAAGGACCTGGTTCGCAAGTTGGACCCCGATGAGGCCAAGCAATTTAAAGAGGAACAAAAATTACCGCCGGAAAAAAGGGGATTGCCTGAGAACTGGAAACAATCACCAACCTACAAGGCCTGGATACTGCTTGATTTTTCTGCCAAGGACCAGCACGGAAACTACGAACGCAAACATTTTCATGAGAATTACGGCTACGACCTGAAAGAAGCGCTGAGCTATTACCCGATCAAAGAGATGATGAAAGCCGATGATGAAAAGATGCTGATGAAATCGCTGGAAAGAGGGAACCTGCAGATGGTGACGGTACAGGCACCAGGTGGCGATGTCCGCGTTTTTATCGAAGCGAACCCTCAATATAAATCTATCAACGTCTATGATAATAAGATGGTGCGACTGGGGCAGGAAAAAAGAGAAGAGCTGATGAAGAAGCCGGAGATGAATGAGGGGAAAGAAAAGGGAAAAGATAAGAGTAAAGAGCAAAGCCTGGGTTCGGAGCAGCAGGGTGAAAAAAAGCATGATAAGGGCAAGAAGAATGATAAAGCGAATGGTAAGGATAACGGGCTAGTGAAAAAAACACGGACCCGTAGCTCAGGTAAAGGAATGGGTGTATAAGTATGAAGTGGGCTGTGCGAGTTGCGGCATTTTATAAGAAGTCTAGTGCTGACAACCGCATCAGCCCTGTTCATATTTCTTTGTATTTCGTGTTGCTGAATGAGGCTTGTTCGACGGGTGTGGATCTTGTGATCCCGGTGCGGGAATATTTAATGGGTCGTTCAAAAATCTGTTCGACCGTGACGTATCACCGGTGCCTCCGGGAATTGCATGAATACGGGTATATTGATTACCGACCGAGTTTTGCGGCGGGGAGAACGAGGGTAGAGGTAATTGAATTGAGTCCGTGAGGACTTTTTTTGTGAGAGAGAAAATGTGAGAGATGGAAACAGTGGTGAATGTGTTGGTAATCCCTGAGACCGAATGGAAAAAATTGATAGAGAGGCAGGATGCAATCCTTCAATTGTTGAAAGACCTGGCCGGACGAGATACCTCAGGCGGCAAAGTTGTCCCTTTTATTACAGCGGTCGAGTTTATGACTGCTGTGCGGATTGGACGAACTAAGTTTGACCAGCTTGTGGCTGAAAGTAAGGTTCGAACGATAAAGAAGGGACGGAAGATCTATGTGCCGATCGGGGAGGTGGAGAGGTATTTTCAAACCTCACTATAAGTATGATCAATCCACATCTTTTGGTGGATTATTACCTTTATGTACAATAGCAGCTACTAATATCACTGCAAGGAATATCAAAATTATTTTTCCTGCTTTTGCTATTGCTTTGCTGCCACCCTGTGTTCCCAGGAATGCCAACCCAAAACCAAGCAGACCTGCCGCGGTTGTCATTGCGACCACCTGTTTGCTTGTTGCCTTACCATACAACACCCAGTTCTTAAATGTTTCGCAGTTATTGAAAATGATATTGTATGCCTTTTCTCCCAATCGTTTTAAAGCCCGAATGATAGCATTTCTTCGCTGGATCTTATTTCCAGGAAATCTTTCAATACCCGTGACTTCGCATTTACTTACATATTCCTCAATTTGTTGGTCCGATAATATTTGTACACCACCACTTAGATTTCCGATGAATCTTGGCTTAAGGCACCCCTGTTCATCTACCATAAGCGCATAGTGTTTGAGACCCAAAGGATCGGTTAATTCAACTGCATCACACTGCTCCAGCTTGTTGTTTTCAATAAATGCTTTTACAAACATAGTTTTCGACTTTTTAAAAATTAAAAATGATAGGCATAACGAGGACTATCGTTATCTGCGAATGCTTCATTTAACAAACCAAGAACACCAGCTAAAATCGACAATGCCCCAATCACCTGCACGGATTCACTTTTGTTTTCTTTAGTGGCGAGTGCCCCTGCAGTAATCAATGCAAGACTTGCTTTTGTCGATTGGAGGCTCTGCCTTTTTCCGTATTGTACATAATTGGCGAAGTGCTCGCAGTTTGAATAGAGCAGACTGTATTTTGGCTGTAAGCAATGCTGCGCTCTTTGGAGTGCTGACGATCTTTCTAATTCATTCCCTTCGAACTTTCTAAGTCTCACCGGATAGAATTTTCCTTCAAAATGTTTTAGCATATAAATATCCATCATCCTGATTCCGCCACTCATATTCGCGACAAACCAACCATTACCTATATAAACCAGGTAGTGGTCAAACACATCAAAGGACCTGTCTTTTACTACCAGGACGTCTGCCTTTTGAAGGGTATAGTTTCCGAATTTGATAATCATAGTATTTTGTATTACGAGAGTAAAATTAGCTTTGCTAAAAGGAGAAATTTGAATTTCTGAAACGAAAGTCCACCAAACAACTGTTAGTGTTATTTCTTAATCCTATTGACTATTTGGTCTAACTCTTTGATAATGTTTGCCCCGATAGAAAATTTGTTGTTGAGATTATACGCCCTTTTCCTAAAGGGAAAGTCAAAAGGTTTTTTTTGAAAGTCCACCAGGCGGCGTTCCAACAGGAGCCAGAACCCATTCTTACCTTTCAAAATGATAATGTCTTCATCCCACAAGCGCTCAAATAAAAGGATCATATGATTAATCTTTCCATCCTCAATTTTTAATTGACTGTCACAGTAAGGGTCGTTAAAAATTTTCTTAAAATCATTTGCTGACTTGATGTAGAAATATTGCTCGATAATCAGTCTTATACATTCTTCGAGATCGGCCATTGAATCGTCCCACACCAAATACTCCTTTTTCTCTGTCTCAAGTTCGACTGTCACAACACTATCAGTGATATTAATGTCGTGTGATGGAAAGTGTTGCTTGAAATCACTTTTATTGTATTTTTCTGTGTGCACTGCCTGCTTTAATCCTTCTTTAATAGATTTAGTCACTTCCGGAAAATTCAATGACGTCCTTTGTGAGATCTCCATTTGAAGCAGGTTAGCAAATTTGGATAGGAGGTTTTTTACTCTTTCTTTTTCTTCCTGGTCCTGCATTGTAGCAACAGCAGTATTAAATGTTTTTAATGTTTCATATGAAAGTGTTTTTATTTCATTCAAGTCAACGGGAATGGCTTTGTTACTAAGTTCTGCCAAGTGTTCGACCTGTTGGAGAGTTTCTTCAATAAAAAAAGTAAGGCTGTGTTTTAATACAAAGCTGTCGACGAATAGCCTTTCATCAGACGTGTAGCAGCGTCTGAGCAATGAATAATATATCTGTCGTATGTTGACAGCCGGCTGTTCCAAATGGTAGCTTGTTTAATGTTATTCATTTTGAGCAGAGATCAAATTTACCAATAGTAATTAGTTGTAAAGCTGAAAAGTTCCGTCAGGGGGATTTGGTGGGGATAACGGCGACATTCCTGGATTATTTTTGTTGGACCACACCAGTAGTTGGGCTGATTTTCAGGGTTTTATTATGCATTCTCCTCTAAGAAATTAGATCAATCCTGAGTACCTTTAACTATGACCCAAAGCCGCCTCTAAATATAAACTACCACCATGTTTATTTCAAAAGTGAAAATTCAAAATTTCAAATGCTTCAATGAGGCATTTGTTCTTGAACTAGAAAAAGGTCTGAATATTATTGTTGGGGATAATGAAGCGGGAAAGTCGACTATACTGGAAGCAATTCATCTCGCCCTGACCGGCCTTTATAATGGTAAATATCTTAAGAATGAACTTTCTGAGTATTTATTCAATAATAATGCAGTCGTAGAGTATAAGGAGAGCCTGAAAACAGATAAAGCATTGCCACCCCCTGAAATTATCGTTGAGGTATTTATTGGAGGAGGTGATTTGCCTATGTTTGAAGGAGACGGAAACTCAGAAGGGCAAGGTGAATGTTCAATTTGTTTGAAGATTGCACTTGACGAAAAGTACCGGGAGGAGTATGCGGAGTATGTACGAGATGGGGGTGTTACCGGAATTCCTGTAGAGTATTATGATGTTACCTGGATCACTTCGGCTAGAGAAAATATTACTCCAAGAAAAATTCCCATTAAATCTGCTCTTATTGACTCAAGCAGTAACCGCTACTCCAACGGTTCTGATATTTATATCACACACATTATTAAAAACCATTTAGATGAAAAGCAGAGACATGGTCTCTCACAGGCTCACCGGCGATTACACACAACCTTCATGGACGATGATTCTGTCAAAAAAGTCAATGATGTGATCAAGGGTATTTCCAAGAAAAAGGAGAAGGATAAAGAAGTCAAGCTGTCGATTGATCTATCACCTAGGAATGCCTGGGAAAATAACATGCTTATCTATGTTGAGAATGTACCCTTTCAATTTATCGGCAAAGGGGATCAGGCAATGGTAAAAACAAAGCTCGCCTTAGAACATAAAAAGGCAAAGGAGGCGAATATTATCTTACTGGAAGAACCAGAAAATCACTTGTCACATTCAAGGTTAAACCAGCTGATTAAAGAGATACATGACAAATGCCTTGAAAAACAAATCCTGATCTCCACCCACAGCAGTTTTGTGGCAAATAAGCTTGGTTTAGATAAACTCATTTTTCTGCATAATCGTTCATATACCCGGTTGAACAAGCTACAGAAATCTACTGAGGAGTTTTTTGAGAAAATACCGGGATATGATACCCTGCGATTGATCCTTTGTAAAAAGGCCATATTAGTTGAAGGAGACTCGGACGAACTCGTTGTCCAAAAGGCTTACATGAGCAGAAATGAGGGCAGACTACCTATCGAGGATGAAATTGATGTAATCTCCGTTGGTACATCATTCTTGCGGTTTCTGGAAGTTGGCGAGAAAGTTGGAAAGGCAATTTGCGTGGTCACCGATAATGACGGTGATGTTGAGTCTATACGTTCGAAATATTCGGAATATTTGGGAGATAAGCTAAAGCCTGGAATTAAGATATGCTTTGATGAAGTTGTAGACGAAGGTGATTTGATGGATGGGAAAAAGGCCTACAATTATAATACTTTAGAACCAAAATTGCTGAAATCAAACAACCGTGAGTTATTGAATAAAGTATTGGGGGTGGCAAAGGAAACCGACGATGATCTACGGCTGTATATGCTAAAGAATAAAACTGAAAGCGCCCTTCGGGTCTTTAAAAGCAATGAAGAAGTCAAGTTCCCGCAATATATCCTCGACGCAATTGGCTGAGCCAAAGAACAGATTGCTCATCGCAGCGGCTGGTTCCGGAAAGACTACTTTCCTGGTGAAGGAGGCATTGAAACAAAAAGAGCCAGTTCTGATTACGACGTTTACAATTGCAAATGAAGCCGAAATCAGGAAAAAAATAATTGAAGTCAATGGGTTCATTCCACCCAATATAGCAATTCAGACTTTTTTTTCATTTCTCCTTCAGCATGGCGTAAGACCTTATCAAGGAAAAATGTATAAACCTGATATTAAAGGTATGTTACTTACTAATGAACAGTCCGGAGTTAGGTTTAGAACCGCTAGAGGAATTCCAATCATTTATGCAGAGGATAAAGATCTGGATAAACACTATTTTTCAAAAAGCGGCAAAATCTATTCAGATAAAATTGCCAAATTCATCATTCGTTGCGATGAAAAGAGCAATGGAAGTGTATTAAATCGGCTTTGTCGGATTTATAAAAACATATACATTGACGAGATCCAGGATATGGCGGGATATGATCTGGAGATCATCAAGAAGTTATTTAGTGGGTCATCTTCCGTGTTGCTTGTAGGAGATCCCAGACAAGTAACTTATTCAACGCATCATGATAGGCTAAATTCAAATTACAAGGATGGAAAAATAGAGGAGTTTATCCTTGATAAATGCAAGCAGGTAAACTGTTATGTTGATAAAGAAACTCTGAATGTATCTCATAGAAACAATTCTCAGGTCTGTGCGTTTGCTTCGCTGTTTTACCCCCAGTATCCCGCAAGTGAAGCCTGCACTTGTCCACAGTGCAGAGCGGTCACAACAGACCATGAAGGGGTATTTGTTGTCAATAAAAGCGATGTTGCGGATTATATCGATAAATACAAGCCCGTAGTTCTCCGGTATAGCATGGCAGGTGATCATGAATGGAATTTTGGTGCTGCAAAAGGGTTGGGTTTTGAGCGGGTATTAATTTATCCTACACTAGCGATGGAAAAATATCTCAGGGATGGGAAGCTGGTAAAAACTGTTGGCGGAAAAGCCAAACCAGCTTTTGACATTGCAAAATTCTATGTTGCTGTAACTAGAGCGAGACGAAGCGCCACCATTGTTTCGGACTACAAGGATGATGAAGTATTGATTGGAGATATTGTAAAATATAGGGATTGATTGTGTAATCACTCATGTATTGATCAAATTCCCATGGCCCCAAAATCCACCCTTTTGGTTCCTTCTACAATCTCCGGGAGATTCACATCGTAATAATTCCGCGTCGTCTCCTGTTTGGTATGTCCCATCATCTTAGATAGCACAGCTCCTTCTGCGCCGTACCTGATCCAAAGCTGGGCATTGGTATGCCGGGCCACCTTATTAGTGATGTTTTTGTGGATGCCGGCCATTTTAGCAATCTCCTTTAAATTCCGATTATAGACTGGTTCTTCCACCAAGTATTGCTTGTCGAATACTAAACTTTCTTTTGATCTTGAGCGGTAACGCTCCAATATGGTTTGAGCATATGGGAATTTGAAAAGCGGTATAATCGTTTGATTTCCGTTCTTGTCTCTCGCACCAAGTATGACATGCCCGTACTCTTCATCCATCTGTAAATGGTCTTTGGTAAAAATAAAAAGGTCTTTGAAGTAGTAGCCAGTGTAAATCTGGAACAAGAAGAGATCACGATCACGTTCCAGGTGCTGCTGATCTTCTGTAAACTGTAATGCTTTCCATTTCTTTACCTCTTGCAGGTCAAGGAAAGTTCTTTTCGCTTTTGGCACCCTGACATTCAAGCCATCAAAAAGAAACTCCATTTGAGAAGAGGATAGAAAATTCTCACGTCTCGCATGTCGGATCACTTTCTTAAAAGCTTCCAGATACTTTTTGGTAGCCGCTCCACCAAGTTCTAGATCGGATTGCATGAAGCGGCTAAAATCACGAAGAAGTGTATTGTCGATCTCAGCGAAGAAGATCTGTCTTTTGAACTTCTTTAAATGCGTAAGCGTGGTAGCGTACTTTTTTATGGTGTTGGGTTCAAGTTTTTCTGGTGGTCTGGTGATGTAGTGTTGCATGAAGTCCAGAAAGCTCTTATTGTCACCTTTGTTGGTAAGGCTGGCAATAATTCCTTCAACGGTGACAGGTTTGCTGAAGTTGACGGTACGTTTGATGTACTCGTTAATGAGACCTTTGATCTCGACGATCTTGTTGTTGATCTCAAAGGCAAAAGGATGGCTGGGCTTAATCCAGGCACCTTCTTTTACAGTCCATTGATCGAGTCTTATTTTAATTGGAGTAGGTACTCGATAATATCGCGCAAAGTTCCCCAGCTTAATGCGGATATGCACCGGGTACAAGGCGGACTTATTTTTTTCATTTCTCCAATTCAACACTACACCAACACTCGGAATACTCACCATACAAAGGTCGTTTTAGGGTTCTTAAAAAAACCGTAAACAAAACCGTAAACGAATTAACGGGAGTTCACGGGAATTAAAAAGAGTACTTAAACGCAGAAAACCTTACCAGTCAAAGACTTCGTAAGGTTTTCAGTTTTTTAATTCCCTTTGTGGGAGCTGTTAAGTAGCCTCGACAGGAATCGAACCTGTATCTGGAGCTTCGGAAACTCTTATACTATCCATTGTACTACGAGGCCGGGCAATTTGCCAATTGTTTCAATTTGTCAATTCGAAAATTAGCTCACGACAGATCCAACAACTTCATTTTTTCACTGACCATTTTCCGCCATCGCTCATCGCCAGATTGTCTAATTATCCAATTGTCCAATTATTTAATTAACCCACTGGCATTACTGGTAAACACCTTCACGGCAATGGCCAGCAAAATTACGCCAAAAAATTTTCGCACGGCTAATAAACCTGCCTTTCCAAGCGCTTTTTCGATCAGGTTCAGCGAACGGAGCACCAGCCAGATCACTATTAAGTTCGCCAGGATGGCCAGCAGGATCATGTATTCATTTTTCTGTGTCCTCTCAAAAGTGGCTTTTAAAGACATAATGGTCGTCAGGGTACCGCTGCCCGCGATCAGCGGGAAAGCGATCGGCACCACCGTTCCCGAAGAAGCGCCTTTTTCTGCTTTAAAGAATTCTATACCCAGCACCATTTCCAGTCCCAGGATGAAGATCACAATTGAACCCGCAACCGCGAATGATTTGATGTCTACTCCAAGCAGGTTCAGGAAGGGTTTGCCAATAAAGAAGAACAACACCATCAGCGCACCTGAGATCAGCGTCACTTTCCATACATTGATACCTCCCATCTTTTCTTTCATGGAGATCAGCATGGGCACGGAACCCACGATATCAATGACGGCGAAAAGCGTGAAGGCCAGTGTCAGGAACTCCTGTACATCAAATTGCATGACCGTTGTTTTTACAAAAGTACTTATCTGAAGATATATTTCTCCTTAAATAAGTTCAGCTCGTCAGACAGGTATAGCAAACAGTCCCTGCAGAGACAGTCATTATAGCGTTGTTCGATATAGGCCCGTTGCTCCCCCGTTAACTCAATGCCAAAACACTGGCATTGAGTTATATTACCGGGTTTGCATTCAAATGTTTTTTTGCAACGGGGACAGGCTCTTGTTTCGTGGCAACTCATGACTTACAATTGAAAACTAAGCCCTGCCGTAAAATTGAAACGACGGGTAGTGTAACCCAGGAAGTCGAAATATTTTTTGTTGGTGATATTCTTCAGGTCTAGGAAAAATCTTATGACCGATCCTAATTTATATTCTCCATACAGGTCGACCGTCACATAACCTTTCAATGTTTCGGGAGTGCCGGCGTATACATATTCATCCCTGTCAGTTATCGCATGCACCCGCAAACTGGTGAATACATTTTTGCAGGCATGGTAACCCAGCATAAGGTTCACCGCATGCTTCGGGATACGGTACAGGTTAAAATAAGTGGTGTCTTTGCCTAATGGGGCGCCGGTGCCATCAAAACCGGCCGTTGTTTTCCCATCCGTGTACGTATAATTGAAGCTGAATTCTTTTTTATCCTTTGAGTAGGAGAATTCAAACTCCGCGCCATAGTTTGTTTGTTTGGCCGCGTTCAGGTATTTGCTTTCATACGTAACAGGATCTGATGTGTACAGGATATTGTTCTTGCCATTGCGGTAAAAACCGGTGACGCGGGTCTTCATGGCGGGCACGGACCTTATCTCCATACCTGCTTCAGCGATGATACCTGTTTCGGGTTTCAGGTCGGGATTCCCCGCGAACTCATCAAACAACTGGTAGAGCGTCGGCGTCTTAAAGGAAGAGTAAAGGTTGACAAAAAACTTATCCCTGTTCTCTGCCAGGAAAAACGGGTTGATATTAAATGTAGCGTTGGTGCCATATTCGGAATGGATATTCACGCGGCCGCCCAATTCCAGGTTGAAGCCTTTTTCTTTATTATGACTGACGGAAGCATAGGGACTGACCTGGTCCATTTTCCCGACGAGGGGATCCGGTGTATACGGTCCATACATACCCGTTGAAAAATAATGCTGCTCGGTATTATGAGCCCGGTAATCAATCCCCGCCAATATTTCCCAGGTACCCAATGAGGCAGGGCTTTTATCAAATTTCCAGTTGCCATACAGCTCCAGGAAATGAGTGCGTCCTGTATAATTGCTTTTCGAGTAAACAGAAAACGCATTGGGTTGGTCCAAAGAATCATCCAGGTAAGCTCTTTCCGCCCGGTTGAAATTATAATTGAGCTGGATATTCCCTTTATTGAATTTGTAGGTAAGGCCGCCACCAGCTTGCTTCATGGTATTGGTCGCACGGAAATCCTTATCATCGGTAAAAGCGGAAGCATCAATATCCGTCTTATAACGTCTGTAATTGCCGATGAGATTGACCCAGAGTTGATCGATGATCCTGAATCCGAACCGGCCATTGACGGCATGTTGGTTGTAACCATCGTTATCAAAAAGACCGGTCTTGTTCTTGTCATAAGCCGAAGAAAAACCGTCTGCACTCAGGTGCGAATAGTTGACGGAATAATTTGCTCCTTTCCCGGCGCCTCCGATGCCAATGGATTGTTTGAGCGTATGATAACTTCCACCGGTAAAGGTGCCGTTGACATTGATCTTTTTGTTTCCGCCTTTACGTGTAATGATATTGATAACACCGCTTACAGCGTCCGATCCGTATAAACTGGACTGGCCACCTTTGAGTATCTCGATCCTTGCTATTTGGTCAAGGCTGATAAAATTGAGATCGAAGATATTACTGATCACCGAAGGATCATTCACGGGGATGCCGTCCAGCAGGATGAGCACATTACCGGCAGAGGAGCCGCGGATGCTGCTGGTAATATTGTTACCCAAATTATTATTGGCCCCGATCATCGTCATGCCCGCGTAGTTGTTCAGTAATTCGGATAATGTTTTACCGGCACCCCGGTCGATCTCCTGCCGGTCAATGACGGTTATTACCTTACCGGTCGCATTTTGATTCTTGGGGTATTTGCTGGCGGTAACGATCGCATTTTCCAACGTGGTTTCGGTTCCATTGGTGACTGCAGGGTCTGCGCGTCTTAAAGTAGGCCGGGTTGTGTCCTGGGCCCATAGCTGACTGCTGATGATGACAGCAGCCACTACAAAAAAAAGTTTTTTCATGTTACATGAAATTTTTGTGTGACTGCTTCCGGTAAAATGTGATGGAAATATAAATGTCCTGCGACTTTTACATCTCACGCCTTTCACCCGAAAGCTGAATGTTGTTTGCTTGACCTGGCAGGTCTTCTGGCTTAGCCTTCGTTGAGTGCCTTCCCGTCCGCCAACTGGCGGACAGTGGTCGAAGTTTCAACTGGCGAGTTATGGTAGCCAATAGCGAGTGGGGTTGTCCACTTTCTACTGGCCAGGCCTTCTCGCCGGCCTTACAGCTACGGGGATAGCGTCAGATTTTGACTGACTTCCCTTTTAATCCGCCAGCTGGCGGAACCAAATCGCTGCAAATGTAAGGAGAGAGAATATTCCTGCAAGAAGAGTTTTCAACAGGGAGTTTTGTCTTACCAAATGCGTCCGCACGGCGATGAAGGTTGGAAGAGGAAAAAGTTTAATTGGCGCCCGGTATTTCTCCCGATTTTTTATTGAAATAATTTTTAACAGTCCCCCGATACTGAATGAACAGGATCTGCGTTTGCTAAGTAACGCTGTTCTCTTTTTGTTTGAATTGAGTCATCCCGCTTCTGCCCGGAAATTTTCTAACGAATAAAAAAATATCCGATGAAGCGTATATCCAAAAGCAAGGCTTTGATCGCTGCCGTAGCAGTATGTATAAGCATGAGTGCTTATACCCAACAAAGGATCCCTAAATATGAATTCGGGGCGAATATTGGATTCCTTGTCTACCAGGGAGACCTGACCCCGGAACGCTTAGGTTCTTTCCGTACACAAAAATTAGCACTGGGTCTTCATGTCAGCCGCCTCTTCAGGTATTATTTTTCTGTAAGGGCCAATCTGGTGGTAGGTAGCCTGCGGGGGGATGATGCCCTCTACAAATACCCCGAATACAGGCAGCAACGTAATTTCAATTTCTCATCACCGGTAGTGGAATTGACGGGGCAATTGGTTTGGAATCTTATGGGCAGGAACTATATTGAAAAAGGATTTTCACCTTATGTGTTTGCAGGAGCAGGGTTGAGTTATCTTGCTATAAAGCGCGACTGGAGTGCTATCAACCCCGTCTATTTCGATGCAGAAACATCCGATATATGGAACCGGTTAGCCGCGGATGCTGCCCATAGCCTTCCGCGTTTACTTCCTGTGGTGCCAGTGGGAGCGGGGACAAAATACTTTATCAATTCTCATTGGGCGGTTAATGCAGAAACTGCGTACAGGATCATAAGAACAGATTACCTGGATGGATTCAGCCGGGCCGCTAACCCTCTTGAAAAGGATCATTATTGGGGTTATTCAGCCGGGATAATTTATCGTCCGGGGAAAACGGACAAGATGGCCTGCCCGGTAATAAAGTATTAAGGAAAATGAGTAAGGAGAAGTCTGGTCCATAAATGGATCTCGGTAAAGATCGCCCGGCTTCATTTTGTAAGTTTACCAAGCCATTGAAAAGACAGGCCCGCATAATAATTACGTGGAGGAGCGGCATTGTAAAAACGGTTGGCGGCTGCGTTGATATCATTTCCCAAACTATAGTTCTCATTTAGCAGGTTGTCAGCCCCGGCATAGATGCCCAGCTTGTATCTTTTTTGTATCGTTTTCTTCCAGCCCAGTCGCCAGCCAAGCAAGTGATAGGCTTTTGCAACAGCCGTATTGGCATCATTGAGAAAGATCTTCGATGCTGAATAATAAGTAGCGGAGGAATAGAAGCCTTTCATAAATTCTATATCAGCCATCAGTGACAGTGTATTCGAAGGCACTGAAGGGACGGTCTTCCCCGAAAAATCATCCACACCTTTTACAAAGCTTCCATAGCGGAAATGATCGTAGGTATAGTCGGCGGACAAATGAAGATCCTGTATAAAATTACCCGGGTGGAAGGCTGAACGATAAGCGGCATGCAATTCGATCCCTTCCTGTTTTACATTCCCGGAATTCACAAAATAATCGGCACCTGAAAGATCACGGCGTTGCACCAGTGCCTTGTTCAAATTGAAATAAAAACCGGTTGCTTCCAGTTGGAGCTTGCCTTTGAAAAGCATATGCGAGGCGGTCGTTTCATAGTTCCAGCCATATTCAGCTTCCAGGTCGGTACTGATGACACCCGTTGAAGGTAATAGCTCTGCCACAGTAGGCGGGGAGAAGCCTCTCGACACCGTTCCTTTGATCGCAAAGCCACCTGTAAAATTTTTCCGGATAGATAAACGGGGAGCCAGCTCACCCTGGTAACTGCGTTGTTGCTTTATTACAGGGTAATTGCTCAATCTTGAAAAACTCACTACAGTTTTATTCAGGCTGACCCCTGTATTGATGAACCAGTCGTTCCGGCTCCAGTCGCCCTGCAGGAAAAAACTGTAAGCTGTATAATTGATATCATCATTCGTTATTAATGTGTCGGGGTTGCCATTTTTATTTTTTGACACCTGTGTATTGAAATAGCCCTGCTGGAATTCACTGCCTGCATCTATTTGAAAATTACTACCCGGCGATACCGTGCTTTTTTTATTAAAAGTAAAAACGGTTCTTCCTCCAAAGCCGGGTTCGTTCCTTCGCTCATAATTGCGGATCGCGGGATTTTTTATTTGGGCAAATGCGCCATATAAGGTTGTCTTATTGCTAAAAGCGGAACTGATCGTAAACCGGTCAGTGAAACCGACCGTTATATTCTTCTGGTAAATGCCGGCGTGGGCATTCACGGCCGAGGGAAAGCCGCCGCCCGCGGGTCGGGCTGCTTTCGGGTCCGCTGTAAATTCCGCCAGTGTCAGGGCGCCCGGTGTCTGGTAATACATATCGGAGAAAAGCACCGAAGCGTCGAGTTGCTGTTTGGCAGATAATATTAATTGCGATTGCCAGGAGAAATTATCTCTTCTCATGCGGGTCTGCACGCGGTAGCCATCCGTTTGATTATGCGCATAGGTGAATTGATTCTTGTTGTCGCCTCTGCCAAACCTGGCGGAACCCAGTATATTATGAAGACCATAACTGCCCGTTATATATTCCAGGCTCGCACCGGGTCGCCACGGATCAAGCGTATGTAATAATATCAACCCGCCGGTACCAGCCCCGTACATGCTGCCCGCGGGTCCTTTGAATAGTTCGATATAGGAAAAATTATTCCAGGCAAATTGGTTGAAATAGCTGTTACCACCGGGATCAGTTATGGGAATATCGTTCCAGTACACTTTTACATTTCTTACACCAAAAGGTGAACGGAGCGAACTGCCGCGGATATTGATCCGGTAACTTCCGGGGCTTCGTTCTTCCATCCGCACACCGGTGATGGTATTGAGACCGCTTAGAAGCGACAGTTTATTATAACGGTCTGCATTTAAAAGTCCGAGGATAGTTATTGAAGCTACGGAAGAAGATGCTTTCCTGTTTTGCTCGAATGCCTTTATGGTTACTTCCTCCAGTGTCCTGGAAGTATCAGGTCTTTCTTCCTGCGCGGAGCAGGAAACCCCTATCCATAAAAGGAAAAAAAACAGGAGGAATGGTTTCATAGAATGAGGAATCAGTCACCATAAAGTTAGACCCTTTTCTTTGTATCTTCAAGCCATGACTGCAAAGAATAAGCTTGGTCTCTTCGATTTTACGATGATCGTAGTAAGTCTTGTTATTGGTATGGGTATTTTCCGCACACCCGCCAACGTAGCTGCCGCATCTCCCACTCCGCTGATCTTTTTTATCGCCTGGCTGGCCGGTGGACTTGTTGCTCTGTGCGGGGCACTGACCTATGCGGAGATAGGTTCAAGATTACCAGTAATGGGCGGCTACTATAAGGTATTTTCGTATGCGTATCATCCTTCCATCGCTTTTGCCATCAACTGTATCATCCTCGTAAGCAATGCCGCATCCGGCGCGGCAGTAGCATTGGTGGGCAGTGAATACATCACCAGTGTCATTATCCCGGGTGCCAAAGATGCCGGCTTTATACAGACCGTTCATATCGCTATCGCACTTGCAGCCATCGTCATTTTTTATGGGGTCAATATGCTGGGGCTGCGTTTAAGTGCCAAGACCCAAACCGTATTGACCATTGTGAAGATCGGTCTTGTCTTATTATTGATCGCGCCCTTGTTCTTTGCCTCGAATGATGCAGCGGCCAGTACTTCGCTGATCAGTTCGACTATCGATCCGGGATTCAGGGAATATATCAAGGCCTTTGGCATCGGTCTGGTCGCCGTTAGTTTTACTTATGGTGGTTACCAGCAGACGATCAATTTCGGATCCGAAGTGGACCGGCCCAACAGGAACATACCGCGGGGTATTTTCATGGGGATCTTTATCATCATCACTTTATACCTGGCCATCAACTATGCCTATGTGCATGTGATCGGCTTCGAGGAATTAAAGACCAGTAAGAATATCGCTGCGATCATGGCCTCGAAGATCTTCGGGGTGAACGCGGAAAGAATATTGTCCGTGTTGCTGTTCCTGAGCGTGCTGGCCTATATCAATGCCTTGCTGTTGAGCAATCCCCGGGTGATGTATGCCATGAGCGATGATAAGATCTTGCCAGCCGCTTTCAAGCGAACGAATAAACGGGGTGCTTTGACATTAGCATTGTCAGTCTTTGCGATCCTGGCGGCCTTGTCGGTATTCTGGGCCAAGGAATTCGATAAACTGTTAAGCTTTACGATCTTTCTTGATTGTTTTGGAATGGTGCTTTCGGCTGGTAGCATTTTTATTATCAGGAAACGGACCGCCCACCTGGATGGCACAGGAATTTATAAGATGAAATTATATCCTTTACTAACGCTGATCTTCATGGCGGCTTATTCCTTTGTGGCTATTAGTATCGCGATGGACTATAAGAATAACGATAACGCGGCCCTGGTAGGGCTGTCGGTACTGACCTTCTTTATGCTGGTCTATTTCATCGCAAGGGCAGTAAAAAAACCAACTTAAACAATGGATCTTTCTTATATCATAAATGAACTGGGCGAGGACAGGGAAAATTATTTCAACGCGGTGGCGCCACCCATCATGCAGACCAGCAACTTCACTTTCAAAAAGGTCGCTGATCTTCATACGGCTTTCCAGGACGAGATGGCCGGTTATCTCTACAGTCGCGGACTCAATCCAACAGTGGATATCCTTCGTAAAAAATTAGCGGCACTGGATGGCGCGGAAGATTGCCTGGTATTTAATAATGGCGCAGCCGCCATCTTCGCGGGGATATTTGCCAATGTAAAAGCCGGTGATCATATCGTATCGGTTGCCAAACCCTACACCTGGGCGCAACGCATGTTCGATGTGATACTGCCAAGATTTGGCGTTTCAACTACCTATATTGATGGAACAAAACTGGAGAACTGGGAAAAAGCAACACAACCAAATACCAGTTTCTATTACCTGGAATCACCCAATAGCTGGGACTTTGCTTTGCAACCGATCCGGGAAGTGGCCGGGTTCGCCCGGTCAAAGGGCATCACCACTTTGATCGATAATAGTTATTGTTCACCACTGTACCAGCAACCGATCGAAATGGGGATCGATATGGCGATGCAGACAGCGACCAAGTATATCGGCGGGCACAGCGATACATTGGGCGGGGTGCTGAGTGGTACGCATGCCATGATGAAAAAAATATTTGACAGTGAATACCTGAATGTCGGCAGCGGGATTCAGCCTTTTAATGCCTGGTTGCTGATCCGCGGACTGCGAACATTGCCGGCCAGGATCGAACGGATAACAAGGTCAACAGCCGAAGTGGTGCAGTACATCAAAAAACATCCAAAAATTGAGGCTGTCATTTTCCCGTTTGATGATTCCTTCCCGCAATACCAATTGGCTAAGCAACAGATGAAGGGAGCCTGTGGTCTTTTCACTTTCGTGGTGAAGACAAAAAAGATGGAGTCGGTGGTGAAGTTCTGCGAATCGCTGCAACATATCATGATGGCCGTAAGCTGGGGCGGGCATGAAAGCCTGGTGATCCCCAAATGTTCGGGGTTGAAGCCTGCCGAGTTCGATCCTGCCAATAAAGAACATCGGTATGTACGTATGTATGTAGGATTGGAAGAGCCGGGCTATCTTATTGCCGACCTGGAGCAGGCCCTGGGGAAAATAGATTAGCATATGAGTTACAACACAGCGATACAGAGCCAGGGGGTTACACAAAGAAAGAACCCCGTGTTCCTTTGTGCCACTGTATCTCGGTGTTGTACCTAAAAATTCCTTCCCGCGACCGCATTTCATTTATTTTTGTGAACAAGAGTTATAAACTTCATCCTTATGGGTAAATCCTGGAAATGGATCTTATTGGTCGTGGTTCTGCTGGTAGCGGCATTCATTGTCCGCGGTATGATCGCTGCTAAGAATAAAACAGAGAAAGTGGCCACGGAAAAAGTTACCCAAAGGACCATCATCGAGACCGTGAACGCCAGCGGGAAGATCTATCCTGAAACAGAGGTCAAGATCACACCGGAATACCCGGGCCAGATCAGTGAGCTGAATATCAGCGAAGGGGAAACAGTCAAGAAAGGGCAGGTACTGGCAAAGATCGGCGGCCGGAGTATCGACGCACCCATTAACGGCATCGTTTCTTCACTTAAAGTAAAAAAAGGCGAAAGCGTGGCAGGGAATACGTTCAGTGTCGGCACTGAATTGATGACGATAGCGGATATGTCGGTACTTGAATTAAGAGTAGATGTAGGAGAAAATGATATTATAAAGGTACAGGCAGGCGATTCCGCGGATATTGAAGTGGATGCTTATAACAACCGGAAATTTAAAGGCGTGATCACGCAGATCGCGAATACGACCAGGGCCACGCCGGTCAACATGACGACCAATGATGTGACCAGTTATGAAGTAAAGATCAGGCTGGACCCCGCTTCCTATAAGGATCTTACCGATTCGGCCGGCACGGGAACGCCTTTTCGCCGCGGTATGAATGCCAGCGCCGATATCAAAACAAGAAAAGTGGAAAATGTACTGGCCGTCCCCATCATGGCGGTGAATGCCCGGGTAAAGGACAGTGATAAAAGCATGGAGGAAAAGAAAAAGGAAGAGAGCAAAGAAGATAATGGTATTGATAGTAAGACCACTGCTGATGAACTGGAAGAAGTGGTCTTCGTGGTGGAAAAGGACGGCCGGGTAAAAAAAGTTGTGGTTGAATCGGGTATACAGGATATCAATTATATCGAGATCACAAAAGGATTACAGTTGGGTGAAGAAGTGGTGATCGGTCCTTATAACGCGATCAGCAAGAATTTAAAGACCGGGACCAAAGTAAAGGTCGTTCCAAAAGATAAGCTGTTTGAAAATTAATACTTGTTCATGGTTCATAGTTCATGGTTTTCTGCCCCGTAAAGTCATTTCAAATATCCGGACACTAACTATGAACCATGAGCTATGAACCATGAACTATAAACTTTTTACATGATTTTTGGCATTATCGGCGGCGGCAGTTGGGCAACGGCATTGGCCAAGATACTGGCAGACCGGAAACATGCCATTAACTGGTGGATCAGGAATGATATGATCATCCGGCATATACAGGAGAAAGCCTTTAATCCCCATTACCTGCGCTCCGCTAAATTCGATGTTTCCCTGCTCTCGATGTCGGCCGATGTAAAAGAAGTGGTCAAAAGATCTGACATACTGATCATGGCCGTTCCTTCCGCATATGCGGAGGAGAGTCTTTCCTCATTGAAGCCGGCGGACTGGAAAGGGAAAAAAGTTGTTTCCGCCATCAAGGGATTATTACCCGAGAAGAATATCCTGCTCAATTATTATTTACAGGAGCAGTTCAATATCCCACTCGAAAATTATTTTGCCGTACTGGGTCCCTGTCATGCGGAAGAAGTAGCAGAGGAAAAACTTTCCTATCTCACTTTTTCGGGTACGGATATCATGACGGCCTCCGAGATCGCTTCTCATTTTACCACGGATTATATCAGTACGATCACCAACCATGATATACTGGGTGTGCAATACGCTGCCGTGTTAAAGAATATCTATGCACTGGGAGCCGGTATCGCTCATGGACTGGGTTATGGGGATAATTTCCTCAGTGTTTATATAGCGAACGCGGCAGATGAAATGGCGGGGTTTCTCCGGAAATTCGGCGTCGAACATATCACAGTAGGGGAGCATGACGGCGAGGACCCGGTCACCCATCGTAAAACCCCTAATTACGCGGCTTCCGTGTACTTGGGCGACCTGCTGGTGACCTGTTATTCCCTGCACAGCCGTAACCGTGGTTTTGGCACCCTGATCGGGAAGGGACTGTCAGTTTCAGCGGCTAAACAGGAAATGAACATGGTGGCCGAGGGGTATAATGCGTCAAAATGTATCTATAATATTAATAGGTCGGTGGATGCAGCTATTCCTATAGCCGAAACGGTCTATAAGATACTTTGGGAAGATGTTAAACCTTCCGAAGGCTTTAAACGGATAGAACAGGTATTGGTCTGATAATTAAAATTTACCCTATGCCACTATCGTACCATGGATTCGCACCCGCTGCCATCCTCGTGATGGTGACCTGCCTTGCGGTAAAACAATTATACGATTACTGGAAACATAATCATCAAAAACTTTAACTTCATGGCGTAAACTAATTGCTCCATGATCAAGTTTTTCCAGGTCGTTTTTTTAATTGCAGCCGTTATACTCATTGTCGTCAATATACTGGAATTCAATAAATGGCAGGATGGCCGCAAAGAAGGTAGTACCCGCCCTTATCCCATTAAATGGTTCCCTTTTATCCTTACTTCCCTGGTTGCGTTGGGTTGCGCACTTAATATCCTCGTGCAATGGATAAGCAAAGCCTGAAAGTTTCAGGTATCAACACAGAGGCACAGAGTTACTGAGTTTCACAGAGAAATTGCATCTGCGCTCTGTGTTGGAAAAAATTCTGTGACAGCCTCTAATCAAATAAAGCCGCAGCGATCCCGTCAGCCAATAGTTTCCCTTCGCGTGTAAGGACCAGCGAATGTACTTCCAGTTTCATCAAACCGGACTCAACAAACTTTTTACTTTTTTCTATCAACTCCTTCCCCGCTACTTCCAGATCCAATCCTTCCATCGTCCGCAGCGAGGTCATGATATATTCATTCCGCTTTTGCGTACCGGTGAGCACTTCTTTTTCAAAAGGTATGATACCCTTGCCGATCGATGCGATATAATTGTTGTTATTGGAAATGTTCCATTGTCTTTCGGTTCCATTGAAAGAATGGGCGGAAGGTCCCAGACCCAGGTATTTTTTCCCTTTCCAATAAGAAGAATTGTGGCGACTGCGCCAGCCGGGTAAAGCAAAATTGGAGATCTCGTAATGTTCATATCCCGCCTGCTCCATCCATTGCATCAGTAAAAGGAATTGTTCGGATTGTTTGTCGGGGTCGATATCACTAGTCCTGTGCTCCCTTATCATTTTATCCAATGGAGTTTTAGGTTCTACGGTGAGCGCATAACAGGAGAGATGTGGAATACCGAGGGCGATCACCCTATCAACATTCTTTTTCCATTTCTCATTGGTCAGTTGCGGTGTTCCATAGATAAGATCAATGGTGATATTATCAAACTCTTCTTTTGCCAATTGCAGGTTGTCTATCGCCTGTTGCGCGTTGTGTACACGGTTCATCCATTGCAGGTCTTCGTCAAAAAAACTCTGGATGCCGATACTGAGACGGTTCACCCCAGCCTCTTTCCACGCTTTTAATTTTTCCGTTGTGATATCATCCGGGTTGGTCTCTAAAGTGATCTCGGCAGCAGGAATGACAGTAAAAACCTCATTGGCCCTGTCGATCAACGATCTTAACTCTTCAATCGTCAATAAGCTTGGGGTGCCACCGCCGAAATAGATCGTTTCTATTTTTTCGTTTTCCAAATACTCCTTTTGAAGAGCCATTTCTTTCAATAAGGCAGTTACCAGTTCGTTCTTGTAATGCAGGGAGGTGGCAAAATGAAAATTACAATAATGACAGGCCTGTTTGCAAAAGGGAATATGAATATAGATGCCGGCCAATGAGTTTGCGATTTAATGAATAATTTAGCATGAATATCCCGGCGAAAGGCCACATGAGAAAATTCAGACCACAAATATCGGTTCTTGTTCTTTTGCTGCTGGGTATTTATGCATCCGGTCAGAACCTGCCAGCCGGCAAGTACCACCTTTGTATCCGGGGAGTGGACAAGGATTCGGCCACCATCGTTTCCCGGGCGGGATTGCAAACCTCCTTTGCTTCCCGTTTTGCCTGCACAGAATACCTTACCAAATTGCCGGGGCTTCTTCAATCGACCGGTTATGTGACCGCTTCCATTGACAGCTTACAATACGATTCAACAGCTGCCCGCATGGTCTTGTTCCTGGGAGAACTTTATAAATGGGCCCAGCTCGATGCCCGGGATGTGGAAGCGCCGATCCTGGACGCGATCGGGTGGCGGGAGAAAATGTTTGACAACAAACCGATCGACTTCAGCCAGGTAAGACTATGGCAGGAAAGGATTTTGAATCACCTGGAAAATAACGGGCATCCTTTCGCAAGAGTTTATCTCGATAGCCTGATACTGGACGAAGACAAGGTCTCTGCATTGTTGAAAGTCGAGAAGGGGCCGCCTTACAAGATCGATAGCATCAGGGTTTATGGAAACGCGAAGGTCTCCAATACTTTCCTGCAGCGATACCTCGATATTTCCAATGGCAGTATGTATAATAAAGAAAAACTGCTTCGCATTAATAAGAAGATACGAGAACTTACTTACGTAGAGGAAGAGAAACCCGCAGACCTTACCCTGCTCGGCAACGGGTCCGTGCTGAACCTTTACCTGAAACAGAAGAAAAGCAGCCAGGTCAATGTGATCATTGGATTCCTGCCCAACAATAATCAATTGGCATCCAAAAAACTACTGGTAACAGGCGAGGGGAACCTGAACCTGAAGAACGCGTTGGGCGCTGGAGAAACGATCGGCCTGAATTTCCAGGCGCTGCAGGTATCCTCGCAGCGTCTCAACATGTTGTACCAGCATCCTTATCTTTTTAATTCCCCGCTGGGTCTTGATTTTTCCTTTGATATATTTAAAAAAGACAGCTCCTTTGTCAATATCAACCTGCAGTTGGGTGCGCAGTATATTCTGAACGCGAATCAATCGGCCAAGGTCTTTATACAAAAAGTGCAGACGATCATCAGCGAGGGTGGAGTGAATGCACCCCTGGTCATTCAAAGCCGCAGACTGCCGGATGTAGCCGATGTAAATTCCTTTAACGTGGGGATCGACTACGAATTCAATAACACCGATTACCGGCTCAATCCCAAAAAAGGGAACGAGATCCGTCTAATTACGGCAATCGGTACCAAGAAACTGAAGAAGAATAACCAGATCATATCTTTAAAAGATCCCAACGATCCTTCTTTTGATTTTAATGCTTTATATGATACCGTAAAACTGAATACTTATCAATTGCGGGTAAGACTGACAGCCGCCCGGTATCTCCCTCTTGGTAATCCCCGCACTACGATAAAGACCGCGCTCAATGCCGGTCTCTTCCAGAGCGGTAATATATTTCGCAATGAACTCTTTCAGTTGGGAGGCTATAAACTGCTCCGCGGTTTTGACGAAGAAAGCCAGTACCTATCACAGTTCGCGATCGGTACGGTGGAGTACCGCTACCTCGTGGGACAGAATTCATTTTTCTACCTGCTCGCCGATGGTGGCTGGGGACAGGATAATGGCCAGGGGAAGCATTTGAACTATACCTATTTCGGCACGGGTCTCGGGCTTGCCTTTGAAACAAAAGCAGGCGTATTCAACCTGGCCTGGGCTATTGGCAAAAGAAATGATACGGACTTTAGCCTGCGGCAATCGAAGATTCACTTCGGATTTGTCAATTATTTTTAAAAGAGCTGTGAAGTCGGTTAGCAGTTCAATACTTTTGCAACACAATCTTTTTACTTGAGCCGTTTCCTTTTCTTACTGGGTTTTTATTTATTTTTTTCATTCACTGTTGTCGCGCAATCTCCAACAGACTCAACGATCATCCCGCCACTTGACTCATTGGTACAAAAAGATACGGTCATCCGGAAGGATTCCCTGCCGGTAATTGCTTTCAATCCTGATTCTGTTGCTAAAAGACCCGTACAGGACTCAGGCTGGGCGCTCAACCCGGCGTTCTCTTTCAATTCACCGGCGTTTAGCTGGCAGGTCCTCGCACATAATCCCTGGTTTGGGTTTGCCGCCAAACCGGTCTACCCGGTAAAAGAAGAGACCCGGCAGTTTACCGGTAAAGAAATATTATTCTATGTATTGATATTTCTATTGATCGTGTTTGCCCTGCTGCGTCGGGCCTTTCCAAAATACTTCGGCGACCTGTTCCGTCTATTTTTCAGGACCACATTAAAACAACGACAGATCAGGGAGCAATTGATGCAAACACCTTTTCCTTCGTTGTTGCTGAACGGGTTCTTTATTGTCAGCGCTGCGCTCTATGCCACATTTTTATTCCGCTACTTTCACCTGGACCCGGTAGGAAATTTCTGGTTACTGTTCTTTTATTGCTGTATTGGCCTCTCTCTTGCCTACCTGGTCAAGTTCGTGGGATTAAAGCTCTCCGGTTGGGTCTTCAATATGCAGGAAGCGGCCGACTCCTATATTTTCATTGTTTTCATCGTGAATAAAATGATCGGGATCCTGCTCCTGCCTTTTCTTATTGTATTGGCTTTTACCCTTGGAGATGTTTATTCAGTGGGGATCACCCTGTCCTGGTGCCTGGTAGCGGGTTTACTGGCTTACCGTTTTATTTTGACCTTTATTGCCATCCGTAATCAGGTCAAAGTCAATCCATTTCATTTCCTTTTGTACCTGATTGCCTTTGAAATTGCACCTCTTTTACTGGTTTACAAGGGTTTGTTGCAGTTTTTCAATCAAACTGCTTAACTTTGCCGCCAAATTTAGCCAGAACACATGACTAAAAACGGGGTGAATAAAGCCGACCTCCAGGCCCACACAATACAAAAGATCCTGATTACCCAGCCCAGACCTGAAAGTGATAAGTCACCGTACTTTGAACTTCAGCGTAAATACAATTTGGAACTGGATTTTCATCCATTTATCAGGCTGGAAGGTATACCTGCGAGGGATTTTCGCAAACAGAAGATCGAGATACAGAACTATACCGGTGTGATCTTCACCAGCCGGAACGCCATTGATCATTTCTTCCGCACCTGCGAGGAAATGAAGGTCAGCGTTTCGCAGGATACTAAGTATTTCTGTATCACGGAAGCTGTGGCGCTTTACCTGCAAAAGTTCATTCTTTACAGGAAAAGAAAAGTCTTTTATGGTGCAGATGGTACCAATAAGAGCATGTTTGATGTCATTAACAAACACAAGGCTAACGAGAAATTCATGTATGTGTGTTCGGAGAACCAGCAGGACAACGAGATCGTGAACTGGTTAAAGACCAATAATTGTGAATTTGTACTGGCCTTCATGTACCGCAGCGTCAGCAGCGATGTAAAAGAAATTCTCACCCGGAACGAATACGATGTGATCTGCTTCTTCACTCCCAGCGGGGTAAAGAGCCTGTTTGACAATGTTCCCAAGTTCAAGCAGAACGGGACCGTGATCGGCGCCTTTGGGAATAATACTTCCAAGGCCATTGAAGATGCCGGGTTGAAACTGGAGATCAAAGCACCACAACCGCAGATGCCCAGTATGGTGGCGGCGCTGGAACAATTCCTGGCGGCAACAAAGAAGAAAAAATAATTACGACCAAAACTAACTGACTGAGAAGGGCCACTAAGGCCCTTTTTTATTTCAACACAGAGATACAGAGTCCACTAAGTTACACAGAGATTTATAAGCTGATTTCTTTAGCCTGTGTAACTCTGTGTCCTCTTTTACTCCGTGTTGTACCTCAAATTATTCAACGAACTTTGGGAATGACCCCTTCACATTCCAATCAGCTCATTCACGAGACCAGCCCTTACCTGCTGCAGCATGCCCACAATCCAGTTAACTGGTACCCTTGGGGAGATGAAGCCTTGACAAGGGCCCGCGAGGAGAACAAACCTATCCTGGTCAGTATTGGTTATTCAGCCTGTCATTGGTGCCATGTCATGGAAAGAGAAAGTTTCGAGGACGAAGCCACGGCCCGGATCATGAATGAGCATTTCATTAATATCAAGATCGACCGGGAAGAGAGACCCGACCTGGACCATATCTATATGGATGCGGTACAGGCAATGACCGGCAGCGGTGGATGGCCGCTGAATGTGTTCCTTACCCCGGAGGCAAAACCTTTTTACGGGGGTACTTATTTTCCACCCCAAAGGGCTTTTAACCGGCCCTCCTGGCAGGAAACATTGCTGGGTGTCAAACAGGCTTTCCTGGAAAGACGACATGAAATAGATGCACAGGCAGAGAATATGACCGAACACCTGTTGAAGTCGGGCTCCTTTGGGTTTCAGCAAACAGCTGCGGGGGAACTTTTTTCCAAAGAAAAAACGACGGAGATCTTTAAAAACCTCCTGAAAACAGCGGATAAAGTTTGGGGCGGTTTTGGAAATGCGCCCAAGTTCCCCCAGACATTTTCTATTCAATACCTACTCAGGTATTCCCATACCCGGAAGAATTTTCTGCTAGGAGGTTCTTCGGAAGTCTTTCCCGAAGAGGGAGATCTGGAGGGGGCTGCTCTTCTTTCCCTGGACAAAATGATCGAAGGTGGTATTTATGACCAGGTAGGGGGTGGTTTTGCCCGTTACTCCACCGATACGGAATGGCTGGCACCGCATTTCGAAAAGATGCTTTATGATAATGCTTTATTAGTGTCCGTCCTTAGTGAAGCCTATCAACTGACGGGCAAGGAACGATACCAGGAAGTGATCAGGGAGACGATGGATTTTGTACAACGGGAATTATTGCACCCGGAAAAGGGATTTTATGCCTCGCTCGATGCGGACAGCGAAGGAGTGGAAGGTAAATTTTATGTATGGAGCCTTGCTGAAGTAAATAAATTATTAGGGAAAGACGCACCGGTCTTCTGCCGGTTCTATGATATAACGGGGCCGGGGAATTGGGAAGGGACGAATATTCCGCGGGTGAAGAACAGCATCGAAAAGATCGCGGCAGAAAATGGCATAACCGTTGATGCGTTAAAAGAGATCCTGGAAGAAGGAAAGAAAAAATTACTCGAAGAAAGGAACAAACGGGTGCGTCCTTTACTCGATGATAAAATATTACTGGGATGGAACGCCCTGATGAACACCGCATGCAGTAAGGCTTTCGGGGCAACAGGGGAGGAGGGCTATCGACAACTGGCAATTGGCAACATGAAATTTTTAATGGAAAAATTTAGTGCAGGAAAGAAGTATGCGTTACATCATACCTGGAAAAATGATAAAGCAAAATATCCTGCTTTCCTGGAAGACTATGCTTTTTTGATCCAGGCATTATTGCAGTTGCAGGAAATAACCGGCGATACAAAATGGTTGCTGGAAGCGAGATCATTTACGGAGTACGTTATCGAACATTTCAGTGAAGAAGAAACCGGTTTCTTCTTTTACACAGCAGCGGAGCAGTCCGATGTGATCATCCGGAAAAAAGAAGTGTATGATGGGGCCGTTCCTTCGGGTAACTCGGTCATGGCTTATAACCTTTATCATCTTTCGATCCTGTTTGACAATAATGAATGGAGGCAAAGGAGCGAAGCTATGATCTCCTCCCTGGGGCTTGCGGTTGGCAAATACCCCGGTTCCTTTGGAAACTGGGCCTGCCTGCTCCAGGAAATGATCAGCGGGACCAATGAGATCGCTCTTATCGGGAAGGATATCAGCCCGCTTTTCCCCGGTTTACTGCGGGAATATATCCCTCACAGGGTATTTATGGCCTCAAAAGGGGCTGACCCGACCTTTCCTTTACTGGCAGATAAACCGGCAGGGGATATTCCGGCTATTTTCCTTTGCCGTAATTACACTTGCCAGCGCCCCGTATTTTCTGCAAAAGAGCTTAGAACGCTGATAAACAGGGCTCAAACAGGCTAATTAATTTTTAGTTAATACAATAAATCCCTGCCCGCCACCGTTTGAAAATTTACCCCGTAAAAACAGCTTTGATTAAAAAAAAATAAATATTAATGTTGTGTCAGAGAATAGCTCAAAATATTATATTTGTCCAATACCTTTTAAGTGTATGAAAATGAGAAACCTTTACTACACCCTTTATGCAGCGGCCTGCATTTCAGTGCTCGCCAGTTGCGGCAGCGGTAAGAAAAGTGGCAAGGGCGGAAGCCTGCCAAATGATGGCCAGGTACACGGAGTTGCTCCGGGTGGGAAGTATACACTTCCTAAACCTCCGGGCATGGTCTATGTTCCGCAAGGTACCTTCCACATGGGACCCAGTGATGAGGATCCTGCCTATGCATTCAGTGCTAGGAACCGTTCTGTATCGATCAGTGGTTTCTGGATGGATGCTACCGAAATTACTAACAACGAGTATCGTCAGTTTGTACAGTGGGTACGTGACTCAGTCGTAGCCCGTAAAATGGGTTATGTAAAGTCAGGTGCTGATGGTAATGAGTATGTGGACTGGGCAAAGATGAAGACCATGAAGTGGAACGATCCAAAAGTAATGGAACAGCTCAGCAGCACTGACGTGATCCTTCCCCCGGATGACAGGATCTTTGGTAAAAAAGAAATTGATCCCACCAAGATCGCTTTTCACTCAGAGATATTTGACCTAAAAGAAGCCGCTAAAAGAGAGAATGCTGGCAAACCCCGTTCTGCATTCATCGTAAAGAAAGATGTACAGATCTATCCTGATACGCTTTCCTGGATCCGCGACTTCGCTTATTCCTACAATGAGCCGATGACCAAAAGATATTTTTCTCACCCTGCTTTCGGTAACTATCCTGTAGTAGGTGTTAACTGGAAACAGGCAAATGCCTTCTGCGAATGGAGGACCCATTTGCTGAATGCGTTCCTCGATTCAAAGAAAAGGTCACAGGAATCAGATTTCCGCCTGCCTACTGAAGCACAGTGGGAGTACGCAGCCCGCGGCGGCCGTTCACAATCAATGTTCCCCTGGGGTAACTATTACCTGAGAAATAAAAAAGGATGTTTGATGGCCAACTTCAAACCCGGCCGTGGTAACTATCCTGAAGATGGCGGGTTCTACACCGTTCGTGCCGATGCTTACTGGCCCAATGACTATGGCCTGTATTGCATGTCTGGTAACGTAGCTGAGTGGACCTCTTCTATCTATTACGAAGGCCGCAACAACTTCCAGCATGATATGAACCCCGATGTGCGCTGGAATGCAAAGGATGACGATCCCCCCCTTATGAAGCGTAAGATCATCCGTGGCGGAAGCTGGAAAGATGTTGGTTACTATCTCCAAACCGGTACAAGCACTTATGAGTACCAGGATTCAACCAAATCTTATATCGGGTTCCGTTGTGTGATCGATTTACCTGCAGCTCCAACCAAAGGCAAACGCAAATAAAAAAAGTCACAATAAAAATATTGAGAGGACAGCCAAACGAACCTGTCCTCTCTTTTTTCCTCTTCATTTAATATCAAACTAAAACCTTTTAAAAAGATCCAATTATGGCAGCAGCTATTCCTTCCAAAGTAAGTAAATGGGTAGACGTAGGCGTTTCTTTTGGCGCAGCATTAGTAATCTGGGGAGCCCTCCGGAAAATCACCCACGCAGCCGATGCTGACACCTGGCTGTGGATAGGTTTGACAACAGAAGCGATCATCTTTACCGTGTACGGTATCTTATATGCCGTTTACCCGCCCATTAAGGATGCTTCGCATGATGAAGAACAATTCTCTGTTGCCGGCGCCAAGACAAGAGCGGCTTTTGGATCTATGGACAAAATGCTTGCTGAATCCGATATCAACCCCGACACGATGAAGCGTTTGGGTGAAGGATTCAAACAACTGAATACAACCGTTACCGGTTTGAATGGTATCACGGATACTGTTGCCGCTACGAGTGACTTCGCTTCCAAGACAAGGGAAGTGACCGGTCATCTCGATAAAGTAAAAGATGCTTATGTAACTGCCGCTTCCTCTGTGGGTGCCTTTAACCAGGCTACAGAAGGTGCGAAGATGTTCCATGACCAGATACAGGTACTGACGAAGAATCTTTCTTCCCTGAACACCATCTATGAACTGGAATTGCAGGAAAGCAATAACCACCTGAAAGCGCTGAATGCCTTCTATGGTAAATTGTCTGAAACATCTGCTTCCATGCTCAACAGCGCGGAAGATGCGAAGAAAGTACAGGATCAGATCGGGCACCTGGCAACAAACCTGGGCCGCCTGAACAGCATCTATGGAAATATGCTTACTGCCATGCAGGGTCGCAGCTAAAACTAAACAAGGTAAAACAATCAGTATCCATTATTTGTCACTATTACTAATTTAAAAACCACAAATCTTCATGTCTTTACCTAAAGAGCCGCGGCAGAAGATGATCAATATTATGTACTTGGTGTTAACAGCTTTGTTAGCACTCAACGTATCATCAGAGATCCTCAATGCCTTTAAAACGGTAAATCGAAGCTTAGAGAATTCAAATAAACAGGTCAATCAGTCTACCGAAACCATCATGACCTCGCTCGAAGAAAAAGCGAATGCGGCTGAAACCAAAGAAAGAGCAACTCCCTGGCTGGAAAAAGCAAAACTAGTTACTGCCAGGTCAAAAGAGGTATATGATTACCTGGAAGGATTAAAGAATAAGATCCTTACACAGGCGGGAGGAAAGCCAGGCGACCCCAGTGTTGCTTTTAAAGAGGATAACCTGGAGATAACTACCAGGATGATGGTAAAGGAAGGTGAAGGAAAGAAACTGCTTGCTATGCTGACCAAATACAAGTCAGATATCCTTGGAATAGATTCCTCTATCAATGCTGAATTTTCCAAATCATTAAATGTTGATGTGACCAACCCTCCGGGCCGTGACGGGAAAACAAAGGACTGGGAAGTATCTTATTTCCACATGGTCCCAACGGTTGCCGGTCTTACGATCTTAAGTAAGTTCCAGAACGATATCAAAACCGCAGAAAATAAAGTGGTCACTTTTTGCCACACTAAAGTGGGCGAAGTAAAAGTGATATTCGACTCTTATGCAGCTATCGTTGGACAAAATTCAAATTACCTGATGCCTGGCCAGGAGCTCGAGATAAAGGCAGGTGTTGGTGCTTTCAGTAAGGCTGCAAAACCAACCATCAGTATTGGTGGTTCAAATGTAGAACTGGGAGAAGAAGGCTATGCAATGTCGAAAATTGCAGCCGGTGGTGTAGGTTCTCATAGTGTGCCCGTAAAGATCAGCTACTTTAACCAGACCACGGGTCAAAATGAAGTAAAGGAAGTGAATGTCGAATATGTCGTTGGTTCAGCTAATGCTTCGATCGCCCTTGACAAAATGAACGTGCTTTATATCGGCGTGGATAATCCTGTAACGATCGCTGCCAGTGGTGGTGGTGATGATAAGGTACAGGCAGTTCTCAGTGGCGGTGGCGGTAGCCTTACAAGGGTAGGTCCCGGTAAGTATATAGCCAGGGTGAACAGCATCACCGATGATGCCCGGATTACTGTATCTGTTGATGGTAAGGTAGCTGGTGCATCACAGTTCAGGGTACGTACCATCCCCGAAGCGCAGGCTTATGTGGGTGGTCAGCCTAGCGGCGCCAATGTCGCTGCCGGAGCCTTTAAGGCCCAGGGCGGTGTGGGAGCTGGTATCAAGAACTTCCCTTTTGACCTCGAATACAACGTTGTTAGCTTCACCTTTACCTGTGATACGGACGATGATATCGTTTCTGTACCGGGAACAGGGGCAGCCTTTAGCGGGGCTGTCAGGAACGCCATCAACCAGTACGTTCAGGCAGGAAGAATGGTAACAATTGATAATATCAGGGTAAAAGGTCCGGACGGACGTACTACAACCGCTCCTTCACTCGTTTATTATATCAAATAAGTGTGCTATGAATAAGAATTTTCTGAAATACGGGCTTTGTGTGGTGATCGCCGGCATACTGGCGGGAGATGCTGCGGCGCAGCGTACCCCCAAGAGAAGACCGGGTAATAATCCTACCACGAATCCTACTACGAACCCGACAGGTAACGAACAGCAGCAGAATAATAATACCCAGCAACCTTCCGGGTATGATCCGTATGCCAATATACCTATCCGGGTAGATACATCCGGTCTGCTGGATAATTCTGTAAAGAAATCACTGCGTAACGATAACGCGTTCGATAAATCTAACCTGACCGCCAGGACACCGCTCATTTATGAACATTTACGCTGGGACGACGCCCTTTACGCCGAAAAGGTCTGGAGAGAGCTGGACCTCCGTGAAAAGATGAACAAGGTCTTCCAGTATGAAGCGGTTGATGATAATGGCAGCCAGATCTTCATCAATATGTTGTTGAAAGCGGTCAATTCCGGCGAGGTTACAGCGTTTTCCGATGATCGTTTTACTACACCGCTTGCCGTGGCTGATATCCAGCAACTGACGGCCGGGAAACAAGACACTGTCCCGGAATATGATATCAAGCAGATCGATAAGATCGTCGGCTATGTTGTTACACGAGCCAGCTTTGACCCCAAATCAGTTACCAAGATCCGTTTGAAAGAGGAATGGGTATTTGACCGGGAATCAAGCCGTATGTTCTGCCGCATTTTAGGTATCGGTATCCTTCTTTCCAGCACAGTGGGATCCGAAGCTTGGAATTCACGTGACTTGAAGTCGCGGC